>ERZ761607.46-NODE-46-length-301902-cov-70.468840_pt1 | contig 301902 bp, 276 predicted proteins | sample MGYA00511164_ERZ761607 | MGnify/ENA primary metagenome ERZ761607 (study PRJEB28899, sample SAMN02445080) | bioreactor sludge metagenome | biome: EBPR sludge | place: Australia: Brisbane, Thorneside Wastewater Treatment Plant | collected 2011-06-22 ... | reverse complement strand
GCAAGTGGTGGGAAGTGCCGCCCGAATCGGTCTATGCGTTCACGTTCTACGTGTTTCAGACCCTCAACCGCTGGCCGACGAATGGCGAAGAGGACTACGCGCGTAATCTCCACACGCTCTCGCCGTACCTCACCCCATCCTGCCAGGCCTTCCTGCGGGCGGACTACGACTACCGCCGCTCCACGGGCGAGCTGCGGCAGCGCGTGCGCGGGATTTATGAGATCCCCGGCCGCGGCTATGGCGACGACCCCACCGCCCGCGTGCGCGTCGTCTCCGACCGCGACTGGGTGGTGACGCTGGACATCAGCGCCGACGAGTACTACGGCGCCGAGCAGGTCAAGCGCGCCCTGGTGCGCTACCCCATCAAGGTCACGCGGGTGGACGTCGATCCCTCGCGCAACCCGTTCGGCCTGGCGCTCGACTGCTACGACGGCACGCCCCAGCGCATCAACACCCCGGAGCCGACGCGCCCGGCCTCTGGCGGCCTGTCTCCGCCAGCGCCCCAAGGAGGACCCACCCCATGAAGCCCATGAAGCACCCTGTACTCACGCTGCTGGGACTGCTGGTCGTGGTCGCAGCACCCGCCCATGCGTTGGAGATCCTGCGCTGGGAACGCATGCCGCTGGCGGTGCCGTTGCGTGTCGGCCAGGAACGCATCGTGTTCATCGACCGGAACGTCCGCGTGGGCGTGCCGGCCGGCGTGGGCGAACGCCTGCGCGTGCAGAGCGCGGGCGGCGCGGTGTACCTGCGCGCCAGTGAGCCGATCGAACCCACGCGGCTGCAACTGCAAGACGCCGACACGGGCGCCTTGATCCTGCTGGACATCGCTGCCGAGCCGGCCAAGGACGGCGAAGCCGAACTGGAGCCGGTGCGCATCGTCGAGGGCCACAGCACTCCGGCGCGCTATGGCGATCAGCCGCAGGGTGCCGACGCGCCCCCGACGCTCGCCCAGGATCAGGCAGGCGCGCGGACGGCGCGGCGCGAAACCCCTGTCCCGGTCGTGCTGACGCGCTTCGCCGCGCAGAACCTCTATGCGCCGCTGCGCACGGTCGAGCCGCTGCCGGGCGTGATGCGGGTGAACCTGCGCCGCGACCTGGACCTGGGCACGCTGATGCCGTCGCTGCCGGTGCGTGCGGCCGCGCTCGCCTCCTGGCGCCTGGAGGATCAGTGGGTCACCGCCGCGCGCCTCACCAACGGCAGCAGTAGCTGGATCACCCTCGACCCGCGCGTTCTGCAAGGCGATTTCCTCACGGCCACCTTCCAGCACGAGACACTCGGCCCGCGCGGAACGCCCGAGGACACGACCGTCCTGTACCTGGTGACGCGCGGGCGCGGCCTGGCGCAGTCGCTGCTGCCGGCGATCCACCGCTTCGACCCCGCCGCAAATCTGCCGCATCCGGAAGCCGAAGCCACCGACAACAAGGAGGCTCGCCATGCGCAGTAACGGACTCCTGAAATGGCTGATGATTCCCGTGGCGCTCCTGGTGCTGTTCATCGGCATCCGGCTGTTCTCGGGCGGCGAGGCCTCGGCCCCCTCCCCGACGGAAACGGGAAGCCGGCTCACGCCCGAAGAGATGAAGGCGCTGGGCATCGAGGGCGATACCCCCCGCGATACCGTGGCCACGCTGGTGGCACAGGTGAAGCAACTGCGCACCGAGCTTCAGACCGCGCTGTCCGACAACAAGTCCCAGCGCGAGGAGAACCAGCGCCTGCGCCAGCGTGAGAACTCGATCGACCAGCGCATCAATTCCGCGCTCGAATCCGAGCGCTCCAACCTGCGCCGCGACCAGCAGCAGGCCGCGAGCGAGCGTCAGCAGACCGAGGGCCTGCTCGCGGACTTGCAGCGGCGCCTGGACAGCATCGGTGGTCGCGGCGGCGGCCACGCCGACCTGCCAGTGGGCCTGGGGCTGCGTGACGGCGATGGCGACGGCGAAGTGGCCGGGATGGAAGGCGGTGTGCGGTGGGTGGAACCGGACGACGCGAAGAAGGCCGAGGGCCGCGCCTCGTCCAGTGGTGCCATGAGCTTCCCCACGAGCTTCGGCCCGGCGCAGCGCACGCTGGAAACCACGGCGGAAACCGTCGCGAACGCGGGCGCGCGCGCCGCCGGGGTCAAGACCGCCAAGGCTGTTTATACGGTTCCGACGAACTCCACCCTCATGGGGTCGGTGGCGATGACGGCCCTGATCGGCCGTGTGCCGATCGACGGCACGGTGAACGACCCGTACCCCTTCAAGGTGTTGGTCGGACCGGACAACCTCACGGCCAACGGCATCGACATTCCCGATGTGGCGGGTGCCGTGTTCAGCGGCACCGCCTCGGGCGACTGGACACTGTCGTGCGTGCGCGGCCAGGTGCGCAGCATCACCTTTGTCTTTCATGACGGAACCATCCGCACCATTCCCGAGGATCGCGAGGGCAACCAGCAGAACAACCAGCAACGCGATGGCCTGGGCTGGATCAGCGATCCCTATGGCATTCCCTGCGTCAGTGGGGAGCGGCGCAGCAACGCCCAGCAGTACCTCGGTTCGCAGGCCCTGATCACGGCGGCTGGTGCCGGCGTGGCTTCGCTCATCGAAAGCGACAGCGGCCAGATGTCCTACGTCGGCTCGGACGGCTCCATCGGCACCGTGGGCATCAGCGGTCAGGAAGCCGTGGGCCGGATTCTCGCCGGTGGCGTCCAGGAAATGTCGAACTGGGTCAACAAGCTCTACGGCCAGGCGTTCGCGGCGGTGTACGTTCAGCCCGGCGCCAAGGTCGCTATCCACCTCGAAAAACCGCTCGCCATCGACTTCGATCCCGAAGGCCGCAAGGTCGATCACCGCGCAGGAGAAAGCCATGCTCTCGAACTTGAATAAGGGTCTGGCGCTGGCCCTCGCCGTCGCCGTACTCAGTGGCTGCGCCACCAGCAAGGAAGAACTGCTGACCCATAGCGACCGCACGATGATGGACATCTGGCAGCAGGAAACAGGTAGCGGCGGCGGTGGCACCGGTCAGGTCGCACGCAGGCAGTTTCTGGATGCGCGCCAGAGCCTGCGCCGTCCGCTGACCGAAGCGGACGTGCAGGCCGCGCCCGCCGAACAGATGCGCTACACGCGCACCGCGCGCAATGAGGTCCGTCGCCAGTTCCAGCGTCTGCCGAATCCCGATCTCGTGATGTATGTGTACCCGCACCTTACAGGCACGGACCCCGTCCCCGTGCCGGGCTACACGACGGTCTTCCCGCTGTACCAGCGCATCCAGTACGCCATGCCGGGCGAGCGGGTGGAGGACTACTGATGCGCTGGAAATTCCCCTGGCCGAAGCTGGCCGCATCCGGCGCTGGCGGTGAAGAGCAGCCGGACGGCTGGCAGCGCCATGTCGAGGCCTTGCGTCAGGCCGGCATCCCCGAACCCGGGTCGGCGGTCCAGGGCCGCCGGCCGGCGACCGTGGCGAACGAACAGGCGCTCTATGACGTCGCGCCGTCGTTCGTGGAGTTGCTGCCCTGGGTGGAGTTCCTGCCCGAGTCGAAGTCCATGCTGCTGGAGGACGGGCAATCGGTGGCGGCCTTCTACGAACTGGTGCCGCTGGGCACCGAGGGCCGGGAACCCGGCTGGCTCGCGCATGCCCGCGATGCGCTCGAAAACGCGCTGCAGGACAGCTTCGATGAACTGGACGAGCACCCCTGGGTGCTGCAGCTCTATGCGCAGGACGAACCCAGCTTCGACCAGTACATGGAGAACCTGCGCGACTACGTGCAGCCGCGCGCCCGCGGCACGGCCTTCACCGAGTTCTACCTTCGCTTCTTCGGCCACCACCTGCGCGCGGTAGCCAAGCCGGGTGGCCTGTTCGAGGACACGGTGGTCACGCGGCTGCGTTGGCGCGGCCAGACGCGGCGCGTGCGCATGGTGGTCTATCGCCGCGTGACCGGGCATGGACAGGGCCAGACAAGCCGCCGTGGCCAGACGCCGGAGCAGATGCTGGGCATCGTCTGCGACCGCCTGAGCGGTGGCTTGGCGAACGCCGGCATTCAGGCCCGGCGCATGGCCGCGGCCGACGTCCACGACTGGCTGCTGCGGTGGTTCAACCCGCGCCCCACACTGCTCGGGCCTAGGGCCGAGGACCGGGAGCGCTTCTATGCGCTGGCGCGCTATCCAGACGAGACCGAAGACGGCGAGATTGAATTGGTGAGCGGGCGAGATTTCAGCCAGCGGCTGTTCTTTGGCCAGCCGCGCTCCGACGTGGCGCATGGCACCTGGTATTTCGACGGCATGCCGCACCGCGTGCTGATCACCGATCGACTGCGCATGCCGCCCGGCACGGGGCACCTAACCGGCGAGATCCGCAAAGGGGATGCCATCAACACGCTGTTCGACCAGATGCCTGAAGACACCCTGATGTGTCTGACGATGGTCGCCACACCGCAGGATGTCCTCGAATCGGACCTCAACCACCTGGCGAGAAAGGCCGTCGGCGAGACGTTGGCGTCGGAGCAGACGCTCAAGGACGTGCACGAGGCCCGCTCCCTCATCGGCAGCGCGCACAAGCTCTACCGGGGAACGCTGGCGTTCTATTTGCGCGGACGCGACGAAGCAGAGCTGGACCGGCGCGGACTGGATCTGGCGAATGTGATGCTCAACGCCGGCCTGCAGCCCGTGCGCGAGGACGACGAGGTGGCACCGCTCAACAGCTACCTGCGCTGGCTGCCGTGTTGCTACAACCCCAGCCAGGATCGCAAGAAGTGGTACACGCAACTGATGTTCGCGCAGCACGCGGCGAACCTGTCGCCGGTGTGGGGCCGCGCCCAGGGCACGGGGCACCCCGGCATCACGATGTTCAACCGCGGCGGCGGTCCGATCACCTTCGACCCGCTCAACCGCCTGGACCGGCAGATGAACGCCCATCTGTTCCTCTTCGGCCCGACCGGCTCCGGCAAGAGCGCCACGCTCAACAATCTGCTGAACCAGGTCACGGCCATCTACCGGCCGCGTCTCTTCATCGTGGAGGCTGGCAACAGTTTCGGCTTGTTCAGTGACTTCGCCAGGCGCCTGGGTCTGACGGTCAACCGCGTGAAGCTGGCACCCGGCTCGGGCGTGACCCTGGCACCATTCGCCGATGCACGCCGGCTGATCGAAACGCCCAGCGACGTGCAGACGCTCGATGCCGATGCGCTGGACGAAGACCTGCCACCCGATGCCTCGACCATGGAGCCGGACGAGCAGCGCGATGTGCTGGGCGAGTTGGAGATCACCGCGCGGCTGATGATCACGGGTGGCGAAGACAAGGAAGAAGCCCGAATGACCCGGGCCGATCGCTCGCTGATCCGCCAGTGCATTCTGGATGCTGCCGAGCGCTGCCACGGCGAGAGTGCTGAGAAGCGCACGGTGCTCACGCGCGACGTGCGCGATGCGCTGCGCGCGCGGGGCAACGACAGCACGCTGCCCGAGATGCGGCGCGTGCGGCTGCTGGAAATGGCGGATGCGATGGACATGTTCTGCCAAGGTACGGACGGCGAGATGTTCGACCGCGACGGGACGCCTTGGCCCGAGGCCGACATCACCCTGGTGGATCTCGCGACCTATGCGCGCGAAGGCTACAACGCGCAGCTCTCCATCGCCTACATCAGTCTGATCAGCACGGTGAACAACATTGCCGAGCGCGATCAGTACCTGGGCCGCCCGATCATCAACGTCACCGATGAGGGGCACATCATCACCAAGAACCCGCTGCTCGCGCCCTACGTCGTGAAGATCACGAAGATGTGGCGCAAGCTCGGCGCGTGGTTCTGGCTCGCGACGCAGAACATCGACGACCTGCCCCGCGCCGCAGAACCCATGCTCAACATGATCGAGTGGTGGGTGTGCCTGTCGATGCCGCCGGACGAGGTGGAGAAGATCGCGCGCTTCCGCGAACTCTCGCCCGCACAGAAAGCGCTGATGCTCTCCTCCAGGAAGGAGGCCGGCAAGTTCACCGAGGGCGTCATCCTTTCCAAGAGCATGGAAGTGCTGTTCCGCGCCGTGCCGCCGAGCCTCTATCTCGCGCTCGCGCAAACCGAACCCGAAGAGAAGGCCGAGCGCTACCAGCTCATGCAGCAGTACGGCATCAGCGAACTGGAAGCAGCGTTCAAGGTGGCCGAGAAGATCGACCAGGCGCGCGGCATCGAATCGCCAGCGCTGGACCTGCCGCAGTGATCGCCGGAGCGTGCCATGAAGCAGAAACGTCCTTCCATTCCAGTCCAGGTGCAAGCCTTCCGCAGGCGCCCGCGCCGGTGGCATCGCTGGCATCGCTGGCATTGGGCCCTGATCGCCGGGCTGGTCGCGGCGCCGCTGATCTGGCTCATGTTCAGGGCGCCCGGCGAGCCCGCACCGCAGCCTTCGCCCCAGGCCAGCATCACGCAGGAGGCCGATCCTCCCTGGCGGTTGGGCAGTCCGGAGGCGCGTTTCAACATCATCTTCTACGCCGATCTGGAATGCCCGTACTGCAAGGCGTACGCACCGCAGCTTCGGCAGTGGATCAATGCACACCGGGACGTGAGCCTGCAGTGGCACCACATGCCGCTGTCCATCCATGAACCCGCCGCGAGCCAGGAGGCGCGCCTGGTCGAATGCGCCGGCCAGGCCACAGGACACGAGGCGTTCTGGACGGCGGTCCAGTGGGTCTATGCCAACACGCGCGGCAACGGCCAGGGCGTGGCGGACCTGGAGGCGTTTCCCGGCATGTCCGAGGATCTGAAGGCGTGCATGCGCAGCGAGCATTCCGCGCGGGCCGTGCAGGCACAGGCAGGGGAAGCCACTGCGTCGGGCATCACGGCGACGCCTTCGCTGCGACTGGTCGATCGCACGAGCGGCAGGAGCCTGGTGCTGCCTGGCCCGGTGCCGGGCGATTCACTGCTGTCGGCGATCGACATGCTCGTCACCCGCGATCCCGGCGAAGCCAAGCCCACGGATTCCGTGGACCCACCAGCCCACGCCGACGGCGATGGCGACATGCCGCGATAGCCAACCTGTCGGAAGGCGATCCGCGGCCTTCACTCCGGAATCTGCCTGCGGGCTTCGCGCACGCCCATCTGGAGCACTTCGCGCACGCGCACGAGTTGCGCCTCGCGAGGCGTGACCCGACCGGTTTCCCATTTGTAGACGCTCAGCGACGACACGCCGAGCAGCTGCGCCATCTCTTTCTGGGTCATGTGAAACGCCTGCCGCTTGGCGACCAGCGCCTCATGGCTGAAGACGAACGCGCGGCCTCTTCGGTTCGCAGCCGCCGGCGTCCCTGCGGACGAATCCGGGGACTGCCGCCGGGGTTGTTGGCGCTCGGCCGCTGTCAGGGATTTTTGCAATGCCTTGGCCAAGCTGCGCACCTGCCCTGCCAAGTCCTTGAGGTCGCGCTTGAGCGTCGCGATCTCTGCGCGCTGGTTCGTTGCCGTCTTGCGCAGGGAGCTCATCTCCCCCTTGTTCTCTTTGCGCGCAATGCGCGCAACTTCCGATCGGAACGATTCAGAGAACGCAGTCATGGTCGATAGCACCGTCGCCGGTGGATTGGGTGGAGATCAATCGGAGTATCCATGGCGGGCTTACTTGCCAGCCTTCTCGGCCTTGCGCTTGGCGGCCTTAGGATCGACTACGGCTTTGAACTTGGCGCCCGCAACGAATTTCGGCACGGTCGCAGCCGGGATCTTCAGGGCGGCTCCGGTGGACGGGTTCTTGCCGCTGCGCGCCGCGCGCTTGGCGGACTTGAAGGTGCCAAAGCCAACGAGTTGAACGGCGTCGCCTTTCTTCACGGCCGTCTGAACGGTGTCGATCAAGGTCTCGAGAACCGCATTGGCAGCAGCCTTGGACAGGTCGTTCTTGGCAGCGAGGATTTCAACGAGTTGGACGCGATTCATATCGAAGGTATGGTTTGAAGGTTGCGGTCCTCGGTTTATATCCGATCGCAAACTGCGCCTTTCCTTCCAACAGCGCCTGCAGCAGCTCTGCGGTCAAGCCGCATGTGTTGTCACCAGGACCAATAGGGGCACGCCGCGCTGCGCATTGTTCATGGCCTGCAACAGCGCTTTGATTTGGACTACCGGGGTCATCCATCTTTTGGAACCCCGCCATGCTCCCCTTCGCGTCCACGCATCCACGTACGTCCAGACCCGCGTTGGTCTTCGCGGCGACTCTACTGTGGTCGGGCGCTTCCGTCGCCCAGGAAATCTGGGCCATCACCGAGTCCGGAGCGCCGCTGCAGGGTACGCACTCACCCACGCGCGTGATCGAGCTGGATGCAGCCCGACGCATCGAGGCGGAACTGGCGGCGGGCTTGCCCAATGATCTGCAACAGGCCGAGTCCATCCTGCGCCGTCGCCTGAAGGCAGGAGGTCCGTCCCTTCAACGCCGTCTGCAAACTGCCTATCAGGGCGTCGCCGATGCCTGGAGCCTTGGCATCACAACCCTCCCGGCGGTCGTGGTGGACCAACGCTACGTGGTCTATGGCGAGGCCAACCTGGACCAGGCGCTGGCACGCATCGCCCGATACCGCAAGGAGCACCCGTGATGCATCGTCCATTCGACCTTCCCCGCCGCTTGCGCGTCGCCGTGGCCTCGTTGCTGCTGGCCAGCGCGACGGGCAGCTACGCCTTGAACACCGCCACCATCGTCTCGTCCGTCATGTCGCCGGACTGCCTGGAGTACCGGGTGGTGGGCATCTGCTACTGGCTCTACTGCACCTGGACAGGCTGCACGGTGCGCACGTCCGTCAAGGTGCGCCATTACGTGCCCGATGCGGTCGTCTCCAGCTACAGCAACACTGGAGAGAACCCGTGGACGGAGGTGCGCTCGATGAGTCCGCCGAACGCTTCCGCCGAGGCTGGGGGCGACGGCACGACCAACGAAGATCACGAAAACAATCTCGCCAAATTCAAGAACGCGGACGTCATCGGCCATCCGGGCGGACAGGTGATCAGTGAGTTCGCTTCGTCGTCGGGTTACTTCTGCGAAGGCGCAGGCACGGCCTTCATGCCGTATCTGCTCAGCACCCTGGACACACTGGCCTGGCGCTACAACGTGCCCGAGATGGCCTACCCGGAAGCGCTGGTCCCGGGCATGCGCGAGATCGGCGCGCGCTCGACCTTGAACCTCTGGGGCAATGTCTATCCACGCGGCGGTTTCCTGCACCAGACGGACGACCACAAGGCCGGTGCCGTGGTGGCCCAGCGTGCGGGCGATGTCGTCACGCGCCGCGGGCAGTTGCACGTGTACCAGCCGCTGCTCGCGAACTCGCGGCCCGGCTACTGGCCGGCTGGCGAACTGGTCGAAGGCGACGCCTCGACGGGCAAGTGGCAGGAACTCACACCCGTCCTGTCCTCGTCCTGCACGGTCTTCCCGCGCAGCGGCACCCTGACGCAGGCCCAGCAAGGTGATTACGCCTGGGCGCTCTGGCGGCCCTATGCCTGCTGCGAACGCCGGGGCCAAGTGTTCCTCGGCAGCGTCGATTTCCAATGAGGGGACGGCGATGAAGCGTCCTGAACTGACGAACCTCTCCACCAAGGTGCGCCGCCTGCTGGCTGGTGCGCTCGCCCTGTGCTGCGGCCTGGCGTTGGCGCAGCCTGTCGGTTTCCAGGCCAGCGGCCCCGTCATCGGCGATGACGTCATGTACTCGATCGGCGGCGGCAGCGCGGTCTCCATGGGCCGTGCGGCCGGCATGCGCTCGATCGGGGTCGGCGTGGGCTGGAACAGCAACCTGATCTGCGGCGACATGAGCATTCAGACCACGCTGCGCAATCAGCTCAACGGCATCACGAATGGATTTCAGCAGATCATGGGCAACGTGATCCAGAGCGCCACGAGCGCCGTGGCATCCCTGCCTGCGCTGATCATCCAGCGCGCCGATCCGGGCCTGTACAACTTGCTGACCAATGGCGTGCTGCAGGCGCGGCTGGACTTCGACCGCTCGAAGCTGACGTGTCGCGCCATGGCCGAGAAGATGGCCGACACGGCTGGCGGCCAGTTGGGCTGGAGCCAGATGGCCGAAGGCATGGCGCTGCGTGATGCGGTTGCGAGCACGGACGCCGTGTCGGCCATCGAGCAGGCCGAAACGCGCCGCGGCAACGACGGCGTGCCCTGGGTGGGCGGCAGCAATGCCGGCGGCGCGGGCCAACCTGCCGTCCGGGTGGTCGGCGACGTTACCCGCGCGGGTTACAACCTCGTCAACGGCCGCGGCGTGACCGACACGTCGTCCATCTCAGCAGCCAGTTGCGCGAGCCTGTCGTGCCAGACCTGGACCTCGCCGCAGCAGGCGATCGAATGGGCGACGCGGGTTCTCGGGGAACAGGTGCAGCGCACGTGCGACTCCTGCACCAAGACCGAGACTGTGCCCGGCGTCGGACTGACGCCGCTGATCCAGGAGGAGTACGAGGCGAAGCTGGAAACCTTGCAGGCGCTGATCTCGGGGACGCGCAACACGACGTTCGAGAACCTGCGCACGGCCGGCAGCAGCTCGCTGCCCATCACGCGCGGCGTGATCGAAGCCCTGCGCGACGAGCCGGACCAGGATCTGCTGGCACGGCGCCTGGCATCGGAAGTGGCGCTGTCCTCGGTGCTGGAGAAGGCCCTGTTGCTCCAGCGGACCCTGCTGACCGGCAAGAAGGAGCCCAACGTGGCAGCCAACCAGTTGGCCGTCGAGGCGGTGAACCACGAGAGCAACACGCTCGATCAGGAGGTCCGCAACCTCAAGACCGAACTGGAGCTGCGCCGCGAGCTGGCCAACAACTCGCCGATGGCCATCATCCAGCGCCACGGCACCCGCGCCGCCGGCTCGCGCGGTATCTATGAGGGCGATCCGGTGCCCGACCGCCTCGACCAGTTGCAGAGGGGCAACCCGGGAGGCCGGCCGTGAGCCCGATGCGTGCGACCTGGCTGCACCCACGCTGGCTGTTCAGCCGGCGTGCGGCGAAGGCGTTGCTGTGGACGGTGGTGCTTGTCGCGGCTGCCGTGGGGGCCAACGTCGTCGGCATCTATCTCGTCGGCAGCGTTGCCGGCTGGGAGCAGTGGCTGACCGCAACCGCGGGCTACTTCCTGGTGTGGCGGCTGTGCCTGTACGGCGCGACGGCCTCCGGATGGATCTGGATGCGCCGCCGGCTGCTCGCGCGCGAGGACCAGAACGGCGCAGACAGGCAGGCGCGGCGCCGCCTGGTGCGCAGCGAGATCGCCGGTGTCGTCGCCATCATGGTGCTGGAAGCCAGTCTGCTGATGCAGGGCTGAGGGGAGATTCAGGCCATGACGCTTTTGACGACCGACTACCTGGAGTACTACCTCACCCTCGTGTCCTGGATCGTCCATAACGGGATCTGGGCCGTGCTGGTGTCCAGCGGGGTGTTTGCGCTGCCTTTCGTCGCGATCATCGTGCAGGAATGGCTCAAGGCCCGCTCCGAAGGCGCGGACGAAGGCAACAAGGGCGTGCTGTCGGCTGCGCGCATCGAGAACCGGGTGTTCGTCGCCATCGTGGTGGTGATGTTCGCCGGCATCCCTTTCATCGACGTCGATCTGAACACCATCCGGTACGACAGCTCACGCTCGGCGCAGTGCCAGGTCAGCGTGCCGCAGCCGACCGACACAGGCTGGTCGCAGTCCTTCTCGACGCTCAACAACCAAAGCGCCAAGCTGCCGGTGTGGTGGGCCTTCATGCACGCGCTCTCGCGTGCGGTCACGGGTGCTTCCGTGGCGGCGATCCCTTGCGGCACTGATTTACGGCAGATGAGGATGGAGATCGACGCCACGCGCATCGACGACCCCGTGCTGGCTCAGGAGGTCGCTGATTTCACGCACGACTGCTACGGACCGGCACGCGCCAAGCTGTTCATGCAGCGCCCGCAACTCGACGAGGCGCAGATGCATGATGTCACCTGGATCGGCTCACGCTTCTTCACGGACACAGCCGGCTTCTACGACAACTATCGGTCGAGCACGCCGCGCGATGACTGGCCTTATGACAGCAACCGTGATGCTGGGCTGGCTCAGATATCCAGCGGCGGTGGCTATCCGACCTGCAGGCAATGGTGGGCCGACGGTAGCAACGGCCTGCGCGCACGACTGCTGGGCCAAGTGGACCCGAGCCTGCTCACGCGGCTGGCGGGCTGGGCCGGGTTCCTGAGCCGCGCCGAGGTGGACGACTCCGTGATCCGCACCATCGCGTCGCCGAGGCAACAGAAGTTGAACCAGGGTAGCGTCTATACGGACTACGGGGGCCAGATCGACAAGACCTTGCCGAACGTCATCACGCGCGCGGCCGGCGACGTAGGCATGGCGATGGGATCGATGGGCTTTTTCCCGGCTATGGACGTGGTGCGTCAAGCCCTTCCAATGGCCCTATCACTGCTCAAGATGGCCTTAGTCATCTGCATTCCATTGGTGTTGGTCATCGGGACCTACGAGCTGAAGGCAGTCATCACAATCAGCGTCGTTCAGTTTTCCTTGTTCTTCGTCGATTTCTGGTTCCAACTCGCACGCTGGATCGACAGCACCATCCTCGATGCGCTTTATGGTTGGGGCTTCGGGTGGAACCGCCCGCACTCAAACTTCGACCCTGTAATGGGGTTGAACAATGCCTTTGGAGACATGCTGCTCAATTTCGTGATGGCGACGATGTTCCTGGTACTTCCTACGTTCTGGATCGGTGCGCTCACCTGGGTGGGCGTCCGTGCTGGCGCGATCGCCAATACCTTCGCCACTGCAACAAAAGATGCAGGCAGCGCGGGAGGTAAAGGAGCTGGAACCATCTCAGGCGGCAAGCTCAGGTAATCAATGCACCTTCGGTATCAGTCGTCTTGGTACATCTCGTGGGATGTATCGTTGTGTAGGTTGGGATCGTAGCCTGGTGCAGCCCGCAATTCCTCGATGGTCGGGTACTGCAACTCGTAGTCATATTCAGCGGGATGTTGCTGATCCATTGCCCACCCCGCCGCCGCCACCCCCAGCAACACGACTGCGAACCAGAAGGCGACGTAGAGCAGCAGTCCCAGCGCAGCCAGCTTGACTATCCATAGCAGCGCGGTAGCACCAGCCACCGGCATGCCCTTGGAGACCAGCCATCTCGGCACTCGGCGCTCACCGCGCGCATAGGCACGCCATCCACGGCCGAAGCTACGGCCAAGCCGTTCCGCGGTGCTGATGCGTGTTGTCGTCGTGCTCATGGTCGTCTCCTGCTACATGGGGATAGCTATTCCAGTTTGCTCCAGTTCTGCTTGCTTGCCCGCACCAGTGCGTTCCAATCGTCTGGCGGATTTCCGCGCCCGAGCATTTTCTCGAACACGGCATAGGGGTCTGACTTACTCCCGGAAGACCGCAGAGTTTGCTCATCGTTGACCCAGGCGTAGACGATGACTTTCGCCTTGGAGTCGTACCGGAAGAACAACCGGAACCGCCTCCCGATCTTGGCCCTTCGCCAGTGGCGGTGGGCAGGCCCCAGGGTGTTGCCCTGGCGGTATTCGTCGCGTGCGGGATCACCGGGCACCACATCCATCATCAACTGGCTCAAGGCCCGAAAGAGCTTGACGTTGGCGTTGGACTCGAATCCCTTCGGGTCGTTCTCCTGCGCTCGTCGTGCGGCCGCATGCAGCTTCTGCAACTGCTCGATCACGCAGTCGTGAAACAGCAGCGCCCAGCCATGCCGTTGCATCAGAGTTCCACTGCCCCGTCGATCTCCTCACCCAGGTTCACATCGTGACCTGCATGCTCCAGCATGGCGCGAGCCAGATCCTCGGGCAGGCCCTGGATGTTCCGACCCGCTTCAATGTCGCGCGCCAGCAGGCTGAGGAACGCGCCGATGGCAGGGTCCTCGTGCTCGGCATCGACACGGGTAACGACGACTTCGCTGCCCCGCAGGTCGAACGCGAGCTTGCCGCCGACATCGACACCGAGCGCCTGACGGATGGGCTTGGGCAGCGTGATCTGGCCTTTGGAGGTGAGCGTGGCGATTTCGTGGATGGCAGGCATGGCGACTCTCCTGATTACGATGTCTGAATCGTAAGGAAAATTCCTTACGTTGTCAATGTGGGGCCTCATGGCGTCCTCCCGGGTCCAAGAATCGGCCCATCGTAGGGTGGGAACAGCCCGCCTTCACGCATCAATCCGACCGCCTGCACCCCACATTGACGATGGACGATCGATGCGCCGCACCCTATACCCAAATGGTTAAAGGCCAAAGGGCCAAAGGGCCGAAAGGACAAGGGAATGGGGCGCAAGAGGAAAGGCTCTACCTCGAAAAGGCAAAAAGGCCTCCCGGTCGGCCCGCCAACAGAGGACATACATGCTCTCACTGTTCCAGCGAAAACGGGCCTCGGTCGCCGCCGCTCCACCGCCAACCCCCGTCACCAATCCCCCGAAAGGGCTGCTGCGACCAGAACCGGCCGCATCTCTGCTGGCGACGCCACGCCGACAGAAGCTGCTGGAACACATCTGGCAGCGCACGTCGCTGTCGCGCACGCAATTCACCACCTTGTACCGCGCGCCCCTGGAGCGCTACGCCGAACTGGTCCAGCAATTCCCCGCGTCGGAGAGCCACCACCATGCCTACCCGGGCGGCATGCTGGACCACGGCCTGGAGATCGTCGCCTACAGCCTAAAGCTGCGGCAGTCCCATCTGCTGCCCATCGGCGCCAGCCCCGAAGATCAAGCGGTGCAGTCCGAGGCCTGGACCGCCGCTGTCGCCTATGCCGCTCTGCTGCACGACATCGGCAAGATCGCCGTCGATCTGCACGTCAAGCTGGTCGACGGCAGCACCTGGCACCCGTGGCATGGTCCACTGCACCAGCCGTACCGATTCCGCTACCGTGACGATCGCGAGTACCGACTACACAGTGCCGCGACGGGACTGCTCTACCACCAACTGCTAGATGCCCATCTCCTGGACTGGCTCAGTGGCTATCCCGCCCTATGGGGGCCGCTGCTGTACGTACTGGCCGGCCAGTACGAACACGCCGGGATACTGGGCGAACTTGTCGTGCAGGCCGACCGCGCTTCGGTCGCCCAGGAACTGGGTGGTGATCCGGCCCGCGCCACGGCCGCGCCCAAGCATGCGCTGCAACGCAAGCTGCTTGATGGGCTGCGCTACCTACTCAAGGAAGAGTTGAAGCTGAACCAGCCCGAGGCCTCCGATGGCTGGCTCACCGAGGACGCGCTATGGCTGGTGAGCAAGACGGTCTCCGACAAGCTACGCGCGCACCTGCTATCCCAGGGCATCGATGGCATCCCTGCGAACAACACCGCCGTGTTCAACGTGCTGCAGGATCACGGCATGCTGCAGCCTACATCGGACGGCAAAGCGGTCTGGCGCGCAACCGTGACCAGCACGACCGGCTGGACCCACTCGTTCTCCCTGCTGCGTCTCACTCCCGCGCTGATCTGGGACTCTGGCGAACGGCCAGTGCCCTTTGCAGGTTCGGTCGAGATCGGCGCGGCCTCCGCGGAAAGCGATGCCGGCACGCCAGCCATCCCACCTACTGCCGTGGCGAAACCGGCTCAGGAAAGTCAAGAGCCTCCGCCTTGGGCAGGCAGTAGTACCGCCACCGTTTCGTCGCCTGCGGCCCAGCCCGTGCTCAACGTCATGGAGGACATGCTGGCGATGGTGGGCTTGGGCGACGCTTCCGGCGCCGGCCAAGATGCGGAGGAGATCCCGGGGCAGGTTTTCGACGCTCCCATGCCAGTGACCACAACAATATCTCTTCAGCCACCTGTACACATGCCTGCGTCAGCTTCGTCGGCAGTGAAGCCATCCGGGGAGCATTTCGTGGCGTGGCTGAAATACGGGATCGCCGCGCGGCAGCTCATCATCAATGATGCAAAGGCACTCGTGCATACGGTGAGTGGCACTGCGTACTTGGTCAGCCCTGGTGTGTTCCAACGCTATGCGCAAGAACATCCGAAAGTGAGCTTGCTAGCTAGGCACGCGGGCCAACAGGATTGGCAGTGGGTACAAAAGCGCTTCGAGAAACTTCAGTTGCATAGGAAGCAGCCGAGCGGCTTGAACATCTGGACCTGCGAGGTTACCGGTCCGCGTAAGGTTCGGAGGCTGCACGGCTATCTTCTGGAGGATGCAGGTGGGCTCTTTCATGACGTGCCACCAAACAATCCATATCTTGTCCTGAGTGAGGTTGCCCCTGAAAACCGGAGTGCGTAGCCCGATCATCAAGCGGCAGATTTGCGCTGCGCCGCCAACCAGCGTTGTTCGAACTGCATCGGACTGAGGTAGCCCAGTGCTGAATGTAGCCGCGAGTGGTTGTAGAAGGCGATCCAGTCCATGACGGCCTGCCTTGCCTGCATGCGAGTGGCAAACCGCTGGCCGTGCACGCAGGCCGTCTTCAACCGTCCCCACAGGCTCTCTGTGGGAGCGTTGTCCCACCAATTGCCCTTGCGTGACATCGAACTGCGTATGCCCCGGGCGCCCAGAGTGTCCTGAAAATCCTGGCTGCAGTACTGGCTGCCCCTGTCGCTGTGAAAGATCAGGCCTGCGGCAGGTCGACGGCGAAAGCAAGCCATCAGCAACGCATCCTTGACCAGCGAGGTCTGCATGTACGCCTGCAGGCTCCAGCCCACCACCTGGCGGCTGTGCAGGTCCAGCACGGCCGCCAGGTACAGCCATCCCTCGTCGGTAGCGATGTACGTGATGTCGCCGCTCCACACCACTTTGGGCGCTGCCGGCGTGAAGCGGCGCTGCACCAGGTCCGGGGCGACTGGCAAGCGGTGCGCGCTGTCGGTGGTCACCACGAACTTGCGCCTACCCTTGGCCCGGATGCCGTGGCGCTGCATCAACCGGCGCACCCGCTCTTTGCCCACGCGCAGGCCGCGGGCCAGCAGTTCGCGATGCATGCGCGGCCAGCCATATTCACCGCGCAACTGCTCGTGGATGGCCCGGATGTGAGCCAACAAGGCCTCATCGCTGTGCAGCCTGCGCCCTGCGTGCTTGGTATCGCGCCTCGACGCATCCCAGCGGAAATATCCGCTGGCGCTGACCTGCAGAACCTCGCACATCAATGTGATCGGCCAGCGCCCCTTCATCCAGAAAATCCAGGCGTACCTTGCAGCACGTCCTGCGCAAAGTACGCCGCGGCTTTTTTTGCGATGTCGCGCTCCATCGTCAGCCGCGCTACCTGCGCCTTCAACCGCGCAATCTCCGCCTGCTCGGGCGTGACCGTCAGTGTTGTGGCCTTGCCTTCGGACCTCACCTCCAACTGGCCCTTCGCATCGGCCCGCACCCAGTTCGTCAGGCTCGCCTTGGGCATGCCCAGCGTCGTGGCCACGGCCGACGCAGCACGCCCGGCCTTGACCTGCCGCACTGCCTCCTGCTTGAACTCCAGCGTGTACTTCGCTCTCGTTTGCTTCTCGTTCAATTCATGCTCCCCTCCCGGCATTCTCCGGGCTGGGGCTTATGCACTCCAAAGGTGCGACAGACAAGCACCGTCACTTACTGGTACTGGTCACGACGGACACACCCACTAATCCGAACTCAAAACGGAACGGCTGTGCGACGCGGGTTCAAGGTTTTGGACGCCTGGACACACTTACAGGACGCTTGGAACGACAGATGACGCAGAGTGCCTTAAGGCCATTCCGCTCCACGGATGCACGTCGTTCGATGTGCGTGAGGTATGTGAAGGCGGGGTAGGTTAGCCCCCTTGCCCATACATCCGCTGCATAGCTTTTATGTCTTGGTCGTGGATGTTCGACGCATAGGGAATCTGGGAGCATCCGATGAAGCGGCCGGAGGCTAACTGGTAGTTGCTCAGCCTAATCTCATTGGAGGCCATTACCCCGCCCCTACCAAAGAAGGACGCTTTGGGTCGATGGAAAGCGCCTCTTCCAGCCTGGCGAAGGCGATTACCTTACCAAGGAAAGTTGAAGTGGAATTGAGACACCTTCGCTATTTTGCCGTCTTGGCAGAGGAACTTCACTTCAGCCACGCGGCTGAGCGCCTACATATCGAACAACCGCCATTGTCCCGAGCGATCAAAGAACTGGAGGAGGATCTGGGGGTTGTTCTCTTCGATCGAGACCGCAGAGGGACGAAGCTGACTGCAGCTGGATCCGCCTTCCTGCAAGATACCCGCCGGCTGTTCACCGTTCTCGAACAGGCGCGAGAGAATGCTAAGGCCGTCGCAGCAGGTGCGCGTGGCAGCCTGCGTATCGCGGTCTCCGATGGTGCGACCGATCCTCGGTTCTCGGAGTTCTTGGCCCGTTGCCGAGCCGAGGAACCGGAAATCGAAGTACGCCTGTCCGAAGTTCCGTTGGCGGACCAGTTGCGCGGCCTACGCTCTGGCGACTTCATGATCGGCTTCGCGCACACAGCAGATGTCGGCGAGGGCATCATTGCCGAGCCGATTTGGCGAGATCCCCTGGTAATAGCCGTGCCGGCCCGGCACGAACTGCTCGCTCATAAGGAAGTGCCCCTCCATGAGCTCGATGGCCATCCGCTCGCCTTGTGCGACCCACGGGTCTGCGAGGGCTACTGCCGCGTATTGGCACGACTCCTTGGACCTCTGGAACACCGGCAAAACGTCGTTGAACGTGCGACCTCACTGGAGATGATGCTCACGCTGGTCGGTGCCGGTTATGGTGTCGGCTTCATGGCAGCAAGTAAAGTACCAGTCAGCCAGCGGCCCGATGTCGTAGTCCGCCCCTTGGCCGTGGAATCGGCGGTCATTACGACCTATTTACTCCGATCCGACAGCGGCGATGTGACAGCCTCACTGGAACGATTTATTTTTCGCCTGCGCGAAGGTTTGGGCACTTAATTCGCGGAAACCAGCCCTAAGACTCAGCAGCGGAGCTGCATGTTGTGCTCGGTCGCGGCCATCAGTTCGGTGCCGCTTATCTTGAGCACGGCTGCAATTTTCAGTACCAAGGCCAACGCGGGTAAGTGTTCCCCCCGCCCAATCTTGCCCATATGCCAACGCTCAACTCCGGCTAGTGCGGCCAGTTCTTCCTGAGCAACACTCAGTTCCAAGCGAAAGGCGCGCACAGCGTTGCCGAACGCCAAGGCTGGCTCGGCTTCATATCTGGTTGTGCTTGGGGCGACCCCATTGAACTGCACGCTTCTGCATTAGCAGAATGCGTTGAACAGTCACTGAAATTTAACCACGTTAAATTTAACCCATGCGTATCACATTGGCTTGTTTTGACCAACTTTCTCCTTGGGTGCTCTCATGCACGACGCCACCAATTCTTCCCCCGGTTTCAGGCTTGCGGTAGCGCCGGGCGTACCTTCATCACAACTATCAGCGCTTTTGGCGCGGCAACGCGCGGAAGAGCCAGACGTCACTCTCACTTTCTTCGAGGTTTCAAGTGACGTTTTGCTTCAGGGCCTTCATGAAGGCCGCTACGACGCAGGGATGTCGCTTCAGGGGATCAGCGACCGGCCCTCAGCACGCAACCCGTGTGGGCCGAGAACATGGCCGTAGCCATGCCGCCGCGGTTTTTCTTTCTTGACCAGGAGAAACTCACCATCGCCGATCTCCAAGCGTACCCCGTCTATCGTTGGCAGGCGGAGGCTTGCCCCCTGCTGGATGAGAGGCAGGCCTCCCTCATGCCGGTGGATCAGAACAACATACAGTGGGTGACTTCGTTCGAGATGGCGGCACTGTGGGTTGCCGGCGGATACAGCGTTGGGCTATCTGCGCAACCGCGCATCGCGCGTGCTCACGGGTTGGGAATCCGCATGCGACCGCTCGTTGGTGGCCCCTACCCGGTCGTGACGTACCTGCAACGAGCCTACGCGCGTGCTGATCCCGTTGCTGAGCGGTACGAGCGCAGAGCGCTGCAAATTGGTTCGCGTAGTGGGTGACCCCCGGGCGCCTCACCCCGACCATGGGTTGAAGCGCAAGGGTTAGGCCCCTTCAAAGACCACTGTGCTATCCACCAGCCGACGGGCGCTCTGCCCCACATCCTCAGGGATGGGCCGCGGAGCAACAGTCTCGGGCGCATCCGCATGGTGCCGGTAGTCGCCCATGATGACCCGGACAATCGCGGGCACGTTGGTCATCGTGACCGCATCAATGGCCGCGCGATCACCCAGGTCCGGGTGCGGCTGGGTCAGCATGCGGTACAGGTCCCACGAATCCGCGTGCGGGCGTTGGTTCATGAGCACCTGCGCCAGCTTGTGCTTGAGCGGCACCAGTTGCCAGTCGGGAACGCGCTGCCCGCGGTTGCCCAAACTGATGGATAGCAGCTTGCCGGCCTTCAACTCGCGGTTGATCTGATCCTTGGACTTCCCAGCCAGCTTGCCGAACAGCGGCACTGGCAGACAGCTCGGTGACTCGTACATAGCAAGCATTTCCTCGCGCTCGCGCTGAATTGCGGACACTTCCGGTTCCGGCGCCCGCGTGGGCGCCGGAGGCACCTGCGACAGTCGCTGGAACGTGCTTCCGGCGTCGTTCGGAGTCACGACGATGGGAGCAGCCACTACAGGCGGCACAGAGCCTTCAGGGAACACAGCGGCGGCGGCAACAGGCTCGTCTTCTGCCATCGCCGGCACCCCTTCGATACGAATGGTGAGGTGAGCACTGGCGGCTTCCACCTGACCCTGCTCGAGCAGGTCGAGGCGATCGGCCCAGTCCTGCATCATCCGACGTCGCGGTTCTACGTACTTGGCGTGGTTATAGGCCGAACTCACCTTGTTCGGGTCGGAGTGCGAGAGCTGAGCGTCCACCCAAATCTTGGGATAACCGATCTCGTTGAGCGCCGTCGAGATGGTCCCGCGGATGCCGTGGCCGGTCAGTTGGTCCTCGTAGCCCATCCGCTTCAGGGCGGCATTGAGGGTGTTCTCGCTGACGCGCTTCTTAAGTTCGCTGCGGTGTGTGAGCAGATGAACCTGGGCGGGCCGCATCACCCCCAAGAGGTAGCGCACGATCTCGATGGCCTGAAGGGACAGCGGCACGATGTAGGGCGGCACGTCCTGGGGGCGCTTGCCGGCCTTGCGCATCTCGTCCTGAAGCTGCTTGACGATCTGCGGCGGGATGATCCACAGGCCGCGGTCCAGGTCGAACTGATCCGGGGTTGCCAGCCGCAACTCACCGGTGCGCACACCGGTCAGGAACAGTAGCCGGATGCCGAGCTGGGTTTGCCAGCCACGCGGGTTGTAGCGCCGGAGCTTCTGGAGGAAGTTTGGCAGCTCGGGCAGATGCAGGTACGGGTTGTGGCTCACCGGGGGCTTGGGCTCCGCCACCACATCCAGGTCGGAGGCCGGATTGGCTTCCAGCCCCTCGACGATCACGAGGGCATAGCGGAACAACTGACTCAACCAGGTGCGGACCTTTTCTGCTGTGGTGAAGGCCTTGCGTTCCTCGATCCTTGCCAGGACGCCCAGAAGCTGGGGCCGGCGAATGTCGTAGATCGACATCTTGCCAAGGGTGGGCAGCACGTCCTTGCCGAAAATCCGCAGGATCTGCGAGAGGGTGCTTTGGCGACCTTCCTTGAGTTCCTTGCGGCGATGCTCGACCCAGGCATCGAAGACGGCCTTGAAGGTGTAATCGGCCGCCAGCTTGACCGCGTGCCGCTTCTGCTTGCGGTCGGTGTGGGGGTTGATGCCCTTGGCCAGGAGCGCCCGGGCTTCGTCGCGCAAGGTACGCGCTTCGCGCAGGCCGATCTCGGGGTAGTTGCCCAGGGAGATGCGCTTTTGCTTGCCGAGCCAGTAGTAGCGCAGGTGCCATGATTTGCCGCCGGTAGGGGCAACCACCAGGCCGAGGCCATCGGTGTCGGGGAGGCTGTAGGCTTTGTCAGCGGCCTTGGCTTGCCGCACAGTCAGATCAGAGAGTGCCATCATCGAAGCTCCTAAGTCTTGGACTTAGGCCCGATGCTGCTGGTCATCCCGATCCAACCCCAGCAAGAACCCGGCACCGGAACCACCCGTATTCTTTGGCCTTGTTTTTGGCCTCAAAAACGCTGGCTGTCGGTGGATTTCCGTGGCTTTTGCTGGAATGAAAAAAGGAGCCGAAGCTCCTTTTTTCAACGACTTACAGACCCCAGTGGAAGTCTGTAGATCATAAATTGGAGCGGGAAACGAGGCTCGAACTCGCGACCTCAACCTTGGCAAGGTTGCGCTCTACCAACTGAGCTATTCCCGCATGTTTCACAACGGCGACACCGTGATGCCGGGCCTGGGGCCTTGTCGCTGCGCGTCGTGCAACGGGGGCGAAATATACCCGCGATCAGGGCGCACTGCAAGCCGAAGTTGAAAAGATCCCGGATGCGCGGACAGCGGACGCGGGCCACGACAAGCACCTGCAATACTGCTAATCTGAACCATCGTGATCCGATGGCACGCACATGCAGTGGACATCCACCCAGGTTGCACAGTTGTTCGAGCTGACCGAGTCCGGCCAGCTCACCGGGCAACAACTGGATGCAGCCGCCAGGATCGCGCCGCTCGAGCCGGGCCGGCGCGATTGGGTCACCGCACTCGACCGGATTCTGGGATTTGGCGGCGTATTGCTGATCGGCGCCGCGGTGATCTTCTTTTTCGCATACAACTGGGACGAACTCCACCGGCTCACCAAGATCGGTTTCGCGCTGGCCGTGCTCGCCACAACCACCGGCGCGGCAATGATCGCCCCTCCGTTCGGCGTCGCGTATCGTGCGGCGCTGTTCGGCGCCTGCGTGGCGAGCGGCGCCCTGCTCGCCCTGATCGGCCAGACCTACCAGACCGGGGCGGACATGTGGATGCTGTTCGCGGGATGGGCGGCATTGATGACGCCGTTCGCGGCGCTGTCGCGCTCGAGCGCGAGCTGGGCCTTGTGGCTGATCGTGCTCAATGCCGCCGTGCTGCGGGCGTTGTCGCAATCGGTGTGGTTTCCGGTGTTTGGAATGCTGTCGCATGCGGCATCGCTGCTTGCCGTCGCAGGGCTCAATCTTGCCGTGCTCGTTCTGCTCGAGTGCGGGCTGGCGCGCATGTTGATCACCCCGGCGCGGCACCTGCACCGGCTCGCGGCCATCGGCGTGTTCGTGCCGCTGATCGGCGGCGCCATCGTCGGCTGGTGGGACCGGGGCCTGGCAGGTGTGACCTTGGCCTTTTATTGCGCGGCGCTGGCGGCGACCCTGGTCTACCTTCGGCTGCGGCGTGATCTGCCGATTCTGGCGCTGGCTTTGTACGGCACGATCGCGGTCACGGCAGCCGCGTTCGTCGTCAAGGTTCAAGTGGAATCCTTCGTCGCGCTGAATCTGGTCGGGCTGCTGGTGATCGCGGCATCCGGCGGTGCCGGCGTGTGGCTCAGCCGCCTCCACCGGGAATCGGGTGCGCAATGAACCCGACGCCTCCCGCGCCGCTGTTCGCGCTGCTTACGCGCCTCAGAGCCGAGAAGCTGATCTCTCTCGAGACGCTGGAGGGTGTGGCCACACGGGCGTCGCCCCCCTGGTGGCTGGCGACACTGCAGGCGCTGGCCGCATGGCTGGCATCACTGTTCCTGCTCTCGGCGTTCTATGTGCCGGTGTTGCTGATCGGTGACAGCGCCGTTGCGCGCGGCCTGGGCGGCTTGGTGCTCGCTGCGGTCGCCCTGCACCTGTTCCAACGTGACGGGGTGTTCGTGGGCCAGGTCGCGCTCGCGTTCTCGCTCGCGGCGCAGGCACTCATGACGAGTGCGCTGGCCGGCGACTTTTCCCGGCTCGAAACCGACCATCGCATGATCGCTGCGGTTGGCGCGTCGGTCGCGCTCGGCATGATGATTCCGCGCTCGACACCGATCCATCGAACCGCGTGCGCGCTGGTGGCGCTGGTGTTCGGCGTCATCGCGAGTTTCGATGCCGAGTGGCTGGCAATCCAGGCGAGCATCGTGTGCACCTTGTCGGTGTGTCTGTGGCTCACCCGCAATCGCTGGGCGGGCAAGCGCCATGGCGCGCATCTGAAGGCCGTCGCCAACGCCGCAAGCGTGTTGGCCCTGCCTGCGGCCTGGCTGCTGCCGAATCTCGGGGGCACATGGTTCGCGGCGCATCCGGCCGCCACGGACTTGTCGGGCGTATCGCCCGGAGCGCCGTACCACGTGTTTACCGTGGTCATCGGCGTCCTTTTGCTCGCGACGGTTTTCCGCCTCACCCGCGCCTTGCCGCTGCAAGCGCGCGTGCTTGCGCTCGCCAGTGCCGTCGCGCTGGCCGTCATGGCCCGGTTCGCGCCTGGGCTGGTCTTCGCGGCGAGCCTGTTCTTGGCCGCGTTCCACGCATGCCATCGGCCCTGGGCCAGCCTGGCGCTGGCCGCCGCCATACTTTACCTGGGCGAGTATTACTACAGCCTGCAGGCCACGCTGCTGCTCAAGGCCGGAGCGCTGGCCGCCTGCGGCCTGTTGCTGCTGGCACTCCGGCAATGGCTGCCGAGGCAGGATCGAACATGACCCGCGCCCGGCTCAACACGCTCATCGCGCTTGCATTCGCCCTGGTGGCCGGCACCGCCGCGACGATCGTGCGCCAGCATGAAACGACGCTCGCGCACGGCGAAATGGTCTTGCTCGAGCTTGCGCCCGTCGATCCGCGCTCGTTGATGCAGGGCGACTACATGGCGCTGCGCTTCGAGATCGACCGCCACTTGCCGGCCCCTCTGGAACATTCGGCGGACCCAAACACCCCTCGAGCGGCTCCGCCACGCTATGCCTTCCTCGCACTCGACCCCGAACGGCGCGCGACCCTGGCCGGCACCGGCAATGGGGCGACCCCGCCTGCCGGACAGGTCGCGGTGCGCATACGGGCACGGGATCATCTCAACAGCGTCGGACCGAACGCGTTTTTCTTTCGCGAAGGCAGCGGCGCGGACTACGAATCGGCGCGCTGGGGCGAGTTCCGGGTTGCACCCGGCGGCGACGCATTGCTGACCCATCTGCGCGACGCACGGCTCGCACGCGTGGGCACCACCAAACCGTTCGACGACATCGACTGAAACACTACATCAGGCCATCTGGCTGATGGTCTTGCGAAAGCGCCGAAACGACAGGACGAACAACACCGTCCCGATCATGAGCAGCGCGAGAAACGGCTTCCAGACCACGTCCAGACCCGCGCCGCGGAACAGGATGGACTGGCCGATTTCCACGAAATGGGTGGTCGGTGCGATCAACATGATGTGTTGCACCAGTTCCGGCATGCTCTCGCGTGGCGTGGCGCCGCCGGAGAGCATGTTCATCGGCATCAGCGTGAGCATCAGCAGCAGGCCGAACTGCGGCATCGTGCGCGCCAGTGTCGCCATGTAGATGCCCAGCGAGGTCATGGCGAACAGGCACAGCACGACGCCGACAAGGAACAGGGGGATCGAGCCCTCGATCGGCACCTGCAGCAGGCCGCGGATGACGAACCTGAGCGACAGCGCGGTGGCCAGCAGCACGACCAGGCTCATGGACCAGATCTTGGAGATCATGATCTCGCCCGGGGTGACCGGCATCACCAGCAGGTGTTCGATGGTGCCGTGCTCGCGCTCGCGGATCAGCGCCGCGCCGACCAGGATGATCGACAGCATGGCGACGTTGTTGATGATCTCGGCAATGCCGCCGAACCAGGATTTGTCCAGCGTCGGGTTGAAGCGCGCGCGCAGCGCCAGGTCCACGGGCAGCGACGGTGCACCCCGGTAGCGCTGCACAAAGGTCTGGACCTCGCCCATCACCACCTGCTGGACGTAGCCATTGCCGGCGAAGGCCTGGCTCATGCGCGTGGCGTCGATGTTGAGCTGCACCTCGGGGTTGCGCCCGGCCAGCACGTCGCGCTGGAAGTTGGGCGGGATGTTGAGCGCGAACGTGAAGGCGCCCCGGTCCATGCCGGCATCCATTTCGGCGGCGGTGATCATGCGGGGCGGCAGGAACTCGGGCGGGTAGAACGCCGAGGCGATGCGCGCCGACAGCGGCGAGCGGTCCTCGTCGACGATGGCGATGGCGGCGTTGTGCAGGGTCTCGGGCAGGGCCGTGGCGGCGGTATAGACGGAAACCGTGAACACGTACAGGATCAACAGCAGCAACATCGGGTCGCGCCACAGGCTCCACAGCTCCTTGCGGCCGAGGCGGAGGATGTTCTTGAGCTTGCGCATGTCAGCGCTCCTGCTTCTTGAGCAGTGCGATCGCCGCACCGAGGATCACCGGCACCGCCGCCAGCAGCGGCAGCATCGCGCCGCGCAGGTCGGCGAATTCGAGTGCCTTGCTGAACACCCCGCGGCTGATGATGAACATGTGGGTGGCCGGATAGATCTCGCCCATCAGACGCCCGGCGCCTTCCATCGACGACACCGGGTTGATCAGGCCCGCCAGCTGTATCGCCGGCAGCATGGTGCCGATCATCGCGATGAACATCGCCGCGATCTGGCTGCGGGTGATGGTGGACGCCAGCAGCCCCATGCCGGTCGAGACCACGCAGAAGACGGCCATCGCCACGGTCAGCGCCAGGTAGCTGCCGGTGACCGGCACACCGAAAACGGTAACCGCCATCAGGCTCATGCAGAAGAAATTGACCATCGCCAGCAGCACATAGGGCAACTGCTTGCCGAGCAGGAACTCGGTACGCGTGACCGGCGTAACGTAGAGGTTGATGATCGAGCCCAGCTCCTTCTCGCGCACCACCGCCAGCGCGGTAAGCATGGCCGGCAGCATCAAGAGCAACAGCGGCACAACCGCCGGCACCATCGACTTGAGGCTCTCGATGTCCGGGTTGTAGCGGTAGCGGTCCTGGATCGTGGCGCCGGCGGACGCGGCGGCGCCGAACTGCTGTACCGCCCTTTCCCGCAGCCAGTGCTGATGGATGCCTTGCACGTAACCCTGCACGGTCTCGGCGCGCTGCGGCATCGAACCGTCGATCCACGCGCCGACCTCGACGTTGCGCCCGCGCAGCAGATCGCGGCCGAAGCCGGGCGGAATCTCGATCGCCAGCGCGATCTCGCCGCGACGCATGCGCCGGTCCATGTCCTGGTAGTCGGTCAGTGGCGGCTTTTCGATGAAGTAGCGCGAACCGGCCAGACTCAGCGTGTAGTTCTGGCTGATCGTGGTCTGGTCGCGGTCCAGCACCGCGTAGGTGAGATCCTCGACGTCCATCGTGATGCCGAAACCCATCACCAGCATCAGCAGCAGCGAGCCGCCCAGCGCCAGCGTCGCGCGCACCGGGTCGCGCTGCAGTTCCAGCGCCTCGCGCCAGCTGTAGCTGAGCAGGCGGCCCAGGCTGAACGCCCGCTGCCCGGTGGCGTGCGTCGGCACGGCGGCGATCCCCGGCGCCCCGGATGGCTGGGCCGCCCGCGCGCCGCTGCGCTCGCCACCGCCGGCCTCCACCAGGTAGCCGATGAAGGCATCCTCCAAGGACTGTGCGCCCCGCTTCTCGATCAGGCGGGCGGGGGTGTCGCTGTCGAGTACCTTGCCGGCATGCATCATCGACATGCGGTCGCAGCGCTCGGCCTCGTTCATAAAATGGGTGGAGATGAAGATCGTGACCTGGTCGCGGCGCGACAGCGCCACCAGCAGGCGCCAGAAGTTGTCGCGCGCGACCGGGTCCACGCCCGAAGTCGGCTCATCGAGAATCAGCAGGTCGGGCTTGTGCACCATCGCCACGGCCAGCGACAGGCGCTGGCGCATGCCCAGCGGGATGGCATCGGGCAGCTTGTCCACCGCAGGCCGCAGACCGAAGCGCTCGAGCATCTCGTCCACACGGGCGGCGATCTCGTCATCAGGCACATGAAAAAGCTGCGCGTGCAGTTCCAGGTTCTGCCGGACGCTCAGTTCGCCATACAGCGAAAAGGCCTGCGACATGTAGCCCACCCGCCGGCGCGTGTCGATATCCTCGGGATTCACCTCGTGGCCGAACAGCCAGGCCTGGCCTTCGGTAGCGGGCAGGAGACCGGTGAGCATCTTCATGGTCGTGGACTTGCCACAGCCGTTGGAACCGAGGAAGCCGAAGATCTCGCCGCGGCGGATGCGGAAGGACACCTGGTCCACCGCGGTGAAGTCGCCGAAGCGCATCGTGAGCCCGCGGGCTTCGATCGCGATGTCGTCCTCGCGGGTTTGCAGCGGCGGAATCACCACGGGCTCGTGGCCACGTTTTTTTTCGTCCGGCAGCAGCCTGATGAAGGCCTCTTCAAGGCTGGCGCTGCCGGTGCGCGTCAACAGCGCGGCGGGCGTGCCGGTGGCCAGCACGCGGCCGTCGTCCATGGCCACCAGCCAGTCGAAACGCTGGGCTTCGTCCATGTAGGCGGTGGCGACGATCACGCTCATGCCGGGGCGGTCGCCGCGGATGCGCTCGATCAAATCCCAGAACTGGGCGCGTGCCAGGGGATCGACGCCGGTGGTCGGCTCGTCGAGCAGCAGCAGGTCCGGATCGTGGATCAGCGCGCAGCACAGGCCGAGCTTCTGCTTCATGCCGCCCGAAAGCTTCCCGGCCGGGCGCGACAGGAACGGAAAAAGACCGGTGGCCTGGGTGAGCACGTCGATGCGCCGGCGCCGTTCGGCCACGGCGTGGCCGAACAGGCGGGCGAAGAACTGCAGATTCTCCTCGACCGACAGCGTCGGATACAGGTTCTTGCCCAGGCCTTGCGGCATGTAGGCGATGCGCGGGCACACCGCGCTGCGGTGCCTGCTGCTGGCCATGTCGCCGCCCAGCACCTCGACGCTGCCTTCCTGGATCGCGCGTGCACCGGACAACAGCGACAGCAGGCTGGACTTGCCCACGCCGTCCGGACCGATCAAGCCGACCGTGCAGCCAGCCGGCATGTCGAGGTCGAGCGCGTCCAAGGCCACGGTCGTGCCGTAACGCAGCGTCACGCGGACGACGCGGGCGACGCATGGGGTCGCGCTCATGGCCTATGGCGCCAGCGGCGTGGAGAGCGCGGCGGGCCAGGCCGTCCGCGGATCGAGCCTGATCCAGGCCACGCCGGGCAGCCCGGTCTTGACCTGCTCGAGGTGCTCGCGCAGCAGTTCCGGCGCGATCTGCGCCTTGATGCGGAACATCAGCTTCTGCCGCTCGCTGGCGGTCTCGACCGTCTTGGGCGTGAACTGCGCCGCACTGGCGACGAAGGAGACCTTCGCCGGAATCGGCAGGCCGGGCGCGGCATCGAGCACGATGCGCACGTCGGCGCCGATCGCGATGCGCCCGGCCAGTTCGCTGGGCAGAAAGAAGGTCATGTAAACATCGGCCAGGTCGATGACGTTGAGCACCCGGCCGCCCGCGGCCAACACCTCACCGGGCTGCGCGACACGGATCTGCACCCGGCCGTCGCGCGGCGCCCGGAGCACGCCGTCGGCGATGTCGGCCCGGATGCGCGCCACCGAGGCCTGCACGGCGGCAACCCGCGCCTCGGTGCCGACACGCTGCGCCTCGGCGGCCGTGACCGCGGCCTCCAGCGCCACGACCTGCGCGCGGGCCGCCGCCAGCGCCGCCTCGGCGCTGCGGGCGCCGGCGCGATCGTCGTCGAGCTCCTGGCGTGACGCCGCGCCTTCCCGTGCCAGGGTTTGCGAGCGCGACAGGCGCTGACGGGCGGCTTCCAGCTCGGCCCGGCGCTGGACGACGACGGCCTGCTGGGCGGCGACGTCGCTACGGCGCTGCGCGATCTGGGCCTGCGCGGCAGCGGTCGCCTGCCGCGCCTCATGCTCACCCGCCACGGCTTCGTCGTACTGCGCCTGCAGCGTTTCGACCTGCATGCGCGCCAGCACCTGCCCGGCGGTGACGAAATCGCCCTCGCCCACCAGAATGTCGTCGACCCGCCCGGCAAACTTGGTGGCGATGTCGATCTCGGTGGCCTCGAGGCGGCCGTTGCCGCTGGCGAACCCTTCTCCCGGGTCGTCGTTCCGCCAGCCTTGCCAGGCGAACCCGCCCAGCACGGCAGCGGCGATCAGCCCCGCCGCGGCGATCAGTTTGCGAGTGGCGGATGTGGGCGCTTTCATGATGGTCGGCCTTGTGGAGTGGCGCGTGGCGCCGGGTCGGGACGCGCGGCGTCGAGCGCGCCACCGCCCAGCGCCGCATACAACGCAACCTGGCTGGCGAGCAGGCGGCTGCGGGTCTGGATCAGTTGCTGCCGCGCGTCGAGCACTTCCAGGAAGGCGGTCGCGCCGCTGTCGTAGCGCAACTGGGCCAGCCGCGCCCGCTCGGCATGGGCACGCAGGGCGTCGCGATCGATCGCGACCTGCTCGGCCAGCCACCGGCGCGCCGACAGCGCATCGGCGACTTCGCGGAAAGCCGTCTGGATCGTTTTTTCGTAGTTCGCCACCGCGATGTCGCGGCGGACCTCGGACAACGCCAGGCCCGCGTGCCGGCGCCCGCCGTCGAAAATCGGCAGCGAAATCGTCGGCGCGAACAACCAGGCACGGCTGGCGGCTTCGAACATGCCATCGAGTTCGGCGCTCGCGGTGCCGAACTCGCCGGTCAGCGCGACCCGGGGGAAGAACGCGGCACGGGCGGCGCCGATGTTGGCATCGGCCGCGCGCAGGCGGTGCTCGGCGGCGGCGATGTCGGGCCGCGCCGTCAGCAGATCCGAAGGCAGCCCGGGCGCCAGCGCAGCCAACGGCGCATCCTCGCGCGCCGCCGGCGCTGTCTCGGTCAGGCTCACCGGCGCACCGACCAACAGCGCCAGCGCATGGCCCTGGGCGGCGCGGCTTCGCTGCAGTTCGGTGCCCAGGCGTCTGGCCTGGTGCAGCAGGGTTTCGACTTGGGTCAGCTCGAGCCGGGAGGCGGAGCCGACTTCATGGCGGCGCAGGAAGATGCGGAAGGACGTCTCGCGCGTGGCGATCACCTCACCGGCCACCGCGCTGCGCTCGTCGAGCTCGCGCAGCGTCACATAGGCACTCGCAACCTCGGCGATCAAGACAATGCGCACCGCCTGCCGGGTAGCGTCGACGGCCAGGTACTCCTGCAGCGCGGCGTCCTCGAGGCTGCGCACCCGCCCCCACAGATCGAGCTCCCAGTTGCTCAGGCCGGCCGTGACCCGGTACTCGCTACCGACGACGGCGCGGCCTGCGGTGTTGAGGTCGCCCGGCACCCGGGCACGGCTGCCCTGCCCACCGAGGTCGACGCCGGGAAACCGCTCCGAGCGCTGGATGCCATAAAGGGCGCGGGCCTCTTCGACGCGCAGCAACGCGACCCGAAGGTCGCGGTTGTTGGCCAGCGCGGTCTCGATCAGGGCCACCAGTTCCGGCTCGGTGAAATAATCGCGCCAGTGCAGCGCATGGGCGACGGGGCCGTCCAGGACGGCCGCATCCTCCGGCCACGTCTGCGCCACTGGCGCGGCAGGGATTTCGGTGCGTGTCGCCAGGCTGGAGCAGCCGGCCAGCAACAGGGCGGCGCCGACGGCGATCCACCGCCCGCGACGTCGAAGAAAGGAATGATCGGTCATCGGCTGCCTCGCTGCCATCGATGCCCTGGCGGCCTTTGGCCGGCAACACCCGGCGCAGGATGTGCGCGGTGGGTGAAAACGGCCCGTGCGGCACGCTCGGTCTTGGCTCATGATTGCCTGATGCCTCGATGATACGCCATCTAATGATCAATCAATCATTAGTGTTTTGATCTATCTCATCGACAGTTCGAATCACTTTGCGGAGCACGCCCACAATGAACATCCTCCCCGAGCAAGAACCTGCCGCGCGGCGCAAGCGGATACGCCTGCCCCCCGAGGTTCGCCGCCAACAGATCCTGGATGCCGCGCTGATCGAGTTCAGCGCGCACGGCTTCAGCGGCGCGACGACCGGCAGGATCGCGAGACGCGCCGGCACCACGCAGAGCAACCTCTATGTGCATTTCGCCACCAAGGACGAGATCTTCGAGACCCTGCTCCGGCAAGTGCTCGTTCCATCGAACGGCATCTGGAAGCCGATGCGGCCGGGCCAGCGCCTGGAGGACGTGATCGACGCCTTCATCGAAGACGCCTACGACCAGATGACGCCCCAATCCCTCGCGGTCATCCGGCTCCTGGTTTCGGAAAGCCACCGGATCCCCGACCTGATCCGGCACTGGTACGCAGACGCCGTCGTGCCCGCGCACGCCGAACAGCGGCGGCGCGCCGATGAATACGTGGCGGCGGGCCAGATGCGGGACACCCCGCTCAACGACGATTTCGGTTTTCTCACGGCGCCAGTGCTCTACACCGCGATCATGCGGATCGTCCTTCCGGGTGACATTGCCGAACGCGAATCCCACAAGATCCGCGAAACCCACCGCGAGGTGTTGCGCCTGCTCCTGAGTCCGGGCGTCGAGGGCGCCCGCCACACCGACGACCCGCGATGACGCGACGACCCGCCTCGTCCGCTCCGAGACGGCTACTCAGCGCCGGTCGCTGCCGGGCTCGTCGCGCATCAGGCGCAATGCGATCGCGATCCCGAGAACGGCGTTGCCGAGGGCGAACAGCCCCACCAGCAACATGGCCGCCGGCACCAGCGGAACACTGCGCAGCATCCATGCCAGCACGGCCGAAAGGACGTTGAGGATCACCATGACCCAGAACAGCGGATTGCGCGGTTGCAGAAGGCGTGCAGGTTTCAAATCCATGTCAAATCTGAGGTGAGAGCACGCGCCGGCCCGTAGCACGGGCGTACAATTCTTCGCTAGACCCAGCGCATATTATGGAGGACAAACATGGCAGCAAAGGACGCAAAACCAAGAACCGAACCCGGCACCAGCCCCGCGACCACCAAAGCGAAGCCCCGAGCGGCGGCTTCGCCGCGCAAGGTGACCGAGGGCGACACGGCGCCATCGCAGTCGCCCGAGGGCATCGAATCGTTCGAGATCGACCAGGCCGTGGGCTCGGCCGAATGCTCCAAGCTGGTCGCGGTCGAGGAACTCATCGAGGGGGCCACCGGCCAGCGGATCGGCAAGGTGGCCGACCAGCTGGCCGCGATCATGAAGGGCGCCGCGCCCGACGACCTCGCCGCGCTGCGCCGGGCACTGTTCCAGGAAGAGCTCGCCGCCAGCGGCAAGACCGGGGTCAAGGCCGATGACGAGTTGTCGGACGACTGGCGCACCGGCGGCTACCCATATCGCAACCTGATGTCGCGCAAGAACTACGAGAAGCAGAAATACCATCTGCAGGTGGAATTGCTCAAGCTCCAGAAATGGGTGAAGGAAACCGGCCAGAAAGTGGTCATCCTGTTCGAGGGCCGCGACGCGGCCGGCAAGGGCGGAACGATCAAGCGCTTCATGGAACACCTCAACCCGCGCGGCGCGCACGTGGTGGCCCTCGAAAAGCCGACGGAAACCGAGCGCGGCCAGTGGTACTTCCAGCGTTACATCCAGCACCTGCCGACGGCCGGCGAGATCGTGCTCTTCGACCGCTCGTGGTACAACCGCGCGGGCGTCGAGCGGGTGATGGGGTTCTGCAACCCCGACGAGTACGCCGAGTTCATGCGCCAGACCCCCGAGTTCGAACGCAACCTGGCACGCAGCGGCGTACACCTGATCAAGTTCTGGTTTTCGGTGAGCCGCGAAGAGCAACGCCGCCGCTTCAAGGAACGCGAGGCGCATCCGCTCAAGCAGTGGAAGCTGAGCCCGATCGACCTCGCCTCGCTCGACAAGTGGGACGACTACACCAAGGCCAAGGAGGCGATGTTCTTCTACACCGACACCGCCGACGCCCCATGGACGGTAGTCAAATCGAACTGCAAGAAGCGCGCGCGCCTCAACGCGCTGCGCTACGTCCTGCACAAGCTGCCCTACGACAACAAGAACCTGGATCAGATCGGACCGATCGACCCCTTGCTGGTCGGCCGCGCCCATGTCGTATACGAACGGGGCGAAAACCGCGACTCTGCGATCCTCTGACCGTCTGCGACCCGCGCCCGCCGACTCCGGGGCGCCAGCGCGGCGAGCGCCGGGCATCGCGACCGGGCTTCCGCGGGTGGCGCCTTAGGGCACAATACGACTCTGAACGCACCAACAAGACCAATCCAATCGGAGACTCCATGCGTCGTACCCGCCAGGCCCGCATACTTGCCACACTGGGGCCCGCCAGTTCCACACTGGACCAGATTCGCACCCTCTTCGCCGCCGGCGCGGACATTTTCAGGCTCAACTTCAGCCATGGCACCCATGAAGACCATGCCGAACGTTATCGCGCGATCCGCAGCGTCGAGCAGGAAACCGGCCGCCCGGTGGGCATACTGCTGGACCTGCAAGGGCCCAAGCTCCGGATCGGCCGGATAGACGGTGGCAAGGTCGCCCTTGCCACCGGGAGCCGCTTCAGGCTCGATCTGGACGACGCACCGGGCAATGCCGCGCGTGCCCCCCTGCCCCATGTCGAGATCTTCGCGGCGCTGCATGTCGGTACCGAACTCCTGCTCGACGACGGCAAGATCCGGCTGCGGGTCGACCGCTGCGACGACCGTTCTGCCGATACCACGGTGCTGGTCGGTGGCACGCTGTCGGATCGCAAGGGCGTGAACGTGCCGGGCGTGGTATTGCCGATCTCCCCGCTGACCGAGAAGGACTTGCTCGACCTCGCCTACGGCCTCGAACTCGGCGTCGACTGGGTCGCGCTGTCGTTCGTGCAGCGCCCGCAAGACATCATCGAAGCGCGCAAGCTCGTCGGCGATCGCGCCTGGATCATGGCCAAGCTCGAAAAACCCTCGGCGATCGAGAGCCTCGACGCGATCGTCGAGCAGGCCGACGGCATCATGGTCGCGCGCGGAGACCTCGGCGTGGAATTGCCACCACAGCAGGTGCCGGTCCTGCAGCGGCGCATCGTGCGCGCGGCGCGCCGCGCCGGCAAACCGGTTGTGGTTGCCACCCAGATGCTCGAATCGATGATCGGCGCGCCGATTCCGACCCGCGCCGAGGCTTCGGACGTCGCCACCGCGATCTACGACGGTGCCGACGCGGTGATGCTTTCGGCGGAGTCCGCATCCGGGCAGTATCCGGTGGAAGCGGTCACCATCATGGATCGCATCATCTGTGAGGTCGAGGCCGATCCGGCCTGGCGCAGCGCACTCGAAGCCTCACACACGCCCGCCGAGTCGAACACCTCCGACGCCATCTGCTACGCGCTGCGCGGCGTGACCAACCTGCTCCACCCGGTCGCGACGGTGGCCTTCACGTCGTCCGGCTTTTCGACCCTGCGCGCTTCGCGCGAACGCCCTCCCGCGCCGATCCTGAGCCTGACCCCGCACATTTCGACCGCGCGGCGGCTCGCGCTGGTATGGGGCGTGCACGCGGTGCCCTATGAAGAGATCCACGACGTGAACGAAATGGTCGAGCACGCGGCCAAGGCGGCGGTCGATGCCGGCTTTGCGGTGACCGGCGACCAGATCGTGGTGATCGCGGGCATCCCCTTCGGCCGCAGCGGCACCACCAACCTGCTCCATGTCACCCGGATAGGCGACAACCCGCTGCAATAGCACCCAGGCGGGGCAAACGCGCCCATTCAACCTTTCAAGCATCCGTCCCGTTCCGAGACCTTTTATGAATCCGCATGTGCAGTTGAACAACGCCTACGCACCCCTGGTACGTCGCATCGAACAGGAGGCGACCGTCATCGGCGACCAGATCCTCAAGATCGACCACTTCCTGAATCACCGCATCGAACCCGCATTCATTGCCGACATGGGGCGCGAACTCGCGCGCCGGCTCTCGGCCTTTCAGCCGACCCTGATCCTGACCGCCGAGGCGAGCGGGATTGCACCGGGCCTGGTGGTCGCGCAAGCGCTCAACGTACCGCTGGTGTTCGCCAAGAAGTACTCGCCGGAGGTCGAATCGCCGTCGCTGTCGCGCATCATCCCGTCCCCCACCAAAGGGGGGGCGACCAAGCTGGTGATCGCGCAGAAGTTCATTCCAAGCGGCAGCCGGGTCGTGATCGTCGATGACTTCCTTTCGAACGGCCGCACCGCGGTGGCGCTGATCGAAATGGCGCGCGAGGCCGGCGCAGAGGTGCTGGGCGCCGGATTCATCGTCGAAAAGCGCTTCAAACTCGGCCATGCCGCCATCGACGCGCTCGATGTGCCGGTCGCGACACTCGCACAGGTCGAGCGCCTGGAAAACGGCAAGGCGGTCATTCTCCAGCCGCAGGATTGACCTGACACGCCGCCCGGCCGCCAGCGCGCGGCCGGATCCACATCCTGGCACCGGACGACAGGTCTTGCCCGATCGGGCGCGGTTTTCGAAACACGCTTTTCGCCAGGATCGATAAAGAGCACAATTTCTTCGATAAATGGCGTGTATTCTGGGTCTTTCGATCAATCCCCGGAACACCGCCATGAACCTCTCCCAAGTCTTGCTGACGGCGCTGCGCGACCACGGCGCGCGCGAAGTTTTCGGCATCCCCGGCGACTTCGCCCTGCCCTTTTTCAAGGTCATGGAAGAATCCCGGATCCTGCCGCTGCACACCCTCAGCCATGAACCCGGCGTCGGCTTTGCCGCCGATGCGGCGGCCCGTTTTCATAGCGGCCTCGGCGTGGCGGCGGTGACGTATGGCGCCGGCGCGCTCAACATGGTCAACCCGATTGCCGGCGCCTATGCCGAAAAGTCGCCGGTGGTAGTCATTTCGGGCGCTCCGGGCAAGGGTGAGGCCGTATCCGGCCTGCTGCTCCACCATCAGGCCAAGACGCTCGACTCCCAGTTCGCGATCTATCGCGAAATCACCTGCGACCAGGCGCGCCTGGACGACGCACGCACCGCCCCGGCCGAGATCGCCCGGGTGCTTGCGAGCTGCCTGCGGGAATCCCGCCCGGTGTACATCGAACTGCCGCGCGACATGGTCACGGTTCCGTGCGAACCGGTCAGTGCGCTTGCGCCGCCAGCGGTCGATCACGATGCGCTGGCGGCCTGCGTCGACGAGATCGTCGCACGCATCCGCGCCGCCAGTTCGCCGGTACTCATGGTGGGGGTCGAGGTTCGCCGCTTCGGCCTCGAGGAGAAAGTCGCCGAACTCGCGCGCCGGCTCGGCGTCCCGGTGGTGACCAGCATTCTCGGACGCGGCCTGCTGACCGGCACCGACGCCCCGCTGGCCGGCACCTATCTCGGCGTGGCCGGTCGCGCCGAAATCACCGACTTGGTCGAGCACTCGGATGCGCTGCTGCTGCTCGGGGTGATCATCTCCGATACCAACTTCGGCGTTTCGTCGCGCCAGATCGACATGCGCAAGACCATCCAGGCGCTCGATCATCGCGTGACGCTGGGTTACCACACTTACAACGACATCCCGCTGGGCGCCATCGTCGATGCCTTGCTCGAGCGGGTCGGCGAACACGCGCCGGCGATCGAAGTCAGCGCCCCCGTCTATCCGCGCGGCCTCACCGCCGACGACGGCCCGATCACCCCCAACGACATCGCGATGGCGGTCAACGACCTGATGGACGCCCATGGCCGCATGCCGATCGCGGCCGACATGGGCGACTGTCTGTTCACCGCGATGGATATCGCCCAGACCGAGCTCGTGGCACCCGGCTACTACGCCACGATGGGCTTCGGCGTGCCTGCCGGCCTGGGGCTGCAGGCCGCCTCCGGCCAGCGCCCGCTGATCCTGGTGGGTGACGGCGCCTTCCAGATGACCGGCTGGGAACTCGGCAACTGCCGCCGCTTCGGCTGGGACCCGATCGTGATCCTGCTCAACAACGCCTCGTGGGAGATGCTGCGAACCTTCCAGCCCGAGTCCGACTTCAACAACCTCGACGACTGGGGCTTCGCCAGCATGGCCAAAGGGCTGGGCGGCGACGGCGTACGCGTGAGCACCCGCGCCGAACTCAAAACCGCGCTCGAACGAGCGGTGGCGACCCGGGGAAAATTCCAGCTCATCGAAGCCATGGTGCCACGCGGCGTACTGTCCGACACCTTGTCGCGCTTCGTGGCCGGGGTGAAGCGGCTGTCGCAGCGCTCGTAGCGCGAAGCTCCGCTCTCCGGTTGGGCACGGTCGAGAAGCTCGGCAAGCACATCCAGCGCGGCTGGAGGAATACCGTTCGTACCGGGAGATTGCCCGAGCAGGGACAGCATCGCCACGATGTCCCTGCTCGGACCACGCTTTACGCTGACCGCGTCTGGCGTTACGCTGACCAGCGACCGCACCGTCGCGCCTAACAGCGGATGCAATCGACACCCGCCGGATACTGCGTTGGCAGGCTACGACGTGCTTCAGACATGGGAGGTGTGTGGATAGCTCTGACGCAAAGACGCCGCTGCGAGCGCGAGTAGCCGGCAACGTCACCGTAGAACCGGAAGGCCGCCACTTTCCGGTGCGCATGATCAGCGGCCATATGGCTGTCGGCGCCAGGTTGCGGTGGCTTCCGCGAGGGCAAGAGGTGATCGTTGCCCACGTGCGCATTGGGTCGGCCAGCCGCGCCGACACCATCTCTGTTGCGCTGGTTGATGGCATCGTCCCTGACGCAGGCGACTTTCTGGCCGAGGCCGCGCAGCCAGCCGTCGTCGCCGATCAGTTCGAGGCGACGCTCGACTGGCTGGGGGACACGCCCCTTCTGGGAGGACGACGATACCTGCTCGAACTGGCTGACCAACACACCGGCGTCGAGGTGACGGCGATCAAGTACCGCGCTGGGGATAGTCACGCCCGCATCGCGGCCCGCTGCCTTAACCGGGGAGATGTCGCGGTGTGCAATCTAAAAGCGGATCGGCCGTTGGTTTTCGATGCCTTTGCGGATAATCCAACCATGGGAGGGTTCGCGATCCGCGACGACGTTGGCCTGCTGGGCAGGGGGCGCATACACTTTGCCCTTCGACGCGCGCACAACATACACCGACAGCATATTGACGTCGACAAACGGGCACGCGCCGAACTCAAAGGACAGCAACCCTACATATTGTGGCTTACCGGTTTGTCAGGCGCAGGAAAGTCAACCATCGCGAACCTGGTCGAGAAACGCCTGATCGCCACAGGCCGGCACACCTACCTGCTCGATGGCGACAATCTGCGCCATGGCTTGAACAAGGACCTGGGTTTCACTGATGCGGACCGGGTGGAGAACATCCGCCGGGTCGCCGAGCTTGCCAAGCTCATGATCGATGCCGGCTTGATCGTGATCACCGCTTTCATTTCGCCTTTTCGCGCCGAGCGCAGGATGGCACGGGAACTTGTGGAAGCATGCGAGTTTCTCGAAGTGTTCATCGATACACCGCTGGCCGTTGCCGAGCAACGCGATGTGAAGGGCCTGTACCAGAAGGCCCGCAGGGGAGAATTGAAGAACTTTACCGGCATCGACTCTCCTTATGAAGCGCCCGAATGTCCTGAGATCTGGATCGACACCCAGGCGATGACGGCCGAAGAGGCCGCGGATACCGTATTGGAAGCCGTGCAGGCACGGCATGGCCTCGCAGGCCGAAGATAAGCTCGCCGCCGCGCGGGCAGCGCTCCATTCGACAAATTGAAGCGCGTTTCAGGCGTTTCTCGTGCTTTGACGCCGCCTTCGCTGCAGTAGTATGGTTTCGAACGTCAAACTGTCCGATTGTCGGCGAACACTTCGCCGCGGCACGCATGGAGAACCCCGGGTGGAAGAGTCCTCGATCCTGATCACCGGTGGCACTGGTTCGTTCGGTCACGCATTCGTCCGAACCGTGCTGCAGCGCTACCCGGATGTGCGCCGCCTGGTGGTGTTTTCCCGCGACGAGCTCAAGCAGTACGAAATGAGCCGGGTGTTCCCGCCAGAGCGGCACCCGGCACTGCGCTTCTTCCTCGGCGACGTGCGCGACGAGGCGCGCCTGCGCCGGGCGCTGGAAGGCATAGACACGGTGGTCCACGCTGCGGCACTCAAGCAGGTACCGACGGCGGAATACAACCCGTTCGAATTCATCAAGACCAACATCATCGGTGCGCAGAATCTGATCGAGGCCTGCCTGGACACCCAAGTCCGCCGCGTGGTGGCCTTGTCCACCGACAAGGCCGCCGCGCCGATCAACCTGTACGGTGCGACCAAGCTGGCCTCCGACAAGCTCTTCATCGCGGCGAACAACATCCGTGGTCGTCGCGACCTGCGCTTCGCCGTAGTGCGCTATGGCAACGTGATGGGCAGTCGCGGCTCGGTGGTTCCGCTGTTTCTCGAACAACGACGGCACGGACTGCTGCGCATCACCCACCCGCAGATGACCCGCTTCAACATCACCCTGCAGGAAGGGGTGAACATGGTGTTGTGGGCGCTGGACAACTGCCGCGGCGGTGAGATCTTCGTGCCCAAGATCCCCTCCTACCGCATCACCGACCTCGCCGAGGCGATCGGGCCGGACTGCAGCCGCGAGGTCATCGGGATCCGCGCGGGCGAGAAGATCCACGAAGAGATGATCACCGCCAGCGATAGCCCACACACCGTGGATCTCGGTCGCTACTACGCGATTCTGGCGAGCATCGACCCCGTCAGCATCGCCCGTTATTGCACCACGGCCGGGGCCGTACCGGTGCCGGAAGGCTTCGCCTACAACAGCGGCACCAACCCGGAATTCCTCGACGTCGCCACCCTGCGCACGTTGATCGCCGCCGATGCCCGACATGTGGAAGCGACAGGGCGCGGGGGAAACCCGAACCACGTGCCATGATGCCGGCGGTGGAGTCTATTGCGACACGTTTGTCTGAACGACGCATCCTGGTCACTGGCGCGAGCGGTTTTCTCGGTACCCACTTCATACGACGGCTGGACGGCATCGCGCCGCTGCTGCTCGTCGGCAGACAAGGCCCCGTGGTAGCGGGCAGTGGTGCGACCGAATGGGCGCGGATGGACTTGTGCGAGCAAGCTGCCACCCATGCCCTGCTCGAGCACTTCCGGCCCGATCTGGTCTTCCATCTCGCGGCGCTGGCGGATGTAGACCATTGCGAGCGCCAGCCCGCCGCCGCGATCGCCGCCAATGTCACCGCCACCGCACATCTAGCCGACTGGATCGCGACCCGTAGCCCACACACCCGGCTGGTCCTGACGTCCACCGACCAAGTCTATGACGGCCGCGGCCCGCACCGCGAAGATACGGTGCTGCCGCGCAATGTGTACGCACTGAGCAAGCTTGGCGCCGAGGCGGTGGCGAAGCGTTGTGCCCGCCACCTGATCCTGCGCGTCAACTTCGTCGGCCACTCGCCACTACGGCGTGGTTTCGCCGATTGGCTACTGGGCGCCCTCGCCCGCGGTGAACGGCCGACGCTGGTCGACGACGTGCTGTTCAACCCCCTGCACGCCGATGATCTGTGCGCGCTGGTGCTGGAGTTCGCATCCGGCGACGCCCAGGGCGTACTCAATCTCGGCGCCGGCGGACCGGGCTGGTCCAAGGCACGATTCGGTCTGCATCTGCTCGACGCGCTGGGCATAACCGCGGACCGAGTCGTGATCGGTTCCATCACCACCCTGCCGCTGGCGGCGCACCGCCCGCTGGACATGCGCATGGACGTCGGGCGCGCGCAAGGCCTGCTCGGCCGGGCCTTGCCGGATCTGGACGCGACGGTGGAACGCCTCGCCCGCGACTTCGGTGCCAACACTGTTCCTCGGGAGCCCCGCCATGACTGAAACCCGCAGGCCGTCGATCCGCATCGGCGAGCGTGAAATCGGCGACGATCATCCGGTATATTTCGTTGCCGACATCGCCGCGAACCACGACGGCGACCTGTCGCGCGCGATCGAACTGGTGCATCGCTGCGCTGAGGCCGGTGCCGATGCGGCGAAGTTCCAGAATTTCCAGGCGCACAGCATCGTCTCCGATCTCGGCTTCCGCAAGCTCGGTGCGATGGCGCACCAGGCCGCGTGGAACAAGCCGGTGTTCGAGGTCTATCGCGACGCCTCGCTGGACCTGGACTGGAGCGAAACCCTGCGCGAGGCCTGCCGCGCCGCGGGCATCGAGTACCTGACCACACCCTACGCACTCGACATCGTCGACCGCCTGGCGCCGCTGGTGCGGGCCTGGAAACTCGGCTCCGGCGACATCACCTGGCACGCGCTGATCGACCGGCTCGCCTGCGATGGCAAACCGCTGCTGATCGCGACCGGCGCGTCCGACATGGCCGAAGTGGAAGCAGCGGTCGCCGTGGCGCGCGCCCGGCGCGCGCCCATCGTGCTGATGCAATGCAACACCAACTACACCGGCTCGGTCGAGAACTTTCGTCACATCGCACTCAATGTGCTGCACCGCTATGCGCGCTGCTTTCCCGACGTGGTGCTGGGACTTTCCGACCACACGCCGGGGCACGCCACGGTACTCGGCGCGGTCGCGCTCGGAGCGCGAGTGATCGAAAAGCACTTCACCGACGATCGCCGCCGCAAGGGGCCGGACCACCCATTCTCGATGGATCCGGCGAGCTGGCGCGACATGGTCGACCGCAGCCGCGAACTGGAAGCCGCACTGGGCAGCGACGAAAAGCGTGTCATGGACAACGAGCGCGAATCCTGCATCGTGCAGCGTCGTGCGCTGCGTGCCGCTCACCCCCTGGCGGCGCAAACGCGGATCGCCGCAGCCGACCTGGTCGCGCTGCGCCCCTGCCCGGCCGGCGCCGTCCCGCCCCATCAGGCCGCCAGTCTGATCGGACGGACGCTCGCGCGCGCCATCCCGGCCGGGGATCTCGTCACCGCTACCGACCTGGCGCCTTGAACGAGCGATGAAAGTGAGCCTGGTGATCCCCGCGCTCAACGAAGCCACGACGATCGGGACGGTGCTGGACCGCCGTCCCCACGACTGGGCCGCGATCGTCGTCGACGACGGCAGCAGCGACGACACCGGCACGATCGCGACAGCCCATGGCGCCGTGGTGCTGCGCCACCCCGCCCCGCGCGGCTACGACGCGGCGCTCGGCACCGGGCTGGATCACGCCCGCGGCGCCGGCTTCGATCTGGCGCTCACGCTGGATGCGGACGGCCAGCTCACGATGGATTCCGCCAGACGCGCAGTCGACGCGCTGCGGCGGGCCGACGCCGACCTCGCGCTCGGGCGGCGGGACCGCTTCGCGCGTTGGTCGGAACACGTCTTCAGCGCCTACACCCGGCGACGCTACGGCGTGCGCGACATTTTGTGCGGGCTCAAGGTCTACCGCCTCGCGGCATTCGGCTTCCTGCGCAGCTTCGACATGGCGGACTCGATCGGCACCGCGGTTGCCCTTGCCGGCCTGCAGCATGGTTTGCGCTGGATCGAATCGGATGTCGAGGTATTGCCGCGTGCCGACGCGTCGCGTTTCGGCTCCGGCCTCAAGGCCAACCTGCGCATTGCCGGCGCGGCAATAAGGGCGATGCGGCGTGAACGCGCAAAGCCGGGAGGGCCGCACGCATGAACACGGTGGCCATCATCCAGGCGCGCATGACTTCGACCAGGCTGCCCGGCAAGGTACTGCGCCCGCTGGCCGGAATGGCGATGATAGACAGGGTGATCGAACGGCTGCGGCTGTGCCGCAATCTGCACGCCCTGTGTGTCGCGGTGCCCGATGGCGAAGCGCAGGCCGGGCTGGTGGCGCATCTCGCGGCGCGCGACGACATCCGCATCGCCCGTGGCGACGAGGCCGATGTGCTGGCCCGGACATGCGCCGCCGCGCACGACTGCGATGCCAGGGTGGTCGTGCGGGTGACGTCCGACTGCCCGTTCATCGACCCCGACGTCGTCGACGCGCTCGTCGCGGCCCGTACCGCCTGCGCCTTCGACTATGCCCGCACCGCGATGCTGCAGGGCTGGCCGCTCGGTTACGACTGCGAGGCGTTCCGGATCGAAGCGCTGGAAGCGGCCGCCGCCGAAGCGGCGGACCCCTACGAGCGGGAACATGTGACGCCCTTCATCTGGCGCCGCCCGGCGCGCTTTCGCACCCTGGTGCTGGACCATCTTCCCGATCGCCGCCACTGGCGGCTGGTGGTCGATACCGAGGACGACTACCGCCTCGCCTGCCGCATCTATGACGATCTCGCGTCGCTCGGGCGGCCGTTTCGCCATGACGACCTGGTGCGCTACCTGGAGACCCATCCCGACGTGCTCACGATCAACCGGCATGTGCGGCAGAACCCTTACCGCTGGTAGTCCATGAACCCACCCACACCCCAACTCGCCGCCTGGCAGGGCGCATTCGGCAACGCCTACATCGATCGCAATCCCGCCAGCGACGCAATCATCGCACTTCGGGCACAGGGCTTCGCCCGCATGCTCGCGCCGCTTTGCGGGCGGGCACCGAACAGCGTGCTGGAGATCGGCGCCAATATCGGACTCAACCTGCGGGCACTGCAGCGTCTCGGCATGGGTGGATTGCAGGCGGTGGAACCCAACCCCCGCGCACGCGCGCAACTGATTGCGGATCGGGTGCTGCCGGCCTCGCAGGTGTTCGACGCATGCGCCGAAGCGCTGCCGAGCGCGCTGTTCCCGCTCAAGCGCGGCCTCACCGGTGAAGGCGTGCGCACCCGGCTTGACGGCGAACGCCCCGAACGCCGTCCCCGACTCGTAAGCCACCCCAGTCTGATGCCATGAACCCCGACAAACTCCAACGCTCGGCGCCACGACACGCGTTTCCCGCCCCCGATCTGGACGCGCTGGCGAAGGCCCTGGCGCACGCCCCGGCCACGCAGGTACCGGCGCCGTTGATGGTCACCAGTGTCGGCCGCAGCGGTTCGACGCTGCTGATGCGCTGGCTCGCCGCACACCCGGCCATTGCCGCAGACCGCACTTACCCGCTCGAATCGACGTTCGCCCGCGAATGCTTCCAGCGCGTTGTCGACACCCTGCGAACCCACCCGGGCGGCGGCGCGCGGATAGTGGAATCCGCACACGAGGCAGCGGCCGAAGCGGCCGGCCACTACGCCCAGCTACACCATCGCCAGGGCGGCAACGGCACGCCCCGCTACTACGCCGAAAAAAATCTCTCGCCCGAGTGGCTCGTCCAGCTGATCTGCCCCGCCGGCAAAGAAATCTTTCTCGTGCGCGACCCACGCGACCTGATCTGCTCGTCGTTGGCATTCAATGCCAAACGCGGCTACGCAGCGTTCGGCCGCCAGGACGTTGCCAGCGACCTGGAATACATCCACCACCGGGCGGCGATGGCGCGCCCGTGGGTGGTGGAGGCCTGGCATACGCGCTGCAGCCAAGCATTACTCGTGCGCTACGAAGACATGATCGCTGCGCCGGCGGCAACCCTGGAGAGGATTCTGCGCTATCTCGACCTGGAGGCCAGCGACGCTCTGGTGGGCACGATCCTCGCCGACATCGAAGCGGATGAGCAACTGCGCGCAGTACATGCCACCTCCGGGTCGGCGTCGCGGTCGATCGCCCGCTGGCGAACGGATCTGCCGCCGGATCTTGCATCGGCTTGCGACGAGGCATTCGCGGATTTCATGCACACCTTCGGCTACGCGCAGGGCGATGCGCGCACGGCATCGGGGGCAACGCCACGGCGGCTGCAAGTCCTGTTCAGCCTCGACCCCTATTTCGACCTCAACGAGCCGGGGATCATGGCGGGCTGGCTGCAGTGGTTCGAGCGTCTCGATGGAGAGCTTGCCAAGGCTTGCCCGGGTTATGCCGGACGCCTGCTGTGCTTCGAAGCCTCGATGCCGGCGGACGCTCCGTCGTTCGGCGGCCGTCGCCACGTGCTCGACCAGACCGCGCTGCGTCTCGGAAACACGCTCGACGGCGTGCCGCGCCATGCGCTCGATCGCCTGGCGGATGACGATCCACGCGTCCTCGCACTGGTCAAAATGATCCGGGACCGCTGCACGGACTTCGTACCCGATGTGCTGATCCTGATGAGCGAATCGCGCTGGCTGAAGCTGGCCTTTCCCGGTGCGGCAAGCTTGAACATCGAAGTGAGCTGGTTGTTCCGGGCGCCTTACCCGCCCTTCTGGTCGCTCGACCCCTGCGGTTGGGGCAAAGGGCGGGTGCTCGAGGAACAGACGTCGCTGATCGACGCACACACGGTCGACACCGCGGGATACGCCGCGATCACCCGGTTTCGTGCCGCTGCGCGGCATGCCGTCAACCCATCCGGCGCGGCGCGCGATTGGGTCGCGGGCTTGCGCAGAAACGGGCAGCGGATCGTTCTGCTGCCCCTCGCCGAGCGCTTTGCGCTGGATGGACGCACACCGGTGTTTGCCGCACTGGAGCCCATGTTCGCACGCGCCGAGCCCGAGGAGGCGCTGTATGTGCTGACCGAGCATCCGATGGATCACGCGCTGACGCCGGCCGAACGCAAGCATCTCGCACGCCTCCCGAACGTATGCTTTCCGCCGGAAGGTGGAGGCATCGACACCCAGATGTTGATCCCGTGGGTCGATGCCGTCGTCGCGGACTTTTCCAGCGTCTCGCTGCAGGCCCTGCTTTTCGACGTCGAGGTCGTCAGCCTGGCACCCACCCTTCCCTACGCGGACCCGCTGTTCGCGCACCGCAACCCACTCGCCCGGATTACGGCCGGCGCATCGCCGGCTCAGCGCAACAAGCTGCTGCACTGGCTGTTGACGCGCTACGCGATCGACGAAACGCGCCTCTTCGATGGACGATGGCTTGCGAATCTCATGTTCACCGCGATCGATCACCGCCATGTACCGGATGCCTTGTTCGCCGACGCGCTGTTCTCCGATGAGCAACTCGCCACGCACCCATGGGTCGTGGAACATGCCGACGTGCCGGCGCCGGTCGCCGAGGCGCATGGAGATGACGTCGAACGGCGCCAATACGTACTTGCCGAGCAGCTTCTCGAGTCCGGCGCGATCGCCGAGGCCGAACAGAGATTGCGCGCCCTCGTCAACACCGGAACCGCGCTGTGGGAACCCTACAACGACCTCGCCAGCCTGCTGCTGCAGCGTGGCGATACGGTCTCGTGCATCGCGCTGCTGCAGCAGGCCGCATCGAGAGAGACACCGCCCGGGCTCGCACACCACAATCTTGCCGCGGTTCAACTGGCGGCTGGGCAGCCTCGCGATGCGATCGGCACACTGGGCTGCCTGCTGCGTGCGGATCCGCGGAATACCGACCTTCTCACCGCCGTGCGCGAGACGATCAACCAGACCGGACAACTCGACGCAGTCACGTGGGCGAGACTCGTCGCCGATTTGCGCGCCGGAGGATAACGGCAATAGCGATGCGCGGAATTTGCGCCGTGTTCGACGATTGCCGCTCGATCACGACCGATATACTGGAATCCGGGATGACAGGCGTCCCGGTGCATGATGCTTTGAGCGCATGAACGAAAAGGAAGATCACAACGTGGATATCGCCTCACCGACAGGCATCACCTCGTCACGCGCCGCCAAGGATCTCGGCGAACATGCGCGCGCCTGCACATTGATTGGCGCCGGCAAGCTGGACGAGGGCTTCGAAATCCTCCAGGAACTGGCCGGCAAAGGGTCGCCATGCTGGGAGGTCTATAACGATTTGGGCGCGATCGCCGTGGTGCAGGACGACCAGGATGCGGCCGAAGTTTTTTTTCGCGAGGCGAGCCGGTGCGAGGATGCGCCGCCTGCCGTATCGATCAGACTGGCCTCGGTACTCGCGCTGAAAGGCGAGCATGAGCATGCGCTGGCGACCCTGAGCCCGGTCTTGCGCGCGGACGGCATGAACGCCGACGCCCTGGCGCTTGCCCGCGACCTGATCGGTGCGGCACCTGCCCTGTCCGCCGTGGCCTGGGCACGTCTCGTGGCCGATCTGCGCACCCCCCTACCCGAAACACGCAAGGCCCTCGAACGCCTCACGGCTCTGGAAAGTGAAAACAAGCGGCTGGTCGGCGAAAACCGGAAACTGGAAGGCCGGCTCGCGGCGCTGAAGCGTTCCGGCAGGCGAAACGGTAGCGGCGGCATCCCGGCTGAAGGCTGGGAGACCCTCCACCGGACCGACGAGTGCACATGGCTGGAGGCGCTGCTGGCGAGCGTCGAGTCCAAATCCTTCGAGGGCTATCCATTACCGGGCTTTCCCTCCGACGAGATACAGGTCGGCATGGTGGGATCGAGCAACGAAGGCGCGATCCGGGAAGGTTTCAAGTTTTACCAGATCGTGAGAAACCTCTGCGAACAACAGGGTGCGCGCTGGACCGGTCACGGTCGCATGCTTGATTTCGGCACGGGCTGGGGCCGATTCGCACGTATTTTCCTGCGCGACTTCAGGCCCGAGAACATTCTCGGGATCGATGTCGACCCCGGTTTCATAGACTTGTGCAAGGAAACCTTCCCCTACGGCCGATTCGAGACGGTCCCGGCCCTGCCTCCCACCGAAATCGCCGATGACAGTTTCGATCTCGTCGTTGCCTACTCGGTGTTTTCGCATCTCGCAGAGCATGCCGCGAACGCCTGGATCGAGGAATTCACTCGGGTGCTGAAACCCGGCGGATTCATCGCGTTCACCACCTGGGGGCGCGACTTCGCTGCGAAATGCCAGCGCTACAAGGGCGCGGCCAGTGTCGAGAGCGAGTGGCACAAGGCCCTTGCCGAAGCCTTTCCCGACCTCGCCGCAACCGAGTCGGCCTACGACCGGGGCGAATTCATCTACAGCCCGACGGGCGGTGGAGATCTGCGCCCTTCAAGCTTCTACGGCGAGGCGATGGTCTCACGCGGGTATGTGGAAAAACACTGGACGGACCGGCTCGAACTGATCGAGTTCATCGACGACGCGGCCCGTCTGCCACAGGCGCTAGTGGTTCTCAAAAAACCGCTTCCAACCGCCAGCATCGCGACCGAACCGCTCGGATCCGGCACGCCGGTCAGTGACGTGATCTCCACACGTGACGAGATGTTCAACTACGCCCGCACGCGATTGAGTTCCGACGAGGCCGCCAAGAATTACTACATGCGCACGGGCCACGAGGTCGCACAAGGGCTCGTTGGCGCACTCGAAACCCAGGGTCTTGTCCCGGGCGAACTCGACCTGCTCGAATTCGCCGCCGGATACGGCCGGGTCACGCGCTGGTTGAAACCCCACTTTCGCTCGCTGAAGGTCTCCGACCTGGAACAGGACATGCTGGATTTTCACCGGCGGTCATTCGGCCTGGACGGTTTTCTGTCTGCGCTCGACCCCGCGGCGCTCGCCGATCATGCCGAGCGCTTCGATGTCATTCTGGTGTTTTCGTTGTTTACCCACCTGTCACGCGCCGACTGGCTGGAGTGGCTTGCGACGCTGGCCCGGTTGCTGCGCCCCGGCGGCCATCTGGTCATCAGCACACATGGCTATCCACTCTTCGCCGAATTGAAACCCGACGAGTACGGCGATCCGGCGACGTGGACCGAGGACTTCGTGTTCTGGGAGACCAATGAGACCTGCGGCCGACTCGACCCGGCCGTTTACGGCTGCAACATCGTCACCGACCGTTTCGTGCTCGATGCGGTATCGAGACTGGGCAACTTCTCGATCGTTCAGCATTTTCCCAAGGGAAACCTTGATCGCTACCATGACATGTATGTCATTCGGCGCGCCCCGAACGACGCGGACGTCGTGCTCGAATCCTCCGGCTGGTGCCCAACCTGCGGAAAATGGTCTGCATCCCGAAGTGGTCGAAATCGATGACCTCTCGCGCGGTATTCGGGCGGAGTACATCGCGGTACTGGTGACGCGCAAGCCCGGGCGCGCTTGAAGCGCTCACCCTCCGGACGAGACGGCGAAACACCGCGGCGGCAAATCGGAACGAAGGACATGCATGTCTAAGAAGAAAGGCAAAGAAGCGGCCCGGTCACGGCGCACATGGAAGGGCACACGGTTTGCACCGCAGGTCGATTGCATCCTTCCGCACACCCTTCTCGAACCCGCGCGCGCGCGCATCGCCGTTGTCCTCCACCTGTTCTACACCGACACATGGGACGAATTCGCAGAATATCTCGAGCGCATTCCGGAAGCCTTCGATCTTTATGTTTCGGTCGTCTCGGACGCGGATCGCAACGCCATCGAACCGGCCATACTCAAGCATGTTCCAAACGCTCGGCTCTTCGTCCACCCGAATCGCGGCCGGGACGTCGGGCCGTTCATCACGCTGCTCGGAAGCGGCACACTCGATCCGTATGACGCGGTCTGCAAACTGCATTCGAAGAGCAGCCGCTACAGCGAACACGGCAGCCGCTGGCGGCACGACATTCTCGAACGGCTATTGCCGGATCCTGTCGCGATAGGCGCAATGATTGCCGGCATACGCGGTGAAGGCGGTGTCGGCCTGGTCGGCCCCGACGCCTATCTCCTGACCGAAGGCCGTTACTGGAAGGGCTGCGCCGATCGCGTCAAATCACTGTGCGCCTGCCTTGGCGTACCCGAGTCGCTCCAGAAGGTGGAGTTCTTTGCCGGCACGATGTTCTGGTTCAGGCCCGAAGCGCTGTCGCTGCTGGCAAACGCCGGAATCGAACTCCAGCACTTCGAGCCGGAGGCCGGGCAGCGCAACGAAACCTTCGCGCACGTCGTCGAGCGCATCTTCACTCTCGTCGCGCGTACCGCGGGGTTCGCGATCGCCGACACGCGCGAACCGGCAATCCCGATTCCATTTCGCGACTATCGAAAGGCCAAAGCTCACATCCTCGAGGAGATGATGGGCGAAGGCGCAGAGGCGAACGTTCGGACTTTCGCCGCCTTACCCTCGGACCGGACCGGCACGAATCAGCCCGCAGTCGCACGCATCATTCTGGTTGTCGATGCCCGCGGCGCCGGCATGCTCGGAGAAGTCGCGCGGCATCTTCGGAGCATGCCGTTCGAGACCCACCTCATCCTGCTGAGCCACACGTCCGTGCCCGAAGATGTGCGTGCAGCGCTGGCCTCGCTTGCACGCTCGATGGTACTGCTCGCACGTACCGACACCCCTCTCTTCAGCCTCATCCGGCCGACGCTGGCACGACTGGAGCCAGGCCCGAGCGACCTCATGATTCGCCTAAGCCTCGATTTCGACGAACTCGATCAGACCCGGCGCCATGCGTTCATCGGTTTTGCCGGTGTTTTCCTGGAGCCGGTCGCGCTCAAGGGGATGGCCGAGGCCATCGCGAACGATCGCCGCATCGGGATGATCGTGCCGACGTCCGCGCCGGCCATGAACCTGTGGGCCGCCGAGGACGGCAGCTTCGTCGAGGGCCTGGCCCAAAAGCTGGCGATCCCGCTCGCGGCCTTCGACGAAGCAAGCTATTACCCCGATGCGATCTATTGCATCGGGGGCCAGGTGCTGGCGGATCTGCTGCAAAAACACCTGAGCCCGGCCGATGGCGAATACGACGCCGCCGTCGCACTGGCGGCCGAGATCGGCCTAGCTGCGATCGTCAAGGCCGGCGGCCGCCAGGTGATCGAAATCAGAACCGCGAAAATGACCGACAGCGACGGCGGCGCCAACGAGCGCTACACGCGGCAGATCCTGCGCTCGCCGGGGGACGAATCGCGCGCACCTGAATACCGTCAGCGCACCTATCGCAAGCCGGGCGCCGCGTCGCCGCTCAAGGTCATCGCCTACTACCTGCCGCAGTTCCATCCGATCCCGGAGAACGACGCGTGGTGGGGAACCGGCTTCACCGAGTGGCACAACGTCACCCGCGCGGTACCGCGCTTCGTCGGCCACTATCAGCCCCATCTTCCGGCCGACCTGGGGTTCTACGATCTGCGCATGCCGCAAGTGCTGCATCAGCAGGTCGAACTTGCCCGCAGCCACGGCGTGCACGGCTTCTGCTTCTATTACTACTGGTTCAACGGAACCCGGCTGCTCGAAACGCCGATCGAAAACTACCATGCCGACAGAACCCTGACACTACCCTACTGCCTATGCTGGGCGAACGAGAACTGGACCCGCCGGTGGGACGGTCAGGACAAGGAAATTCTGATGGCGCAGGCGCACAGCGCGCGCGACGACCTGCGCTTCATTGCGTCGATCGAGAAATTCCTGGCCGACGATCGTTACATCCGGGTCGACGGCAAGCCGCTGCTGCTGATTTATCGCGCCAACCAACTCGCCGACGCCCGGGCGACCGGCGAGCGATGGCGAAAGCATTGTCGCGACGCCGGGCTGGGGGAGATCTATCTCGCCGCGGTGCGGTCTTTCGGAATCACCGACCCGCGGCCGTATGGTTTCGACGCGGCGGTGGAATTTCCACCCCACGGCCTCAACCAGCCTCCGATTACCGCCAAGGTCGACATGATCGATCCGGACTTCGGCGGCATCGTGTACGACTACCGCGATGCCGTCATGTATGCGGCATCGGAAAAGTATGCCGAAAAGGCGCGAACCGACTACCCCGTTTTCGCCGGCAGCATGCTTTCGTGGGACAACGACGCCCGGCGCCGCGGCACCGGTCACGTGTTCCACAACGCCTCGCCCCAGGCCTATGCGAACTGGCTGCGCCTGGCCGGGCTCCACAGCGCCCGCGTAAACAATGCGGGCGACACCCTGGTGTTCGTCAACGCCTGGAACGAGTGGGCGGAAGGCACTCACCTCGAACCCGATCGCCGCTATGGCCATGCCTACCTGACGGCGACGGCCGACACCGTAGCCCTGTTCGCGCCACACGAGGATCCGGTGAGAAACGACTCACCGGCCTCATTGGGTTTCGCGAGCCCGCTCCTCGACACCATCCCCGCGCATCTCGTGCCGCGGCGGGGTCCGGTTGAACTCGCACTCTATCGCGACCGCCTCGCGCATCTGGGGCAAGCGCCGAAGCTTCGCATGATCCTGCCCTTCGGTGAAATGGGCATCGGTGTTCTCGACACCCTCTATACGCTGGCCGAGCAACGCTACACCCGCCTTTGCCTGAGCGTGATCACGCCTGAACGATTCCGGTGCGAATGGGCACAGCCGATACCGTGCGTTCACTACCATCAGAGCAACCTGATCGCAGGGATGAATCAGGCCGTCGCCGATTGCGACGAGGAATGGCTGGTATTCCTCGAAAAGTCGGATCAGCTTCTACCGCACAGCCTTCTCGCGATCGCAACCGAATTGGCGGCAAACCATGGCATCGTCGCCCTCTATACCGACGAGTGTTCCGTGAACGAGGCCAATGGCAGGACCGAGCCAGTGCTGAAACCGGACTTCGATCCGGTCCGCCTGGAACACCAGCCCTATGTCGGCGGGCTTCTCGTGGTTCGCCGCAGTGCTTTTCTCGGCGTCGGGGGTTTCGACGAACGCCATGCCGGGTTCGAGCAGCACGATCTCGTCTTGCGCCTGTTCGCACGGCACGGCGCAAACTCCATCCGCCATCTGCCCGAAATACTGGTGTGGCGCCGTACCCACCCTGCATCGCGCTCGCTGCGCCCCGATGCGTTGCCGATGCTCGAGGCACGGATTCGCGACGAGCACCGATCACGGAGCCATTCGGAGGAAGATCCGGCCGATCAAGCCACGCGGGTGACGATCATCATTCCAACCCGAGAACAGCCGGAGGCTTTGAAGCGCTGCGTAGAGTCGATCTTCGCGACCGTGCAAGATACCTGCTTCGACCTGATCGTCGTCGACCACCTCAACCACTCGGATGCAGCGCGCGGCTTTCTCGACGGACTCCGGCTCGTCGCGCCGGAGCGCATCCGCATCGTCGAGTACCGGGACGCTTTCAATATCGCCGCGATCAACAACGCCGGCGCGGCATCGGCGAGCGGATCACACCTGCTCTTTCTGAACGACGACACCGCAGCGCTTCACCCCGAATGGCTGGACCGCATGCTGGAGGAAGCGAAACGCACCGAGGTGGGCATCGTCGGCTGCAGGCTCGTATTCCCGGATGGGCGCCTGCAGCATGCCGGCATCGTGCTGGGTTTGTCGGGCGTAGCCGATTTTGCGTGGAACGGCGCCCCCATGGATGCACCCGGACGTTCGGGCGAATTGCGTGTCCCGCATGTGGTCTCGGCGGTCACGGGTGCCTGCATGCTGGTCAAACGCAGCGTTTTCGACGCCGCCGGCGGATTCGACCCCGGCTATTCCCTTGCCTATGCGGATCTCGATCTGTGCCTCCGTGCGAAGCAGCTCGGATATCTGACCGTGTTCACACCCCATGCCACGCTGATGCACGAAGCCGGGCGCACGCTCAAGGCGCAAATGCAGGGCGCGAACGCGAATCTGGCGGAACACGCATTCGCGACCCAGCAGACCCGCTTCCTGACGGCATGGCGGCGCATCATCGCACGTGATCCCGCATACCATCCGGCGCTATCGCTGAACTCGCGCAAGGCGGACCTCGAACCGATCGCCGCATTCGCACCCGATCCGATCTCGTGGACTGATCTGCCGCGGGTACTGGCCTTGCCCGCCGACCGGGAAGGCTCCGGCGCCTACCGCGTGATTCAACCGGCAAACAATGCCCACATGATCGGCTCGGCCCGCGCGCGCGTCGCGGATGGCTATCCCCTCCCGATAATGTTCGAGAGACTGGATATCGACACGCTGTTCACCCAGCGCCAGGTCGACGATGCGCAACTGGCCGCACTCGCGGGGGTTCGCACAACGACCGATGCAAGAGTGGTCATGGATTTCGACGATCTCCTGTCCGCGGTCCCGGACAGTAGCATTCACAAGCAGGCCGTCTGGCCGGATATCGAACGCAGGGTGGCCGAGGCCTGCGCCCTGAGCCACGCCATCACCGTCTCTACCGCGCCGCTGGCGAGGGAAATGCTGCGCTTCCACGACGATGTTCGAGTGGTCCCGAACGCGATCGACACCGCCGTCTGGCGCCCGGAGCTTGTCCGGGACAGGCCACCCGGCACACGGCTGCGGGTAGGCTGGGCGGGCGGCGTGAGCCATGCGGGCGACCTCGCCCTTCTGCGCGAGGTCGTCAAGACACTCGCCGATGAGGTGGAGTGGGTATTCCTGGGCATGTGCCTCGAGGATATGCGCCCACACCTGACCGAATTCCATCGCGGCGTTCCGTTTGCAGACTATCCGTCCAGACTGGCGGGCCTGGGGCTGGATCTCGCGCTCGCGCCGCTCGCAATCAATCGGTTCAATGAATGCAAGAGCAATCTCCGTTTGCTGGAGTACGGCATCCTCGGCATCCCCGTCATAGCCACCGACATCGTGCCTTATCAGTGCGGACTGCCGGTCGCGTTGCTGCCCAACGACGCAGCGGCCTGGACCCGGGAAATCCGCGCGCGAATCGGCGCCTCCGATGCGCTTCGCGCCGACGGTTCGTCCCTGCGCGACGCCATACTGCAGAACTGGACAGTGGATACTCACCTCCCAGGCTGGGTGAGTGCCTGGACTCGGCGTTGAGCGATGCCCGTTGAACGATGCCCTTGGCGCCGGGGCCTGCCGATCGACAAACGTGCTCGCGTCCCGCACGGCATTGCCACAGCACTGCCGATCAATAATTGCCGCCCTGCAGGGACACCGACCACTTACTGCCGCCCAAACGGCAATAATTTCCACGAACACCTTGCCAACCCAATGATTTAAAGAGCTTTACTACCGCACATACGCTCTGGCACGCATCTCGCTAAAGAAGGTTCAGAAGGCTCGGAGAACGGAACGAGGTTCCACCATCCAGCCGTTCCGAGCGACCTCCGAACCCGATCTAAGGAGATGCAAAAATGGCACAGGTCATCAACACCAACGTTGCCTCTCTCAACGCGCAACGAAACCTCAGCGTTTCTCAAGGTGCCCTTGCGACATCGCTGCAGCGCTTGTCTTCAGGTTTGCGCATCAACAGCGCCAAGGACGACGCGGCGGGGCTTGCGATCTCGGAGCGCTTCACCGCCCAGATTCGCGGCCTCGATCAGGCGCGCCGCAATGCGAACGACGGCATCTCCCTTTCCCAGACCGCCGAAGCGGCGCTGCAGTCATCGGGCGACATTCTCCAAAGGATTCGTGAACTCGCGATCCAGGCGGCCAATGCCACCAACTCGGCGGGCGACCGCGCCGCACTGAATTCGGAAGTGCAGCAACTTTCGCAAGAGCTCCAGCGCATCGCGACCAACACCGAGTTCAACGGGCAAAAACTGCTGGACGGCTCCTTCACCTCGGCGCAATTCCAGGTCGGGGCGGCAGCGTTCCAGACCATTACCGCAACCTCCGGCAACTTTCAGACCGACGCCTACGGCAACTTCCGGATCGGCGGCCTGGCAGCGAGCAGCAACACGCCCAACGGCGTCGGCGACCTGACGGTGGGCTCCATCGAGCATGCACAACTCACCACCGCCAATGCCGCCACCTCGCGCATCGCGGGCACTTCGCTCACCATCTCCAGCAGTCTCGGCAACAGAAACATCGCCTACCCCCCCGGTGCAAGCGCCGAACTGATCGCAGCGAAAATCAATCAAGCCGAAACCGGCGTACGCGCGTCGGCAATGACGTCCTTCGTGCTCGGCGCGGACGAGGTCGGGACGAACGCCGCGAGCTTCCAGCAGGGCTCGAGCTACACCTTCCTTTTGGCCAGCGACACGAATAGCGGCGATCCGGCCTCGTATACCGCGGTGTCGTTCTCGATCGGCGGTACCGCATCGGGCAGCGCCGCCGGCAACGCCAATCAGTTGAGCGCAGCCGTGCAGGCCTTCAACGACGTGACGGGCCGCACCGGCTTCGTCGCCAAGATCGTCGAAACGGATAGTGGCTACTTCGGCATTCAACTGACCAGTGAAGTCGGCAAGGACCTTCGCATCATCAACGGCTCCGAGTCCGGCAACGACCTTGCGCTCGAGGATCTTTCGGTGCTCGACGGCAACCCGGCCGCGCCGCGCCCTGCAATCGCCTCTTTGGCTGCCAACGGAGTCTCGACGGCGTGGACCAATGCCGACTCCTTCTGGGTTACCGGCCAGGTCATTCTGGATTCGGATCGCTCTTTCACCCTGACCAGCGCCAATACGGACTTGCTGCTGGCCGCGGGCACGGTCGGCGGTGAGCTGCAGGCGACCAAGAACATGGATGTCAGCACGGTGACAGCCTCGAACCGCACGCTCGCTATCGTCGATTCGGCGTTGGCCGCCATCAATGGCCAGCGTGCCCGCTATGGCGCCCTGCAGTCGCGTTTCGAAAACACCATCGTCAACCTGCAGAGCACCTCGGAAAACCTGTCGGCATCCCGCTCGCGGATTCGCGACGCGGACTTCGCCGCCGAAACCGCCAATCTGACCCGGGCGCAGATTCTGCAGCAGGCCGGCACCGCGATGCTGGCACAGGCCAACCAGCTGCCACAGCAGGTGCTGCAGCTGCTGCAAGGCTGAGGAAACGCCGAAAACGTGACGTAATCGACGGAGGGCTGCCAACGCAGCCCTCCGTCTTTTGCAAAGTCCTAAAGTTCTTGCCACTCCTGACGTTAATGCACTCAAGAGCAGAATGAGGCTCGATGCCAGACCCGAACACCGGACACCCTGGCGCATGAACAACCCGCCGAATCCAGGAGATCATCATGGCACAAGTCATCAACACCAACGTTGCTTCGCTGAATGCGCAACGCAACCTGAACATGTCTTCCAGCTCGCTGCAACAGTCGCTGACCCGTCTGTCGTCGGGCCTGCGCATCAACAGTGCCAAGGACGACGCCGCCGGTCTGTCGATCTCCGAACGCTTCACCGCGCAGATCCGCGGCATCGATCAAGCCCGCCGCAACTCGAATGACGGCATCTCGCTCGCACAAACGGCGGAGAGCGCCCTCCAGTCGTCGGGTGACATCCTGCAGCGCATCCGCGAGCTGGCCGTGCAGTCCGCCAACGCCACCAACTCCTCCGGCGACCGCGCCGCGCTGAACGCCGAAGTGCAGCAGCTTACCCAGGAGCTGCAGCGGGTCGCGACCAACACCGAATTCAACGGCCAGAAATTGCTCGACGGCTCCTTCACCTCGGCCCAGTTCCAGGTTGGCGCCAACGCCAACCAGACCATTACGGCCACTTCGGGCAACTTCCAGACCAACGCCTACGGCAACTTCCGCATCGGCGGTCTGGCGGCATCGGTCAATACCCCGAGCGGCACCGGCGACATGGTGGTCGGTTCGCAGGCCGACGGCAAGCTGACCACGTTCGGCGCACTCGCGGCCACGACCTCGGCGACCGCACTGGCCACCTTCACCGTCTCCAGCAGCCTCGGGAACACCCAGATCACCACTACGGCCGGCCTGAGCGCCGAAGAAATCGCTGCAAAGGTCAACCAGGCGGAAACCGGCGTCCGCGCAACCGCGATCACCTCTTTCGTGCTCGGCGCCGACGATGCGGCTGGCTCAGCCCAGTTCCAGCAAGCCACGTCGTACTCGTTCCAGATCGCCACCGACACTGCGAACGCGGTGCCCGACTCCTTCACCACCGTGTCGTTCACCGTGGGCGGGTCAGCTTCGGGTTCCGGGGCGGCCTCGGCCGCGCACCTCAACGCCGCGGTGCAAGCGTTCAACGACGTATCGGGCAGAACCGGCTTCACCGCGAGGATCGTCGAAACCGACAAGGGCGAATTCGGCATCCAGCTCACCAGTGAAGCCGGCAAGGATCTGCGCCTCGCCAACGTTTCGGGTACCGGCAAGAGCCTCGCGCTCGAAGATACCACGGTGCTCGACGGCAACACAGGCAGCGCATCGGGCACGACACTCACGCTGACAGCCGGTGCGGCGAGTACGTCTTGGGCCGCGGCGAACTCGACCTGGGTATCCGGTCAGGTGATTCTCGACTCCGACCGTTCCTTCACCCTGCAGACCAGCGCGGGCAACAACGGGATCACCGCCACTGCCAACACCTTCGGCGGCCAACTCCAGAGCGTCGAAAAGGCCGATATCAGCACTGTCGATGCGGCCAACCGCACGCTGGCACTGGTCGACTCGGCACTGGCCGCGGTGAATACCCAGCGCGCCCGTTATGGCGCCCTGCAGTCGCGCTTCGAGAGCACCATCAGCAACCTGCAGGCCACGTCCGAGAACCTGTCGGCCTCGCGCTCGCGGATTCGCGACGCGGACTTCGCGGCTGAAACGGCGAACCTGACCCGGGCGCAGATTCTGCAGCAGGCTGGCGTCGCGATGCTGTCGCAAGCCAACCAGTTGCCGAACAACGTGCTGAGCCTGTTGCGCTAAATCGGGTAACATGACGGCTTACGGCGCGCCGGCTCAGAGCCGCCGCGCCGTATTGCCTTGAGGAGCCAGAAAATGAGCATCCCTGCGATCACTTCTCCATCCGCCATGGGGATCGCCGCGCCGCAGAGTCCGGTCATACGACCGGACACCGGCACGCAAACAGGCACACCCAAAGCAATCGAACAATCGACGAGTGCGGCCCCGGCCGGCGATGCCGTCCGGGGCACCCGCGAAACACCGAAAGACACACAGCCTCCAAGTCCGGCCGATCTCCAGCAGGCCTTGAAGGAAGTGCAGACCGCGATCAGCGGCGTGACCAACGATCTGCGGTTCTCGATCGACGAGGATACCGGCCGCACGCTCATCAAGATCGTCGATCGCGAAACCGACGAGGTCATCAAGCAGATCCCTTCGGAAGAATTCCTGCGTATTTCGAGGGCCCTCGACAAATTTCAGGGCTTGCTGGTCAAACAAGAAGTCTGAACAAGGAGTAACGCATCATGGCTCTCATCGCGAACGGAGTCGGCTCGGGGCTCGATATCAACGGGCTGGTCAGCCAGTTGATGACGGTTGAAGCCCGGCCGGCGACACTGCTCAATACCCGCGAAGCGAGCTTCCAGGCCCGTCTTTCGGCATTCGGTCAGTTGACGTCAGTGCTCTCGCCGATGCAGAGCGCGCTGTCGAGCCTCAAGAACGCGAGCACCTTTCAGGCGATGCGCGCAACCGTCGGCGACAGCAGCGTGGCGACCGCGCTCGCGAGCACCACGGCGGCCAAGGGCAACTACTCGCTGGAGGTTCAACAGATCGCACAAGGACAGCGTGTCGTCAGCAATGCGACGACCGCGCCCACGGTGGCTGCCGGCACACTCACTTTCAACTTCGGCAGCTATTCGACCGACACCACCGATCCCGACAATCCGGTCACGACTTTCACTCAGACCAGTTCGAGAACCGTCACGCTCGAGCCAGGCAAAGATTCGCTTTCGGATCTGCGCGATGCGATCAACGACGCGAACATCGGCGTACGCGCCCAGATCGTCAAGAACGGCAGCATCGATCAGTTGATCATTGCGGGCAACACCGAAGGCGCGGGCGCTGGCTTTCAGATTTCGGGCAGCGCGGGGCTCGCCGGTTTCAACTATGACGCCAGCACCGGGGCGAGCAGCACGCTCGACGAACTCGAGAAGGCCCAGGACGCGATACTCAAACTGGACGGTGTCACCCTGACCCGCTCATCGAACGCGTTGACCGACGTGATCGAAGGGGTCACGCTCAACATCTTGAAGGCCGATCCGGGCAAGCCCACGAAACTGACGGTTGCGCCTGACAACACATCGGTCAAGACCGCGATCGAAAATCTGGTGAAGGCCTACAACGAGTTCAACACCACCTCGCGCACACTGACGAGCTACGACGAAAAGAACAAGACCGCCTCGATCTTGACCGGCGATTCGACCACACGCGGCATTCAGCGCCAGATCCGCAACGCACTGGGTGCCGCATTCCCGGGCTCGGGCGGCGTCTCGTCCCTGTCGGAAATCGGTATCACCTTTAATCGCGACGGCTCGCTGTCGATCGCGTCATCCAAGCTCGATGCCGCCCTGAATGATCCGGACAAGAAAGTCGGCGAACTCTTCACCGGCATGGATGGGAAAGGCGGTTTGGCAAACTCGCTCAGCGACAGCCTGGATGGCCTTTTGCGCACGGGCGGCGTACTCGACTCGCGCACGGCCGGAATCAACAGCTCGATCAAGGCGATCGACGAGCAGCGCGAACGCCTGGCAGTACGCCTGGAGATGGTGGAGAAGCGTTATCGGGCGCAGTTCATCGCCCTCGACACGCTGGTTGGCAGTCTTTCGCAAACGAGCACCTTCCTGACCCAGCAGCTCGCCAACCTGCCGAAGTTGTCCTCCAGCTAACCCTGACTCACAGGAGCACGCAGATGTTTGGCCCCTCTATCAACCGTGCCTCGGCCTACGCCAAGGTGAGCGTGGAAACCGGTGTCACCAGCGCCGATCCGCACAAGCTCATCCTGATGCTGTTCGACGGCGCGCTGCTTTCGATTTCCAGCGCCCGGCACGCACTCGAGCGCAAGGACATTCCCGCCAAAGGCATCGCGATCTCGAAGGCCATCGAGATCATTGCCAACGGGCTCGACGCCAGTCTCGATTTCGACGCGGGCGGCGAACTCGCGATGCGCCTGTCCGCGTTGTACGAATACATGACGGACCGCCTGCTGTATGCAAACCTGCACAACAACCAAGCCGCGCTCGATGAAGTGGCCGGCCTGCTCGGAGGCCTGCGCGAAAGCTGGGAAGCGATTGCTCCGCAGGCCGGACGTACCGCGCACGGCTGAGGGGCATCGGCATGAACGCAACCCTGAAGGCCTTCGAAGACATGGCGCGCATCTCGACCGAAATGGTCGCAGCCGCGGTTGCCAACGACTGGGACCAACTCACCAGCCTCGAGCTCGCGATGGCCGAACTGCACAAGAGCCTCGCCACGCTCGAGCCAGCCGGCATGCAGCTCCCAGGACTCGACGCCGCCGAACAGCGATACAAGGCCGAGCTCATCACCCGTATCCTCGACGACGCCGAAGTCGTGCGCAACCATGTCGACCCGTGGATGCACAGCACCCGCAAGCTGCTGTCCGAGGGCGTCCGCGACCGCGCCGTACGCAATGCCTATGGGGCGCTCGGGCCCTAGCCGGCCGCTGGCGTAAGGGCCTGGAGCGCCCGCCATGATCCCCTCAGACCTCGCCGCAAGGCTTCGGATGCTCACCGAAGCAAGCTTCTTCGACAGCGAACCTCCCGTCCAGGGCACCGCCAAGGTCCGCGAACTCCAGGCACGCCTGCCCCAACTCATGCCCGGGCAGCAATTCACCGCAACGCTCGAGCGCCCGCTACCGGACGGCACCTTTCAGGCGCTGGTGGGGGGGCGCAGCTACACCCTCTCGCTGAACCATTCGGCCAAGGCCGGTGACATGCTCGAACTCATCGTCACCCGCAACGCGCCGAACGCGGTGTTCGCCCAACTGGCCAATCCGCTCGCCGCGGGTGCAACCGAGGCGAACCGACCCAGCCTCAGCGCCGCGGGTCGCCTGATCAGCTTCGTGCTCACCGGCCAGCCGGCGCCACAGGCGGCATTGCTCGCCGAGGGCAAGCCCTTGCTGAACGCGCCGCCGACCGGCAACGCGGCCACGCAGACGCTTGCCCCGGCGCTGCGCCAGGCGCTGACCCAGTCGGGGCTGTTCTACGAGGCTCACCAACTCAAGTGGCTGTCGGGCAAACTCGACACCGCCAGTTTGTTGCGCGAGCCACAGGGACAACTGTCGACAAACCTGTCGTCGCTGGCCGCCCTCACCGCTCAGCCCAATCTTGCCGGGCAGTCGGGGAACGCAGCAGGCGCGCGCGGGATGTCGGGAACACTCGCAGGACTGCTGCTCGGGCTCGGTCTGGCGCCGGGCGAGGTCGATGGCGATGGAAATCCGCTGCCCCCACGCACGGTAGCCGAAACCGGCGCCAACCCTGCCGGCACGCGCGGCACCGCGTCCAGCATGGCGGAGCGCACCGCTTTCGGGATGGGTATCAGCACCGACGACGCGGCACCGGAAAACCAGCAAAAGACGGCCCTCAATCGCGGCCTGTCGATCCCGGACCGTCTCATGCCGGTCGTGCATCAACAGCTGGATGCGATGGCCACACAGAACTACATGCTGAGCGGACAGGCCTGGCCCGGCCAGGCCTTTCAGTGGGAAATCGAAGACCCTTGGCGCGAGCATGGCGACGCCGGCGAAGGCAGCGACGAAACCAACCCGGAATGGAACAGCACCCTCAGCATCACCCTGCCCAATCTTGGCGGCGTCGAGGCGCGCCTGCAGCTCGGTACCCATGGCGTATCGATCCGCCTGCTGGCGGACGAAGCACAAACGGTGGCGGCGCTGGATGCGGCTCGCGAACAGCTGCGTTCGGCGCTCGAAACCGCCAACCTGCCTTTGACCGGATTCGTGGCGGAACGGCGCGATGGCGGATGACGCGGAGCGGCCCGGCCGCGACGAAGCGGTCGCACTGACCTATACCCACGGCGAAGCGGCACCTCGCGTCGTGGCCAAGGGTCGCGGCCTGATTGCCCAGGAGATCATCGCGCGGGCACGCGAAGCGGGCGTATTCGTGCATGAATCACCCGAACTGGTGGGCCTGTTGATGCAGGTGGACCTCGATGAGCGGATTCCGCCGCAACTATACGTCGCGATTGCCGAACTGCTCGCCTGGCTCTACAAGGTCGAGGCCCGCAGCCTGCCCGCGGTGAACGAAGCGCGCCCGCGCCAAACCGGCGGGGACATGCTATAACCACCGGCAAACCCATTCACCCGCCGCCAGCGCATGATCGATCCAGCCGAACACGACTCTCACAACGAAATCCTCGATCTCGAGAAATTTCCCAACTACTTGGTGCGGAACCCGCGCAGCATCGTTCAGTTTATGACGGCGCTCGCCGAGAAGCGTTGCCTGTTGAGCGTCTTCCTGCCCGGTGGTCTTTCATTCGTGAGCGCGGTGCTCAGCGTTGCCGATGACGGCAGTTGGCTCATCCTGGATCGTAGCCCCGACGAAACCTTGAACGACCGGGCGAGTCGGGCCGAGACGCTGACCTGCGTGACCCGCCTCGAAGGCATACGCATGCAATTCCATCTCGACGGCGCGGAACGCTTTCCCTACGATGGTTTCGACGCGCTCCGCGCCACCATGCCCGAGGTATTGCTGCGCCTGCAGCGGCGCGAATGCTATCGGCTGACGGTGCCCTTGCACAACCCGGTAAGCTGCCGGATCACGCTGAAGACGCCCACCGGCGAGCCACGGACCACCGAGTTGCGCGTGCTCGATATCAGCGCCGGCGGGCTGGCGCTCGTGGTTCAGCCGGAGCAGCTCGAGCTTCACCCCGGCGCCACGTTCGAAAACTGCCAACTGGTCATGCCCGAAATCGAACCGGCGGCGGTCAAGCTGAAGCTGCGCAACCAGTTCGTACTCGAAAGCCGCAGCGGCGCAAAGAGTATCCGCGCCGGCTGCGAGTTCATCGATCTGCCGGCCAGGGTCGCAACCAACGTGCAGCGCTACATCTTCAAGGTCGAACGCGACCGCCGCACCCTGCAGCCAGGCGGCTGAGCATGCGCCGGCCACGGGCGAGCCGCCCCCCCGCGCCTGGCGACACCTAGTAACGCCACAGCGTGTGCTCGAACTCCCACTCGCTGACCCTGCGCCGATAGTCCGACCACTCGTCGTGCTTGATCGCCACGAACTGCTCGATCACGGTCCCGCCCAGCGCGCGGCCCAACAACGGGTCGGCCGCCAGGGCCCCGACCGCTTCGGCCAGGGTAGCGGGCAGCCGGGCCGACCCGTGCCGCTCACGCTGCTCGGCCGACCATGACCCGATATCGCCGTCGACCGGGGCGCCCGGATCCAGGCCGCGCTCGATCCCGTCCAGCCCCGCCGCGATGACGCCCGCAAGGGCGAGGTACGGATTGCAGGTGCCATCGGGCACCCGCCATTCGATCCGCCCGGCGGTGATGCGCGCGAGCGTGCTGCGGTTGTTGTCGCCATAGAGCGCAAGCCCCGGCACCCAGGTGCTGCCGGAGCGCGCCGCGCCCGCACACAGCCGCTTGTACGAGTTCACGGTAGGTGCGCACAGCGCGGTCAGCCCGCCCGCGTGCGCAAGCAGCCCTGCCAGGAATTGCTGCCCGACGAGCGAAAGATCGAGCCGTTCGGGCGCCTTGGCGTCCTTCATCACCATGCGCCCGGACTCATCCTCGAGCGACAGATGAAAATGCAGGCCACTGCCGGGCTGGTCGGCGAATGGTTTCGGCATCAGGCTGAACACCAGTCCAAGCGACTCGGCCACCCCGTGCGCCGCCATCTTGAACAGCATCAGCCGATCCGCCGCCTCCAGCGCATGGTCGTGGCGATAATTGATCTCGAACTGGCCGTTGGCGTCTTCATGATCGACCTGCTCCAGCCCGAATCCAAGCGTGGTCAGCATCGGGATCAGACGATCGAGAAAGGGACGGCCTCGGCTGAGCGTCTGGTAATCGTAGGACGGTTTGTCGAGCGTGTCGGCCGGATCGAGCGCGAGCGGCAGCGGGCGCCCATCCGGATCGCGCCGAAACAGAAAGAACTCGGGCTCGATCCCGACGTTGAGCTTCCAGCCGCGCTCGTCCAGGCGCGCGACCTGGCGCTTCAACACCTGCCGCGGGCAGGCCTCGAACGGCCGGCCTGCCACGAAGCCATCGACCACCACCCGCGCATAGCCCGGCATCCAAGGCAGGGCCTGGACGGTGTCGAGCACCGCCCGTCCGTAGTATTCGCTGCTCGGCCCGAAGCGCGGCAAGCCCGTGCCCCAGATCGAAGGCCCGGAAAACCCTGCGCCGTCTTCGACCAGATCGCCCAGGCGCGCCAGGGGTACGAACTTGCCCTTGGCGATGCCATGAATGTCGGTGAACTGCGCGAACAGGCTGTGTACGCCTTGCTCGCGCAGCTTGTGGATCAGATCGGGAATCGACGGCAGCGAACGTTCCATCACATCGCCAACCGGATCCAGGTGGTCTTGAGCTCGGTGTATTTCTCGAGCGCATGCAGCGACTTGTCGCGGCCGTTGCCGCTCTGCTTGAAACCACCGAACGGCACCGTCATGTCGTCGTCGTCGTACTGATTGACGTGCACCGTACCGGCCCGCAAGCGGCGCGCGACGCGATGGGCGCGGTCGAGGTGGCTGCTCCATACCGCAGCCTGCAATCCATAGGGGGTATCGTTGGCCATTGCGATCGCCTGGTCTTCGGTATCGAAGCGAATCACCGACAATACCGGCCCGAAGATCTCCTCGCGTGCGATCTTCATCGCGTTGCTCACACCGTCGAATACCGTCGGCTCGACATAGAAGCCCCCGGTCGACGCCCGCGCCTGCCGGCCACCCGTCAGACACTGGGCGCCCTCGCCCATGCCGGCCTCGATGTAGCCCATCACGGTGGAAAGCTGGGTGCCATCGACCAGCGCCCCCATCACGGTGGACTCGTCGAGCGGATCGGCCGGCATGAACTTCGGCGCCGCAGCGGCAAGACGCGCCACGAATTCATCGGCGATCGAGCTTTGCACGAACAGGCGCGAGGGCGCGTTGCAGCTCTCGCCCTGATTGAAGAACATCGCACCGGCCGCGGTCGCGGCCGCGCGTTCGAGATTGTCGAAATCGGCGAACACGATGTTGGCCGACTTGCCGCCGAGTTCGTTGTACACCCGCTTGAGATTGGAGCGGGCGGAATAGTCGAGCATGCGCCTGCCCACCCGGGTCGAGCCGGTGAAGCCGATCGCATCGACATCCATGTGCAGCGCCAGCGCCTCGCCGGCCTCATGGCCGAAACCGGGCACGACATTGAAGACCCCGGCCGGTATCCCCGCCGCGAGCGCGATTTCGGCCAGCCGCAGCGCGGTCAGCGGCGACTTTTCGGACGGTTTCAACACCACGCTGTTGCCGGTCGCCAGCGCCGGGCCGAGCTTCCATGCGGCCATGATCATCGGGTAGTTCCACGGCACGATGCAGCCGATCACCCCCATCGCCTCGCGCGTGATCAGTGCCAGCGCGGTCTCGGCCGTCGGCGCGATTTCGTCGTACACCTTGTCGATCGCCTCGGCATACCATTGGATGCAGCGCGCCGAAGCCGGCACGTCGACGCTGCGGCTGTAGGCGATCGGCTTGCCCATGTCGAGGGTCTCGAGCAGTGCAAGCTCGTCGCGGGCCGCGAGGATGCCTTCCGCGAAGCGCCCGAGCGCGCGCTTGCGCGCGGCCGGCGCCTGGCGGGCCCACCGCCCGTCGTCAAATGCGGCCCGCGCGACGCTCACCGCCTTGTCGATGTCTTCGCCCATGCCGCGCGCGGCGCTGCCGAGAATCCGCCCGTCGATCGGTGACTGGATCTCGAAGGTCGCACCCGCCAGCGCATCGACGCGCTGGCCGTCGATGAAAGCGCGTCCGTCCACCTTGAGGCCGGCCGCCTCGGCATGCCAGTCGCGCTTGCGGTTTTCTTTCGTGCTCATAGCAGCCCCTTCTCGGCGAGCTCGGCATGGGTGTCGTCGAGACTCTTGGCAATGCGCCGCATCATTTCGTCGATTTCAGCCCGGGTGATCACCAGCGGCGGAGCGATGATCATGCGCTCGCCCACCGCGCGCATCACCACCCCGTTCTTGAAGCAGTGCTCGCGGCACCGATAACCGACACCGAGTTCATCGTCGAACAGCGTGCGCGTGGCCTTGTCCTTGTAAAGCACCAGCCCGGCGACCAGACCGAGCGCGCGGGCATCGCCGGCCAGGGGATGGTCGTTGAGCGCGGCAAACTTTTCCGCCAGATAGGGCGCGACATCCTCGCGCACATGCTCGATGACATGCTCGTCGCGCAGCGCGCGCAGGTTGGCCAGACCCACCGCGCAGGCGACCGGGTGGCCCGAATAGGTGTAGCCATGGTTGAACTCGCCGCCTTTCTCGATCAGCACGTCCGCAATGCGCTTGCCCACCAGCACCCCGCCCAGCGGCAGGTAGCCGGAACTCACCCCCTTGGCGAACGTGATGATATCGGGCCGGGTCGCGATGTGCGGATGCTGGCAGCCGAACCAGTAACCAAGCCGCCCGAACCCGCAGATCACCTCGTCCTGCGCCAGCAGCACGCCGTATTTGTCGCAGATGCGCTGAATCTCGCGCCAGTAGGTGGCCGGCGGAATGATCACGCCGCCCGCCCCCTGTATCGGCTCGCCGATGAAAGCCGCAACCCGCGCCGGACCGAGTTCGAGGATCTTGTCTTCCAGCCACCTCGCCGCGCGCAGACCGAAGTCGTCCTCGGACTCGCCCGGGAGACCATGCTGCAGGATGTAAGGCTGGTCGATATGGGTGATGTTGGGCAGCGGGAGGTCGCCCTGCGCATGCATGCCCTCCATGCCGCCGAGGCTGGCACCGGCCATGGTGCTGCCGTGATACGCGTTCTTGCGGCTGATGATCACCTTGCGCTGCGGCTGTTCGAGCAGATCCCAGTAGCGGCGCACCATGCGTACCACGGTATCGTTGCTCTCCGACCCCGAGCTCGCGAAGAACACATGCTGCATATCGGGCGGCGCAAGCTCGGCGATCATCGCCGCGAGCTCGGTGGCCGGCACCGTGGTGGTCTTGAAGAAGCTGTTGTAGAACGGCAGGGTTTCCATCTGCCGGGTCGCGGCGGCGACCAGGTCCTTGCGGCCGTAGCCGAGATTCACGCACCACAGACCGCTCATGCCGTCGATGATCTCGTTGCCTTCGCTGTCCCAGATGCGAACGCCTTCGCCGCGCACGATCACGCGCGTACCGGTTTCGCCAAGCGACTTGTTGTCGGTGAAGGGGTGAAGGTGATGGGCTGCGTCGAGTTGGCGGAAATTCGCGCCGTCGATTTTTGCATTCATGGGTACTTCCTCGATTCAAGATGTCCGCCCCCCACCGGGGACTGCGGAACGGATTCGGAGAGGGTTCAGACGTGCAGCAACAAGTGCTCGCGCTCCCACGGCGAAATCGCGCGCATGAACTCGACATGCTCCGACAGCTTTACCGCCCGATAGATGCCGCAGAAGCGCCGCCCAAGCACCGAGTGCAATTCGGAGCATTCTTCGAGCAGGCTCACCGCCTCGCTGAGGCTCCCCGGCAGGCCTTCCCGCGACAGGTAGGCGTTGCCGGTCATTTCGGTGCTGCATTCGAGTTGCTGGATCATGCCCAGATAGCCGCACGCCAGCGTGGTGGCCATCGCCACATAGGGATTGGCGTCGGCACCGATGACCCGGTTCTCGACGCGGCGGTTGGCGGGATTGGAGCTCGGCACCCGCAGTCCGACGGTGCGGTTGTCGCTGCCCCAGTGCAGGTTCACCGGCGCGGCGGCATTCGGCACCAGGCGTCGATACGAATTCACATAGGGCGCCAGGAAGGACAGCGCCGGCGGAATGTACTTCTGCAGCCCGCCGATGTAGTAGTTGAACGCCTGCGACGCCGTGCCGTCGTCGTTGGAGAAGATGTTCGCGCCGGTCTTGAGGTCGAGCACGCTCTGGTGCACATGCATCGCGCTGCCCGGTTCGCCCTCCATCGGCTTGGCCATGAAGGTGGCGTACATGCCGTGGCGCAGGGCCGCCTCGCGCAGCGTACGTTTGAAGAAGAACACCTTGTCGGCGAGATCGAGCGGGTCGCCATGCAGGAAGTTGATCTCCATCTGCCCGGCCCCCATCTCGTGAATCAGGGTGTCGACGTCGAGGTCCATCGCGTCGCAGTAATCGTAGATTTCTTCGAACAGCGGATCGAACTCGTTCACCGCGTCGATGCTGTAGTGCTGGCGGCTGGTCTCATAGCGGCCCGAACGGCCTATCGGCGGGCGCAGGGGTACATCCGCGTTGGTGTTCTTCTCGACCAGATAGAACTCGAGCTCGGGGGCCACCACCGGCTTCCAACCCTGCTTTTCGTACAGGTGCAACACGTTGCGCAGCACCTGGCGGGGCGCGTAGTCCACCGCCGTGCCATCGCGAAAATAACAGTCATGGATGACTTGCGCGGTCGGGTCGGTTGCCCACGGCACCATGCGCACGGTGCGCGGGTCCGGCACCAGACTCATGTCCGGATCGTTGGTGTTGAGCAGTTCGTCGATCGCGGTGTTGGCATCCGGCCAGTTGCCGGTCACGGTGAGGCCGATGATGGTCTCGGGCAGGCGCATGCCGCGATCTTCGGTCAGTTTGCTACGCGGCAGGATCTTGCCACGTGCGACGCCGGTCAGGTCGGGCACCAGGCATTCGACTTCGGTGACACGGCGCTCGTTGAGCCATCGTTCGAGATCGTTGAAGGTGTTGAGCGCGTTGGCGGCGGTATTCATGCTGGGTCTCCGGTTTTGGTGTGAGGTTAGGCGGGGGTCTCTGCCCCCTACCCATCCTTCTCGGCGTGCCCTCCGTTCGCGCGCCGCGCCGCATATTGCCTGCAGGCATCGGCGAAGGCCGCAAACAGGCTGACCGATACCGGGTTGGCGGCGGCCCGCCACTCGGGGTGCCACTGCACGCCCAGCACGAACGAGCGTCCATCGGCCAGCGAGAATGCCTCGACCAGACCATCCGGCGCATGCGCTTCGGCCCGCAGCGACGGCGCGAGGCGTGCGATGCCCTGCCCATGCACGCTATTGACGTCCCATTCGGCGACGCCGACCACCTGCTCCAGCCATCCGCCCGCGACCGCCCGCGCACGATGGGCGGGGCCATACTGGACATCCAGCGGCGCGGTTTCGTCCTCCCGGTGGTCATCCAGGCCCGCGACATCATGCACGGCCTGGTGCAGCTTGCCGCCCAGGGCCACATTGGCCTCCTGAAAGCCCCTGCAGATCGCCATCACGGGCAAGCCGCGCTCGATCGCCGCGCGCAGCAGCGGCAAGGTCGTCGCATCGCGGTCGACATCGCGCAGCGAGTGCGGATCCGAGGCTTCCTCGCCATAGTGGTGGGGTTCGATGTTCGACGGCGAACCGGTGAACAACAATCCATCGGCATGTTCGAGCAAGGCCTCGATATCGAGGGCGGCGCCCAGCGGCGGCAGGATCAAGGGCAGCGCCTGCATGATTCCCACCACCGGGTCGATGTACTTGCGGGTCAGCCCATAAGAGGCATGACCGCCGATTTCCTTGCTGTCGGCGGTGACGATGACGACGGGTTTGCGCGGACTGCTGGACATACGATTCCGATCCGGTGAGGCGGGACGACGCATGGGCTCGGCGGAACCCAAAAATGTCCCGCATTATTGAACACGCCACCGATTCTACTGACTGCGCCAGCGGATGACAGGAACCACTGTGGCGCCTTATCATGGGTCCACTTTTCTTGACTAACAGGTCCAATGCGTTCACTGGAACTGTCCGAGTTCATCCTGACCCGGCTCGACGGCACGGGCGGGCAACCGCACGACGACACCCCGATACGGCGATCCGCGCACGCCAGGAATCGCGAGACCCCGTTGCATAGACAGATCTATCGCATCGTGCGTTCGGCCATTCTCGAACAGCGCTTGCTGCCCGGCGCGCGCCTGCCGTCCAGCCGCGACCTGTCCGCCGATCTGGGCCTGTCACGCAACACCGTGATCGCGGCCCTGAACGAACTGCTCGCCGAAGGCTACCTGGTCGCGATTCGCGGCAGCGGCACCTATGTCGTCGACAGCCTCCCCGACGCGGCACGTGCCGAGGCACTCGAGCGCTCGCCCGGCGGCACGACGCCCGCAGGCGGGCGCAGTCTGTCCGCGCGCGGCCAGCTACTGACCCGACGGTCGGGGGCCGAGCATTCGGAAGTACAGCCGTTCGTGCCCGGGGTGCTCGAGGTCGCCGAGTTCCCCTTCCAGGTGTGGGCGCGCCTGCAGGCCAAGCACTGGCGCTATCTCGACCGCAACCTGCTCGACTACGGCAATGCCGGCGGCTACGTCCCCTTGCGCCGGGCCATCGCACAGCAGCTCGCGCTGTCGCGGGGGGTGAAGGTCAGCCCCGACCAGGTCTTGATCACGTCCGGCACCCAGCAGGCGATCGATCTGGTGGCACGCATGCTCACCGACCCGGGCGATCTCGCCTGGGTCGAAGATCCCTGCTACTGGGGCGCTCAGCGCGCGCTCCAGGCCGCCAGCCTGGTGCTCCGCCCGGTGCCAGTGGACGAAGAAGGACTCAATCCGGGTGCGTCGGACTGGTGGCATCCGCCGCGCCTCGTCTACGTGACGCCGTCGCACCAGTATCCGCTCGGCCATGTGATGAGCGTCGCGCGGCGCAAGGCGCTGCTCGAGTTCGCCGCCCGCAGCGGGGCCTGGATCTTCGAGGACGATTACGACAACGAGGTCCACTACACCGGCAAACCCTACGCCGCACTGCAGGGCATGGACGGACAAGCGCGGGTGATCTACTCCGGCACCTTCTCGAAAGTGATGTACCCCGGGGTACGCCTGGGCTTTCTGGTGGTACCGGCCGATCTGGTCGCGGCCTTCAATACCGGCCTCTACGATCTCTACCGCCCCGGGCAGCTGATACTCCAGGCGGCGTTGACCGATTTCATCAACGAAGGCCACATGGCGGCGCTGATCCGCCGCCTCCGGGTCGCGTACAAGGCGCGCCGCGACACCCTCGCGGCGCAGATCCGGGCGGCACTGGGCAACAGCGTGACGATTACCGGCACCGATGCCGGCGTGCACATGTGCCTGACCTTTCGCGACCAGAGCGTTGACGACACCCGCATCGCCGAGCACTGCAGCCTGGCGCGCCTGCAGGTACGGCCGTTGTCGAACTACTACGCCGGCGGCGCGGGCTCGAGCGGGCTGGTCATCGGCTATGCCTACGTGCCCGAAGAGCGTGTCGCCCCCTGGGCAGCGAGGCTCACCGATGCCATCCGCGCCGGCCTTGCGGAATCGCAGCGCACGTAAACCGCGGCGCCCGTCACGACACGCGCGGCCGCCCCGGTTTTCCCCGGACGGCAAAACATCGAAAACTGATGCGCCGGGGCGCTCACAGCGCATCCCGGAGCTGGTACCACCACATCCCGAGCACCAGCGCGGGGGTGCGGAACAGGTCTCCGCCGGGAAACGGTCGATGCTGGATGCGTGCAAGCAGATCGAAACGCTCGCGCTGCCCGCGGATGGCTTCGGCCGCCAGTTTTCCGGCGACGCCGCTGAGCGCCAGGCCGTGGCCGGAGAAACCCTGCAGATAATGGATACGATCGCCGATGCGGCCGAAATCGGCGGCCCGATTCATCGAGATGTCGACGAATCCGCCCCAACAGTGCTCGACCCGGCGGCCGGCCAACTGCGGGAAGACCCGGGTCATGCAACGTCGCAACTCGCCTTCGAGGTTGCGCGGCGTGCGCTGCGAGTAGCTCACCCGGCCGCCGAACAGCATCCGCCGGTCGCCCGTCATGCGGTAATAGTCGAGCACGAACTGGGTGTCGCATACGCACTCCCCGCCCGGTATCAGGCCGCGCGCCGTCTCGGCATCCAGTCTTTCGGTGGCGATGATCCAGGTGCCCACCGGCATGATGCGCCGACCCAGTCCGCGCCCGGCCAGCGGCGCGTCCGACTCCACCACCGCGGCGATCGTGCAGTTGCCCGCCAGCACCACATGCTCCGCCACGACCGATCCGGCCCGGGTGTGCACCTCCACCTTGCCGCCCGGCCCGCCTTCGCGCACCCGCAACACCTCGCTGCGCTCATGGATGGTGACGCCGGCCGCGATCGCCGCGCGCGCGAGGCCCAGGGTGTAGTTCAACGGATGCAGGTGGCAGCCGTCGCGGTCGCGCACGCCCGCCCGATAGCGCTCGCTCGCGATCGCGCCGCGTATCGCATCGCCGTCGAGCCACTCGAGATCGACGCAGTCGTAGGCCTCGCGCATGTGATCGAACCACGCCCGCAGGGGGCCGACCTTGCGCGCGCCCACCGCGGCGCTGATCGCACCGTCACGAAGTTCGCAGTCGATGCCGAACTCGCTGACGCGGCTGCGCAACAGCCCGAGCCCCTCCTTGCTGATCTCGAAGGCGCGGCGGGCATCGGCGCCGCCCAGTTGACGCTCGTAGACGCCCTGCTCGGATGCGAACCCCGCGAGCGCCTGCCCGCCATTGCGGCCGGAGGCCCCCCAGCCGATGCGCCGCGCTTCGAGCAGCATCACTTTCTGGCCGGCCCGGGCCAGTTCGAGCGCGGCCGACAGGCCGGCCAGCCCGCCGCCGACGACGCAGGTATCGGCCACGACATCGCCGCCCAGCGGCGGCGCATCGATCCAGGCATGAGCGGTCGCCACATACCAGGAACCCTGCTCCAGGCGCTCCCATTGCTGTTCGTTTCTGAGCACGGCCGTGTCCTCAGTTCGCGCCGGCGGCGATGCGGGCGCACAGGTAGGTCCACACGATGTGCGCCGCCATGTTGCTGCTGAGTTCCGCATGGTCATAGGGCGGAGACACCTCGACGCAGTCCATGCCCACCCAGTTGAGCGGCATCACGCACAGCGCCTCGAGCAGCGTCAACACCTGCGAGCTGCTCAGGCCGCCCGGCTCCGGCGTGCCGGTTCCGGGCGCAAAGCTGGGGTCGAGGCAGTCGATGTCGAAACTGAGATAAACCGGCGTATCCGTGCCATGGCGGGTCAGGGTCGCGTGCGTCGCCGCGATCACGTCGGCGAGGCCGGCACCGTCCTTGCCACGCACGTCGCGGGCGCTGAACAGGCACCCGCCGCGGTCCGGGATGTAGTCGCGCGCGGCGCGTTCGGCAGCCGAGCGGATGCCGATCTGCACGCATGCGTCCGCATGCATCAGCCCCTCCTCCACCGCCTCGGCGACCCAGGTACCATGCCCCGAGGGCTCGCCGAAATGATCGCTCCAGGTGTCGCAATGCGCGTCGAAATGCAGGACGGCGAGCGGGCGACCGAGCCGGCGGTGGTAGGCGCGCAACAAGGACAGCGTGATCGAGTGATCGCCGCCCAGCCACACCATGTGGTGACCGGCGATCAGCTCGGCGGCCGCGGGCTCGAGCGCGCTGCGCATATCCACCAGGCTGGTGTTGGGCAGCGCCAGGTCGCCCGCATCGGCCAGCACGTCGAGCGGCGTGGTGTCGAACAGCGGATGGGTGGCGTCGCACAGCATGTGGCTCGCGACGCGTATCGCCTGCGGGCCGAAGCGCGCGCCCGGCCGGTTGGTCACACAGCCGTCCCATGCGAGCCCGGCAGCGGCAAAGGGCGCGTCGGGCCGTTGACTCAGGGTCGGCACCTTGCAGAAGGTCGATGACGCCAGGAAGGCGAAGGCATGATTGGCCATGACTGGGTTTTCCGCGCATAGATGAATGAAGGCCCGAAGGATAAGACCACTTGCCCGGCGGTGACAGATCCACTTGCGAGATTCCGCGTTGCGCCACTTTGCACCACCCAAGGGAACATAATCCAGTCGGCCTACCCTGGGCGCCCCCGGCACACTTTCCGCTTGCCCGCCCGCACGGGCCGCAGCCTCGTACTCAGCACGCACGGAGGTGATGAATGAACCCGTCCCAACCCCCCCGGATCGCCATCCTGCAATTCGATGCCGACAATCCTCCAGGCTATCTCGGCACCTGGCTCGCCGAGCGCGCCCTTCCGTTCGCACTCTTGCGGCTGGACATCACCCCAGCGCTCGAACTTGGCGGATACGACGGCTACGCCTTGATGGGCGGACCGATGATGGTCGGCGACGACCTTCCGTGGATGCACGCGGTGATTGACCAACTCCGGCGCAATCTGGACGACGGATGCCCCACCCTGGGGCATTGCCTGGGCGGCCAGATGCTGGCGCACGCGGCCGGCGCAACCGTCGGACCGTGCGCGCATCCCGAAGTGGGCTGGGCGGACGTCGCGCCGGCGGCCAACCCGGTCGCGCGCCAGTGGCTCGGTCCGCATGCGGAGCGCGCGACGATGCCGGTCTATCACTGGCATTTTCATGCCTTCGAGCTCCCAGCGGGCGCCGAATTGCTGCTGACCCGGCCGGAAATGCCCAATCAAGCGTTTGCGCTCGGCCCCCATGTCGGCTTTCAATCGCATCTGGAAATCGATCCAAGCACGCTCGCAAGCTGGTATCGGGCCCAGCCCGACCCGGAAGGTGCCTACCCCGTCGGCACCATTCAGTCGCCCGCGGCGGCACTCGGCCAGGCGCCACACAAAATCCCGGAGATGCGCCGCCTGTCCAGCCACGCCTACGCGAGATGGATCGCCAGCGTCGCGGAATTTCGGCGTTCGAGGCCGCGAAGCTGAATCGCGGCAAGCACATCACGGGTTTTTTTGGCTAACATAATGCTTGATTCGCCCGCCGGACTTCGAAGCCACCGCGTGAATGGCATTGATCTTGCTGAATGGAGACAACGGCCATTGCCAAGAACGCGTCCTTTTTTGACCAAGCAAGCAACCACGAATAAGGGTAGTCATCATGAAATTGAAGAATCTCTGCCGCGCGACCCTTTTGGCAGTATTCGCATCGACCACCATCGGGGCGCACGCCCAGGCACCCCGAGTGAACTTTTACAACTGGTCCGACTACATCGCCGAAGACACCCTGCCGAATTTCACCAAGGAAACCGGCATCGAGGTCACCTACGACGTCTTCGATACCAATGAAGTGCTCGAAGCGAAGCTGCTGGCCGGCAACACCGGCTTCGATGTGGTCGTTCCGGGTTCGGATTTCATGGGCCGCCAGATCCAGGCGGGCGCGTTTCTCGAACTCGACAAGTCCAAGATTCCGAACCTCGCGGGCCTCGATCCGGCGATCATGAAGCTGCTCGACGACAAGGACCCGGGCAACAAGCATGGCGTGCCCTACATGTGGGGAACCACCGGAATCGGCTACAACGTGGCGAAGGTCAAGGCGGCGCTGGGCGAAGATGCGCCGGTCGATTCGTGGGACCTCGTCTTCAAACCCGAGAATCTCGCCAAGCTGGCGAGTTGCGGCGTCGCCGTTCTCGACAGCCCGACCGAGATCTTTGCGACCGTGCTCAACTATCTCGGCCTGAACCCGAACAGCGTCGACCCCAAGGATTACTCGGGCCCGGCCACCGACCTGATGCTGAAGATCCGTCCGCACATCACTTACTTCCATTCGTCGAAGTACATCAACGACCTCGCCAACGGAGACATCTGCGTCGCGATCGGCTGGTCGGGCGACATCCTGCAGGCGCGCGACCGTGCCAGCGAGGCGGGCAAGAACGTCGAAGTGGCCTACCGGATCCCGAAGGAAGGCGCCCAGATGTGGTTCGACATCATGACCATCCCGAAGGACGCGAAGCACCCCGAAAACGCGCACAAGCTGATCGACTACCTGCTGCGGCCCCAGGTGATGGCCGACATCTCCAATTACGTCGCCTACGCCAACGCAGTGCCGGCATCGAAGGAATTCATCGACGAAGAGATCCTCAACGATCCGGGCATCTTCCCGTCGGATGAAATCGCCGCGAAGCTGTTCGTCGCCAAGCCGCTGCCGCAGGACGTCAGCCGGGTGGTGACGCGCGCCTGGACGCGCGTTCGCACCGGCCGCTGATCACGCGCCCGGCGACCCGAGCCCGTCTCGCACAGCGCCCCGACAGCCACATGCCCCCGGCCACACTCCTGGGTCATGCGGCCGGTCGGGGCGCTGGCGTTGCAGTGCGCTCAACGGCAATCCAGATCTATCAATTCACGCTGGCGGGCCGACCCATCGGGCTCCGCCACGCCTTTCATGTCGGGATACGGAGCACATGGACCAAACCAAGGTCGTGACGACACAGCAAGCGGGCGGGGCCAGGAAAGGCGAGCCCTTTCTCGAGATCAGGCAGATCACCAAGCTTTTCGACGGGCATCCGGCCGTCGATGACGTCAGCCTGACCATCAACCGCGGCGAGATCTTTGCGTTGCTGGGCGCCTCCGGTTGCGGGAAATCCACGCTGCTGCGAATGCTGGCCGGGTTCGAACGCCCATCGAGCGGGCACATCCTGCTCGACGGCGTCGATATCGTCGATGTGCAGCCCTACGATCGCCCGATCAACATGATGTTCCAGTCGTACGCCTTGTTCCCGCACATGACCGTCTACGACAACGTGGCGTTCGGGCTGCACCAGGACAAGATGCCCAAGGACGAGATTGCCGCGCGCGTGTCGCGCATGCTCGAGCTTGTCCACATGGGCGAGTATGCGAAGCGCAAACCCCACCAGCTTTCCGGCGGGCAGCGGCAACGCGTGGCCCTCGCGCGCAGCCTGGCCAAGCGCCCGAAGCTGCTGCTGCTCGACGAGCCCATGGGCGCGCTGGACAAGAAGTTGCGCGAGGAGATGCAGCTCGAGCTCGTGAATATCATCGAGCAGGTCGGCGTGACCTGCGTGATGGTGACCCACGATCAGGAAGAGGCTATGACCATGGCCGGCCGGATCGCGATCATGAACAAGGGGCGGCTCGTGCAGGTGGGCGAGCCGCTCGACATCTACGAATACCCCAACTGCCGATACAGTGCCGGATTCATCGGCTCGGTGAACCTGTTCGACGGCACCATCGAAGAAATGGACAGCGATTTCGCGGTGATTCGCTGCCCCGAGCTCGAAAACCCGATCCAGGTGGACCACGGGCTGTCGGTCGCCGAAGGCTTGCCGGTCACGATCGCGGTGCGGCCCGAAAAAATCCAGCTGCAAGCCGAGGCGCCGGTGGAAAAGATCAACTTCGTGACCGGCACGGTGGACGAGATCGCCTATCTGGGCGACGTCTCGATCTACCATGTACGCCTCCCGTCGGGCAAGAAGGTGCTCGCGACGCTACCGAACACCAACCGGTTTCGCAAGGGCACGCCGACCTGGGGCGACAAGGTGCACCTCAGTTGGGAACCCGATAGCTGTGCAGTATTGCTGATCTAGAACGGAGGTTTCCCCGATGCGCACGCCCCGGATCCGCGGTCGGCAGTTGGTCATTGCGGTGCCTTACGCATGGCTGCTGCTGTTTTTCCTGATTCCGTTCATCACGGTATTCAAGATCAGCTTCTCGGAAGCGGCCCTCGCGATGCCGCCCTACTCCGAAGTGTTCCGCCTGCTCGACGATCAGGTGCAGATCGTCCTCAATTTCGGCAACTACCTGCTGTTGCTGCAGGACAGCCTCTACATCCAGTCCTACCTGCAGTCGCTCAAGGTCGCCACCGTCTCGACCTTCATCTGCCTGCTGATCGGTTACCCGCTGGCCTGGGCCATCGTGCACTCGCCGCCGGCCAGCCGCAACATCCTGCTCATGATGGTGATCCTGCCCTCGTGGACCTCGTTCCTGATCCGGGTCTATGCCTGGATGGGCCTGCTCGGCAACAACGGCTTGTTCAACAACGCCCTGATGTCGCTGGGCATCATCGACACGCCGATACAGATCCTGAACACCGACACGGCGGTGTACATCGGCATCGTCTACGCCTATCTGCCGTTCATGGTGATGCCGTTGTACACGGCGCTGATGCGTCTCGACTACTCGCTGGTCGAGGCCGCCGCCGACCTGGGCGCACGGCCGATGACGACCCTCTTCAAGGTCATCGTGCCGCTCACCAAGGGCGGCATCATCGCCGGCTCGATGCTGGTATTCATTCCGGCGGTGGGCGAATTCGTGATTCCCGAACTGCTCGGCGGCCCGGACAGCCTGCTGATCGGCCGGGTACTGTGGCAGGAGTTCTTCAACAACCGCGACTGGCCGGTGGCCGCAGCGGTCGCCACCACCATGCTGCTTTTGCTGATGGGCCCGATCATGTGGTTCCATCGCTACCAGCGGCGCGAACTGGAGCGCGAGGCATGAACAACATTCCGGTAAGCCGCTCGTGGGTGCGGACGCTGATCCTGTGGCTCGGTTTCGGCTTCCTGTACGTGCCGATGCTGATTCTGATCATCTACTCGTTCAACAGCTCGCGACTCGTCACCGTGTGGGCGGGCTGGTCCACCCAGTGGTACGGCGAACTCTTTCGCGACCAGGCGATGATGAACGCCGTGATGCTGTCGGTGACGATCGCGTTCATGGCCGCCACCTCGGCGGTGATCCTCGGCACGATCGCGGCGTTCGTGATGACCCGGATCGGGCGGTTCAGGGGCGAAAACGGGTTCGCCTTCATGATCACGGCACCGCTGGTCATGCCCGAGGTCATCACCGGCCTGTCGCTGCTGCTGCTGTTCGTCGCGCTCGCCGACCTCACCAGCTGGCCGTCGCAGCGCGGCATGAGCACCATCTGGATCGCGCACACCACCTTTTGTACCGCCTATGTGGCGGTGGTGGTGAGTTCGCGCCTGCGCGAGCTCGAGAAATCGGTCGAGGAAGCGGCGATGGACCTCGGCGCCCGACCACTGAAGGTGTTCTTCGTGATCACGCTGCCGCTCATCGCGCCCGCGATCATCGCCGGCTGGCTGCTGGCGTTCACGCTGTCTCTCGACGACCTGGTGATCGCGAGTTTCGTCTCCGGCCCCAACGCGACGACCTTGCCCATGGTGGTGTTCTCGAGCGTCCGCCTCGGGGTGAGTCCGAAGATCAACGCGCTGGCGACGATCATCATCCTGATCGTCGCGTTCATCTCCTTCATCGGCTGGTGGATGATGGCACGGGCCGAGAAGATACGCGCGCAGGAGCGTGCGATGGCGGCAAAAGGCTGACGGCCTGCGCGCCGGCGGGTTCGGGTCCGAACGCCGGCGCGCAGGCACTTCGACATGCCACGCACGCCTCCTCAACCACCCTGCCCCTGCGGTTCGGATACCCTTTTCGGCGCATGCTGCGCACCGCTGCTAGCCGGGCAGGTGCACGCGGCAAGCGCGCTCGCCCTCATGCGCAGCCGCTACACCGCCTACGTGTTGGGTGACGACGCCTATGTGCGCTCGACCTGGCACGAATCGACCCGGCCCTCGACACTGGAGCAGGACGACGGCCCGCCCCCGCAATGGATCGGGCTCACCGTCAAGAAGCACCACCAGCAGGACCCCGACCATGCCACGGTCGAATTCGTCGCGCGCTACCGGATCGGCGGGCGGGCGCGGCGCCTGCACGAAACCAGCCGCTTTCTGCGTGAGGCGGGACAGTGGTTCTATCTCGATGGCGACATCCACGACTAGATCGCACGCCGGCAGATCCCGCACCGCCGGGTCTGCCGGTCGGGCAAGCCGTCTATATAATGAGGCGGCTCGCCAACGAAGAACAAGCGCCACGGCTCGGATGAATCTTCATGAATCTTGAAAAAGTCATTTTCGGTTTCTTCATCCTGCTCGCGGCCACGCTCAACTTCGGCTTCTTCGTGGGCACCATCGACAATCCCGACCACCACGACATCTACGAGCTTTTTGCCGCCATCGTCGTAAGCCTGGTCGCAACCGTGCTCAAGTTCGGCGACCGCACCCAGATCGGTGCCGTTCAGCTGTCGACCAGCCTCGTCGCCGATCTGCAGTTGATCACCGCTGCCATGGTCTGGGGCTACGCGGTTCACGTCAGCGACGCCGGGCTCACGCCCGAGATGACTTCCCGCATCGTGTCTCTGTCGGGCGGTGCGCTGTTCGCAAACGTCGTGTCGGTCGTGTTCCTGATAGTCGAAACGATCATGCAGCGGCGCTGACCGCGCAGGCGTCGGAGCATGAAGCCACTCGCGCGCCATCACAGCATTTTCTTCCTGATCATGCGGCGCATGCGGGCGCCGCTGATCCTGCTGATCGTGATCATGGCGATATCGGTGCTCGGCCTCACCCTCGCACCGGGGGCGATCGACGCGCACGGCAAGGTCGAACGTCTGAGCTTCTTCCACGCCTTCTATTTCATGAGCTACACCGCCACCACGATCGGGTTCGGCGAGATTCCGTATGCGTTCTCGGAACAACAGCGCTTGTGGGCGGTGCTGACCATCTACATGTCGGTGATCGGCTGGGCGTATACCCTCGGCACCGCGTTCTCGCTGCTTTCCGACCGCAACCTGCAGCAAGCGATTCACACCCAGCGCTTTCTGCGCGCGGTCCAGCACTTGCGCGAACCCTTCTACCTGGTGTGCGGCTACGGCGAGACCGGGCGGCTGATCTGCGACGCGCTCGATCAGATGCGCTTCAGAATGGTCGTGATCGAAATCGACGAGGGGCGCCTTGGCGATGCCGAGTTGCGGAACTATCACGCCGATGTCCCCGCACTGTGCGCCGATGCGCGCAACCCCGAGATTCTCCAGTATGCCGGGCTGAAGCATCCGCACTGCGCCGGCGTCCTGGCGCTCACCAACGACGACAGCGCCAACCTCTCGATCGCGATCACCGCCCGCTTGCTGGCGCCCCGCCTGCCCACGCTGTGCCGCGCCGAAACACGCGAAACGGCGGCCAACATGGCTTCGTTCGGCACCCGCCACATCATCAATCCGTTCGAGACATTCAGCGAGTACTTCGCACTGGCGCTGCACTCGCCGTCAGCGTGGCAACTCGTGATCTGGCTGACCGGCCTGCCCGGCACCACCGTCGAACGCCACCGCAATCCACCGCGGCGAGAATGGGTGCTGTGCGGTCATGGCCGCTTCGGCCGCATGGTGGTCGAAGCGATGGAAAAAGAAGGCATCCCGGTCACCATCATCGACCGGGAGCCACCGCAGGACTTCGAGCACCGCTGGATACAGGGTGACGGGACTGTCGCCGAAACGCTGCTGAATGCGGGCATTGAGGAAGCGGCCGGGGTCATCGCCGGCAGCAGCAACGACATCGACAATCTTTCGATCGCGGTCACCGCACGCGCGCTGAACCCTGGCCTATTCGTGATCCTGCGCCAGAACCAGATCGCCAATCAGGCACTGTTCGACGCCTTCGATGCGGATGTGACCATGGTCCCCAGCAAGAGCATCGCGCACGAGTGTCTTGCGGTGCTGACCACGCCTTTGCTGGTCCCCTTCCTGACCGAAGTCAAACGCCGCGACGACCCATGGTGCGAGCAACTCGTCGGCGGCCTCACCGGCCGCTTCGGCTGGAAGGTGCCGACGGTCTGGAGCGAGAGAATCAATGTCAGCCGCGCGCCGGCACTTTACCGGCGGTTGATGCGCGGCACCGACATCTGCCTCGGCGACATCATGCGCTCGCCCGCCGACCGCGGCGAAGCGCTGGAACTGGAGATCCTGTTTCTACACCGCGACGACGATGACCACCTGGTGATTCCGGATGCACGCACGCAGATCCGGGCTGGCGACGAGATCCTGCTGGTCGGCAATGCCCACGCCCGAAACCAGCTCGACCTCGTCTTGACCAACGAATACGCGCTTCACTACGTGTTGACCGGTATCGAACTGGCGCGCGGCTGGGTCTGGCAGCGCCTGTTCGCGCCCTCGGCACCGCCCCGATGAGTGCCCGCCGCTCGACCGTCGTCCATCGTTTCAGTCGCCCGGCAGCCCGGCCAGTCGTATCGTCGTTCCGGCGAAGCTGACACGTTGTCCGGCGCGCAGCTTGGCGCGCTTGCGCGCCTCGACGCGGCCATCGACCTCTACCAGCCCCCCCTCGACGGCGGCGTGCGCTTCGCCGCCGCTGCCGACCAAGTTGGCGGCCTTGAGCAGGCGATCGAGCGGTATGAACTCACCGCACACCTCGAATTCGATTTCCACACAATGCTCCGATGCCGGCACCGGCCGGCGGATCTTCAGATTAGCGCGCGCTTGGCGCCCTCAGTCAGGCCGCACGGACGTCCACCGTATCGCAGTGCGCGGCCTCGGGCGTCGCCAGCATGGTCAAGCCCAGCGCGGCGCGCAACTCGTTGCACTTGGGATTGGGGAGCCCGTCCGCCAGAAACGCCGGAAAATCCCGGCACGGCGTCGGCCGACTCGCATAGATGGAGCATGCCACCTGGCGCCCGGGTTCGCCGACGAGCGCCACGCAACGCCGGGGCGCGACCCCGGTCCCCTTCATATAGCGCAGGTGCAGGTTCAGCGGCTCGGTGAACCCCACCGGCACACAACCGCCCGGGGCATCGTCACCCTCGCCCCAATAGAACGAAACACGAAAATGCGCGCAGCACGCCCCGCAGTCGAGGCAGGGGTTCGCATCGCTCACTGGACCACCCGCCGACCGCTAGCGCGACCACCTGGGAGGAGAGCGCCTCCTTCGCGCTGCCGGACGGCGGCGCTCACGCGGCCTCGCCCAGCGGACGCAACCCGTGCCGGCGGCGCGCCCGATCGCACGCATCGTCTACGATGCCCAGCGCCGCATAGGGCGCGAACTCGCGGCACGGGGACGGACGCTCCGCATAGATCGTGCATCCCACCCTCACCCCGATCTCGCCGCTCAAAGCCACGCAGCGAGGCTGGGCGTCGTCGCTGCCCCGCATGCGCACCAAACGCCCCACCAAGGGCAGCGCGAGTGCGTCCGGCACCCCGCCCGCCCCGTTCGAAGCGAGCTCGGAGCAGTCGAAATCGACCCGGAAGGCCGCGCAACAGGCGCCACAGGCGGTGCAGTGATCACGCTCGGCCATCGCGGCGCGCCCCCTCAGGCAACCGATGCACCGCAACACTTCTTGAACTTGCGCCCGCTGCCGCACGGACACGGATCGTTGCGGCCGACCCCGGGGCCGCCGACCGCCGGGGCCGGCTCGAGCACGATCGGCTCGGGGCGGGTCCGTCCGCACTCGGCCCAGATCGACATGATCGTTTCGATCACCTCGACCACACCGTCGAGCCATTCACGGCGCCGCAGGTCATCGCCGTCGGCAAGCCCGCCGTCTTCACGCCAGGGTGCGAGGAGACGTTCGAGTTCGGCACGCACGCGGCCCGCCGTCGCGTCGCCGACCTGCGCCGCCCAATCGAGCGGCCATTGCTCGACACCCAGCTCGAAACCCTCGATCCACTCGGACGCGAGCGGAATGTCGTCGGTCTCCTGCCCGGCATAGCAGAACGGCTGCCAGCCCTCCGCAAGTCCCGCCGTGGTCGCGAGCTCGTTGTGATAGCCGATCACCAGGCGAATCACCTTCTGCATCCGGCTGCCGGCCGCGAACGACACCGAATCGGCATGCGCGGTCCACACATGCGGCATCCATGTCGCCATAGGAATCACGACCGGGCTGCACACGACCGCCGCCAGATAGCCGTCGAGCGCCTCAAGGTTCATGCAGTCTTCCGGCACCACGTCCGAAATCAGCAGTTCCTCCAGCGCATCGAAATCATCCTCGTCAAGCACGTACTGGCTGACTTCGTCATCACTCATCGGGATCTCCGGGTCGGTTGCATGCGCCGGCGTGGCGCGAATCCACTTCTATAGATCAACCGCGATACGGTACAACATCTGGCCCGAATCACGATACTTTCGTTCGAAAGGCGTGAGCGGCGTTTCGGCGACATACGGCTCGCTGACGACACGCCGTCCCGACACCACGCCCAGCGCGTAGGCGAACTCGTCCGCGTAAACATGCCAGTTGGTCCGGCATTCGAGCGCCCCGCCCAGCTGCGCGATGAACGGGAACACCGGATGGGCATGCCAGCGGCGCCCGAGGTGGCCGATCTTCGGCCACGGGTTCGGATACAACACGTAATGGCGTTCAAGCCTCAGCCGCGCCTGTGCCAGCAAGCGCCAGTAATCGACCAGGTCTGCGCGCACGAATACCAGGTTGGCCGGCATCAGCGCCTGCGGATAAGGCTTGCGCCGATTCAGCCGATCCTCGGACTGATCGACCCCGATCACCCAGTGATCAGGATAGCGGCGCGCGAGTTCGATGGTGCTGTGACCGACACCGCAACCCGCATCCAGAATAAGCGGCGCGCGCTGATCCCACCCCGCCAGGCTATGCTCGAACGCTTCGACGTTGTAGGGCGCGAACGGTTTGCGAAAGGGCTCGCCCAGATGGCGGCGCAGTTTGGCGTCGAGCGCCTCGTGCACACCCTGCTGGGCGCTTGTCGGAATACGTGAATTCGCGTAGCTCATGAAAATCCGGCACCGGCTGTTTCGATCCGCGCGGCCGCGATGCCATGCGCGGACAACAAGGCCTTCACCGCCTGCGGCGCGACCGCTGGCCGCACCGCCTCGAACAAGGCCTGCGCCTGCGGGTAGTTGCGCCGCAACAGATTGAGCCACTGCTTGAGGCGCCCGGGCGCATGCCGTGGCGCGACCTTGAGCTGGACCGCCGCCCAGAAGCCCCCGATCGCCGGGCCGAGGATGCGCCACTCCGCGTCGCGATCGACCCCCTGCTCCGGCGTTTCTGGAGAGTGCCGCAGCCTGTCCGCGAGAAACGGATCAGCCACCGCGCCACGCCCGAGCATCAGCGCCGCCACACCGCTCTCGGCATGGCACCGCCGCCAGTCGGCCTCGCACCAGACCTCGCCATTGGCGATCACCGGAACCGGAACCGCTTCGGCAATTCGCGCGATCCAGTTCCAATGAGCCGGCGGCCGGTAACCCTGAGCCTTGGTGCGGGCATGCACCGCCAGCACATCGATGCCACCGTCGGCCAGCGCCCGCGCACTATCGAGCGCCCGCGCCGTATCGTTCACACCGATTCTCATCTTGGCCGAAAACGGTATGTGGGGCGGCACGACCTTGCGCACCGCCACGGCGATCCGGTGCACCAGTTCCGGCTCATCGAGGAGCACCGCGCCACCCCGATGACGATTGACGATCGGCGCCGGACAACCGAAGTTCAAGTCGATACCGGCCGGCGACAATTCGACCAGATGGGCGGCGTTCTCCTGCATCGAAACCGGATCCGAACCCAGCAGCTGTATCCGCACCGACGTTCCGCTGGCCGTCGCACTGCGATCGCGCAACTCGGGACTGGTGCGCAGATACACGCGATGCGGCAGGAGCGTGCCCGAAACACGCACGAACTCGCTCACGGCCCAATCGTATCGCCCCAGGCGCGTCAGCACGCCGCGCAACACATCGTCGAGCAGTCCCTCCATCGGCGCCAGAACGACCCGCACACGCCACCTCGAAAAAAGCGCGAATTGTAAGTCAAAGGCCGCCCAAAAAACGCGGCGACACCACTTTTCAGGCGCGAAATCGCGTGTGCTTTGTTGCATTTGACAGCGGACTCGTCGATAATTCTGCGCTTGCCATTTGCACATAGAGCGGTCACATTCGCCGTTCGCTCGTTAAAGGATTCGAAATGAAAGCGGAAATTCACCCCAAATACACCGACCTGCAGGTGACCTGCTCGTGCGGCAACACCTTCACGACCCGTTCGACGATGTCGAAGCCCGGCTACCACGTCGAAGTCTGCTCGGAATGCCATCCGTTCTACACCGGCAAGCAGAAGATCGTGGATACCGCCGGCCGTGTCGAGCGCTTCCGCCAAAAGTACGGCAACGTGCAACGTCTGGGCTGATCGCAGGCACCTGCCCGAGAGTGCCCGGCTTCAAACGATGGAAAGGCAGCTTCGGCTGCCTTTTTTGTTGCCTCGCGGATACCCCGGCCCGATGGCGGGTGCATTCTGCGACGGCGCACGAGCCCGCCGGGCTGCTAGAATCGCCACTGCTCGGACGCGCATGGTGCCGGCCAGCGCACACCCACGCCGACACCGATGTGCGCCGCGCCCGCCGGCGAGCGCGCCGGCACCCTGATTGCCGCCGGCAGATACGGAGCCCTTCAACTGGTCGATTCGCCGCATGATGCCGCCTAATCGAAATTCCCTCGCCAGCCCGCAGCCGAACTTTCCCAGTGGCGTGGCGCTGGCCCTGCTCGTGGCGGTTTATCTGCTGCCCGGCCTGGTCGGGCACGACCCCTGGCGCGGCGACGACGTACGCAGCTTCAGCGTCGTTCTCGGCATGCTGAACGGAGAGAACTGGCTCTTCCCGCATGTCGCGGGGGAACCTTCGACGGTTTTCCCGCCCCTCTACTATTGGGTGAGCACGCTGTTCGCCCTCGCCTTCGGATGGCTGCTGCCCCTGCACGATGCGGCACGCCTCGCGACCGGACTGTTCGCGGCCCTCACGATACTGTGGATTGCCCGCTCGGCCGAGCGCCTGTACGGGAAGAGTGCGCGCACGACGGCCGGACTGCTGACGATCGGTACCCTGGGGCTCGCGATCCATGCCCACGAAATGCAGCCGATGATCGCACTGCTCGCGATGCAGGCCCTCACCCTGGCCGGCCTGGCCAAAATGGCCGAGGACCCGCTGCGCGGCGGCGCACAGGCGGCGCTCGGCACCGCGCTGGCCTTTCTAGCCGCCGGCCCGATCGGGCTCTTGCTGACCATACCGCTTTTCCTGCTGCTCGCCCTGGCCTGCCCGGAGTGCCGCACGCCACGCGCAAGCGGCGCGCTGACTCTGAGTCTCAGCCTGGCACTGGGCGCTTGCGCGATCTGGCCGGTCTTGCTCGGCCAGAAGTACCCCGAACTGGTTACCCTGTGGTGGGGCGACGCGATCGCGGTGCTCGGTGGGCCGAACGCCCGCAACGACAGCCTGCTCGACATGGTCGAGCTGCTCGGCTGGTTTCTGTGGCCTCTCTGGCCGATCGCGCTATGGGCGCTGTGGCGCAACCGGCGGGCGCTGATCCGCATGCCGATCCTGCTCCCGCTCGGCTCGATCGTGATGGCGACCGGGGTACTGTATGCCGTCGGCGAATTCCATCATGCGCGGGTGTTGCCCCTGATACCCGGTTTTGCGCTGCTTGCGGCGGTCGGTGTGCAATCGCTGCGGCGCGGCGCGGCCAACGCATTCGACTGGTTCGCGCTGATGACCTTTGCGGTGTTTGCGGTTCTGGTATGGCTCGCCTGGACGGCCCAGGCGCTCCAATGGCCGCCCGGGCTTGCCCGCAGCCTGGCGCGCTCGGCGCCCGACTTCGTGCTCGCCTGGTCGTTCACCCAGATCGCGCTGGGCGTGTCAATCACGGTGGGCTGGCTGGTCCTGGTGTCGCGCATGCCACGGGCGGTCAACCGCGGACCGACCAACTGGGCGATGGGCACCACGATGCTGTGGTGTCTGGCGGTGACGCTGCTGCTGCCGTGGTTCAACCATGACCGCAGCTATCGCGCGGTGTCGGCGTCGCTCGCGATCGCGCTGGCGGGCGAACCCCCGGGATGCGTGGCCTCGATCGGACTCACCAGCAGCCACCGCGCGGCCCTGGACTACTTTGCCGACCTGCGCACCGAAGCCGTCAACGACAACGAAACGGGCTGCCCCTACCTGCTGGTACGTGTGGACGGCAGGTCCGGCATCGAACCGGCGGCCCCCTGGCAACAGATCTGGGAAGACCGCCACGCCGGCGGGCGCCGGCTCGAGCTATTCAGGCTGTATCGGCGCGAATGATGCGCGCCCCGATCCTTCAGCGATCCAGACGCAGGAAGTGGTCACGATAGTGGCGCAGCTCGTCTATCGACTCGTAGATGTCCGACAATGCCTCGTGCCGACCCTTTTTCTGCACCGAATCATAGACGGCCGGACACCAGCGCTTGGCCAGCTCCTTCAGCGTCGATACGTCGAGGTTGCGATAGTGAAACCACGCTTCGAGCTCGGGCATGTAGCGCGCCATGAAGCGTCGATCCTGGCACACCGAGTTGCCGCACATCGGCGACGTGCGTTTCGGCAGGTAGGTGGCCACGAACGCCAGCATCTGCCGCTCCGCCTCTGCTTCGGAGACCGTGGACGCGCGCACGCGATCGATCAGGCCCGATTTACCATGGGTGCGCTTGTTCCAGTCGTCCATCGCGTCGAGGACGGCGTCGGGCTGATGCACGGCGATCACCGGCCCCTCGGCCACGGTCTCGAGGCGCGTGTCGGTAATCACGATCGCGATCTCGATGATCCGGTCCCGGTCCGGTTCGAGTCCGGTCATTTCCATATCCAGCCAGATGAGGTGGGTCTGATCCTGTGACATAATTCCTTGGGCTCGAGAAAACCAACAAGCCGCAAATTGTGTCACAGATCCGTTCGAGCCCGAAAGCCAAAGCACATGACCCCCTCCGCGTTCGCCGCCCTGTTCCTTTCCTTGCTGCTGTTGACCGTGCTCGCCCGCGGCTTTCTGATGCTGCGCCAGATCAAACACGTTGCCGCGGCCCGCGCGCAGGTACCGGCGCCGTTCGCGGACAGCATCAGCCTCGCGTCGCACCAGAAGGCCGCCGATTACACCCGCGCGCGCATGCGCCTGGGGCTGGTCGATGTGCTGGTATCGGCCCTGTTCGCGGTGGTGATGACGGTGGGCGGCGGCCTATCCACGGTATTCGATCTGTCGAGCGCATGGTTCGAGCCCAACGGCATCGCGCATGGTGTGGCGCTTCTGGCCGTGCTGGGTCTGCTCGGCTGGCTGCTGGACCTGCCGTTCACGGTCTACCGCATCTTTGTCGTCGAACGCGGGTTCGGTTTCAATCGCATGACCGCCGGGCTCTTCATCGCCGACACGCTGCGCTCGGCCACGGTGACGGCCGTGATCGGCCTGCCGGTGCTGGTCACCGTGCTGTGGCTGATGGGCGCGATGGGCGACCACTGGTGGCTGTGGGTATGGCTGGTCTGGCTGGCTTTCAATCTGCTCGCGTCGCTGATCTGGCCGACCTTCATCGCGCCGCTCTTCAACAAGTTCACCCCGCTCGCCGACGAAGCGCTCAAAACGCGGGTCGAACGCCTGCTCGCCCGTTGCGGCTTTCGCGCGCAAGGACTGTTCGTGATGGACGGGTCGCGTCGATCGGCGCACGGAAACGCCTACTTCACCGGCTTCGGCGCGGCCAAGCGAATCGTGTTTTTCGACACCTTGCTCGACAAACTCCGCCCCGAGGAAGTCGAGGCCGTGCTCGCGCATGAGCTGGGGCACTTCCACCATCGCCACATCTGGAAGCGGCTGGCCGTGATCGCGGCCCTCAGCCTTGCGATGCTGTGGCTGCTCGCGTGGCTGATGCACCAAGCCTGGTTCTTTGCCGGCCTGGGCATGGATGCGTCCGGCACCGCGACGGCACTTGCGCTTTTCTCGCTGACACTGCCGGTCTTCGCTTTTCCGGTCGGCCCGCTGATGAGTCGCTGGTCGCGCGCTCACGAATTCGAAGCCGACCGCTACGCGGCGACCCAGACGCATGCCGAAGATCTCGTCAGTGCGCTGGTGAAACTGTATCGCGACAATGCCGCGACGCTGACACCCGACCCGCTCTACTCGGCGGCTTTCGACTCTCACCCGCCCGCAACGGTGCGGGTGGCGCGCTTGCGTGCCCATGCCTGAGCAACATCCCCCGCCGGCATTGCGGCGCCCGCCACCGGGCGCCCTGCCGCGCCCCGAGCACCACCCGCATCAGGTTTGAACGTGCCCATCCCAACCTATCGACACGGCCGGGTCACGGCCGCATTCGGTCGCCACTACGAAGTCGCTCCGCTGCCCAACGACGCCGACACCCCGGACGGTCGTGGAATCGACTGGTCGGGGGCGCCCCTGAAATGCTATCCGCGCGGCAAGCGCAGCGTGTTTGCGTGTGGCGACGAAGTGGAAATCGAAGCCACCGGCAGCGGTCAGGGCGTGATCACCCGGCTGCTGCCGCGCCAGAACCTGTTGTGGCGCTCGGATGCCTTTCGCGAAAAACTCATCGCTTCGAACCTGACCCAGATCGTGATCGTGGTCGCAACCGAGCCGAGCTTCTCGGACCTCCTGATCTCGCGCTGCATCGCCGCCGCCGAAAGTCAGGAGATCAAGAGCCTGATCGTATTGAACAAGGCCGATCTGCCCGACAAGCTCGCTCCGGCCGCGCGCCGACTCGAAGTTTTCGCGCGATTGGGTTATCGCATTCTCGAGTGCTCGGCGCTCGAGAATGCCGCCGCGTTGCGCCCCTATCTGGCCGACGAACGCAGCATCCTGGTCGGGCAGTCGGGCATGGGCAAATCCACGCTCACCAACGCGCTCGTGCCCGAGGCCAGAGCCGCCACGCGCGAAATCTCCGAGGCCCTCGATACCGGCAAGCATACGACCACGTTTGCCCGCCTGTACCCGCTGGATGCGGGCGGATGGCTGATAGACAGCCCGGGCCTGCAGGCCTTCGGCCTCGCACACCTGGCGAGCGACGACTTGGCCGAGCACTTCGTCGAACTGCGCCCGTTTCTCGGACAGTGCCGATTCCGCGACTGCGGGCACGACGCCGAGCCCGGTTGCGCGCTGCTCGCGGCGTTGGCCGACGGGCAGATCGACGCATCGCGCTTCGAACATTACCGGCTGATCAAGCGCGAGATCCAGTCGGCCCGGAAACAGTCCCAAGGCTGGTAGCGGCGCACCGCGGACGGCGCGGCAAATGATGCGGGTAGCGATGCCCGGGCGGGCTCAGGCCGCCTGCTCGTCCTCGAGCGGCATCACCGGCACCAGGAAATCGTTGGCGATCCGGTTGCCGAGATCGTCGATCCGGGCCAGGGCCTGGAGCACATAGTTGTGCAAGCCCTCCTTGACGATGTCGTCGATTCGACCGAAACGCAGGGTCGCCTCCATGAGGCCGGCCCGCCGTTCGGTTTCGGCGGAGAGATCGTTCGACACCACGCGCAGATTGTTGAAGACCTCCTTCATGCAGCGGGCCAGCGAACGCGGCATGTCCACCCGCAGCAGCATCAGTTCGGCCACCCGCTCCGGCGTGATGAGGTCGTGATACACCTTGCGATACACCTCGTAGGCGGAAACCGAACGCAGCAGGGCGCTCCACTGGTAGTAGTCCGCCGCGCCGCCTTCGACCTCGCCCGCCGGAAGCAGCAACTGGTACTTTACGTCAATGATTCGCAACGTGTTGTCCGCGCGCTCGAGGAAGGTGCCAATGCGGATGAAGCGCAAGGCCTCGTCCTGCAACATTGTGCCGATGGTGACCCCACGCGACAGGTGCGAGCGGAACTTGACCCATTCGAAAAAATTACTCACGCCCTGGTCGTTCATCTTCTCGGGGGTGAAATCGCGCATCTTCAACCACGTCCCATTGGTGGTTTCCCACAGTTCGGAGGTGACCGTGCCGCGCACCGCATGCGCATTCTCGCGCGCCAGGCGCAGGCAGTTGCGAATGCTGTTGGGGTTGTCGGGGCTGAAGATCATGAAATCGAGCACCGCGTCGGCGCCGATTTCGGCATAGCGTTCGTGAAAAGCGTTCTCGATTCCCATGATGCGCAGGGTGGCGCCCCAGGCCTGCTCCACCTGGACCTCGGACTGCGGCATCAGCGACATCCGGTAGTTCACTTCGAGAATGCGGGCGATATTCTCGGCCCGCTCCATATAGCGGGCCATCCAGTACAGATGATCGGCGGTACGACTCAGCATTTTGTTGTTCCCCTCAAGATTCCAGCACCCAGGTGTCCTTGGTACCACCACCCTGAGACGAATTGACGACCAGCGAACCTTCGCGCAACGCAACCCGCGTCAACCCGCCGGAGACCAGTTGCACCTCTTCACCGGTCAGCACGAACGGGCGCAGATCGAGGTGGCGCGGCGCGACCCCGGCGTCGACGAAGGTCGGACAGTTGGACAGCGCAAGCGTGGGCTGGGCGATGTAACGCGCAGGATCGGCCTCGATCAGCTTGCGGAACGCCTCGATCTCGGCCTTGGTCGAGGCCGGGCCGACCAGCATGCCGTAGCCACCCGCGCCATGCACCTCCTTCACGACCAGTTCGGGCAGGTGCGCCAGCACATACGCGAGGTCGTCCTGCTTGCGGCACATGAAGGTCGGTACGTTGTGCAGGATCGGCTCTTCGCCGAGGTAGAAACGGATCATCTCCGGCACGTACGGGTAAATCGATTTGTCGTCGGCGACGCCGCTGCCGATCGCATTCGACAGGGTCACGCGCCCCGCGCGGTAGGCCTCGAGCAAGCCCGGCACGCCGAGCGCGGAATCGGGCCGGAAGGCGAGCGGATCGAGAAAATCATCATCAATGCGGCGATAGATCACATCGACCCGCTTCGGCCCGCGGGTCGTACGCATGTAGACCTGCTGGTCCTGGACGAACATGTCCTTGCCCTCGACCAGCTCGACGCCCATCTGCTGGGCGAGAAACGAATGCTCGAAGTAGGCGCTGTTGTAGGCGCCGGGCGTCATCACGACCACGGTCGGATCGGTGACGCCGACCGGCGCGACGCTGCGCAGCATTTTCACCAGCATGTCCGGATAACGATCCACCGGCGCCACCCGGTAGCGCGAGAACAGGCGCGGGAACAGCCGCATCATCATCTTGCGGTCTTCGAGCATATACGACACACCCGAAGGCACCCGCAGGTTGTCCTCGAGCACATAGAACTCGCCCTCGCCGGCGCGCACCACGTCCACGCCGGCGATATGGGCGTAGACGTCGCGCGCCACGTCGACACCCTTCATCACCTTGCGGTACTGGGCATTGTTCAGCACCTGCTCCGACGGAATGACGCCTGCACGCAGGATGTCCTGATCATGATAGATGTCGCGAATGAAGGCGTTGAGCGCCCTGACCCGCTGGCGCAGGCCGGCCTCGAGACCCGACCATTCCGATGCCGGAATGATGCGCGGGATGATGTCGAACGGAATCAGGCGCTCGGTCCCCTCATCCTCGCCGTACACCGCGAACGTGATCCCATAGCGATGAAACAGCGCATCCGCCTCGGCGCGCTTCTGACCAAGCTTCTCCGGCGGCATCTCCTTCAGCCAGGCCTCGTAAGCCGCATAGTGCGGGCGAACCTTGCCCGCGCTGTCGTACATTTCGTTGTAGAACCGCTTGCTCGACATGATTCGTGACGCACTCCCCGCTCTTATGTTTGTCGGGTGAGTCTCAGCGAAAAGCGTGCCAAGGCGGTCTGCGCGGCCAATAGGCCTCGAAGCCACGTCGGGGCAAAAAACAAGCACCATTACGGTGCATCAACGAAAACGCGCAAGCCTCACACCAGTGCATTCCGGGCGAAAAAAAACCGCCCGAAGGCGGTTTCCCAGCCGTAATCCCCAGTCTGGGCGGAAGCTTGCGCCACCGCCGCGGACTGCAGGCTTGCGATCAGAGACGCTCGAACACCGTGGCGATACCCTGCCCACCGCCGATACACATCGTGACCAGTGCGTAGCGGCCATTGGTGCGTTGCAGCTCGTACAATGCCTTGGTCGCGATGAATGCGCCCGAGCAGCCGACCGGGTGGCCCAGCGCGATCGCGCCGCCATTCGGATTGGTCTTGCTCATGTCGAGCTCCAGCCCCCGCGCGACCGCGATCGCCTGGGCCGCGAATGCTTCGTTCGACTCAATCACATCGATCTGGTCGAGCGTCAGGCCGGCACGCTTGAGCGCAATCTTCGACGCCGGGATCGGCCCTTCGCCCATGATATGGTTGGGCACACCGGCCAGCGCGTACGAAACCAGGCGTGCGATCGGCTTGTGGCCCGCCGCGGCGGCAGCGTCGGCGGCCGCCAGCACGAAGAATGCCGCCCCGTCGTTGATGCCGGATGCGTTACCGGCGGTGACGGTGCCGTCCTTCTTGAACGCCGGCCGCATCTTGCCGAGCGACTCCAGCGTCGTGTTCGCCTTGACATGCTCGTCGGTATCGAACACCACATCGCCCTTGCGGCTCTTGAGCGTGATCGGCACGATCTGCGACTTGAAACGGCCTTCGGCGATCGCCGCCGCGGCACGGCGATGCGACTCGACCGCCAGCGCGTCCTGCTCTTCGCGGCTGATGCCCCACTTTTCAGCCAGATTCTCGGCGGTAATGCCCATGTGTCCCGCACCGAACGGATCGGTGAGGGTCGCGACCATCGCATCGATCAGGGTCGTGTCGCCCATGCGCGCGCCGCTGCGCATCGCCGTCGACAGATAGGCACCGCGCGACATCACTTCAACGCCGCCACCGACGCCATAGTCGCAATCACCGAGCATGATCGCCTGCGAGGTGGTGACGATACCCTGCAACCCGGAAGAACACAGGCGATTGACCGCCATCGCGACCGAATCCATCGGCAGTCCGGCCTGGATCGACGCCAGCCGCGCCACGTAGGCGAAGCGCGACTCGGTGGGGATGCAATTTCCGACGGTCACATAATTGATCTGCTGCGGATCGACGCCCGAGCGGCCGACCGCCTCTTTCATCACGGTACCCGCCAGATCCGCCGGCTCGAGGGTGCTCAACGAACCACCGAATGCTCCGATTGCCGAACGAACCGCACTCAAAACCACGACATCACGATTTGCCATCTATGCTCCCTCCACAATGATCATCAACGCCCCACCAGTCCGGCCAGACCGAACAAGGCAATCAAAAGCAACCACAACAATAGCACTCGCCACACCAGCTCGGCAGCCCCTTGCATGTGATCGGTGTCGGCCTTGTGCCCCGAACCCATCTCCGGACGGAAAACGACCCCGTCGGATGTGTGGATCGGCAAGCCCAACCTCACCCCCAGTGCACCTGCACCCGAGGCGATGAGTATACCGGACGCCTTGTCCGGCCACAGCATCGATTGCGATCGCCAACAATAAATCGCATCCTCGAAGTTGCCGATCACCGAAAAGAACAGCCCCGTGAGCCTGACCGGCAGCCAGTCGATGAGCGCGAACGCACGCTGCGAAAAATCGCGAAATGCCCCTGCCCCGGCAGTCCGCGTGTGCGCGAGGCTCCCGGCCACCCGGTAGGCGACCGCGCCCATGGGTCCGAGAAACACGAACCAGAACACCAGACCGAAGCCCTTCCGATGGGCGACTACCAGACTATGCTCGATCGCCACCCGTGCAACCTCGCTCGAACTCGCGCGCGCGCAGTCGAGACCGGTCCAGGCGCGCAGCAGGTCGCGAGCGCGCTCGTTGTCGCCGGTGCCGAGCGCAAGATGAATATCGGAAAATGCAACCCCGCCAGCGCGCAGGCCGAGCAGAAGATACACGACCACCGCATCGAAAAGCACCGTGCCAACGGGCCCCACCCAAGCGAACGCGGCCGATCCGACCCACGCCAGCGCGACGGAGGTCAGCACGACCCCGAACCACGCAAGCCCAACCATGCGCGGCTCGCCGATTGTCCGCCAGCGCGCGGCACACGCCCCGATCAGCGCAGGGAATCGCAGCGTCGGCTTGGCCACAAGCGGACGCAACTGCTCAAGCACGAGCGCCAGGAAAACCGCCAAGAATGTCATCGCATCGAACCTATCCGTCGCCGTAGTTACTGCGCATGCAGCATGCGCGACAGTGACACCAGCATCCCGGCGGTCGCCCCCCAGATGAACCGATCGCCATAAGGCATGGCATAGTACTCGCGCATCCTGCCCTGGTACTCCATGCGGTGGCGCCGGTGGTTGAGCGGATCGATCAGAAACTCGAGCGGCACCTCGAACACCTCGGCAACTTCGAATGCATCGAGCGTCAGGTGCAGCGGCGGCCGGACGAGGCCCACGAACGGCGTCACCGCAAAACCGGTGCCAGTGCGGTACTCGGGCAGGCGTCCCAACAACTCGACGTCGCGCCTCGACAGCCCGATCTCCTCCTCGGTCTCGCGCAGCGCCGTCGCCATCGGTCCGCCATCGGCCGCTTCCATGCGCCCGCCAGGAAAGCTGATCTGCCCGGGGTGATGACTGAGATGCGCAGTCCGCTGCGTCAGCAAGACCGACAGGCCGTCCTCGTGCACAACGATCGGGACCAGTACCGCCGCAGGCGTAAACGAACCCTCGAACACGAAATCGTCCCCCACTGCGGCCTGGTCACCCCCATGCTCCAACGCCTTGCGCAGTGCCTGCTCATTCAAACGAAGCGCTTGCCCCACCGAACACTCCCGAATCATCATTCCGCCACACACATCACGGCCGGTTCAAAGCATCGGCGCTACGATGATCGCACGCTGCGGCGCCTCCCGATCGAGCACGAACCGCTCATCCGCGAATGAACCACACTGGTCGCCCCGGCTTTGCCTCACCCGCCGCCCCGTCCTAGGCTGACAACATGAAAACGAACAACGGCTTTACCCTCGTCGAACTGATGGTCACGATTGCGATTGCGGCGGTCCTGATGGCAATCGCCGTTCCATCGTTCAACAATATGCTCGCCGACAACCGGCTGGCAACCGAGACCAACGACGTGATCGGCGCCATCCAGTTCACCCGCTCCGAAGCCATCCGGCGCAATCGCACCATCACGTTTTGCCGGGCCGCTTCGGCCGCGGCCAACACCTGCACCGGCGGCGCCAACTGGACCGACTGGATTGTAACTAACAACCCGGCCGCCGGTACCGCAGACACCACGCTGCGTCGTGGCACTTTTGCCCAATCCGGAGGCACGATGGGAATCGGCAGCACCTTGGCCGCGTCCCGGATGGCCTTTCGCCCGGACGGCCTCACCGACGCGGTCGGCGGCGCCAACACCATCAGAATATGCACCACCTCGAGCACAACCAACAACGTCAGACAGATCGAGGTCGGCCTGAGCGGCCGCACCACCACCGCGACGCTCACCGGAGGCTGCCCATGACACGCCATCGCCCCCCCTCGAACCATTCGCGCCAGTCGGGCGTGAGCCTGCTGGAGGTACTGATCGCCGTCGTGGTGCTCTCGTTCGGCTTGCTCGGTCTCGCCGGCCTGCAGCTCACCTCGCTGCGCAACAACCAGAGCGCGCTCGAACGCAGCAATGCCGTCATGCTCACCTATACCATCGTCGAAGCCATGCATGCCGACCGCGCCGCCACGCGCAACAACGACTTCAACATCGCAATGGGTGCCGCCGCGCCGGGCGGCGGCACGTTTGCCGGCCAAAGTCTCGCGACCTGGCTCGTCGAACTTCAGAACGCGCTCGGTCCGGCTGCCAGCGGTTCGGTTGCCTGCGCCGCCGTTGCCGCCGCCACCGACAGTACGAACTGCACCATCACCGTACAGTGGGATGATTCGCGCGGCCTTGGCGGCAACGCCGCCCAGACCATCGTCACCGAGGTACGGCTATGAAACCCACACTTTCGCTGGCCTCAGCGCGCACAGCCAAACCCATGCGCGGACTCTCTCTGGTCGAACTCATGATCGCGATGGTGCTCGGCCTGGTGGTATTGCTCGGTGTAATGGGCGTGATCCGCGCCAACGGCCAGAACTATCGCGCCACCGAGGCGCTTTCCGGGCTGCAGGAAAACGCCCGTACCGCATTCGAACTCATGGCGCGCGAAATCCGCCAGGCGGGCGACACCGGCTGCGGCGGCAACATCGCAATCCTCCCCAATCCTGGACTACCAGCCGGCTGGTGGCAGCCCTGGGACCCGGTACGCGGCTTCGACGACGCGGCCGCCACCCCCGCGGTCGCTTTCGGTACCGGTGCTGGCCGCCGCATCAACGGCACCGATGCCTTGCAGTTGCAGGGCGTGGAGGGCAATGCCTGGCCAGTCGCCAGCGAAGTCACGGTCGCCGCCAACCCCGCGACCACCAATGTCACCACCGTCGCCGGCCACCCCTTCCGGCGTAATGATGTCGTGGTGATCTGCAACAATACCTCGCCCGATTTCACCGACCCGCAACCGCTTTCCGCCCTGTTCTCGGCATTGCGCAACGAACCTGGCGGGGGCACGACACTCAACGTGGCGGGGGCAGCCGCCGCAGACGGAAACCGGATGTTCGCTGTTAACGACCAGGTTTCGCGCTACACCGCCACCACTTGGTATGTGGGCGACAACGCCCGCCCAGATGACGGTGGCCGCTCGCTCTACCGTGCGCGCCTCGTACAAGGCACCGGCGCAGCCGCCGCGGTGGTGATCGAAGAAGTCCTGCCCGGCGTGCAAGACATGCAGTTGCGTTTTCGCGGCACCAACGCGGGCGGGCAGTTGTTCTCCCCTGCCACCGGCGCCACGGCCTGGAACGATGTCAACGCGGTCGAGATCGTGCTGACCCTGCTCAGCCCCGAACGTAATGTCGCCAGCGATGCCGCCATCAACGCCGAACGCCGCCTGCAGCGTACCTTTACCACGATCGTGGCACTCAGGAGCCGCACGCAATGAACACCCCATCATCCCCCCGGCGACATTCCACCCACCAGGCCTGCCGTCAGCGGGGCATCGCCCTCATCGTGGCGCTGATTCTGCTGGTCGTCGCCACCCTCACGGGCATGGCGGGCATACGTAGCACCACTTTGCAGGAGAAAATGGCCGGCAACCAATATGACCGCTCGCTCGCGATGCAGGCTGCGGAAGCGGCGCTGCGCGCTGCCGAAGCCCTTATTGCCGCCGATCCGAGCAACGTAGCGGGCAGTGTCGACTGCCGCACCGTGGCCTGCCCGGCCGTGCCACCCAACACTTTTACACCCGATTCCGCCAACTGGCAGAACGTAGCCGGCGCCTTCGCAATGAATGCCGGGCTCATGGGCAGCACGCCCCAGTTCCTCATTCAACGTCTTGGGGATGTCACTGCGCTCAGCGAAACCGGGTTGGATCGCAGTGCGAACACCCTGCAGGCAGGCGGCGGGCATATCGAACCCCCCAGGCCGGTATTCCGCGTCACCGCGCGCAGCGGCACGCCCACCGCCGCCAACGACCGCGCTGTGGTGTTTTTGAGCGCACGCATCACGGCCCAGTAGCCCCGCAAGCCATCACCCCTCTACTCTATAAACGCGGTGACTCCAATGAAAACGACCAAGCTTACGAACGTCGCAGCGCCTCCCCCCTCTGTGCGGCCCTTGCCACTCGCCCTTGCGCTCGCATTCGTTTCGACGACCGCCAGCGCCGGTGTGACCATCGACCAACAACCGCTAAACACGCAAAAGCCGATTCCGCCCAATATCTGGTTCATTCTCGATGATTCCGGCTCGATGAATAGGACGTATATGCCGGATACGGCCAGCAGTACGGGCATAGCCGGCACGGTCTACACCCGCAATACGCTCTCGTACAACCCTGCTATCGAGTACATTCCTTGGTACAACGCCGATGGCACACGCATGCCCGATGCAAATCGGACCAGTGTCTCAAACAATGTCGACCGGCTCACCGGGTCAACAAACCTGACCGCAAGCCAACAGTGCTTTCACGTTCCGAAATCACCGTCGGTCGATCACACGGTAAACAACAACCTTTGGCGGTGGCGGCTCAACAACGCCACAACCGCCAGTCGTTGCAACAACAACAGTGACTGCGGTGACAATTCAGGCTGCACCGCCGTCACTTCGTTTACCTGGACCAAACCTGACGGCACGACGATTACCCGCAGCGTGGCGCAGGAATGGCAGAACTATGCCAACTGGTATCACTACTATCGCACCCGCATGAAAATGGCCAAGGCCGCTACAACCAGGGCTTTTGCCGGTCTGAATGAACAGTTCCGCATCGGCTATACATCCATATGGGATAGAAACAAATTCGACATCCCGGTTGGGACGGATGGTGGGCTATTCCGTGGCGCCAATCGCACCACTTGGTACACCAACCTTCTTGCAGCCACTTCGAGCGGCAACACACCGCTGCGCGCCGCACTCGATCGGGCTGGTCAGTATTTCAGCAGCAGTTCGGCATCCGGGCCCTACGGCCCCGAATCGGGCAATGCGCAACTGTCATGCCGGCAGAACTTCACCATTCTCACCACCGACGGCTACTGGAACGACGCCCAAGCCGGCACCGCGGCAGCCAGGGCCGACAACGACAGCACAGACGGGAGCGTAATCGCCGGCATCGGCGGCATCACCTATCAGTACATCGCCGAGCACCCGTTCAAGGACGGCAGATCGAACACCCTTGCCGACGTGGCCATGCATTACTGGAAGAACGACCTGCGTGACCTGAAGAACGACGTACCAAAGACGCCAAGCAACCCGGCCTTCTGGCAGCACATGCGTACTTTCGGCATATCGATCGGGCTTCAAGGCACCCTCAATCCACAAACCGACCTGCCTGCCCTGACAGCCGGCACCAAGAGTTGGCCCGCACCCGCAGCCAACAGCATAAACAACATCGACGATCTGTGGCATGCAGCTGTCAACTCACGTGGTGAGTTCCTAGTCGCCACCAACCCCGAAGAGCTCGCCACAGCCTTAACCGATGCACTGGCCAAGATCAGCAGCGAAACCCGCAGCGCCACCAGCGGCGCCTCCAGTGCTTCCCAGCTCAATGCTGGTACCATGGCCTTCTTCACCGAATACTCTAGTGGCAGTTGGAACGGCGAGATCAAGGCTTATGAACTCGATCCGGCAACCGCCAGCTTCAAGGCGGGTTCCGGCTGGAGCGCAAGCACCAAGCTGCCGCCATGGGCCAGCCGCAACATCAACTTCAACGATGGCTCGACCCAGAAGGCGTTCACGTATCCCAACCTGAATGCCAGCCAGCAATCGGCCATGAGTTCGGCTGACCATGTCGATTACCTGCGTGGCGACCGCAGCAAGGAAAAAACCCTGGCTAATCCTGCCGGCATCTTCCGCGAGCGTACGAGCGCCTTGGCAGACTTCGTGAACTCGCAACTGGTTCATGTCGGCGCGCCCAACGCCAACATCTACAAAGGTGCCAGCTTCAGCGGCGCCAACAACTACAAGGCCTTTGCCACCGCAAGCCGCCGCACTCAAGTCTACGTAGGCGGCAATGGCGGCATGCTGCATGCCATCGACGCAGCCACCGGGGTGGAAAAATACGCCTTCGTACCCAGCTCGGTGATCAACGCCGACCTGAAATCGCTAACCGACCCGAACTACGTGCACCGCTACTTCGTCGACGGCGAGCTCACGGTCGCCTCGGCCTATGTGAGCGGCGGTTGGAAATCCATTCTGGTCGGCTCGCTCGGCCGTGGCGGCAGAGGCTTGTTCGCCCTCGACGTAACCGACCCCGACGCAATCAAGTTTTTGTGGGAAAAGACCGCCACCGAGATTCCAGCCCTCGGCAACAGCCTCGGCAAACCAGTCATCGCCCAGGTGGCCAATGGCAACTGGCAGGTGCTGGTGGGCAACGGCCCCAACGGCAGCGGCGACTTGGCCCAGTTGATCATGATCGATGTGGCAACGGGTGCGGCGACAACGGTGTCTACGGGTGTCGCCGGTAACAACGGGCTGTCCGCGATTCGCGCCTGGGACTCCAATGGCGACGGCTTTACCGACAGCGCCTATGCCGGCGACCTCAACGGCAACCTGTGGCGCTTCACCGGCCTCGGCAGCAGCCCGTCGGCGAACCTGCTATTCAGCGCGCGCGACGGTGGCGGCAATCCACAGCCGATCATGGCCGCGCCGATCACCGCAATCAACCCCGACACCCAGGACTTGTGGGTATTCGTCGGCACCGGCCGCTACCTCAACGAGGCCGACGCCAAGAGCATGGCGGTGCAAAGCTGGTACGGCCTGATCGACGCCGGCACCAGTGTAGCGCGCGGCAACCTCGTAGAGCGCAAGATCACCAGCTCAGGCGAGATCGACGACCGCGCGGTAAGGATACTTGAAACCGGCAGCGCCGCCGACTTGGCGGGCAAGAGCGGCTGGCACATCGACTTCAACACTTGGGCGGGCGAACGGATGATCTTGCCCAATACCTTCTACGGCAACCTGCTGGTGGCCGCGACCCTGACACCCGAGGTGGTCGACCTCTGCAACCCGACCGGGCGCGGCATGCTGTGGGGTGTGAACCCTTTCACCGGTGCGCGCATGAGCCGGCCGATTTTCGATGTCAATCGCGACGGAGTCTTTGACGACACCCTCGGTGGCGACCCGCCCAGCGTCATCGCGATCGAGCCGATTTTTGGCGGCAGTATCACCGTTGTGGGCGGCACGGACGGCACTGGAATATTCCTGACCGCCGACGGCAGTCCAGACCCATTCCGCGACCTTACCCTGGGCGCCGGACTCACCTCGTGGCGTGAAATCCTGGGGAACTGAATGATGATGATGAACAGACCGTTTTTTTACCCGATGCCCAAGGCGTCATCGGGAGGCTTCACCCTGATCGAGGTGATGATCGTGGTGGCGATCATCGCGATCCTGGCGAGCGTCGCCCTGCCGAACTACCAGCAGCACATCCTGGCAAGCAACCGGGCGGCGGGCAAGGCCTGCATGTCCGAGTTCGCGCAGGCTTACGAGCGCCGTTACACCACCAACATGAGCTACGCAGGCGACGCGATTGCGCTTGGCTGCACCGCCGAATCGGGTCTGGACGACCGCTACACCATTGCCGCAGCGCACACCGCAACCACCTACACGGTCACTGCCACGCCGGTCGGTGCCCAGCTCAAGGACACCAACTGCGGCACGCTGACGCTGAACCAGAGCGGCGCTAAAACCGCCTCTGGCTCAAGCACCAAGTGCTGGTGATCGACATCTGCCAGGAGTATTCGGGGATTCACCCACACAGCCATTTCCGCGACAGTTCAGTGCGCCGAAATGGCTACACCCTGGCTACACCCGCCACCCTCACCACCGGGCTCAACACACGCTGGAAACCAAGCGCGGCCGCCCGCTGGCGCTGATGACGAGCTGGTTACCGATGGCACCATCGCACAGGGTGACGGTGCCCATTTGCAGCGCCCCGCTCACCAGGGTGGAGCGGCCCGCGGCGTTGTACGAAATATAGGTGCTCACCGGCAGGTTGCCAGTGATCGTGGTAGCCCCATCGACCGGCGGATATACTGCGATCAAGGTTTCGCCCCCCTCGCGCACTGCGTTACCGTTGCGATCGGCAAACACGATCCAGCCCGCGTGCCACGCACCTCCGGGTGTGCAGGTGGCGCGGTCGGCGCTGACGCAAGCGGTCACGCGATGACCGCGTTTGATAGCTTCGGAGCGGACGACGTATACCGTACCGAGCAACTGGTTGGACAGGGTCGCAACCCGATTCTGTCTGATGATCTCACCGAATTGCGGGATCGCGATCATGAGCAGGATGCTGACGATCGCCACTACGACCATGAGCTCCACCAGCGTAAAGCCTCTGTCGCGCCTGCGTGGAAACAAAGCATTCATGGCATCCACCCCGGTCTTTATTCGATGGGCAACAGGCAACATGCGCCGCGCCATCGATCAACTCTTCATGCATACTCCTTTGCCATAATAGACCAAAATCATAAATCGTCCACCATGTCGCGATTCAATGATCAAATGCACACCGTACCCGCTGACGGACGACGACTTGTATCAGGACGGATGCGTGTGCCCGGCAGGGCACGAGCGGGTTGGGCCAGTAGAACAATGGCCCTGAATGTTCAGTCCCTGAAGTTTCCGAACTGCAATGGAAAATCGGTGACATCCTCCCTGACCAGCGCGATCGCCTCTTGAAGAACGTCGCGCTTCGCGCCCGTCACCCGTACTGCCTCGCCCTGGATCGAGGCCTGCACTTTGAGCTTGCTGTCCTTCAGCAAGCGCACGATGGTCTTGGAGAGGTCCTGGTCGATGCCGACCCGGACCTTGACTTCCTGCTTGACCTTGTTGCCACCTACCTTCTGCAGGTCGCCATACTCGAGGCAGCGCACGTCGACCTTCTTTGCCGTCATCTCGGGCAACAAAATGGCTTTCATCTGGTCGAGTTGGAAGTCGCTGTCACCGAACAGGGTCATGAGCTTGTCGTTCTGTTCGACGCGTGCGTCGGTGCCCTTGAAGTCGTAGCGGTTGGCGATCTTGCGGTTGGCAACTTCGACCGCATTCTTGAGTGCGACGAGATCGACCTCGGACGTGATATCGAAGGATGGCATGGCGGATTTCTCAGTGGGCTCGACCATCGCAAGCCGGGTCGGCGCCCGGCACGCATTCGGGCGCCCGGTCAGGCGTAGTGGCAGATGTAGTGATAAGGTTCGTCGGCGACCTCGATGTCGAAACTCGAATCCGCCGGCACCTCGAACGACTCCCCCGCTGCATAACGGGTCCAGGTGCTACCGCCCTTCATCCGAACCCGGCAGTTGCCGCCGACGCATTCCATGATTTCGGCGGCGGCGGTATTGAAGGTCAGCGTCGCCGGCAACACCACACCCACCGATTTGCGGGTGCCGTCCGGCAACACGAAAGCGTGACTCACGCACTTTCCGTCGAAATACACGTTGGCCTTGGTGTGCAGAACGACATCTTCGAATTTTTCGGTAACGCTCATTTTGATCCTCGATTCCTGCGGTTCTTGTGCGAGCGGGCTATTCGATGCCCATCATGCGCTGGATGAAACCCTTCGAGACGAAGCCGACGAAACCCAGTCCGAGCGCGAGAAACATCCAGATGGTACCGTATTTGCCCGCCTTCGATTTGTAGGCGAGATTGCCGATGATGAACAACATGTAGAGAATCAGCGCCGTCAGCAGCACCGTGAGCGAGATGTCCTCGAACTCGGCGACCGTGAGACCGAAGATGACCGGCTCGTTGCCCATCGTCGTCGCTCGTCAGCCGCGCCGGGTGGCCGCGTTGGCGGCAATCCGCATCCGCAGCGCGTTCAGGCGGATGAAGCCGTGCGCGTCCTTCTGATTGTAGGCACCCTGGTCGTCCTCGAAGGTGGCGATGGTGGGGTCGAACAAGGAGTCGGTCTTGGAGTCGCGGCCGGTGACGATGACGTTGCCCTTGTACAGCTTGATCCGCACCCAGCCATTCACCGACTGCTGGGTGTTGTCGATGAGTGCCTGCAGCGCACGGCGCTCGGGGCTCCACCAGTAGCCGTTGTAGATCAGCGCGGCATAGCGCGGCATGAGATCGTCCTTGAGGTGGGCGACTTCACGATCGAGCGTGATCGACTCGATTGCGCGGTGGGCACGCAGCAGAATCGTCCCGCCCGGCGTTTCATAGCAACCGCGGCTCTTCATGCCGACATAGCGGTTCTCGACCAGATCGAGCCGACCGATACCGTGCTTGCCACCGAGTTCGTTGAGTCTCGCCAGCAGGGCATGCGCCGCCATGCGCTCGCCATTGATAGCGACCAGGTCACCGCGCTCGAACTCGAGATCGACGTATTCGGCGGCGTCGGGTGCAGCTTCCGGCGACACCGTCCACCGCCACATGTCTTCTTCGGCTTCGGCAGCCGGGTTTTCGAGGTGGCGGCCTTCGAACGAGATATGCAGCAGGTTCGCGTCCATGGAATAGGGCGACCCACCCTGCTTGTGCTTCATGTCGATCGGAATACCCGCGCTCTCGGCATAGGCGAGCAGTTTTTCGCGCGACAGCAGATCCCATTCGCGCCACGGCGCGATGACCTTCACGCCCGGCATCAACGCGTAGTAGCCGAGCTCGAAGCGCACCTGGTCATTGCCCTTGCCGGTTGCGCCATGCGAAACGGCGTCGGCACCGGTGGCACGCGCGATCTCGATCTGGCGCTTGGCGATCAGCGGGCGTGCGATCGATGTGCCGAGCAGGTACTCCCCTTCGTAGACGGTGTTGGCGCGGAACATCGGAAAGACGAAATCGCGCACGAATTCTTCGCGCAAATCGTCGATGAAGATGTTCTCGGGCTTGATTCCGAACTTGAGCGCCTTCTGCCGCGCCGGTTCGAGCTCTTCGCCCTGGCCCAGATCGGCGGTAAAGGTGACGACCTCGCAGGCATAGGTGTCCTGAAGCCATTTCAGGATCACCGAGGTATCCAGACCGCCCGAGTAGGCGAGCACAACCTTGTTGACTTCACTCATGATCGTTTCCGTTCAGTTCGTCGATGCGGCAATCGCCGCCCTGGTTCGTTGTTTATCCAATTATCGCCACACGTGCTCAGATCTTGCCGAACACGAGATATTCCATCAGGGCCTTCTGCGCATGCAGGCGGTTCTCGGCTTCGTCCCACACCACTGATTGCGGGCCGTCGATCACTTCGGCCGTGACCTCTTCGCCGCGGTGTGCCGGCAGGCAATGCATGAACAGGGCTTCGGGGCGCGCCTGGGCCATCATGTCGGCGTCGACGCACCAGTCGGCAAAGGCCTTCATGCGCGCTTCGTTTTCGGCCTCGAATCCCATCGACGTCCATACATCGGTCGTGACCAGATCGACGCCCCTGCAAGCTTCGAGCGGATCGGCGAACTGTTCGAAATGATCGGTTCCGTACAGACCGGCACGCTCGGGCTCGACTTCGTAACCCGGCGGGGTCGACACGTGCACGTTGAAGTCGAGCACTTCGGCGGCCTGCAGCCAGGTGTTGCACATGTTGTTGGAGTCGCCGATCCAGGTGACCGTCTTGCCCTGGATCGGTCCGCGGTGCTCGATGAAGGTCAGGATGTCCGCCAGAATCTGGCACGGATGGTACTCGTTGGTGAGTCCGTTTATGACCGGCACCCGCGAATTCGCCGCGAAGCGCTCGATGATGTCCTGCTCGAAAGTGCGGATCATCACCAGATCGCTCATGCGCGACACCACCTGCGCAGCGTCTTCGACCGGTTCGCCACGCCCGAGTTGGGAATCACGCGTATTCAGATAGATGGCCGAGCCGCCAAGCTGATGCATGCCCGCCTCGAAAGACAGGCGGGTGCGGGTGCTGGCCTTCTCGAAGATCATCACCAGAGTGCGGTCGAACAGCGGATGATAGGGCTCGTAGCGCTTGAACTTGTCCTTGATCCAGCGTGCGCGCTGGAACAGGTGATCGTAGTCGGCACGCGAGAAATCCTTGAACTGCAGATAGTGTCTGAGTGCACTCATCGGTCCGACCTCAACTCTCGAGAAGCTTCTTCACCAGCGGTGCGAGCGCCGAGACGAGCTTGCGCGCGTCCTGCCCGCTGAAGATGAGAGGCGGCAGCAAGCGAATCACCCGCTCGGCCGTCACGTTGATCAGCACGCCAGCATCCAGCGCCTGGCCGACCAGAACGCCGCACGGACGGTCGAGCTCGATTCCGATCATCAGGCCACGGCCACGGATCTCGAGCACACCCTTGACCCCGGCCAGCGCCTCCTGGAACCCGGTGCGCAACGCCTCGCCGATCGCCCGCGCGTTGTCCATCAGCGCATCGTCCTCGATCGTCGCGAGGGTTTCGAGTGCGGCAGCGCAGGCTAGCGGGTTGCCGCCGAAGGTCGAGCCATGATTGCCCGGGCCGAACAATCCGGTGGCCAGCCCCGATGTAAGACAGGCACCGATCGGCACGCCGGAGCCGAGCCCCTTCGCCAGCGTCATGATGTCAGGCTGGACATCGGCATGCTGAAAACCGAACCATTTGCCGGTACGGCCCACGCCACACTGGACCTCGTCGCAAATCATCAGCCAGCCGCGTTGATTGCAGAGTTCGCGCACGTCGCGCTGAAAGCGATCGTCGGCGATATTGACGCCACCCTCGCCCTGGATCATCTCGAGCATCACCGCGACGACATGCTGGTTGTGCTCGGCGACATTGCGGATGGCGTTGATGTCCTTGTACGGCACCCGCACGAAACCCGCCACCAGAGGTTCAAACCCGGCTTGCGCCTTGCGGTTTCCGGTGGCCGAGAGCGTGGCCATGGTACGTCCGTGGAAAGCGTTTTCCATGACGATGATGGTGGGGATCTCGATGCCCTTCTTGTGCCCATGATAACGGGCAAGCTTGATCGCGGCCTCGTTGGCCTCGCAGCCGGAATTGCAGAAGAACACCTCGTCCATGCCCGAAAGGCTCGCGAGCCGATCGGCGAGTTCTTCCTGCAACGGGATCCGGTACAGATTCGACGTATGCAGCACACACGCGGCCTGCCCTGCAATCGCGCGCACCAGGCGCGGATGGTTGTGGCCGAGCGTGGATACCGCGATGCCGGACAAGGCGTCGAGATAACGTTTGCCGGATTCATCGAACAACCAAGCGCCCTCGCCGTGCGTGAACGCGACAGCCTGCCTGGAGTAGGTATTCATCAGATGCGGCATCGAAAGACCCCGAACGGTATCATCCACAAAAGGACACGGCGGCTAGCGCCGCCGTGCATCACGACCGCGAATCTTAAGCGAAAGAGGCAAGGATGTATAGGATCGCCGATCCGCTCGCACTACCCCGCGCGACGGCTATGGCGCCTGGGCGGCGCACAAAGCTGAAATCATATTTCTGTTAAAATCGGGCTTTCGCGTGTTGCTGCCCCGCATGATCGCATCGGCACCCCAATGGCGCGCGCTCAGTTCCGAAGCCAGGACACATGAACCAGAAGATCGAAAACTTTGTCATCATTGGCGTCACTCGCGAAGGCAAGAAATTCAGACCCAGCGACTGGGCGGACCGCCTTTGCGGCATCATGTCCGCATTCGGATCGGACAACCGCATGACCTACTCGCCCTATGTGCGCCCCGGCTGCAACCTGACCGGTGACAAGACGGTGCTGGTCGATGCACAGCTTTATGACGTCGAACCGCTGGCCTACAAGTTCATGATCAATTTCGCCAACGACAACAACCTTCAGATGGAACCACTCGGCGGCGACTGAGCCAAAGCCCGACGCCACGCACCCTGACACGACCGCGTGCACCTGAACAGCCCGAATCAAACCACTCACCAACCATCCGCCCGAATCGCGGGCGAAAAAATGGCGACCCCGCGGTCGCCTTTTTTACTGAAGCCCGCGCCTGCAGACTTCCGTGCCTACCTCAAGACGCTCACTCAGGCAGCCATCGCCTTGATGGCAGCCGACAGGCGGCTCTTGTGTCGAGCGGCCTTGTTCTTGTGAATGATCTTCTTGTCGGCGATGCTGTCGATGGTGCTGGTCGAGCTACGGTAAATCACCTGTGCCGCCGCCTTGTCGCCACCGAGGATTGCCTTTTGCACGGCCTTGATCGCGGTACGCAGACGGGAACGCAGGCTACCATTATGAGCGCGTGCCTTCACCGCCTGACGGGCGCGCTTACGGGCTTGTGCCGAATTGGCCATAAATATCTTCCGTTAATGAGTTCTGTAAAGCGCGCGATTTTAGCGCGCACGAGAAGTCATTGCAAGCAACATGCAGCGACCCAGTCCGGCACCCCAGTCCGCGTGAGCGAACCCGGGGTCGGGCATAACCGCTATGATTGCCCCTTTTTCCGACACCCAGCATGAATCTCCTTCGCGCCCTCGCCACGGTCAGCAGCATGACGATGCTCTCGCGCATCCTCGGCTTCGTCCGCGATTTCGTGATCGCACGGAGCTTCGGCGCGGGCGGCGCGACCGATGCGTTCTTCGTGGCCTTTCGCATACCCAACCTGCTGCGGCGCATGTTTGCCGAAGGAGCCTTCTCGCAGGCCTTCGTACCCATTCTCGCCGAGTACAAGAATCGCCAGTCACACGACGAAACCCAACGACTGATCAGTCGCATCGCAACCGCTCTGGCATTGCTGGTCGCGCTGATCTCGGTGGTCGGCATCCTCGCCACCCCGATTCTGATTTACGTCTCGGCCCCCGGCTTCAACGCCGATCCGGACAAGTTCGCGCTTACCGTCGAACTCACCCGCATCACCTTTCCCTACATATTGTTCATGTCCTTGGTCGCGATGGCCGGGGGCATCCTCAACACGTGGAGCCGTTTCGCGATTCCGGCTTTCACGCCAGTGCTGCTCAACCTGTCGTTCATTTTCATGGCGCTGTTCGCGGCGCCATGGTTCGACCCCCCGGTGCTCGCGCTTGCTTGGGCCGTGTTCATCGGTGGCGTACTGCAGCTGGCCTTGCAGATCCGTCCGCTTGTGCGCCTCGGGCTGATGCCACGCTTCGACCTCGCGCTTTCGGACCCGGGTGTGAAGCGCGTCGCGAAGCTGATGCTACCCGCCATGCTCGGCGTTTCGGTGGCGCAGATATCCTTGCTGATCAACACCATCTTCGCCTCGTTCCTGGAAAGCGGCAGCGTCTCGTGGCTCTACTATGCCGATCGCCTGATGGAATTTCCCGCCGGACTGCTGGGCGCGGCACTCGGGACCATACTGCTGCCGAGCCTGGCGAAACTGCATGCGGACGAGCGCCCCCTCGAATTCTCGGCGACGCTCGACTGGGGGCTGCGCCTCACGCTGATGCTGACCCTGCCGGCGGCGCTCGCGCTGGCGCTGCTCGCCGTTCCGCTCGTGAGCACGCTGTTCCAGCATGGCGCGTTCGGACCGGACGATGTGCTCAAGACGCGCTCGGCGCTCGCCGCCTACAGTGTCGGCCTGACCGGACTGATCCTGGTCAAGATTCTCGCCCCCGGCTTTTACGCCCGCCAGGACATCCGCACGCCGGTCAAGTTCGCACTCGTCACCCTGGTCGCCACCCAGTTGATGAATCTGGCGTTCATCGTGCCACTCAAGCACGCGGGCCTGGCGCTCTCGATCGGTCTCGCCGCCCTGCTCAACGCCGGACTGCTTTACCATGGTCTGCGCCGCCGCGGGGTCTATCGGCCCGCACCTGGCTGGGCCCTTTACTTCGGCCGCCTGATGGTCGCGCTGGCGGTTCTGGGGGCGGTGCTCTGGTTGGGCGCGGGCGACGAAGCCCAATGGCTGCAACTGACCGCCCTGCCGAAGGTGCTGCGGCTGAGCGTCCTTGTGGCGGCCGGAATCGCAGCGTACTTCGCGACCCTGTTCGTACTCGGCATGCGGCCTCGCGACTTCCGCCGCCGGGCCGCCGAATGAGCACTGACGCGAATCAACCGGCAAAGCCTGCCTCCACGACGCCCGGCCCGCTAGAATCGTGACCGACTCAACCCACCACCGGAGACATGCGATGGAACTGACCAGCAACAGCTTCACCGACGGCCAGCCGATTCCCGGCGAATTTGCCTTCTGCATTCCCGCCGACACGGGTCACGTGTGCCTGGGCGGCAACCTGAATCCCCATCTGGCGTGGTCCGGCGCGCCGTCCGGTACCCGTTCGTTCGTGCTGATCTGCCATGACCCGGATGTACCGAGCCGCGGCGACGACGTGAATCAGGAAGGCCGCAGCGTTCCCGCGGACCTGCCGCGGGTCGATTTCTTCCATTGGGTGCTGGTGGATCTGCCCGCCGACCTGGGCGAAATCGCGGCCGGCAGTTTCTCGCACGAGGTGACGCCTGCCGGCAAACCAGGCCCACAGGCCGCGCACGGCAGCCGGCAGGGCATCAACGACTATACTGTTTGGTTCGCCGCGGACGACGCCATGCGGGGCGACTATCACGGCTACGACGGCCCGTGCCCCCCCTGGAACGACACGCTGGTGCACCACTACGTTTTCACCGTGTTCGCGCTCGATCTGGAACGCTGCCCGGTCGAAGGCCACTTCGGCGGCGCCGACGTCCGGGCCGCGATCGCCGGCCATGTGCTGGGCGAGGCGCGGCTGACCGGTATATACAGCCTGAACCCCGCCGTGAACATCTGAGCGGCCGCCGCCAGGCGGTCCGGCACCGGCGGCGCCCAGCTCCTACTTCCAGCCGCCTCCGAGCACCTTGTACATCGCGACCCGGTTGGTCGCGTCGGACAAGCGGGTGGTGATCATCTCCTGCTCGGCGCCGAACAGGGTGCGCTGCGCATCGAGCAACGTCAGGTAGCTATCGACGCCACCGCGATAGCGCGCGTCGGCGAGCCGGTGGGTATCTTGCGCAGCCTTGAGCAAGGCGTTCTGCGCGGCAAGCTGCTCCGCCAGCGTCGCGCGCTCGGCCAGCGCATCCGAAACCTCGCGAAACGCGGTCTGGATGGCCTGCTCATAGTTCGCCAGCGCGATCTCGCGCTGCGCCTTCACCGCCTCGAGATTCGCCTCGAGCCTGCCGGCATCGAAGATCGGCACGGTGAGCCGCGGAATGAAAGTCCAACTGCCCGAGCCGGCACCGAATAAATCATCCAGCGACGCACTCGCCGTGCCCACCGTCGCGGTCAGGGTGATCTTCGGGTAGAACGCCGCCCGCGCCGCGCCGATATCGGCGTTGGCGGCACGCAGTTGCTGCTCGGCCGCCAGGATGTCGGGACGCTCCGCCAGCACCTCCGCCGGCAGATCGGCCGGGATTGCGAACACCGCCCCCACCGCCTCGTCGAGCCGGCCGGGCAAAAGCTCGACCGGCACCACCTGCCCGATCAGCAGGGCGAGCGCGTTTTCGGCGAGCGCCAGTTGCGCCCGCTGGCGCGCCGCGTCCACTCGCGCCCGCGCCATCGAGGTTTCCGACTGACTCAGATCGACGGCCGACACCACGCCTGCGTCGAAACTCTGGCGGGTGAGATCGTGCGAGCGCTCCCGGGTAGCGTAGGTATTCTCGGCGAGTTCGAGCAACTCGCGATTGGCGGCTACCGACAGCCAGGCGTTCGCGACTTCCGCGACCAGCGTATTGCGGACGCTCCGGTACGCCTCCTCGGTTCCCAGGTACAGCGCCAGGGCCTGCTCGTTGAGGGCCCTCACTCTTCCGAAGAAGTCGATTTCATAGGCATTCAGGCCGACATCGGCCGAGTACACGCCGGAAACCTCGGCCGATCCGGTACGGGTCAGATCGGCCGGCTGGCGCTGGCGGGTCTGTCCGCCCGACGCATCCAGGCCGGGAACGAGATCGGCACGCTGCACACGATACTGCGCCCGGGCCTTCTCGATGTTGAACGCGGCCACGCGCAGATCACGATTGTGCTCGAGCGCAAGCCCGATCAGCTCGCGCAGGCGCACGTCGCTGAAGTAATCCCGCCATGTCAGGTCGCTCGCCAGCCCGACCTGCGCCACGCCGGCCGCGCCCGCTTCCTGCGCGGCTGCCGCCCATGTCAGCGGCACCGGCGCGTCGGGTCGCTGATAATCCGGCACGAAGGTCGTGCACGCCGAACCCAGGCTCGCCGCGACCGCGACAGACAATATCTTCAGGGACTTCATGAACGCACCTCACCCGCCTTGTTCGCGGCACTCGGATCGGCCGCCTCGACTTCCTTGACCCCCTTCTTGCCGAAGAGCCTTTGAATCACGACATAGAACACCGGCACGAAGAACACGCCCAGCAGGGTGGCGGATATCGTTCCACCCAGCACGCCGGTACCGATCGCGTTCTGGCTACCGGAGCCGGCCCCGGTCGCGATCGCCAGCGGCACCACGCCGAATCCGAACGCCAGCGAAGTCATCAGGATCGGACGCAGACGCATGCGCACCGCTTCGAGGGTCGCCGAAACCAGGTCCTTGCCCTCCTCCATCTGCGCCTTGGCGAACTCGACGATCAGAATCGCGTTCTTGGACGACAGCCCGATGGTCGCGAGCAAACCGACCTGGAAGTAAATATCGTTGGGCAGGCCGCGACCGGTCGCCGCGACCAGCGCCCCGAGCACCCCCAGCGGCACCACCAGCATCACCGCGAACGGCACCGACCAGCTCTCGTAGAGCGCGGCCAGGCACAGGAACACCACCAGCAGCGACAACGCATACAGCGCCGGTGCCTGATCGCCTGAGCGGCGCTCCTCGAACGAGGTGCCCGTCCATTGGTAACCGATCCCGGGTGGCAGCGTCGCGATGATCTCCTCGACGGCGGCCATGGCCTCGCCCGACGACAATCCCGGCGCCGCCTGCCCGAGGATCTCCATCGACGGCTGGCCGTTGTAGCGCTCCAGCCTGGGCGAACCGTAGCTCCAGCGCGCCGTGGTGAACGCCGAGAACGGCACCATCTCACCCTGGGCGTTGCGTACGAACCACTTGTCGAGGTCTTCCGGGGTCATGCGTGCCGGCGCGTCGGCCTGGACATAGACTTTCTTGATCCGACCCCGATCGATGAAGTCGTTGATGTAGCTGCCGCCCCATGCGGTCGACAGGGTGTCGTTGATCTCGGCGATCGAAACCCCGAATGCGGAGGCCTTCGCGTGGTCGACCAGCAGTTCGTACTCGGCCTGATCTTCCTGGCCGTTGGGACGCACGCCGACGAGGCGCTTGTCCTGCGCCGCCATACCGAGCACTTGGTTGCGTGCTGCCAGCAGCGCTTCATGCCCCACGCCGGAGCGATCCTGCACCTGCACGTCGAAACCGCCGGAGGTGCCGAGCTCGATGACCGCAGGCGGCACGAACGCGAACACCATGGCTTCGCGAATCTGCGAGAACGCCGCCATTGCACGCCCGGCAACCGCCTTGACATGCAGATCCGGCCCTTTGCGCTCGGACCAGTCGCGCAGGTTCACGAAGGCGATCCCCATGTTCTGCCCGCTGCCGCCGAAGCTGAAACCGGCCACGGTGAAGATCGCCCGAACGGTATCCTGCTCGTTCTCGAGAAAGTGCTTTTCGACTTTTTCGAGCACCGCGAGCGTACGCTCCTGGGTCGCGCCGGCAGGCAGGGTCACCTGATTGAACATGACCCCCTGATCCTCTTCCGGCAGGAACGAGGTCGGCATGCGCATGAACAGGTAGCCCATCAGCCCGAGAATGGCGACGAAGAGCAGCATGAAGCGCACCGTGCGCTTGAGCATCCCGGCCACGGCCGACGAATAGCGCCGCGTGTTGCGCTCGAACATCCGGTTGAACCAGCGGAAGAACCCACCCAAGGGGCCGCCTTCGCCCGCCTCGTGGCCCTTCTCGACCGGCTTAAGAATGGTCGCGCACAACGCCGGCGTAAACACGATCGCGACCAGCACCGACAAGGCCATGGCCGACACGATGGTGATCGAGAACTGGCGATAGATGATGCCGGTCGCACCCCCGAAGAAAGCCATCGGCACGAACACCGCCGACAGCACCAGCCCGATGCCGATCAGCGCGCCCGTGATCTGGTCCATCGACTTGCGCGTCGCCTCCTTGGGCGACAGGCCTTCCTCGCTCATCACCCGCTCGACGTTCTCCACCACCACGATCGCATCGTCGACCAGCAGGCCGATCGCCAGCACCACGCCGAACATGGTCAGGGTGTTGATCGAGAAACCGAACGCCGCCATGATCGCGAAGGTGCCGAGCAGCACCACCGGAATCGCGATCGTCGGAATCAAGGTCGCGCGCAGGTTCTGCAGGAACAGGTACATCACCAGAAACACCAGCACGACCGCTTCGATCAGCGTCATGACGACCGACTCGATCGACAGCCTCACGAACGGCGTGGTGTCGTAAGGGATGACGACCTCGACCCCGGGCGGGAAGTAGCGCTGCATGTCGTCGAGGGCGGCACGAACCGCGTTGGCGGTTTCGAGCGCATTCGCGCCGGCCGCGAGGCGCACCCCGATGCCCGCGGCCGACTGGCCGTTGTAGCGCGCGACCGTGCCGTAGTTCTCGGCGCCGATCTCGACCCGCGCGACATCGCCGAGACGAACCTCGCCGCCATCGGCGCTCTTGCGCAGCAGGATGGCCTCGAACTGATCAGGCGTCTGCAGACGGCTCTGGGCCGTGACCGTCGCCGTGAAGCCCTGCCCCGGAACCGCGGGCGTGCCGCCCAGTTGTCCGGCGGAAACCTGGGTGTTCTGCGCCAGAATCGCGTCCCGCACATCGCCCGGCGTCAGGTTGAAATTCACCAGCTTGGCCGGGTCCAGCCATACCCGCATCGCGTACTGGGCGCCGAACACCTGCACCTCGCCGACACCGGTCACCCGCGACAGCGTGTCCTGAACCGTCGACACCAGGAAGTCGGACAGGTCGACCTCGCTCTGGGAACCATCCTTCGACACGAACCCGATCACCAGCAGGAAGTTGCGCGCCGATTTCGCCACCTGCACGCCCTGCTGCTGAACTGCCTGCGGCAACAAGGGCAATGCCAGTTGCAGCTTGTTCTGCACCTGCATCTGGGCGACGTCGGGGTTCACATCCGCATCGAAGGTCAGGGTAATCGACGCACGCCCGAACGAATCGCTGCTCGACGCCATGTAGAGCAAGCCATCCAGCCCGGTCAGCTTCTGCTCGATGATCTGGGTCACCGAGTCTTCGACCGACTTGGACGAAGCGCCCGGGTACGACGCATTGATGACGATCGCCGGTGGAGCAATCGCCGGGTATTGGGCAACCGGCAGCCCCAGGATGGACAAAGCGCCTGCCAGCATGATCACGATCGCGATCACCCAGGCGAAAATCGGACGATCAATGAAAAAACGTGCCATGTCGATCGCCTCAGTTGGCCGGGGCAGCGCCGGCCGCGCCCGCCACTTGCACACTCACCTTGCCGCCCGAGCGAACCTTCTGCAGCCCTTCGACGATGATCCGCTCGCCGGCCGCGAGGCCTTCGGTGACCACCCATTGATCCCCGATGCTGCGCTCGGCCTTGATCGAGCGCTCCTCGACCGTATCGTCGCTCCCCACGACCATCGCGATCGCCCTGCCGCGCGCATCGCGCGTCAGCCCGGCATGCGGGATCAGAATCGCATTGTTCGCCACCGCTTGTTCGAGGTGTGCCCTCACATACATCCCCGGCAGCAGCACGCCATCGGGGTTGGGGAACACGGCGCGCAGCGTCACGCTGCCGGTTGCGGGGTCAACCGAAACCTCCGAAAAGGCGAGCTTGCCCGGTTGCGCGTACTCTGTCCCGTCTTCCAGTACCAGCGAAACCGGCATCTCGACGGTACCGGCCTGCTGCAGCCGGCCGGCCTCCAGCGCGCTGCGCAGCCGCAGCAACTCGGCACTCGACTGGGTGAGGTCGACATAGATCGGGTTCAACTGCTGCACGGTAGCCAGCGCCTGCGCCTGGTTGGCCGTGACCAGCGCGCCGGCCGTCACCGTAGAACGCCCGATGCGGCCCGCGATCGGCGAAGCGAGCCGGGTAAACTCGAGATCGATGCGCGCCTGCTCGATACTCGCGCGCGCCGCGGCCACATCGGCTTCGGCCAACTTGAGCGCCGCGATCGCGTCGTCGTTGGCTTGCTGGCTGACCGCATCGATCTTCGCGAGACCGGCATAGCGCGAGGCCTTGAGCTTGGCTGCGGTGAGGTTGGCCTCCGCGCGGGCCAGCCCGGCCTTGGCGGTGTCGTGCGCGGCCTTGTAGGTCGCCGGATCGATCTGATAGAGCAACTCGCCGGCCTTGACCTCGCTACCTTCCTTAAACGCCCGCTGCTTGACCAGGCCGGTCACCTGGGGGCGGACCTCGGCGATCAGATACGGCGCGGTACGCCCCGGCAACTCGGTGACCAGCGGTATGTCTGCGGCTTGGGCCACGAATACGCCGACCGATGGCGGCGGGGGCGCGGCGGCGGCGCTTGCCTGCGACCCTTCTCTGCTGCAGGCTGTGGCTAGAACGGCAAGGGCAACCGCGAGAACCAGGCGGTTGATCGGCGAGGCGTTACGCTTCATGGGACATCCTCTCAAGTCGGGCACGGAACGTTGCGGATGACAACGATTCGCGGACCAAGATCAGTTTTTTGTGTAGAATGCTCATTCTAGAATGAACGTTCATTCGATGCTAGCACAAAATTCGTAAATTATCGTCCGCCGCACTGCATCACAGCAGCACACGCCAGGAGACAGCACATGTCCGCAACCCACACCGCGCCCTGCGATCACCCCCGGGGTGAAGCACGCCGGGCCCAGATCCTGGATGCCGCCGCCGACTGCTTTCGCAATCACGGATTCCATGGCGCGAGCATTGCGCAGATCTCGAAATCTGCCGGCATGAGCGCGGGCCATATTTATCACTATTTCGCGAACAAGGAAGCGATCATCGCTGCGATCGTCGAGCGCGACCTCGAACGCATCCTGAGTCTGGCGGCCGAACTGCGTTCGGCGGGCAACGTCCTTCAGGCAATGCTCGATTGCGCCGCCGAGGGTATCCGCTGCAATCTCGACCCCAAATCGGCCGGCCTGCAGCTCGAGATCGTCGCTGAGGCCGCGCGCAATCCAGACGTGGCCAGCGTGGTGCAGGTCGCGGACCGGCAGAGCCGCAAGAGTCTAGCCGAGACTTTCAGCACGATGCGCAGGATTCATGGCCATACCGACGACGAGCAGGTGGTCGCGGCCCTGACCGAACTGGTCGCGGCGATGTTCGAGGGCCTCGCGATCCGCAGCATCCGCAACCCGGACCTGGACGAGACCATGCTCACCACGATGTTTCGCCGCGTGATCAGCAAAGTGGTCGCCGAAGCCCCCACCGATGAACTCCGGCGTCCCTGAGACGCCTGCCGAAGCGCCCCGGGGGGATGCGTTGAACCGCGCCGCGTGGCCGAAGCCGGGGTTCAGGCCGGACGATGAGGCGGCAGGCGCCTGGCGAGCGGTTCGAGCCTAAACCGCGGATAGACCGGCAAACCGTTGCGGAACGCCGGCAAGACCTCGCCCTCGATCAACGGACGGAGATAGGCCCTGCCCGCCGTGCTGACGTGCAGACCATCCTCGCGAATGAAAGCCGCCGGCACGCGCTGCTCGAGGTTGGCGATATCCCTCGCGGGAACGGCCCTGACGGTCCATTGATAGGGTTCATCCGCCAGCCGCTCGATCGCAACCATCGCCCCGTCGATGCCGTCCAGTGCGAACGCAACCGCGGCGCGCCCGACCGCGCGCGCCTGTGCGTAGTCGGTCGCGGAGACCAGGTGCGCGGCCGCGCGCTGCAGATAGTCGGGAATCGACCAGTGGCTCTTGTAGCCGAAAGTGCGCTGGACAAGCCTCGAAATGCACTGCCCCGCCCCGCCCAGTTGCACATGCCCCTTTCTGTCGTCGGCCTGCCGCATGACCGGCGTGCCGTCGAGATGGCGGATACCTTCCGAAACCGTGATCGCGCAATAGCCGAGCCGCTCGACCGTTTCGTGGACGACCGCCAGCAATCGGGCCTCGTCGAGCGGCACCTCGGGCATCAGGATCAGGTGTGGCGGGTCGTCGGCCCGTTCGGCGGCAAGCGCGGTCGCCGCCGCCAGCCAACCGGCATTGCGCCCCATGACTTCCATGACGAAGGCGCGCCCGACCCGACTCGCCATCGCATCAAGATCCCGGCCCGCCTCCAGCATGGCGGTTGCGACATATTTCGCGGCCGAGCCGAATCCGGGCGAGCAATCCGTACCCTCCAGGTCGTTATCGACCGTTTTCGGCACGCCGATGCACACCAGCGGATAATGCCGCGCACGCGCGGCCTGAGACAGCTTCGCGACCGCATCCATCGAGCCGTTGCCGCCGTTGTACAGAAAATACCCTATGCGATGCGCGTCGAAGACCTCGAATACCCGCTCGAACTGCACCGGGTTGTCGGCGATCGCATCGAGATCGAACCGGCACGCCCCGAAAACGCCGCCCGGCGAATGCGATAGCGCCTCGAGATCGTCCGCCGAGAACGATGCGGTATCCACCAGATCCTCATCCAGCACGCCCAGGATGCCGTGACGGGCAGCATAGACATGGCCGATCGCCGGCCCGGCCGCACGCGCGGCCTCGATCACGGCCGCCGCCGACGCATTGATGACCGCGGTCATGCCGCCCGACTGGGCGTAGAGAAGATTGTGGTGAGTCATTGGATCCTGAAAATGAAAAGCGCGCCCGTGCGGCGACTGCCGTTGAACGGACGCGCAACCAGACCTGCCGCGTGGTCAGCCCGCGAGTGCGGCGAAAGCCCTCGCGGTGATGTCCTCGACCGAACCGAGACCTGCGATCTTGCAGACCCGCGGCGCCTTCGCGTCGCCACTGGCCGCCCAGCGCGTGTAGTACTCGACGAGCGGCTTGGTCTGGGCGTGATAGACCTCGAGACGCTTGCGGACGGTCGCCTCGGCGTCGTCTTCACGCTGAATCAAGGCCTCGCCGGTCACATCGTCCTTGCCCTCGACCTTGGGCGGGTTGTACTTGACATGGTAAGTGCGTCCCGATGCGAGGTGAACGCGCCGACCGCCCATGCGCTCGATGATCTCGGCATCGGGCACGTCGATCTCGAGCACCACGTCGAGCGGCACGCCCGCGTCCTTCATCGCGTCCGCCTGGGGAATCGTGCGCGGAAAACCATCGAACATGTAGCCAGCCTTACAGTCGTCCTGCAACAGCCGATCCTTGACCAGTCCGATGATCAGATCATCCGAAACCAGCCCGCCCGCATCCATGACCTTTTTTGCCGCAATGCCCAGCTCGGTGCCGGCCTTGACCGCAGCCCGCAGCATGTCGCCGGTCGAGATCTGTGGAATCCCGAATTTTTCCTTGATGAAATTTGCCTGCGTACCCTTGCCGGCTCCCGGCGGCCCCAACAGAATCAAACGCATACTCCCTCCCTGACATTGTTCGCACGCCCTAGAGGCGCGCGGGGTTGTTATTGCACAATTCGTTAGCGCGAACTTAACCGAGTCGCTGCAGCCGGTCAAACTCCGCCCTCACCCGGGCGAGGTCGGCCGGGGTATCCACGCCCGCCTGCGGCGCCTCGACGAGGGTCCTGACCACGATCCGGTATCCATGCCACAGCACGCGCAATTGCTCGAGCGCCTCCCAGTGTTCGAGCGGCGAGGGTTCGAGACCGGCGTAGCGGCGCAGGAACGCAACCCTGTAGGCGTAGATGCCGACGTGGCGCATCACCGGCAGGTCCGCCGGCAATGCCTCGCGATCCGCGGCAAACGCGTCGCGCGCCCAAGGGATCGGTGCCCGCGAGAAATACAGTGCGCGCCCGCGCCGATCGCACACCACCTTGACCACATTCGGATTGAAGGCGTCGGCGGCATCGTGCAGCCTGTGCGCCGCCGTCGCGACAGCGGCTTCGGGGTCGGCCGCGAGGGTAGCGGCCACATCGGCAACGACCTGGGGATCAATCAGCGGCTCGTCGCCCTGCACGTTGACGACGATGTCATCGTCCGCCCAGGCCAGCGTATCAACGACCTCGGCGAGCCGGTCGGTTCCACTGGGGTGGTCGTTGCGCGTGAGCAGCGCGTCGCCTCCGGCCGCGCGAACCACGTCGACGACCCCCGCATCGTCGGCGGCGACCCACACCGACTGCGCGCCGGCGAGGCGCGCGCGCTCGAGCACCCTCACCACCATCGGCTTGCCCGCGATGTCGGCGAGCGGCTTGCCGGGCAGACGGGTGGATGCCAAACGCGCCGGAATCACCACCTGAAAACGCATGTCGTCCAACTCAGCGCAGTGCGTCGATTTCGGTCGCGGCGAGCTCGCGCGCCTCGTCTTCGAGCATGACGGGAATGCCGTCACGCACCGGGAAGGCCAGCCGATCCGCCTTGCAGACGAGTTCCTGCCGATCCTTGAGGTAGTCCAGCGGTCCCTTGCAGACCGGGCACACGAGAATGTCAAGCAGCCTGGTGTCCATGCAGCAGTTTCTCCACGATCCGGTCGGCCGCAGTGTCGGCGATACACGCCTCGACCGGGAGTTCCCATGCGTTTGTCAGTGCGAAAGATGCGCATTTTACCGCATCCTTCGAAGTCATGATGAGCGGATCCGGAGAATCGAAACACAGATCCTCGACACGGAAAACATGGTGGTCCGGAAACGGATGGGGGATCACCCGCAAGCCCTGCGCGGCGAGCTGCGCGAAGAAACGCTCGGGACGGCCGATGCCGGCCACCGCATGCACCCGCCGCCCCGCCAGGTCGGACAGCGCCAGTGGCGGTGTCGCCGCGCCCCGTCCCACCGGCCGCAACACCTGCCCCGCCAGCGCCATCTCGGTCATCGGTACCGCGCCGGCCGCACGCCGCGTCGCGGCGTCGAGTGCCCCATGGGCCACCACCAGATCGACCGACGCAAGACGACCAAGCGGCTCGCGCAGAGGCCCCGCCGGCAGGAGCAGCGCGTTGCCGATCACACGCTGGTCGACCACTGCCACCTCGACGTCGCGATGCAGACGGTAATGCTGCATGCCATCGTCGGCAACGATCACGTTGCATTCCGGATGCGCTGCGAGCAATGCCCGCCCCGCGGCGACGCGGTCGGCACCCACCGCCACCGGACAGGCCACGCTCCGCGCCAGCAACAAGGGCTCGTCGCCGACCTGCTCGGCTGCGGCGTCGGCCGTCACCAACACGACCGCGCCCGAAGCCCGTCCATAACCACGGCTCACCACGCCCGGCGTGTAGCCGCGCGCGCGTAGCCGCTCCACCAGCCATTGCACGACCGGGGTCTTGCCGCTGCCGCCCACCGCAATGTTCCCGACCACGACAACCGGCACCTCGAGACGCACAACCCTCAGCCCACCAACCCGGTAAAGAAAGCGGCGCATGCTCGCGACCGCTCCGAAGAGCCGGCTCAGCGGCCAGAGCGCGCGCGCGCGCCAATCACTACGCGACTGCCAGAAGCGCGGCGTCGGTCGGGGCATCAGGGGCGCATGGCGGACATACTGGGGTGTCGGCCGCGATCAGTCGTCGGCCGCCTGAATGGCGAACGTGATGTGCGAAAGCCCGGCTCTTTGAGCCGCCTGCATCACATCGATCACGCTCTGATGCGCCGCCTTGGCGTCCGCATTGATGACCACCACCGGATCGGGCTCGCCGGCCGGCACCGCTCTTCCGATCGCCGCGGCCAGATCGACCACAGCCTGCGATCCGACCAGATTGCCATTCACGATCACCCCCCCGCCGGAGGTAATCGCGACCGTGATCTCGTTCGGAATACCGTCGGTAGTCGCCGTCTCCGCGCTCGGCAAATTGATCTCGAGATTGGAAACCTTGGAAAAGGTCGTCGTCAGCGTCAGGAAGATCAGGATGACGAGCACCACATCGATCAACGGAATCAGATTGATCTCGGGCTCGCCCTGGCGGCGGCGGTTGTGAAAGTTCATTCGCGTGCCATCAGTTGCGCCGCTCGCCATGCACGACGTCGACGAGCCGGATCGCTTGCTGCTCCATCTCGATCACGAAACTGTCGACCAGCGCACGGAAATGGCGCCAGAAGATCGTTGCCGGAATCGCGATGATGAGCCCCAGCCCGGTCGTGTTGAGCGCGATCGAGATGCCCCGGGCCAATTGCGCCGGGTTGGCGCCGCTGACGCCTTGCGCCGAAAAGATCTCGATCATCCCCACGATCGTCCCGAACAGGCCCATCAGCGGGCTGATGGCCGCGATCGTTCCCAATGTCGTCAGGTAACGTTCGAGTTCGTGCGCGACCGCACGTCCGGTTTCTTCGATCGCCTCCTTCATGACCTCGCGGGAGCTGTTCATATTGCGCAGCCCCGCGGCCAGCACCCGCCCCAGCGGCGAGTGCGCGGCCACGCTCGAGACCATCGCCGGCGTGACGCCTCGCCCCCGGACGTCGCCAACGACTTGTTCGAGCAGTGTCTCGGGCACGATGCGTGATCTGCGCAAAGCCATCGAGCGTTCGATGATCAGCGCCACCGCGATGACTGATGCGAGCAGCAGAGGCCATATCGGCCAACCCGAAGCCTGAATGATCGCGAACACGCGAACTACTCCCCGACGACAAAGCACGCACTCTAGCGCCCGCTGCACGCCAGGGCAAGGCCGATCCTGTGCGCCCGCCCGCGGTTGGACCGACGGTAGCGAGCGGGCGATTCCGGAAAACAAGAAATCCACAGAAGCTGTGGATAACTTTGTGGACTACCTTTCGCCACTCTGCGCAAACCGAGGCGCATCAAGCCCTCCAATGGAACGATGCAAAATTGGGCAACACTTAAATCCTTAATTTTCAATATCTTAAAAATTCGCCCTTGTTTTCCAACAGGTTTTGATTCGTGCTTGACAGCAGCGCCCAGTTGTGGATTTTCCGGGTCTGCGAATCCGGAGAGCGCATTCGCCGCCGCCCATTAGCCGGGTCGCACCGCCAATCCGACCGCTCTCGGGTTAAAATGCCGACTTGACGACGGTGACGAAACCCCGCTTCTTTCATGAACACCTGCGACGGCGACGACCTGGGCACGAACCGCCCTGACCCGGGCGCCCTGATCAGCGTCTCGACCCTCAACCGACTGGCACGCCAGCGACTCGAGACCGCCTTTCCGCTCATGCGCATTGCCGGCGAGATCTCGAATCTCGCCAGGGCGCCTTCGGGCCATCTCTACTTCACGCTCAAGGACAGCGAAGCCCAGGTGCGTTGTACGATGTGGCGCAACCGTGCGCAACTGCTCGCCTTCCGGCCGGAGAACGGCATGCGGGTCGAAGTACGCGCCGTGGTGACGCTCTATGAGGCGCGCGGGGATTTTCAACTGGCGGTCGACAGCATCGCCAGCGCCGGCCAGGGCAATCTGTTCGAAGCCTTTCTACGACTGAAGCAAAAACTCACCACCGAAGGGCTGTTCGACCCGGCGGTCAAGCGCAGCCTGCCGCGCTTTCCGCGCGCCGTCGGGATCGTCACTTCACCAAGCGGCGCCGCGCTGCAGGACGTCCTGGCGAGCCTCAAGCGCCGCGCGCCACACCTGAGCGTCATCATCTACCCGTCGATCGTCCAGGGCGCAAGCGCCGCGCAGGAACTCGTGCGCGCACTGTCGAGCGCGGCCGACCGCTGCGCCGGCGACAAGGTCGATATCATCCTCCTGGTGCGTGGTGGCGGCAGCATGGAGGATTTGTGGGCCTTCAATGACGAGACGCTGGCGCGCACCATTCGCGCCTGTCCGGTGCCGCTGGTTTCGGGCATCGGCCATGAGACCGACTTCACGATCGGCGATTTCGCCGCCGATCAGCGCGCGGCGACGCCGACCATGGCGGCCGAGCTGGCGTCGGCCGGCTACCATGCCGCGGCGCGGGAGCTCGAAGCGCTCGGTGGACGCCTCTCGAGCGCGATGGCGACGCATCTCGGCAACCACGCCCAGCGGCTCGACCGGGCCGGCATGCGCCTGACGCATCCGCGCCAGCGCCTGGCGCGCGCCGGCGAGCAGCTTGAGCGCCTCGGACAGCGCCTTGGCGCGGCGCTGCGGCTCAAGCTCGAACGCGGGCGCGCCGGCACCGCACTTGCCGCGCAAAGACTTCAATCGGCACGCCCACGGCTGGAACAGCCGCGAACGCACGTCGCCGAACTCGAGCGAAAACTGGGCCAAGGCATGGAACGCCTGCTGGATCGGCACCGCACCCGGCTCGAAGCCCTCGGCAGCCATCTCGAGCATCTGGGCCCGCTCGGCGTGCTGGCGCGCGGTTACAGCATCACCCGCGACGCGCGCGGCGAGATCGTGCGCGACGCCGGCGCCGTCCGGGTGGACGAACACCTGTCGATACAACTCGCGCACGGCGGCCTGGCCGCCCGTGTGACCGGTGCGACCGCCGATCATGCGCCGGCCGCCGGTGGCCGAAACGATCACGCCGGCAAGCCGAAGGGCCAAAGCCGTTTGCAAGACCCGACTAATCCCGACTAGAATAGTCGGACTTTGAACTGTTACAGGAGAGAATCATGGAACATACCCTACCGCAACTTCCCTACGCCAAAGATGCCCTCGCCCCGCACGTTTCGGCCGAAACCCTCGAGTTCCATCATGGCAAGCACCATCAGGCCTACATCACCAACCTGAACAACCTGATCAAGGGTACCGACTTCGAAAGCCTCGATCTCGAGGCGATCGTCAAGAAGGCGCCGGCCGGCGGCATTTACAACAACTCGGCGCAAGTGTGGAACCACACCTTCTTCTGGAACAGCATGAAGCCCAACGGTGGCGGCGAGCCGAGCGGTGCGCTGGCCGACGCGATCAAGGCCAAGTGGGGTTCTTTCGAAGATTTCAAGAAAGCCTTCACCGCGTCGGCGGTGGGCAATTTCGGCTCGGGCTGGACCTGGCTGGTCAAGAAAACCGACGGCTCGGTCGACATCGTGAACATGGGCGCGGCCGGCACGCCGCTGACGACCGGTGACAAGGCGCTGCTCTGTATCGACGTGTGGGAACACGCGTACTACATCGACTACCGCAACCGCCGTCCGGATTTCGTTGCAACCTTCCTGAACAGCCTCGCCAACTGGGATTTTGCCGCCGGCAACTTCGCCTGATTCAGCTGAGATCGCACCACAGAGGCCCCGCGCGGGGCCTTTTTTCATGCTCGAAATCCTGCATCGCGACGACTATCTCGTCGCCATACACAAGCCCGCCGGCCTGCTCGTCCATCGCTCGATGATCGATCGCCATGAGCAGCGCTTCGCGGTACAACTGCTGCGCGATCAGCTCGGTCGCCATGTCTACCCGGTGCACCGGCTCGACAAGGGCACGTCGGGCATATTGTTGTTCGGGCTCGATCCGCGCAGCGCGGCGAGTCTCGGACAGCGTTTCGAACGCGGTGATGTCGGCAAGCGCTATCTGGCCATCGTTCGCGGACATCCGCCGGCCGAAGGGCTGATCGATCACCCGCTGAGCCGCCGGACCGACGCCTATGCGCCGCGCGGGCATACCCGGCCGGATCGGCCGGGCGACGAAACCCAGACCGCACAAACCCGCTTCCGCAGCCTGGCCACCGTCGAACTGCCCTACGCGGTGGATCGCTACCCCACCAGCCGCTACGCCCTCGTCGCACTGATGCCGATCACCGGGCGCCGCCACCAGTTGCGCCGCCACATGAAGCACCTGTCGCATCCGATCATCGGGGATGCGAGCTATGGCAAGGGTCGTCACAATCGCTTCTTCGCCGCGCACTACGGCTGCCAGCGCCTGCTGCTCGCCTGCGTGGGCCTGTGCTTCGAGCACCCGGCCACCAACGAGCAACTCGAACTCCGTGCCCGGCCTTCGCCCGACTTCGAAGGCATTGCCACGGCCCTGGGCTGGCGCGACGCGCTTCAGGCCGGGCTTTGTGCTGCGGCCGATTCATAGCAGAATGTCGGGCTGACCGATCACGCAGGCGCCCACAGACATGAACCCCCTCCTCCAGGTCCGCGCCCAGGGCCAACAAATCTGGCTGGACAATCTCTCGCGTACGCTTCTGAACGATGGCCATCTGGCGCGCTTGATCGCGGAGGATCGGATCGCGGGCGTCACCACCAACCCATCGATCTTTCACAAGGCGATCGCGGACGGACGCTACTACGAAGCGGATCTGGCGGCGCTCAAGGCGCGTCCTGCCGATGCCGAGGCACGCTATGAAGCGCTGGTGATTCCGGATGTCCAACGCGCCTGCGACCTGCTGCTCGCGACCTTCGAGCAGAGCAACGGCGATGCCGGCTACGTGAGCCTGGAGGTTTCGCCCGCGCTGGCGCATGACGCCGACGCCACCGTCGCCGCCGGCCGGCGCCTGGCCGCAGCGGTCGCGCGCCCGAACCTGCTGGTCAAGGTGCCGGCGACCCCGGCCGGCCTGGAAGCGATCGAACAACTGATCGGCCTCGGCATCAACGTCAACGTCACGCTGATGTTTTCGCTCGCACATGCCGATGCGGTGTCCGAAGCCTATGTTCGCGGGCTCGAGCGCCTGCGCGATGCAGGCGGCGAGCTTGCACGAGCGATGTCGGTCGCGAGCCTGTTTCTCAGCCGGGTCGATTCGCTCGTCGACCCCCTGCTGGCCAAACAGGGGAGCCAGGTGCAATCGCTTCAGGGCAACACCGCCGTCGCGCTTGCGCGGCTCGCGTACGAGCGCAACCGCGGCGTCTTTTCCGGCGCGCGCTTCGAATCCCTGCGCGCCCTCGGCGCCCGCCCGCAGTACATGCTCTGGGCAAGCACCGGCACCAAGAATCCGGCCTACAGCGACCTGCTCTACGTCGAAGCCCTGATCGGCCCGGAAACCGTGAACACCTTGCCGGACGCCACCCTCGCGGCCTTGCGCGACCATGGCAGGGTTGTGGCGACACTGAACACCGGGCTTGAAGCGGCACACCACCAGTTCGCGGCGCTCGAAGCGCTCGGCATCGACCTCGACGAAGCCGGCGAGGCTTTGCAGCGAGACGGCCTGCGGCAGTTTTCGACCGCTTTTGCCGCGCTGCTGGCCCTCACCAGCTGACACACGGCTACAGGCGCATCCCGGTTTCAGCCGAAACCGGGGCCGGGATGTGCTTCAGGCAGCGACGGCCTTGCGCGCGATCAGGTCGTGGCGCGGAACGCCGCGTTGATCGCTCGAGTTACCGAGCAGCTCCTTCATGTCGAGAATCAACACGATCTGGCCGTTCGCGAGCGTCGTGACCCCGGCCACGCCCTTGGGGCGGAACGCATCCAGCGACTTGATCACCGCGTCCTCCCGGCCGGCGAAGCTGTCGATCGCAAGAATGAATGACAGCTCGGCGGTCTGCATCAGCACGCCGAACTCCGGCGGGCGCTCGAGCGGCCAGCTCAACAATCCGGCCAGCGGAAGCACCGGCAGCACCTCGCCGCGTATCACCATCGTCGAGCGCCCGCCCACTTCCTTGATCTCCTTCTGATCGATCGGCAGGATCTCGCGCACCATCGACAACGGTACCGCGAACGGCTGCTCGCCCAGACGCACCAGCAAGACCGGCAGAATCGCCAGCGTAAGCGGCAGGTTGATGACGAAGGTGGTCCCTTTCTTGATCTGCGAACGGATGTCGATCGACCCGTTGAGCTTCTGGATGTTGGTCCGAACCACATCCATGCCCACGCCGCGGCCGGACACGTCGGACACTTTGGCCGCCATCGAGAAGCCCGGCAAAAAGACGAGGTTGTAGCTCTGGCGATCGTCCATCGAGCTCGCCTCCTCGTCGCTGATCAGCCCTTTCTCGAGCGCCTTGGCCCGCAGGCGCTCGGCGTTCATGCCGCGACCATCGTCGGACACCTGGATCACGATGTGATCGCCTTCCTGCTGCGCCGAGAGCTTGACGATCGACTTGATCGGCTTGCCGTTGGCGCTGCGCTCGGCGGCCTCCTCGACGCCATGATCGACGGCGTTGCGGATCAGGTGAATGATCGGGTCGGCCAGATCCTCGATCATGGTCTTGTCGATCTCGGTTTCCTCGCCCTCGAGCACGAGTTCGACGTCCTTGCCGAGGTTGCGCGCCAGATCGCGCGCAATGCGCGGATACTTCTGGAACAGCCTTCCGATCGGCTGCATGCGGGTCTTCATGACCGCGTTCTGCAGATCCGACACCAGCAGATCGAGCTGGCTGACGGCGATGTCGAGTGCATGCAGCGTCTCGCTGTCATGACGTCCGGAAAGGATGTCGCTGCGCAGCGCGTTCAGCCGGTTCTTCGTCAGCCCGATTTCGCCGGACAGGTTCAACACCTGATCGAGACGGGTCGTATCGACACGGATCGAGGTATCGCGCTGGCGCTCGGCATCGCGCCGACCGACCGGGCCGCTGACGCCGGGCTTGTCGGTCGCGCGGCGGCCGATCGCGGTCTGGATGACCTCCTCGTCCGATTTCACCCGCCGCGGCACCGGCGCAGCGGCGGGTGCAGCGATGCCGGTCACCGCACCGTGGAGCGCCACCCAGTCCGGACCCGCACGGGCCACGACCGGCGCATCGGCGGATACCGGCTGCGCCGCGCCGGCGAGCGGTTCGCCCGCGATCGCAAGTTTCAGGCGCTCGATCAGATCCTCGTCCGCCGGCGGCGGCTGGACCCCTTGGGCGAGGTCGCCGAACATGTCGCGCACCGCCGCGGTCGCGGACAGGATCACATCCATCACTTCGGGCACCAGCCGCAGTTCGTTGTTGCGCAGCTTGTCGAACAGGTTCTCGGTCAAGTGGCACAGGGTGACGAGTTCGCTCGCGTTCAGAAATCCCGCCCCGCCCTTGATCGTATGAAACCCCCTGAAGATGTCGTTCAGCAGGCCCGGATCGTTCGGGCTGCGCTCGAGATCGACCAGTTTGTTGTCGACTCCGGACAGCAGGTCGGCCGCTTCAACCAGGAAGTCCTGCAGAAGCTCTTCCATTCCAGCGAAATCACTCATGATTTCCTCTCACCTTCTCATTCGATGCCGGCGTCGCAGTGCACGCCCGACCGCCCCGCGGTCATTGCCTCAGAACCCAAGACTGTCCAGGAGGTCGTCGACCTGTTCCTGCGAGGTCACCACGTCGTCGCGTCCCCGCGCGTTGATCACCGGGCCGTTCATCAGGCCGGCGCGCTTGGGCAGCCGCTTCTCTGGCGGCGTCACCTCGAGCAGGACTCCCAGCAGTTCGGACTCGAGCATCTGCGCGAGCTCGACCACGCGCTTGATCACCTGGCCGGTCAGATCCTGAAAATCCTGCGCCATCATGATCTCGAGCAACTGGTCGCGGGTGGCCTTGCTGCTTCGGCCCACCCGGCCGATGAAGCCACGGGTTTCGTCGGCCAGCGCCTTGAACTCTTCGACCGAAAGCTCGTTGGCGTACAGCCGCTCCCACTTCCGTTCGAGTGTCGCGGCATCGCCGGCCACCGCGTCCTGTAGCGGCTTCGCGATGTCGGTGGCGTTGAGGACGCGGCTCGCGGCCTGCTCGGTCATCTGGGTGATGTAGTCGAGGCGCTGGCGGACATCGGGCATGGCCTTGACGGCTTCGTGCAGCGTGCCGTCGGCGCCGAGCGCACCCAGGGTGTCATGCACCTGCCGCGTCATGACGCCGATGCGATTGAACACGAGGTCGGCCCGGCGGCCCGCATCGGCGTCGGCACCGCCGCCGCGATCCGACCCGGGCCCAGGTTCGATCGGCGCCTCGCCCCTGCCCACCTCGAACTCCGACGCGACCGCGTCGAACAGAGCCTGCAGTTCGCTGTCGTCGCCGCCGGCGTCGTTCACCGAAGGCTTCGGTATGCTCTGAGGGCCTGGCCTGGAGGGCGCCGATGCAATGCTGTCGAACAATGCCTGGAGCTCGTCCGAATCGTTGCCGTCGTCACTCTTTAGCTTCTTGGTCATATACCCGCTCCAGCGCTATCCCGTCGTGTTCCGGGGAAATCGTCATTTCTTGCCCATTTTTTCGAAGATCTTGTCGAGCTTTTCCGACAGGGTCGCCGCAGTGAAGGGCTTGACGATGTAGCCGCTCGCACCCGCCTGAGCCGCCGCGATGATGTTTTCCTTCTTTGCTTCGGCGGTGATCATCAACACCGGCAGATGCTTGTGGCTGGGAGACTGACGAATGCGCTGCAGCAGCGTCAGGCCATCCATGTTGGGCATGTTCCAGTCGGTGACGACGAAGTCGAAATCACCGGCCTCGAGCTTTTGCAGCGCGACGACGCCGTCCTCGGCCTCGTCGACATTGGAGAAGCCGAGCTCCTTCAACAGGTTGCGGACGATGCGCCGCATTGTCGAGAAGTCGTCCACCACCAGAAACTTCATTTTCGGATCGGACATCCTTATCTCCGTAATTACCTGACAGCGACGTCCTGTCCCTGATGACTCCTCATCAGGAGCGGTCTCAAGGTATCGGCCAGAACGTCAGCGTCGAATTTTGCCACGTAGGCATCGACACCGACCTGTTTCCCCATCGCCCGATTGGCGTCCGAGGACAGCGAGGAGTGCATCACCACCGGAATGCCGTTGAAGCGCGTGTCGGCCTTGATCTTGCGGGTGAGGACGTAGCCATCCATTTCGGGCATTTCGGCATCGACCAGGATCACGTCGACTTCCTCGGCGAGCGGGTGTCCGGCCTGCTTCGCATACGACGCCATCGCATCGAGGCGATTCCAGGCCTCCAGGCCGTTGAGCGCATGCTTGTGCCTGACCCCGAGCTTGTCGAGCACCTCGCCGATCTTGCGCCGCGCCACGGCCGAATCATCGACGAAGAACACGTTCATCTCGTGGCCGCCCGAGATCGGCGCGATCGCCCCCACGATCGCGTCCCCAAAGGTGTTGGCCAGCACCGTCTCGACATCGAGAATCGACACCAGCGAGCCGTTGGGCAATTCGGTGATCGCGGTGATGTAGCTGTTGGTGCTGCTCGCCACGTTGTCGGGTGCGCGCACGCGATCCCACTCGACCCGCACGATCCGATCGACACCTTCGACCAGGAAACCCAGGGTGCGCTTGCTGTACTCGGTCACCATCATCGACTTGCCGAGGGCGTCGCCACCGCGCTGCAGCCCCAGTATGCGGGCGAGCGACAGCACCGGTATCACGTTGCCGCGCAGCGAGATCAGGCCTTCGACGCCGGTGGGCATGTTGGGCGCCTTGGTGATGAAAGGCGTGGTCGACACTTCGCGAACCTTGAACACATTGATTCCGAATATCTCGGTCGTGCCGAGCGAGAACAGCAAAATCTCCATCCGATTCGACCCGGCCAGGCTGGTACGGGCATCCACGGTGCCGAACAAGTCGCTTTCGGTCGAACTGTGCTGTGCCATGACGTTTCTCTCAACTTTTTTCGTTTTTGCGGGCGCCCGACTGGATCAGCCTGCGCACCGTCTCGGCCAGTCGCTGGGGCTCGAACTTCGGCACATACTCATCCACTCCGACGGACTTGCCGAGCTGCTGGTTGGACATGCCCGAGAGCGACGAATGCATCAGCACCGGAATGCCGTCGAAGCTCGAGTCGGACTTGATCGACTTGGTCAGGATGTAGCCATCCATCTCGGGCATCTCGACATCGGTCAACACCAGGCTGACCAGATCGCGCACTTCGCAGCCCGCCGTCGCCGCCTGACGCGCGAGTTGCTGCAGCAGGATCCACGCCGCACGACCGTTCACCGCGCCGCGATACGGCATCCCCAGCGTATCGAGGGTCCGCTCGATCTGTTTGCGCGCCACTGAAGAGTCATCGGCGAAGACCACGATGCGCTCTTCGCCCTGCACCGGCTCGATGCCCTTGTACATGAAGTCTTCTTCGTAGCCGGCGGTTTCGGCCAGCACCTTCTCGACATCGAGCATCATCACCAGCTTGTTTCCGGGCAGCTCGGTGACCGCGGTCACCAGCCCGCCGAGCTTGGCCGTGAGCATGTCCGGGGGCACGCGCATCTGCGACCAGTCCAGTCGCAGGATGGTGTCGACCGCTTCGACCAGGAAGCCCTGGGTATGGCCGTTGTACTCGGTGACGATCATGATCTCGCGCGGTGCGGCGGCACGCATCCCGGTGTACTTGGCCAGATCCACCACCGGAACGAGCACACCGCGCAGGCTCACCATGCCCTCCACGCACTCGGGCATCTCCGGGGCCGCCGTGATCGCGGTGGTCCGCATGACCTCGCGCACCTTGAAGACATTGATGCCGAAAATCTCGCGTCGCCCGGTTCGCCCGTCCTCGCCGAGCGTGAACAGCAGGATCTCGAGCTTGTTCGTGCCCGCCAGACGCGTGCGGGCATCGATGTTCTTGAGCAGTTCAGACATCCGTTTCTCCAAAACCTCGTGTAGGTCCCGGTCTTCCGCCGGGGCGGGCCACTCGATCGCCCGCCTCCCCCCTTCACGCCGACCGGGGCCCGGTCCCGAAACCACTTTTTTTACACTCGCGACCGGCTCCTGCTGCATTCGATCGTGCCCGCCAGCCGCGTGCGCCAATGCGCATTCAAGAACTCTAACGGCGACGCCCTACAGTACTTTAGATACGCGCCGGAAAATTTGATCCTTCGATCATGGGCGGACGACGCACGCTGGCGCAAGACTCAGGACGACACCCGCGCATAGACCGTGCGGCCGAGCGGTCGAAAGATCTCCGAAGCATGGGCGAAGCTCTCGGAATGGCCGGCGACCAGCCTCCCATCCGGGCGCAACAGTGGCCCAAACCGCTTGAGGATCGCGTACTGGGTCGCCTTGTCGAAATAAATCATCACATTGCGGCAGAATATCGCGTCGAAAGCGCCGCGCGCGGGCCAGATCGGATCGAGCAGGTTCAGCCGTCCGAACGTGATCAGTCGTTGCAGCTCGGGCCGGACCCGGCGCTGGCCCGCTTGGTCGGACTCGACGAAGTACTTCTGCGCCAGCCCCGGCGCAAGCCCGCTCAGGCGATCCGCCGGGTAGAGCCCGGCGCGGGCCTCCTCGATCACACTGGTATTGATATCGGTGGCGAAGATGGTGACCGGCGGCTGCAGGGTCGCGAAGGTCTCGCAAGCCGTGATCGCCAGCGAATAGGGCTCTTCCCCCGTCGAGGCGGCACAACACCAGATCGAGAAGCGGCTGGCGCTGCTCGCACGCAGGTGCTCGGCAAGCATCTGAAAATGATGGGCCTCGCGAAAGAACGAGGTCAGGTTGGTCGTGAGCGCATTGACGAAGGCCTCCCACTCGCCCCGGTCGCGCAGTATCAGGTCAATGTAAGCCGAGAACGATGCAAGGCCTTGCCGCCTCAGCCGGCGCGCCAGCCTTCCATACACCATGTCCTGCTTTGCCGGCGACAACACGATGCCCGCATGCGCGTGGATCAAAACCCGTATCCGCTCGAAATCGGCGAAGGTGTATGCAAATTCGCGCCCGGTTGCGGCATCCGCGTTCGCGACCGGGGCAGGACGACCCGACGAACGCACCGCGGACGCGGCGGGCATCCGAAAACCTGAGCTGTTCGTCGTCATGGATCGCGCTGCTTCCACTCCTCTTCGAGAGACCTTCGGGCAACCGGACGGGCAAGCGCCCGGCGAGCCGGCCCGCGGCCCCCCTGGATGCCCGTCATTATGGCCGAGCTCACGTGCGCTTGCATCATCGCCGGATCCGATTCCCATCGGCCGGCCGTGGCCCGGCGCTCGCCCTTGGTCCGCCCCAGCGGACGCAGGGCGGCTGCGAAGCCCTCCAGGAAACGGCACAAACGGTCGGGATCCAGGACCCCGCAAGCCGCATCGCCCAGGAAGACGAATCCGGTGACCGGCGTTCCAGTCAGCAAGCGGCGCAGCGCCCGCGGCTGCAGCAACTGCGCCGGGTCGAACGCGAGCCGCTCGCCCATGCGATCGACAAGCAACCCGATCGGCCCGCCGCGCGTCTCGATCACCACGACCAGCGCCCCCTCGTCGTGCTCCGCGAGCGGCTCATCGATGCCCAAAACCCGATGCGCGTCGACCAGCGGCACCGGTTCGCCATCGACCGCCACCATGCCGCGCAGAACGGCCGGCAGTCCCGGCATGCGCAACACGCCACGATACGCGTCGATGCCGAGGACGCACGCGGAGGCCACGGCAAGCCATTGGTCGCCGACCCAGAAGCTCGCATGTCCGGCGGCAGCTTCCGCCGGCGCCGCGCCGGATACCGGCCCTGGCGGCGCCGAATCCGGCACGAGCGGCGTGCGGCCGCCTTGCGAAACCGCCTGAGCCGCGCGCGCGTCGCCACGCGGGTCGCGGCTGGGCGCCCGGCCCCCGGGGCGGCTCCCGGCCGACGCCTGCGCGATCGCAAAAGTACCGGGCTCCGCGATCTGATCAAGCACATCGGCCAGGCTGGCGTCGCTGGCCTCGGTCTCGATGTCGATGCACCAGAGGTGTTCGCGCCCCTCCGGCGGTGCCACCCGCAGCACACGCCCGAGCCTGCCGAGATCCTCCAGGACATGTTCGACGACGATGTCGGCACCCGCCAGCGAGCGGCTCAGGGCGAAGCGGATCGAACGCGGTCCGCCGGTTTCGGGCCCCGTGACAGCATCGACCGCGACTTCCAGCCGGGCGATTATCGCCTCGATCCGATCGGCCTGCGGCGCCTGGCCGGACTCGAGGCCGGCGAGCGATTCGGCGAGCAGATCCAGCGCGGCACGACAGCACCCGAGCGTCGCCGCATCCGGACTGCTGGCGCGCGCCCGGAAGCGCTCCAGGCATGCCTCGACCGCGCGCGCCAGCGACGCCGGTTGATCGAAGCCCAGCGTCGCAGCCCCGCCAGCCACCCCGTGGACGCAACGATGGAGCTCGGCGAGCTGCGCGGCGCCCAGCGATGCATGTGCGCCGTCGGCTGCGATCGACCGGGCGGCAGCGAGAAGTTGCCTGCTTTCGTCGAAAAAGGTCTTATGAAAGGCCTGAAAATCGCGGGACATTTGCCGAGCGCCAGAAATCGCAACATGCGTGCCGGCTACACGCCGGGACTCGAGAGCTTGATCCGCGGTCCCCGCTGGAGGACCACGTAAGGCTCACCCGTTTATCGGCTGGAATGACGATTTCTTTAGTGCGAGGCTTGCGCCCGCGAGATCCGGGCCGGCGTCCCGACCCCGGGGGAAGCGCCGGCATGCCCGCCCGGCGCCCGGCCTATCGCCGCGGTTCGACCACGACGCCTTCGATGCGGCTGCGCAGGACACCTGGATCGACCGCTTGCCCTTGCACATCGACGCTGCCCTGATCCCCCCCTTGGGCGCGCACGGCCTCTTCGGTCTTCTTGTTCATCACGATAATGCTGATGCGGCGATTCGACGGTTCGAACGGGTCATCCTTGTTGAACGGAATCGTCTCCGCGAGACCGACCACCCGCGCGACCCTGCCAGGATCCAGTCCTCCGGCAATCAGTTCGCGCCGCGAGGCGTTCGCGCGATTGCTCGACAGCTCCCAGTTCGAAAAACCGCGCTCGCGCCCGGGAAATGGCGTCGCGTCGGTATGGCCGGACAGGCTCAGGCGATTCTCCACCTCGTTGAGGGCACGTCCGATCGAGCGCAGGATGTCGCGCGTATAGGGCTGCAAATCCGCGCTGGCGCTCGCGAACATCGGGCGGTTCTGCTCATCCACGATCTGGATCCGTAACCCTTCGGTCGTGATATCCATGAGGATCTGGTTCTTGAACGCGCGCAGCTTCGCATCCGCCTCGATGATCGCTTCGATGCGTCCCTTCAGATCCACCAAGCGCCCGCGCTCCCGAAGCTCCGCTTCGAACTGGGCCGCCTCGGACTGCGGCTGCGTCGCCGCTGCCAGGCTGATCGACCGCTCCGAGCTGACGTCGCCCCGCCTCACCTGCCCGACCGAGCGGGAAAGGTCCTCACCCCCCCCCAGGATCACGCTGGAGCTGTCGCCGGTGCCGGCGCCGCCCTGGAGCGCCAGTTTGAGCGGATTCTGGAAATGATCGGCGATGCCTTCGAGGTCGCCCTGGGCCGTCGAGCCGAGCAACCACATCAGCAGGAAGAAGGCCATCATCGCAGTCACGAAATCGGCATAGGCGATCTTCCAGGCCCCGCCATGCGCACCGCCGCCCCCCTTCTTGATGCGCTTGACGATGATTGGCTGCTGGGTATCGTCACTCATGACTCACCTCGACGGAACGCAATGCCCTCGGGCGCCGAGCCTCTTTCCACGCCTTACCCCTTGCGGCTCTTGATGTCGGCTTCGAGTTCGAGGAAGGTCGGACGCTCGGTCGAGTACAGCACCTTGCGGCCGAACTCGACGGCGACCTGGGGCGCATAACCGTTCATGCTCGCGAGCAGCACCACCTTGATGCATTGGAAGATCTTGCCGCTCTCCTCGGATTTCTGCTCGAGCTGGCTGGCGATCGGCTGCACGAAACCGTACGACAGCAGAATCCCCAGGAAGGTACCCACCAGCGCGCCGCCGATCATCTTGCCGAGCACGGCCGGCGGCTCGCCGACCGAGCCCATCACGTTCACGACGCCCATCACCGCGACCACGATCCCGAAGGCGGGCACGGCATCGCCGACCTTCGCCACGATGTGCGGCGCGAGATGCGCCTCCTGGTGATGGGTTTCGATTTCCATGTCCATCAGCGCTTCGATCTCGAAGGCATTCAGGTTGCCGCCGACCATCATGCGCAGATAGTCGGCCATGAATTCAACCGCATGGTGATCCGCGAGCACGCGCGGATACTTGCCGAAGACCGGGCTCGAGTCGGGATTCTCGATATCGGCCTCGATCGACATCAAGCCTTCCTTCCTGACCTTGGAAAGCAACTCGTACATGAGCGCAAGCACATCCATGTACAGCGCCTTGTCGTAAGCCGAGCCTTTGAGCGCGCCCGGAAGCGCTTTCATGACGGCCTTGATGGCCTTCGAACCATTCCCGGCGACGAAACCGCCGATCATCAACCCAAAGATCGCCACGTACTCCAGCGGCACCCACAGGGCGCCGAGACTCCCGTGAACGGCATAAGTGCCGATCGACGCGGCCAGCACAATCACATACCCGATCAGAAGAAACACCGGCAGTCCTCAATCAAATCCGCTCAGGCCAAAGGCCTTCGGAGCCCGGCCACCACGACCCGCGCCTTGCGCGCCCACGCCGGGCTCCGAGGCAAGAGTGTCTCACTATCGGGCCTTAACGTCACCTCGCCGCGCAACTTGAAAAAAAAGACCGTGCTGGACGGTCTTTTTTTCGTGTGGGACGCGGGGCGATCAGTTCAGCGCCCCCACCCGGGTCCGCGACTTGGCCACCGCCCTGGTGGTTTTTCCCTTGCCCGCGCGCGACGGCATGTTACACAAGCCGCAGACATACTCGTGCACGGGTTCGTACGCGTGCACCACGAACGCTCCGCCGCAGCGTGTGCAGCTTGCGACCTGCAGCAAGTCGGCGTCGAAGAACCTCACCAGGGTCCACGCCCGGGTCAGGCTGAGCACCGGCTCGATCACCTGAGCCTCGACATGATCCAGATAGAGGTGGTAGGCCTTCAGGATCGCGTCCAGCCCTTTCACTTCGGTACGCTGCTCGAAGAAACGGAAAAAGGCCATGAACAGGGACGCGTGTACATTCGGCTGCCAGGCCATGAACCAGTCGGTCGAGAACGGCAGCATGCCCTTCGGCGGCGACGAACCCCGGACCTCCTTGTAGATCTTGAGCAGCCGCTCGCGGCTGAGGCTGGTCTCCGCCTCGAGCATCTGCATTCTGGCGCCAAGACTCACCATCTCGGCCGCGAGCTGAATCTCTTCAGCCTCCCTCAGCAGGCTTTTGTTTTTCATTACTCCCTCCTTTGCGCAAACCGGTGGCCGGCTTGCCGGCAGCGATGATCGCCGCATGAAGACTCGCGCTGGCCGGGTCGCGGCCGTCACCTGCGAGCAGGCCGGCAACGACTGCGTCGTCAAAGCGGAATGCCGGCAGCAACATCTGGCACGACGCCATCTTGATCAGCCGCGGGCCCGAAAGCGCCACGATCAGGTCGGCGAGCTCGGCATCCACCCCCAACCTGAACATCGCGGTTTCGCGATCGTCGCGCAACATCTGTTGCGCCAGCATCAGAAAGCTGAGGTTCAGCTCCTTGATCTCAGATTGGAAATCCCGACGATTCATCCGAACATGCCAATTCAGAGGCGAATGCCCAGAAAGTTAAAGTACTTTGTAAAGAATTGCAATCACGGACGAAGCCGCATGTGGCGCGGAAATGACAGTTCGACCAGGCCCTCTGGACGTATATCGCCGTGGCTGCGCGCACAGGTCGCCGGCCGTTTCAGGTTTTGCGCCGCTGCATCGCGACCACCCGGTTGCGCCCCTGCTCCTTGGCGGCATACGCCCCCTCGTCGGCGAGCCGGATCAGCGCCTCGGCATCGCGAACATGGGAATCACGGGTCGCGACCCCGATGCTCACCGAAAGCTCGAGCTCCGCACTGCGCACGCTCAACCGGCGCGCCGCCACCGCGCGGCGCAGGCGTTCGGCGCAGATCAAGGCATCGTCGACCGTGGTATTGGGGCAGATCAGCATGAATTCGTCCCCCCCCACGCGGCATATGATCTCCTGGCGCCGCAACTGGGCCTTGAGCGCTTCGGCGGCGACCTTCAGCGCAGCATCGCCGACGGCGTGGCCATAACCGTCGTTGATCGACTTCAAACCGTCGAAGTCGACCACCATGCAACTGAGCGGACTGCCGTCACGCATGGACGCGATCCAGGCCTGGTCCAGGCGCTCGTCGGCGTAGCGGCGATTCTTGAAGCCGGTCAGGAAGTCCGTCACCGCCGCTTCCTTGAGGCGACGGTTGGTGACCGCGAGTTCGGCGGCGAAACGGCGCAGCTCTTCGCGCTCCTGCTTCAACTCGCGCTGCAGCCCAACCACCCGGATGCCGGAGCGCAGCCGCGCTCCGAGCAGGCGCTTCGAGAAGGGCGCAGCCGTCACATCGTCGGCGCCGGCATCGAATGCCGACAGCAACATGTCGACTTCCGCCTGCGGCGCGATTGCGAGCACGTAGATGGAACGTCCCACCCGGATCCGGCGCATGGACCGGATGAACTCCAGGTCCGCGGGCGTCGCCGTGGCGATCACGACCAGATTGGGCAGCACGTCCAGCGCCTTCTCCAGCCCCTGATTCGCATCGCCCGCCTCCACCGTCTCGAGCCCCAGCGCCCGCGCCACATCGACGGCCTTGCCGCGCTCACCGACCTCCGCATCGACGATCAGCGCGCGCAACGCATCCTGGGACGCCGGCGCGCGGCCCGGCTCCGCGGCGCCGAGTACCGGCCGGGCCGGCGCCGGCACCTCCACCGTGACTTCTTCCGGCCAGGTGGTCGGCGCTTCGCTCACCAGATCGTTTACCGAGAACCGCTCCGGCATATCCAGCTGGAGCAGCTTGCCCCAATCCAGCCACTGCGAAATGATCCGGTCGCAATCGACCAGCACGTCCGCCTGTTCGACCTCGGCTTCGAGCGCCTTTCCGAACACCACGTGCAGCAGGCCGGAACGTTTCTTGGCCGGACCCAGGCACATGTCCGCGAGCGCGCGCGCGAGCGCAAGCTGCAGCGCCAGCCGCTGCAGGCGCCCGCCCCGGGCCACGACATCCGCATCGACCCGCTCGAACTGGCCCGCGACCTCGACGAAAATCGGCGGCAGGCCCCAGTCACGCAGCATCGCCATGCCCAACTCGGTATGGGTCATCGCAAATACGTCGTGCTCGAGCGCCTGCAGGTCGACCTGCGGATCGCGCCCGGCCCGATCGATCACCTTCGAATAGTCCTCGGCATAGACCGTCGCCAGGGCCAGCTCGCCCACCCGCGTGAGGAGCCCCAGGCTGAACATCTCGTCGGCCGCGGCGATCCGCGTGCGTTGCGTCACCACCTGCATCGCCACGGCCAGCGCCAGCGAATACGACCAGAAGCGGTTGTAGTCGAACGACCTGCACATGCCGCTGCGATAGTTCGAAAGCAGCGAAAAACCCAGCGCCATGGTCCTGACCGCGGGCAGACCCAGAATCATCAACGCTTCGTTGGCCGACGACACCGACCGGCGGTTCATCGCGATCAGGCCGTTCGCAGCCTTGATGAGCCGGCCCACGAACGCCGGATCGCCGCTGACCACCCGCCCCAGTTCGGTTAGCGACACATCATGCTGGGCGGTCAGTTTGATGATGGCGAGCGCCACCCCACGCGGAGACGGCAACTCACCCGAGATCCTGAGCTGTTCGAACTTGTCAATGTCGAGCGGACGGGTCATCCATTGCCTCTGCTAGCGATTGTCTGACGCATCATACAGCCCGCCACGCCGATCACTGAAGCGCCTTTCGCGCCCCAACCGGAATCCGAGGCGGCCCCCCCCGGCGCGCCACAGAAAGACCCGGCATTTCCGCGACCGGCATGAAGCCGGTCGAAGCTGCGGTCCGCCGTTCAAGCCTCCGGCGTCAACAACGAAACACCGAGGCGCGCCCGGCGGATCAGCCACGGGCTGGGCCGGTAGCGCGGGTCACGGTAGAACGCATGCAGGCCATCCAGAATGCGCAGAATCGTCGCGGCACCGATCGCGTCACCCCACGCCAGCGGCCCCTTGGGATACCCGAGCCCAAGCGTTACCGCCCGATCGATGTCCTCGGGTGTCGCGATGCGTTGCTGGGCAATGTCGCAGGCGACGTTCACGATCGTCGCCAGCATGCGTTGCGCGACGAAACCCGGGCTGTCGTGCACGACGCTCACCGATGACGCCCCGGTTGCGAGGGCCGCCCAGATCGCATCCCGCGACGCGGCCCGCGTCACCGGAGTCGTCATCAGCGTCGCGTGAGCACCGCAGCACAGGGGGTCGATACCCAGCGTCACCGCCGGATCCAGGTCTTCCGCCAGGGCGGTGTCGGTCACGTCGGCCCCTACCGGAAACACGATGCACACCGATCCCGCCTGCGGGCGCTCCCTCGCGTCCACGCGCACCGCCGTACCCGCGAGGCGCGCGACCAGCCAGGCGCGCGCCGCTTCGTGGCCCGCACTGATCCAGACGTTCGCCGCGGCGGCGGCCGGCACCGGCGGCGGCTCGGGCCATTGCTGGCGACCGTCGGGATACGCATAGAAGCCATGCCCGCTCTTGCGTCCGAGCAACCCCGCGGCAAGGCGCTGACGCGCGATCGGCGAAGGACGGTAGCGCGGCTCCTGGTAATACTGTTCGTAGATCGACTCCATCACCGGGTGCGACACGTCGAGCCCGGTGAGATCCAGCAGCTCGAACGGGCCGAGCCTGAAACCCGCCGCGGCGCGCATGATGCGATCGACATCGTGAAAAGCGCAGATGCCCTCGCCGACGATGCGCAAAGCCTCGGTGAGATAGGCACGCCCGGCATGATTCACGATGAACCCCGGGGTATCCTGGGCACGTACCGGGGTATGCCCCATGCGCCGTGCCAGCGCGGTCAGGCACTCGCCCACCCACGCCGCGCCCCGCACGCCGTCGATGACCTCGACGACCTTCATAAGCGGTACCGGACTGAAGAAATGAAAGCCGCCGCAGCGCTCGGGCAGACGGCACGCCGCCGCGATCGCGGTGATCGACAGCGACGAGGTATTGGACACGAGCAGGCAGTCGTCGCGCACCACCTCCTCGAGATGCTTGAACAGACTGCGCTTGGCCTCGAGGTTCTCCACGATCGCCTCGACCACGATGTCGCACGGCGCGAGATCGGCCATCGTCGCCACCGCCGCTATCCTGGCAAGCGCATCGTCGGCGGCGGTGGCGGCGAGCCGGCCCTTGCCGACCAGCATCGCGAAAGTCTCGCCCAGCGCCAGCCGTGCCTCGGCCGCCGTGTCGGCACGGGCGTCGCACAGCAACACCCGCACGCCCGCCAGCGCCGCGATCTGCGCGATACCGCGCCCCATCAATCCGCTGCCGACGATGCCCAGCACCAAGTCGTCGCGATCCGCATCGACCATGTTCACCGCCCCCTGAATTCGGGTTTGCGCTTTTCCAGGAAGGCCTGCATGCCCTCCTGCTTGTCCGCGCTCGCGAACAGCAGCTGGAACGCCTTGCGCTCCAGCATCAGCGCCGCATCGAGCGAAGCATCCTGCCCGGCCAGAAGCACCTCCTTGATCTGCGCGACGGCGAGCGGCGGCAGCGCGGCGATCTCGCGCGCCAGCTCGAGCGCGCGCGCCTGCACCCGATCGTCTGGCACGACCTCGCTCGCCAGCCCCATGTCGCATGCATCGCGCGCGTTCACCGGCTGGCCGGTCAGGAGCATCTTGAACGCCTTGAACTTGCCGACCGCGCGGGTGAGCCGCTGGGTGCCACCCGCCCCCGGGATGATCCCGACCTTGACCTCCGGCTGGCCGAACAGCGCGCCCTCGCCCGCCACGATGATGTCGGCATGCATCGCGAGCTCGCAGCCCCCCCCTAGCGCATAGCCGTTGACCGCCGCGATGACGGGCTTCGGGCAGGACGACAATGCTTGCCACATCCGCTGGTTGTTGAGCAGCAGGACATCGATCGGACCATGCCCGGCCATCGCACGGATATCGGCGCCCGCCGCGAACACCTTGTCACCGCCGGTGAGCACGATTACACGCACCACAGCATCATGTGTCAGCGCATCGAACTGCGCCGCAAGTTGCTGTCGCACCGCCTGGCTCAGCGCATTGCGGGCCTCCGGCTGGTTGAGCCGCACCACCGCCACACCGTCTTCGGGACGTTCGACTACGACTTCTTCCATACCCTTCCTCCATCCAGTCTCAGACCGTCCAAGCGCGCATGTCGGCATCCGTCGCCGCCACGGCACGATCGGTCACCGTGCGCGAAACTGAAGATTACATATAAATCATTTACTTGTAAACAATATAAAGGATCGACGAAACGATGCCCGTCGACAAACGGCACCCGAAGCTCGCCGCCCACTCGCCGGCCGGGTCGACGAACGGTTTCGGGGTTAAACTCCGCCTGAACCGAACCCGACTCGATCGCCATGAAATTCTGCTCCGACTGCGGTGCCCAGGTCAGTTTCCGGATTCCCGCCGGAGATTCGCTGCCCCGGCACGTGTGCGACCACTGCGGCACCGTGCACTACTCCAACCCCAAACTGGTGGTCGGCGCGATCGCCGAGTGGGAAGACCGCATCCTGCTGTGCAAGCGCGCGATCGAACCGCGCATGGGCTTCTGGACCCTGCCGGCGGGGTTCATGGAAAACGACGAAACCACGGCTGCGGCCGCAGCGCGCGAGACGCTCGAAGAGGCCTGCGCACGCATCGCCGTCGGCGAAATGTTCACGCTCATCAACGTGCCGCACATCAGCCAGGTCCATATCATCTACCGCGCCCGCCTGCTGGACCTGGCTTTCGCGGCCGGCGACGAATCGCTCGAAGTCGCGCTGTTCCGCGAGTCCGAGATTCCGTGGGACGACATCGCCTTTCGCACCATCTCGCTCAGCCTGCGCCACTATTTCGACGACCGGCGCGCCGGCGCCTTCCGCTTTCATACTGGCGACCTCGCGCCGCTGGCCATCGAACCCATGGGCGGCAAGCTGCCAAGACATGCCTGACCGGCCGCCGGCCCCTTCGCACGGCCGGGTCCGCATCGCACACCCCCGATGCATCGCGACGCAACGTGCGGCATCGGACATCAGTGCTCATTCACGCGGGGCGAGCCAGGGTATACCTGTTGTCCCCCCGCATCTGCGCCACCACCGCGCAGCCGCAAATGCCGGAATTCTTTCCAACACCAAAGAGGAGACACACCGATGAGCACCGCATCCACGACCCTACGCCAATTGACCGGCCAGCCCGCCACGCCCGCCCGCCTGTCCGATTCGGCGCTGGTCATCGTCGACGCCCAGAACACCTACCGTGAAGGGATCATGCAGCTGACCGGCGTCGAGCCGGCGCTCGAGCAGTGCGCCACGCTGCTGGCGCGCGCACGGGCGCTGAAAATCCCGGTACTTCACATCCAGCACGACGCCGGCCCCGGGACGCCCTACGACGTGAGTGCCGAAATCGGCGCCATCGCCGACAAGGTGGCGCCCGCCGACGGCGAACCGGTCGTGGTCAAGAACTATCCGAACGCCTTCGTCGGCACCGACCTCGACGCCCGCCTCAAGGACACCGGCGTCAAGAATCTGGTGGTGGTGGGCTTCATGACCCACATGTGCATCAACTCCACTGCCCGCGGCGCCTTCAACCTCGGCTACACCGTCGCGGTACCGGCCGCAGCGACCGCGACCCGCCCCCTGCCCGCGCCGGACGGCTCGGTGGTGAGCGCCGCAAGCCTGCAGTCGGCCGCGTTGGCGGCGCTGGGCGACCTGTTCGCAGTGGTGGTGCCGGACGAAGCAGCGATCGCCGACTGAAGCGCTGCGCCGAGGCCAGCGCTCACCCGACCGGCACGGGCTGGCCGGCAGATCCGGCCGAGGACACGAGGCATCTCGCCAACCGGTTAGGCCACCGCGCCCACCGCATCGGCACGCCGAGCACGCCAGGCCGCGGGCACGCGCACTCATCCGGTGCGCCAATCGGCGACCCGTTCGGATGCCGGCCAAGCCATCACCACGGATGGCTTACGCCGACGCTGCGAAGATCAGCACCCGGCTTCGGGCCGCGACGACACTTCGCTGCTCGGGCGCCCGGGTGGTGATGCTGCGCCATTGGTGCGCGGGTACGTGAATTGCTTGCGAGCGCTCCAACAGCGCCTTCGGGCCGGTCTGGCCGGGGCAGAACGATTCGACCCGGCGTTTATCGAGGAGCAGAAACATCGGCCCGCCCCCGCGGCTCCGGACAGGTGGACAATAGGCGCGATGTACTCGAAACTCTGCCCTCGACCGGACGGCGCCAAGCATACGGATGCGACGAGTTCATGAACCCAGGTGAGCGCACGCGATGACAACGACCAGACCCGAGCGGCCACCCGGCGGCGAGGTGCCGGCACGCCTCGAACTGCGCGGCGTGAGCAAGATCTACCCGGGCGTGATCGCGAACCAGGACGTCGATCTGCGGGTCAGCGCCGGCGAGATTCACGCGGTGCTCGGCGAAAACGGTGCCGGCAAATCCACGTTGATGAAGATCATCTATGGCGTCACCCGCCCGAGCACCGGCGTGATGCGCTGGGAAGGACGCGAGGTGGTGGTGCGCAACCCGGCAGAGGCGCGCACGCTCGGCATCGGCATGGTGTTCCAGCATTTCTCGCTGTTCGAGACGCTCACGGTGGTCGAGAACATTGCGCTGGCGATGCCGGGCAAACCGGCGCTGGGCCCCTTGTCGCAGCGCATCGACGACGTATCGACACGCTACGGCCTGCCGGTGGACCCGCGCCGCCACGTGCATGCATTGTCGGTCGGCGAGCGCCAGCGGGTCGAAATCATTCGCTGCCTGCTGCAGAACCCGCGTCTGCTGATCATGGACGAACCAACCTCGGTGCTGACCCCGCAGGCGGTGCGCACCCTGTTTCTGACCCTTGAAAAGCTGTCGGACGAAGGCTGCTCGATTCTCTACATCAGCCACAAGCTCGACGAGATCAAGGCCTTGTGCCACAGCGCCACGGTGCTGCGCGCCGGCAAGGTCACCGGCCATTGCAGGCCGGCCGACGAAACACCCGAGTCGATGGCCAGCCTGATGATCGGCAAGGCCCTGCCGGTATGCCAGCACGGCGCCCCCGCAAAGCGCGGCGAAGTGCGCCTGCGCATCGCCGGCCTCTCGCACGCTTGCGACGACCCCTTCGGCACCGACCTCAAGGACTTGCACCTCGACGTCCACGCCGGCGAAATCGTCGGCATCGCCGGCGTGTCGGGTAACGGCCAGCAGGAGTTGCTGCGCGCGCTCTCGGGCGAGGAGCCGATCGCCGAGAAGCATCCGATCCAGATCTGCGGCGTCGAGGCAGGCCGGATGACGCCGGACCGACGCAGGCGCCTGGGCATGACTTTCGTGCCCGAAGAACGCCTGGGCCGCGGCGCCGTGCCGAACATGTCGCTGGCCGACAATGCGATCCTGACCGCCGCGCGCAGCCAGCGTCTGGTCGCGCGCGGCTTCATCGGGTTCGAGCGCGCGCTGGCCTTCGCCCGCGCCTGTATCGGCGGCTTCAACGTCAAGTGCGGCGGGCCGGATGCGGCGGCGAAGTCGCTTTCGGGCGGCAATCTGCAGAAGTTCATCATGGGGCGCGAAATCCTCCAGCAACCCAGGCTGCTCGTCTGTGCCCAGCCGACCTGGGGCGTGGACGTCGGCGCCGCGGCGTTCATCCGTCAGCGGCTGATCGACCTGCGCGACCAGGGGTGCGCGGTGCTGGTGATCTCGGAGGAGCTCGACGAATTGTTCGAGATCAGCGACCGCCTCGCAGTGATCGCCAAGGGCCGTCTGTCGCCGGTGCGCGCCGCGGCCGACACCAGCATCGAGGATATCGGGGTGTGGATGAGCGGCCTGTGGCCCGGCGCATCGACCGGGACGGGGGGCGCCGCCACGGATGCTCGCGGAGTGCGGCATGCCTGAACTGCCCCTGCGCCTCGAAGCCCGCGCCGAACCTTCGCGCTGGATGCCGTATCTGTCGCCGCTCCTGGCGGTGATGCTGATGCTGCTTGCCGGCGTGCTGGTGTTCTGGGCACTCGGCAAGGATCCTGCCGAGGGCTTCCGCCTGTTCTTTCTCAACCCGGTCAAGGACGCCTACGGCGTGTCCGAGCTGCTGCTCAAGGCCACGCCGTTGATGCTGTGCGCCACGGGCCTGGCCATCGGTTTTCGCGCCAACGTGTGGAACATCGGCGCCGAGGGCCAGTTCATCCTCGGCGCGGTGGGCGCCACCGGTGTCGCGCTCTACTTCCAGGGCTCCGAAAGCCGCCTGCTGCTGCCGGCGATGGTGGTGGGGGGCGCGCTCGCTGGCGCCGCCTGGGCATCGATCCCCGCGTTTCTGAAGACCCGCTTCAACGCCAACGAGATCCTGGTTTCGCTGATGCTGGTGTACGTGGCACAGTTGCTGGTTTCATGGCTGGTGTTCGGCCCGTGGAAGGATCCGGACGGGTTCAACTTTCCGCAGACGCGCATGTTCGACGACGCGGCGCTGCTGCCGATACTGGTGGACGGCACGCGCCTGAACCAGTCACTGCTGATCGCCTTGGCGGTGTTGATCGCCGGCTACGTCTTCATGTACCGGAGCTACACTGGCTTCAAGATGCGGGTGGCCGGCGAAGCGGCCGATGCGGCGCGCTATGCCGGTTTCTCGGCGAATCGCATGGTCTGGATCGGCTTGCTGTGCGGTGGCGGCGCGGCCGGTCTCGCCGGCATGGCCGAGGTGGCCGGGCCGATGGGACAGCTCACCGACAAGGTCAGCCTCGGCTACGGCTTCGCCGCGATCATCGTCGCCTTCGTCGGGCGGCTCAATCCGCTCGGCATCCTGTTCGCCAGCCTGCTGATGGCCTTGCTGTTTCTGGGCGGCGAACAGGTGCAGCAGTACATGAACCTGCCCAGCTCGATCTCGATGGTGTTCCAGGGCATGCTCCTGTTCTTTCTGCTGGGCGCCGACGTCTTCATCAACTATCGGCTGGTCATCGGCCGGCGCGGCGCGTGAGGCAGGCATGGACGGCAATCTGATCACCGCAATGCTGTTCGCCACCGTGGTGGCCGGCACTCCGCTCATCATCACTGCGCTGGGCCTGCTGGTGAACGAGAAAGCCGGGGTGCTCAACCTCGGCTCCGAGGGCATGATGGCGATGGGCGCGGTCGTCGCGTTCGCGGTCACCCATCACAGCGGCAACCCGTGGCTGGGCGCCGGTGCCGGCATGCTCGCCGGGGCAGCGGTGTCGCTGCTGTTCGGCTTTCTCACCCTCACCCTGCAGGCCAACCAGGTCGCATCGGGGCTCGCGTTGGCGATCTTCGGCGTGGGGCTGTCGGCCTTCATCGGCAAGCCCTACGAATCGATCGCGCTTAAGGCGGTACCGCCAGTGCGGATCCCGTTCATCTCCGACATTCCGGTGATCGGCGAGGCGTTCTACAACCAGCAGGCAATGGTGTACCTGTCGTGGGTATTGTTCTGGGGCGTGCTGTGGTTTCTGTACCGCAGCCGCGCCGGGCTGGTGCTGCGCTCGATCGGGGAATCCCCCGCCTCGGCGCACTCGATCGGCTTTCCGGTCATCGCGATCCGCTATCTCGCGGTGTTGTTCGGCGGTGCGATGGCCGGCCTCGGCGGCGCCTTCGTGTCGGTGTTCTACACGCCGATGTGGGTCGAGGGGCTGGTCGCCGGACGCGGCTGGATCGCGCTGGCGCTGGTGGTATTCGCCACCTGGCGGCCGCTGCGGGTGATGGTGGGGGCGTATCTCTTCGGCGGCGTCATGATCCTGCAACTTTTCGTCCAGGGTTCGGGACTCCAGATCGACTTTCCGGCACAATTCCTGTCGTCGCTGCCGTACTGGGCGACCATCATCGTACTGGTCGTGATATCCCGCAACCTCAGCTCGATTCGCCTCAACTCGCCGGCCTCGCTCGGCAAGCCATACCGACCCGATGCATGACGCAACGCGCTCATTGAGCCATCCACTAGGAGAACAATCGATGCTGGACCGCCGCAAATTCATCCTGTCCGCCGGAGCCCTGGCGTTGGCGGGCAGCCTGCCCTTCGGCGCAGCCGCCCAGGATGTCACCAAGATTGGTTTCGTCTATGTCAGCCCGATCGGCGACGCCGGCTGGACCTTCCAGCATGACGAGGCGCGCAAGGAACTCGAGGCGAGCCTGGGCGGCAAGATCGAGACCCGCTATGTCGAGAACGTGGCCGAAGGCGCTGACGCCGAGCGCGTGATCCGTGAGTTCGCCGCCAGCGGCTCGAAGATCGTGTTCGCGACCAGCTTCGGCTACATGAACTATGTCGAACGCGTCGCGCGACAGTTTCCCAACGTCACCTTCCTGCATGCCACCGGCTACAAGTCGGGCAAGAACTTCGGCAATTACAACGCCCGCTTCTACGAAGGCCGCTATCTCAACGGCGTGATCGCCGGCAAGATGACCAAGTCGAACATCATCGGCTATGTCGCCGCGTTCCCGATTCCCGAAGTCCTGCAGGGCATCAACGCGCTGACCCTCGGCGCCAGAAGCGTGAACCCCAACGTCGAAGTCCGGGTGATCTGGACCAACGCCTGGTATGACCCGGGCAAGGAACGCGAAGCGGCGATGACGCTGATCAGCCAGGGCGCCGACATGCTCACCCAGCATACCGACTCCACGGCCGTGGTGCAGGCGGCCGAAGAGCGCGGCGTCCATGCGTTCGGCTACCATTCCGACATGTCGAAGTACGGTCCCAAGGCGCATCTCACCGCCACTACCCATCATTGGGGCGATTTCTACATCAAGACGGTCAACGAAGTGCTCGCCGGCACCTGGAAACCGGAGAACGTGTGGGGCGGCTTCAAGGAAGACATGATCCGGCTCGCGCCGCTCAGCCCCGCCGTGCCCGACGATGTCAAGGCCACGGTCGAGGACTTGTCGGCCCGGCTGAAGGCCGGGACCTTCCACCCGTTCACCGGGCCGGTGCTCGACCAGGCCGGCACCGAGCGTCTTGCGGCCGGCGCGGTCATCGACGACGCCACCCTCGGCAAGATGGACTACTTCGTCCAGGGCGTCGCGTCGCGCCTGCCGTCCAAGTAACGCGCTCCGGCACGCGGCCGGTCTTGCCGATCGGCCGGGTGTCGCGCCGGCTTTGAAACCCGGGCTTCGAAGGCTGGCCGCCCGTGCGCGGATGCAGTAACTTAGGCATCCGTTCCGCTCGCGAGTCGTCCATCTTGTCTTCCGCTCCCTGCCCACCTGATCAGGCCGCCCGGGTAGCGCCGCGCTCGCCCGGCGAACTGTTCGTTGCCTTCACGCTGCTCGCCCTGCAGGGTTTCGGCGGAGTGCTGGCGGTGGCCCAGCGCGAGCTCGTGGACCGTCGGCGCTGGCTGACCCGCGAGGAGTTTCTCGACGCCTACTCGCTCGCGCAACTGCTGCCCGGCCCCAACGTCGTCAACCTGGCACTGACGCTCGGCGACCGCTTCTTCGGCTGGCCCGGCGCCCTGGTCTCGCTCGCGGGCATGCTGCTCGCGCCGCTGCTGATCGTGGTCGCGCTCGCCGCCGGCTACCGGCACCTCGCCGACAGCGCCGTGGTCGCCGGCGCGCTGCGCGGCATGGGCGCCGTCGCAGTCGGGCTGATGTTCGCCATGGGGCTCAAGATGCTCGCGCCATTGCGGCGCAACCCGATGGGGCCGTGGATCTGTTCCGCCCTCGCCGGCGCCACGATCGTGCTGGTCGGCGTACTGCGCCTGCCGCTGCTCTGGGCCCTGCCGTGCCTGGGTATCGCGGGCTGGCTGATCGCGCGCGCGATCCTGGCGCGCACGGCGCTCCGGCCATGAGCGCGGGCTTCGCGGGCGCCGACCTCGCGCACCTGTTCGGCCACTTCATGATGTTGTCACTGCTCTCGATCGGCGGCGCGATGTCGACCGCGCCCGAAATGCATCGCTACCTGGTCGGCGATCGCGGCTGGCTCAGCGATGCGGCGTTCACCTCGGCCATCGCACTGGCCCAGGCATCACCCGGTCCCAACGTATTGTTCGTGCCGGTCCTCGGCTTTCAGGTGGCGGGCTTGCCCGGCGCCGCGGCCGCATTGGTCGGCATCCTGCTGCCGTCTACGCTGATGTCGCTGGCGGTGAGCCGCTGGAGTGCCCGGCGGCGCGACACCTTGGCGGTGCGTGCCTTCACGACCGGGCTGGCACCCGTAACGGTGGGGCTCATGTTCGTCGCCTCGTGGGTTCTCGTACAGCCTTTCGTGCGCGACGGCTCGCACATTCTTGGTGCATCTGGTCTCATCGCGATGACGGTGCTCTTGATGCTGACCACCGGAGCCGCGCCGATCTGGCTGATCTGTGCCGGCGCCCTTGCCGGCGCGATCGGCTGGGTTTGAAACAGTCATAACACAAAAGCTTGTCAGCTTTTTTTACACTTTAATTTTGGGGCCAACGTATACGCCCAAAAATACGACGCAGGTCCATGAATCTGTTCAATCTTCAGATTTAATTATAAAAGTGGCAAGAAACGTGCTTAAGTTCACGAAAGCGTAACCCAAACCATTGCGGCCTTTTCGGATTCTTGCCAAGTGCTCTGCGAAACATATTCTAAGAATGAGGTGGGAGTGACCACATACAACCATCCGGACATGCGCATCGACTTCATGCTGCGTAGATTCGTGTCCGACATCATCCAGTACTTGTCCAACGGCGGCGATCATGCCAATGCGTTGATGAACATGATCGAACGCGGTGTGCCGCCCGAAGTTCAACGACGGGTGCTTGAGGGCCGGGCCGTCATGAATTGAGGGCCGTGCGCCTTGCCCGGTACCACAGCCCCCTTAACCGCCGTATCGCAGGTGCGCAGACGGCGGCGATGAATCAATCCCGCTCGACGCCTGCGCCCAGCCAGGCAACAGGCATTGCCGACGCGCCAGCGAGTTAACCGCGAAAGGGTCGGCGCATGCGCAACCCCGACGGTTGCGCGCCGTTCAGTCGGCCTCGGCGACCTCGGCGCGCTGAAACTGAAACAGCATCGTCCGGCATTGCGCGCAGCGCACGATACGCCGGCTGTCCTCGGCGTGACTGCAGCCGCTTTCGTTCAGAGCGCTTGCCCCGCATGCGACGCATGCCGGGGTGTGCTGACCGTGATCACGTATGTAGTCATCGCGCTCGGGCAAGGCGCGCTGCCTTTGCTGGAAGCGGTGATGCAGTTCCATCACCAGGGCACCGCCCAGAAAAAACAGGACCGCGACGATGACGGGAAGCGGGATATTGTTCATTGCGGCTCACTCGCAGGGTTGGGAGGGGACGCCGCACCCATCGCCGCCTTGACACCGGCGTTGAAGGTTCGCAACGTTTGAAGGGCGCCCGCCAGATTTGCCAGCAGCAACGCGCTGGAGGCCAGCATCAGGAACCCGCCGAGCACCGCCAGCGGACTCCACCACGGCGCGGGCGCAAGCGCCACCAGCATCGCCAGGTGCAGACGGAAATGCCGCATCTGCGCAGGCTCGCCGATGAACTGGTTCATCGAAGGCACCTTGCGGTAGTCGTTGCGCAGTTTCAGCCACAGGATGAACGGGACGATCTTGTAGAGCATGCCGATCAAGAGCGACATCGACACTCCCCCCAGCATCAGCACCCCCGCAAGCAGAACCGGCTGCGCATGCCCGGGCGACAGCGTTTCGATCATGGACAGCACAGCGGCCACCAGCAGGCTCAGCATCGCCAGCATCCAGAAACGTCCGATCGCATTGGTGGCGGCGCGCTGGCGCCGGCGCAGCAGCTCGAGCGTCACGCAGGCGAACAATGCGCCCCCTGCGGCCAGCATCACCGTCATTGCGCCAAGGTCGATCAAACCCGTGCTCGCCGCGAGCAGGACCGCGCCCAGCGCGGGGGCGAAACCACGCGCAAAGCGCGGCGGATACGGCTTGGTCTGCAGGAACATCGGCACCACCAGCCATGTCACGGACGCAAGCAGGACGAGTCCCCAGCCCCCCAGGCCCCATCCGACATGCAGGTCGACCTGCGCAAGCCAGCCGGTGGAGAGCAGGCCGGCGCGCGCCAGCGCCATCACGGCGCCAAGCCCCACGGTGACGGCCAGCGCGCACAACGCGATCCGCAGCCCGGTGAGCGTCGCGCCGGCCGCCTCGCTGCCCCACAGCGCGACGAACACCGAGACGACCATCAACCCCAGGCCGGCCGAGAACGCGACGGCCCCGAGCAGATAGCCGGCCGACCACTCGAACATGAACGCGGCCGCCAGCGCGCAGGCGCCGCCGACCAGCACCGGCTGCAGCACCGCGGCCAGCGCGCCTTGTCCGCGCAGGACGCCGCCACCGGCAACCGGAAGAACCTGGAACAAGGCACCGACCATGATCTGCAGCATGTAGCCGGCGGTCATCAGATGCGTCAGCGCGAGGGCCGGCGCCGACCAGCGCGACATGAACAGGGTTTCGCCATCGAATATCAGGACCAGCCCGGCGAGCATGCCGAAAAAAGGCGCGGCAAAGAAGAAACGCAGCGGAATCGACACCGGCGGCGCCTGCTCGAACGAGAGTCCCGCCCCCCTCACGCCCGCCTCCTGCCCACGCCGGCGAGCGCGCATGCGTGCCGCGGCACGGTGCCTGCCCGCGTCGGATCAGCCCTTCGGCGCGGCATCTTTGCGCGCGGCATGCATGATCCGCACCAGGAAGGTATCGTCCGCGTCGCGCTGGGTGACATGGGTATAGCCGTTGCGCTTCAACACGTTGTACAGCGGCACCGGCTCGCGATTGATCACGAGGTGGATCTCGTTGCCCACCTCGAGCAGATCGAGCGCGTCGAGGACCCGCTCCATCGGCTCGGGCGGTTGCATCCGTCGCGCATCGATCATGATCGGGACCCCGTCAGACATGGCTCGCTCCCGCGTGCAAGGCTTCGTCCAGCGTGCCGATGAAGTCCGGTCGCGCCGCCACGCCCCGATCGCACATCGGGTAGAGAATGTTCTCTTCCTTGAGGTTGTGCTGCTGCATCAGGATGCCCAAGGGCTGCACCAGTTCGGCCCACCCGCCCAGATCGCCGTCTGCCAGCGCCGCCGCCAGATCTTCGAGCAATTCGCGCATCTGCCGGTGTTCGACCCGCATGACCTGGGTCGGCCCGTGGCTCATGCCCGAGCTGCGCTCGAAGGCGGGGAACAGCACCTCTTCCTCCGCCGCGAAGTGCGCCAGAGTGTCGCTGCGGAAAGTCGCGAAAGCGCCGCTGCACGCCGCCAGATCGGCAGCCCGGGCGAACGCTTCTGCCTGGCGCAGATGCGCGTCGCACAGGTGATGATGGCGCTTCATCAGTTCGGTGATGGTCGGATGTGCGGTCATGTGCTGGGCCCCTGAGCGTGTTCGGATCATGATTCCACTCGCCCTCCGCAACCGCCTTGACCGGGGTCAAAACGCCGGATCGCGCCGCGACCGGCTCACCCACCCCGCTCCACGGGGCGTGGACTCAGCCCTCGAATCGTGCCAGCGCGCTCGGGTCGAGCAGTTGAATGCGCCGCCCGGTGACGGCAATCAGCCCCCCCTCGGCCAGCTCGTGGAACACCCGCGACAAGGTCTCGGGGGTGATGTTGAGGCGCGACGCGAGCACCTGCTTGGACATCGACAAGACGATCAGCGGCTTGCCGTGCTCGAGCGGCGCCGTGAGCGCGAGTTCCAGCAGGTGGCTCACCACGCGCTGCGCGCTCGAACGCAAGGTATAGGTCTCGACGTCGCGCACCAGCGTATGCAGGCGAATCGACAGGCCGGCCAGCAGCTTGCGGGCGAAGTCGACGTCCTTCTCCAGCAAGGCAAAGATCGCGCGCTGGTTGATCGTGATCAGGCGGGTGTCGCACAGCGCCTCGGCGAACACCGGATAGGGGCGGTTCATGAACATCACCGCCTCGCCGAAGGACATGCCGGGGCCGATCACGTCGACGATCTTCTCGTTGCCCTTGGCGGAACTGAAGGCCAGCTTGATCTGGCCGCTCACCAGCACATGGAAACCGGTCGGCATCTCGCCGCTGTGGAACAGCACCTCGCCCTGCGCCAGTTGGTGTGGCAACGCCATCGCGCCCACCGCTTGCAGATCGGTATCGGAGAGTTCCGAGAAGAGCGGGATGGTGCGCAGCAGCGCGAGCGTTTCGGAACCCGGGTTCATGTTCATCATCGATCAGTCCTTGCCAGATGTGCATGCGATGCAACCCGAGTCGAGCGTCAGCCTAGTGACTGGTTCCCTCCTCGCGGTTGATCTTGTTCCACACATTGTACTTGCCGATGGGCTTCTTCATCGGCAAACGCTTGACCTCCTGAAGCGTCTCGGCGTCGATCACGACGATCGCACCGTCCATTTCCGACAGGCTGGCCACCGCGAACCGGCCATCGCGGGTGAATTCGACATGGGCGAAGGTCTTGCCGGGCTCCCCCTCGATCTCCTTGATCACGGCGAGCGAGTCCTTGTCGATGACTTGCAGGACGTGCTTCGCATCGGCGCTCATCATCGAATCGACGAAGGCATGGCGGCTCCGCTCGTGGCTGCGCAGGAAGAAACCCGGACCGCGGGTGGGGATGCGCTTGACCACCTGCCAGGTTTCGAGGTCGATCACGGTCACCTCGGCGGTCTTGAGATTGGTGCTCGCCATCACGCGCCGCCCCTGCCAATCCCAGGTGATGCCCGAGCCGAGGTGGGGCATGCCGTCGAGCGGCAGATCGGCGATGCGCTTGCGCACGTCGAGATTGACCACCTGGCCGCCCCCTTCGCGCGACGCCCCCATCAGGGTCGAGTAGTCCTGGGTGAAGAAGAAATCGTCCAGCACGTCTTCCAGGACCGTCCGGCGCGGATTCAGGTAACCGCGCACGAAACTGCCTTCGTGAAACTGGTAGTCGTGAACCTGGCCCAGCGGAATCTCCTCAGCCGCCGGATCGAAGCTGATCTCCCACACCTCGGGCACATCCTTGAGCGCCGCGATGAAAGACTGGCGCGGCGTGGCCTCGTACACCGCCGACACCCGCGAACTCCGCTTGCCGTCACTGTCGACCGCGTCGAGCACCTTGACCAGGTTCAGGTCGCCATCGAGCAGCACCAGGGTATGCGGCAGGTAGTTCGCGACCGCCAGGTGCCGCCCGTCGGGCGACGCGGCGACGTTGCGGGTGTTGATGCCGGCACGCACCTCGGCGACCACCTTGAGGTTCCACAGGTCGAACTTGGTCACCCAGCCGTCGCGCGAACCGAAGAACACGTACCGCCCCCCCGCGGCGAACTTGGGACCGCCATGCAGCGCGAAGCGGCTCTGAAAGCGGTGAATGACCTCGAAACGATCGCCATCGACGACCGACACATGATGATCCCCAGCCTCGACCACCAGAAACAGGTTGAGCGGATCGGCGTCGAACACCGGCTTGTCGGGCAGCGCGGCCGGATCGACATGCACGATGTGCGAGGCGCGAATGTCGTCCTCGCTCCAGCGCGGCGCGGGCTCGACCGGGGTATAGATGAGCTTGACCAGCGCATCGATCTGCGCCGCGTCGAGCACGCCGGCGAAGCCCGGCATCTGGGTCGCGATGCGGCCGTCACGGATGGCCGCGGCCGCGTCGGGCTTTCTGAGGCGGGCGAGATTGTCCGGCAGCAGGGCCGGCCCCATCAAACCCAGGCGCGCACCACCGTGACAGGCCGAACAGTGCTGCTGGTAAAGCACCTGCGGCGAATCGGCCGTCGCGACCGGGGCCGCAGTCTCGCCGGCCACGGCCGGGCCCGCGAGCCAGGCCAGCATGGCGGCCGCCACGCCTGTGCGAATGCGTCTCTTGGTGTCGTCATTCATGATTCGAATATCCCGGATCGTTTCAGTTGGCGCTGCGGCGGCGCGCGAAGGGAATCACCACGACGCGTTCGCGCGCCGCGCCGGCGAGCGCCGGATCGAGCCCGATCTCGTCGTCGCTCAGGTAACAGGCGGGGTCTTCGGCCCACACGTCCCCGGTGATCTGCCCCGCGCGCACGCGCGAACTGCCATTGCAGATCGCCCGGAATCTACAGGCGCCACACCGTCCGCCGAGCGTGCGCGGATGGCTGCGCAGCCCCGCCACGAGCGGGTTGGAAAGATCGCTCCAGATCGCGGAGAACGGGCGCTCGCGCACGCTGCCGAGCGGCACGTGCCACCACATGGTGTCGGGGTGGACGATGCCCAGATTGTCGATGTTCGCGACATTCACGCCGCTCGCATTGCCGCCCCATTCGAGCAGCTTGGCCTCGATGTGTTCGGCCCGCTCGGGAAAGCGCGCCTGCACCCAGCGCAGCAGATAGACGCCGTCGGCGTCGTTGTTGCCGGTCACGAACTCCTTGCGGACGCCGCGCCGGAACAGGTCGAGACAGGTCTCGAAGAGCAGGTCCATCGCGTTGCGGCTGGACTGGTGATGCGCATCGTCGCCACGGTTGCGGTTGCCGCGCCCGGCGTAGTTGAGATGCGAGAAGTAGAACTTGTCGATGCCCTCGTCCTCGACCAGGCGCAGCAGGGCCGGCAGGTCGTGGGCGTTGTCTTCGGTCATGGTGTAGCGCACCCCGACCTTGAGCCCGCGCGCGTGGCACAGGCGGATGCCGGCCATCGACGCGTCGAAGGCCCCCACCTTGCGGCGGAAGCGGTCGTGGGTGGCGGAAATCCCGTCCAGGCTCACACCGACATAATCGAAACCGATCCGCTCGATCGCATCGATGTTGCTGTCGTCGATCAGGGTGCCGTTGGACGACAGCCCCACATAGAAGCCCATCGACTTGGCGCGTGCCGCGAGCGTGAAGATGTCCGGCCGCAGCAGGGGTTCGCCGCCGGACAGAATGAGCACCGGCACGCGAAAAGCCTTCAGGTCGTCCATCACCGCGAACACTTCGTCGGTGCTCAGTTCGCCGGGAAAGTCGCTGTCGGCCGAGATCGAGTAACAATGCTTGCAGGTGAGATTGCAGCGCCGGATCAGGTTCCAGATCACGACCGGTCCGGGGGGGTTGCGCCGCGGCGCGGCGGGCGTGGGCTCGAACAGCTCGCGGATGAAGTGTGAGATGCGAAACATCGGGTTCCTCCCTGTCTGGCCGGATTAGAACCCGCACCCGGGCGCAAGAAAATGATCGCGGTCAATTGCGCCCGGCGCGGCCCGCACCCGCCCCGTCCGGGCTTCGCGGGTCAGGCGGAAATCCGCAGCCCGGTCTTCTTGAGTATGCGCGACGAGTAGAGCACGTCGCGGCTGCGGCACGCCCCCGGGAACCGGATCTCCAGCGCCTGCGCCAGTGCGGCGATCTCGTCGTCCACCGCCTGGCGGCTGCGCCCGTGCACCATCGCGAACAGGTTGTACGGCCACTGCGGCGGGCGCCGCGGGCGCCGATAGCAGTGGGTCACGCTGGTCAGCCCCGCGAGGAAGCGCCCCACGCCATCGGCCGCGGCGTCGTCGATGTCCCATACGCTCATGCCGTTGGCGGTGAAGCCGATCGCATAGTGATTGGGCACCGCGCCGATGCGCCTGATGACTCCGCGCGCGAGCATGTCGGCGACCGCGTCGAGCACCGTTGCGGCCGGGACGCCGAGCGTGGCCGCCACCGCGCCCCACGGGTCGGCGACCAGCGGCAAGCCGGCCTGCGTCGCCACGATGATGCGCCGCGCGAGGCCGTCGGCGTGGGGGTCGCGCACCCGGTCGGAGCGGGTTTCTCCAGCTTGGTGCGCCATCAGGCCTCCAGTTTCATTTCGACGAAGTATTCCTGCTCTTTCGGGAACAGCAGCACTTCGAGCCCGGTCGCCGCGCCGATCGCCTCGGCGGCGGCGGCGATGCCGTCGGGACGCTCGGTCGCGAGCACGAACCACATGTTCAAGGCATGTTCGCGGCGGTAATTGTGCGCCACCGCGTCGAACGCATTGACCGCCTCCGCCACCGCGTCGAAGCGCTGCTCCGGCACCGCCATCGCGGCCAAGCAAAAGGCGCCGCCGACCCGCTCGATCTGGAACATCGGCCCGAAGCGGGTCAGCACCCGGGCGTCGAGCATGTCTTGCAGGCGGACGATGATCTCGGCCTCGTCGAGGCCCAGCAGCGTCGCGAGGTCGGCGAACGGGGTCCGGGTCAGCGGAAAGCCGCCCTGCAGCGCGTTGATCAGCCGGCGGTCGGTGGCATCCGGCGCCGTCGTGGGCCGGGGTTCGGCGCGGCTCACTGGGCTACCCTCCGGTCGTCAGCGCAGGCACCTCCCCACGGGAAGAGAGCGTCCCCTTCGGGCGGCCGGGCGGCGGCGCTCATGCCGGCCGCCCGAAATAGCGGGCACCGCACTGCTTGAACCGCCGGGTGCTGAACAGCGTCGCATGCGGCCATCGATCGAGGCCGTGGCGCCCCGTGATCGCGTCACGGATCGCCCGCACCTCGTCCCGCGCCCGCCCATGGATCATGCAGAAGAGGTTGTAGCGCCACACCGGCGCCGCGCGCCGGCGCCGGTAGCACAGCGTCACCCCCGGCTCGCGCGCGAGCGCGCCGCCCAGGGCGCTCGCGACATGGTCGGGCACATCCCACACGCACATCGCGTTGGCGACGAATCCGAGTTCGTGGTGACGCACGACCACGCCGAAGCGTTTGAACGTGCCGTCGGCCAGCCAGTCCGAGATCATCTCGCTCACCCGCTCGCCGCTCAGTTCGACACGCCGCCCGATCTCGGCATAGGGCCGCGGCACGATCGGTAGCCCGTCCTGCAGCGCGCCCAGCAAGCGCTCCGCCACGGCCGGAAGCAAACAGGGCCTGTCGCCCGCCGGCCGGACCTCGGCGGCCGGGCGACAGGCCCTGCGCTTGTGCGCATCGAGATCGAAGCCCAGGTCGATGTGAAAGGCCTCTTCCAGCGGCAGCACGATTGCCGGGTAGCCGGTTTCGCGCTCGATCCGGGTCACGACCGCGCTGAAATCGGCGCCGGTGCGCGCGGTGATCACGAACCACAGGTTGATCTCGTGCTCGCGCAGGTAGTTGTGATTGACCTCGGGCAGCGCGCTCACCCGGGCGGCGACCGCATCCACCTCTGCGGGCGGCACCGCCAGCGCCACCAGCGCGCTGGCGCCGATACGCCCGGGCGCCAGCACCCCGCCGACGCGGCTGATCGTGCCATCGTCCAGCCAACCCGAAAACCGCTCGAGCACGTCGGCCTCATCGACGCCGTGGCGGCGCGCAAGCTCGGCGAAGGGCTGCTCGACCAGCGGAAAGCCGTGCTGGTAATCGTTGAGCAGTGCGAACCCGACGCCGGCGAGCCCGGTGTCGCGGGCCTGCTCACCGCGGCCCGGGGCCGCAACCGCATGATGCCGGCACATGTCAGAACCCGGTCCGGAACGCGCGGCTGGCGAAGAAGATGCCGCTGGGGCTGTCCGCCGCGAGTTCGGCCACGGGCTCGCGGGTCTTGGTGTCGTAGACGAGCACCTTGTGGTCGTCGCGGGCGGAGATCCAAACCGCTTCGCCGCGCGCCGTGAACTCCATGTGCAGCACCGCGCGGCCGGGCTGGAAGCTGTCTACCAGCCGGCCCGCGAACGTATCGATGACCTGCATCCAACCGTTTTCGGGGAAGGCGAAGTTCACCCACACCTCGCGCCCGTCCGGGCGCGCCATCACGAACACCGGCTGGCTCCTGACCGGGATCCGCTCGAGTTCCTTCCAGGTCCCCAGTTCGACCACCAACACTTCATGGCGCCCGATCGCCGGCAGGTAGGCGCGACCACCCGCGACCGCCCAACCGCGCAGATGAGGCATCTTGTACACCGGCAGCGCCTCCTCGCCACGTCCGTAGCCGGGCAAGATCGTGCGCACGCCCAGTTGCGGCTGCCACAGGTCCAGCATCGACAAGCCGTCTTCACCGAACAGGCCGGCGATGTAGTAACGCCCGTCAGGCGTCACCAGCGCGTCGTAGGGTTGCCTGCCCGCTTCGAAGCGCTCGGTGCGCGGATTCGCCGGATCGGACAGATCGGTGATCCAGATCTGGTTCGCGTCGAACAGCGCGTAGATGAAGCGGTTGCCCGGCAGGTCGGCCAGACCGACCACCTTGGAGCGCGCGCCGTCGCTGCCGTAAACCGCCGGCACGTCGGCCAGCGGTGCGAGCGTATCGGCATCGAACGCGCGGATGCCACCCGGCTCGTAGTTCTGCGCGACCAGAATGCGGCCGTCCTGCGAGATCGCTCCGCCGATGGCGTTGCCGGCCTGCATCACCCGGCCGGCGATGGTGGCGGTGAGCAGATCGACCTTGGTCAGGCCGCCGTCGCGGCCGAACACATAGGCATGGCGTCCGTCACGCGAGAACACCACCGATGCGTGCGAGAGGTCGCCCAGGCCCTCCACCCGGGCGAGCACGGTCCGGCCGCTGGTCTCGACGATCGCGACCCGCCCGGCGGCACGCTCGATAACCACGCCCAAGTCGCCGGTGCCACGCAGTGGCTGGGCAGCGGGCGTCGCACAGCCGCTGAGTGTCGCCACCGCGAGCCCGGCGGCGATGGCAATTGAGTTGATGAATCGATGCATCGTTCGAGACTCCGATCATGTCGATGGCAAAAACGGGAAACTGCGTGGGCACCAAACCCGCGGGCGGATCACCGGCCGGCCCGAACCGATGCCGGGGACACCGCGGCCGTGGCGGGACCGCGGTCTTCCGGAAAGCCGGCAAGCAGCTGCTCGACCATCCACCACGCCTCGGCTTCGGTCACCAGGCCGCGAAACGGCGGCATCGGCGTGCCCGGGCGGCCGCCGACGATGGTCGCCACCAGGCTCTCGGCCGGCCGGTCGTGCAATGCCTGCGGGGTGAGCGCCGGGCCGAGGCCCCCTTTGAGGGTGAGCCCGTGGCACGAACCACAGTCCTGCCGCACCATGTGGATCAGGGCCTGCTCGCGTGCGGCGTCGGGCCGCTGCGCGGCCGGCGCCTGTGCCCATACCGGCACCGCGAACGGCAGCAGCGCCGCCAGCGCAGTCAGCACCATGATCAGCCGCCAGATTAGTTCGTGCATATCGTCCGCTCCTCGGCACCGTCCTGGAATGGCGGCAGTATCGGCCGCGCACCGCCCGGACCGCCTTGACGTGGGTTAATTTCCTTGTCCGCGACGTGGGATATAGTCGTGCTCGCCAAGGTCGATTTCGGCCCTAAAATGTCGGCTCGCAGCTTCATTGCGACCTTTCCGGAGATTCACAGATGCTCCACCCGATCAAGCAGAGCCCGCCGGGGCGCGACACGTCCGTCGGTACGGTTTATCTCGTTGGCGCCGGCCCGGGCGACCCCGAGCTCCTGACGCTCAAGGCCGCCCGCCTGCTCGCAAGCGCCGAGGCGGTGGTGTTCGATCACCTGGTCGGCACCGGCGTGATGGATCTGGTGAACCCGGCCGCCCAGCGCTTCTACGCCGGCAAGGAGGCCGGCAACCACAGCCTGCCGCAGGATCAGATCAATGCGCTGCTGGTGCGCCTCGCGCACGAGGGCCGGCAGGTGGTGCGCCTCAAGGGCGGCGATCCGTTCATATTCGGACGCGGCGGCGAGGAAATGGAGGAGTTGCGTGAAGCCGGCGTACGCTGCGAGGTCGTTCCCGGCATCACCGCCGCATCCGGCATCTCGGCCTGTACCGGCATCCCGCTCACCCACCGCGACCATGCGCGCACGGTGGTTTTCGCGACCGGACACCTCAAGGACGGCACCGTCAATCTCGACTGGCCCTCGCTCGCGCGACCGCAGCAGACGGTCGTCATCTACATGGGGCTCGGCGCGATCGCGATCATCTGCAGCGAGCTCATCAAGCACGGTCTGCCGCCCGAGACGCCCGCGGCGGCGATCCACAAGGGCACCACGCCGCAACAGGTGACGCTCGCGGCCACGCTCGCGACGCTGGCGCGGCGGGTCGACGAAAGCGGCATGAAGTCGCCGGCTTTGATCATCGTCGGGGGCGTCGTCTCGGTCGCGGGGAATCAGGCTGCATCCGGCGATCACACGCGGCGCGAGGCCCCGCAGGCCTGTTGACCGCGTGCCCGCCGCCGGGCTCGACACGGCGGCCGGCGCGCTTGATCGGTATCAAAGCGCGCGACATATACCTGATCAAAACTATCGGATATATGCTGCCCGCCATTCTCACACCGAGCTCCTGCCTGTCACTCATCGCGGCCGCGCCCGCAATGCCGGGCGCGCTGCCGCCCGCCGGCGATGCGGGTCGGCTGCCGACCGCGCACGACGGCCCTCCCCGCCTCGACACCCCGGCCGCAAGCGGCCGCATCCCCGGCAACAAGGGCATCTGGGTCGGCATCACCTGCGTGTTCGTCGAGTTCGCGGTGCTGTTCTCGGTGTACTTCGTTTCGCGCGCGCACTTTCCGACTGACTTCGAGGCGGGCCACGCCCGCCTGTCGCTGGTGGCGGGCACCACGATCACGCTGCTGCTGCTCACCAGCAGCCTGTTGATCGCACTGTCGGTGAATGCGATCCGCGACGGCAAGCGGCGCCAGTCGATCGGCTGGCTGATCGGCGGCCTGGTGCTGGCGCTGGGCTATCCGGTCGCGAAGTATCTGGAGTTTCGCTGGAATCTTGCCCACGGCATCCGCGGCGACTCGGGCATCTTCTTCACCGTGTACTACTACCTGACCCTGACCCACCTGGTGCACGGCTTCTGGGGCATCCTGGGGATGCTGTGGGTGCTGGCCCGCAACCTGGTGGGCGCTTACAGCAGCGCGGAATACTCCGGCCTGGAAGCGCTGGCCAGCTACTGGCATGTGACGGACATGATCTGGCTGATCATCTTCTCGCTGTGCTACGTACTCGTCTGATCACGGAGAGCCCGGCAAATGCGCGTCACTTCATCATCCACCGGCACCCTGGCGCTGGCCGGCGCCTGGGCCCTGCTCGTCGTGCTGACACTGGGCAGCCTGGGCGTCGGACGGTCTCTGCATGCCTCGGCATGGCTCACCCCGATCGTCGCCGCGATCGTCTGGCTCAAATGCACGCTGATCGCGCGCTACTTCATCGAGGCGAACCGCGCCCATCCGTTCATCCAGTGGGCGCTCCGGCTCTTCATCGTGTTCGTGCCGATCTGGCTGCTGCTCACCGCGTGGCTGGGCGAGCGGATCGCGGGGTGGACGACGCTGTGAACGCGACCCGGCGCCGGCAAGCCCGGCGCCCGGCCGGTCCGGCTATTCGGTGACGGTCACCGTGCCCATCATCTCGGGGTGAGGGCCGCATCGATACTCGAAACGGCCGGCTTCATCGAATACGCGCGACCATTTCTCGTCGGGGAAGAAGCGCTCCGACTCCTCGCCACTGCCGCTGAACAGCACCGAATGGCTGACGCGTTTCTCGCGGTTGATCCATACCACCGTGTCGCCGCGCTTGATCTCGAGCGCCGCCGGTTGGTACTTGTAGCCGGAGATTTCCACCACGTGCTCGGCCGCGACGGCCTGCAGCGACGCCAAAACGAAGCCACCCGCGAGGGTGGCCAAAAGCAATCGTTTCATGTTGTATGCCTTTGCGGGCCTGGCCGGGATTCCATCCGCCTATTGCTTGACCGCCTTGATATGGGCGTCGGTATCCAGGCCGAGCTTGTAGCCGAGCGACACATGGTGGAAACGGCCCGCCGCGCTGTCGTCGTGAATCGCGAAGCCGAAGTTGTAGGCATTGCCCGGCGCCAGGGTGACGTCGCCCTCGCCGCCCGCGAGCTTGCGCACGAACACCACCGACCATTCGTCGCCGGCAAGCTTGCCCTCGGCGCTCACCAATGCCTTGCCGCCCTCCATCACCCGCGTTTCGGCGACATGGCCGTCGAACCCCTTGTTCTCGCCGCTGCGCCATTGATACAGGTCGTAGAACTTGCCTTCGGCGAGCGAGCCCCCCTTCACATACTTGGTCTTGGCCTCGTCGGCGCCGGGCATGGTGCGCGAATCGAGATGACAGGTCGCCCAGCAGCCGGCCTGGTCGGCGAGCTCGACCTTGCCGCCGTCTTCGAGCATGAACGCGATCTTGACCGGATTCTTGGCGTCGAGCGGCGCGGCGCCCGACGCGGCTGGCTGCTTCCACGCGAAGCGCATGTAGAGATTCTCGCCGTCATGGCTGGCCTGCACCTTGACCGGAATGAAGCCGGCCTTGCCCGGAATCGGCGCCGGCTCGATCTTCTGGCCGCTGGCCATCTTGCGGCCCATGTCGCTCGCCTCCTCGTCATGGCAGTCGGCACAGGTCTCGCCCTTCTTGAGCGCCCGCGCGCCGCCATGCTCGGTGCCCTTGGTGATCCATTCGAGCGGCGACACGCCCGGATAGAACAGCACCACCTCGGTCGCCGGCACCGTACCCCAGTCCGGGGCCGCGGCGAGGACACCACCCCCCATTCCCATCAGCATCATGGCGCCGATGGCGCTCGCCAACGTCTTCTGTTTCATGCTCCGTTCCTCACTGTGGATATCCGGGAGCCGCGCCCCTGCGCGACTCACTCCTCGTCCTGCTCGGTCATGCCTTCCGGTTTGTGGTGTGCGATACCCTTGTGGCAATCGATACAGGTCATGTTGTCTTCGCGCGCCATCTCGTGCTGCTTGCGCGCGCGCTGCTTCTGTGCTTCGGAATTCATGCTCTCGAGGCTGTGGCAGTTGCGGCACTCGCGCGAATCGGAAGCCTTCATCCGTTTCCACTCGTTGCGCGCCAGCTGCAGCCGCTTGGCTTCGAACTTCTCGCGGGTGTCGATCGAGCCGGTGATCTTTCCCCACACCTCGCGCGACGCCTGGATCTTGCGGATCATCTTGTGCGTCCAGTCCTTCGGCACATGGCAATCCGAACAGACCGCCCGCACCCCGGTGCGGTTGGTGTAGTGGATCGTTTCCTTGTATTCCTGATATACGTTGTCATACATCTCGTGGCACGAGATGCAGAACTTCTCGGTGTTGGTCGCTTCCATCGCGGTATTGAAGCCGCCCCAGAAGAACACCCCGACGACGAAGCCGACGGCCAGGATCGCCCCGAACGAGTAGCGGGTACTCGGCCGACGCAAACGTGCCCACCAACCTGTCGCCGCGGCCTCGTTGTTGCCGCCGACCTTGTCTTGTTCAGTCATGAATCAGTCCTCGCGAACCCTCTCCGCGCACGGCGGAGAGGGGACGTACCACGATCGGCCAGCGATCAGTAAATGTCCTGCATGGTGTTGAACACGTTGAACTTGCCAGTCGGCGTGACGACGGCCGGGTCGGTGATGACCTTCTTCAGCTTGAGGGTCTTGTCGTCATACACGACGATCGCCGACTGATCGGTCTTGCCGCCCCACAGCGAGATCCACACCTCGTCGCCCGCCTCGTTGTACTCCGGATGGGTGGCGCGGCGGATCGCCTTGCTCTCGGGCAGGCCCGAATCCTTGGCGACATCGAGACGCACCGGCTCCTTCGACAAGTCCTTGAGGTCGTATACATAGACCGCCTGCGCCAGATCGCGCTCGGGGTTCATCGGCACATCGGCCCACAAATGGTTGGACTTGGGATGGGTCTTGACGAACAGGTTGCCGGCGCCCGGCATCTTGAGTTCCTCGACGACCTTCCAGTTGTGTTCCTTGTACTTGGCATGGGCCGGATCGTCCGACGCGGTCGAGATCAGCGACACCACGTCGTCGCCGAGGTGGCCGGTGGCCCACACCGGACCGAACTTGGGATGGTTGAAGTTGGCGCCGCGCCCGGGGTGGGGAATCTTCGCGGTATCGACCAGCGCCGCGAGCTTGCCGGTCTGGGTATCGACCGCGGCGACCTTGTTCGACGCATTCGCCGCGACCATGAAGTAGCGCTTGGACGCATCCCAACCGCCGTCGTGCAGGAACTTCGCCGATTCGATCGTGGTGGTCTTGAGGTTCTTGATGTCGGTGTAGTCGACGAGCATGATCTGGCCCGTTTCCTTGACGTTCACCACCCACTCCGGCTTGATGTGCGACGCGACGATCGAAGCCACCCGCGGTTCGGGGTGATACTCGCCATCGACGGTCTGGCCACGGGTCGACACGACCTTGAGCGGCTCAAGCGTTTCGCCGTCCATGATCGAGTACTGGGGCGGCCAATAGGTGCCGCCGATCAGGTACTTGTCTTCGAAGCCCTTGAACTTGGATGTATCTACCGAGCGCGCATCCGACCCCAGGCGCACCGTCGCCACCGTGGTCGGCTCTTCGAACCACATGTCGATGATGGTGGTCAGGCCGTCGCGGCCGACGGTGTAGACGTAGCGGCCCGAAGCGGACAGGCGCGAGATATGCACCGCATAGCCGGTGTCGAGGATCTTCCAGATCTTGTGGGTGTCGCCGTCGATCAAGGCGAGCTTGCCGGCGTCGCGCAGGGTGACCGCGAACACGTTCTTGAGGTTGATGTCGTTCATCTGCTTGGTCGGACGGTCGGCCACCGGCACGATCAGCTTCCAGCTGTCCTTCATGTCCTGAAGCGAGAACTCGGGCGGCACATCCGGGGTGTTCTGGATGTAGCGCGCCATCAGGTCGATTTCTTGCTCGGTCAGGATGTCGTCGTAGTTGACCATGCCGCCTTCGGTGCCGTAGGCGATGATCTTGGCCAGGCGGTCGGTACCGAGCTTGAGCGTGCCGCCCGAGGTCTTGGTCCCGTCCGGCAGGGTCTTTTCCCAGTGTGGTTCCAGGTTCTTGCCGGTCGCGCCCTTGCGCAAGACGCCATGACAGCCGGCGCAACGCTCGAAATAGATCTGTTTCGCGGTGGCCTTCTCCTCGTCGGTCATTGCCGGCGCGTCGGCCGCCCAGGCACTGCCCATGGCGAGCGGCAGCAATGCCAGCGCAAGCCCCTTGAGCGCGATCTTCTTCAGCGAATCCTTGTTTGCCATTTCCTCATCTCCTTTTCAACACTGAACCCATCCGGGCTCGATGTGCGCAGTATCGGCTCGGCCCCGTTTTCAAATCCTTGATGTGAGTTAAGTTTTTCGAGTACTTGATAAGGTCGAGGGGAGATCGGCTCGGCGACGCGCACAGCCGGGACGATATGGCCGGTCGGGGCCGACATGAATTGATTCAAATCATGGAGCGCGCCCGACACGCTCGGACACAATCGCCCCAGCTTCGCGTTTTCGATCAACCAGTCGCATCCATTTACAAGAAGTGAGGGCAATTCCCATGAGCGGCACCTTTACCAAAGCGATGGCGCGCAACGTCTTTTATGGCGGAACCGTGTTCTTCTTTTTGCTCTTTCTCGCCTTGACCTTCGATTCGATGCAAGGCCTCCCCAAAACCGACAACCGCGCCGCCATCACCCCGGCGGTCGCGGCCGGCAAGCATGTGTGGGAGACGCGCAATTGCCTCGGCTGTCACACCCTGCTGGGCGAGGGCGCGTACTACGCACCGGAGCTGGGCAACGTCTACGTCCGCCGCGGGCCTGAGTTCATCAAGGCCTGGATGCAGTCGATGCCCACCAACACGCCCGGTCGCCGGCAGATGCCGCAGTTCAATCTGACCGAGAAGGAACTGGACGATCTGGTGGAGTTCCTGAAGTACACCTCGGGCATCGACACCCAGAACTGGCCCCCCAACATCGAGGGCTGAGTGGGCACCGCAATCCGTATAGAGAAGAGGAATCCAACATCATGAAATACAAGTCTCAAGCGGTCGCGATGCCTTACTTCATCGCGGCGATCGGGCTGTTCGTGGGCCAGATCCTGTTCGGCCTGGTCCTGGGCCTGCAGTATGTGGTCGGCGACTTTCTGTTCCCGAGCATTCCGTTCAACATCGCCCGGATGGTGCACACCAACCTGCTGATCGTGTGGCTGCTGTTCGGCTTCATGGGCTCGGCTTACTACCTGGTGCCCGAAGAGGCCGAGACCGAGCTCTACAGTCCGAAACTCGCGCTCGGCCTGTTCTGGATCTTTCTCGCCGCCGGCGCGCTGACGATCCTCGGCTACCTGTTCGTCGACTACAACACCCTGGCGTCGGCGACCGGTAACGACATCCTCGCCACGATGGGTCGAGAGTTTCTCGAGCAGCCCTTATTGACCAAGATCGGCATCGTGGTGGTCGCGCTGGCGTTCCTGTTCAACATCAGCATGACGATGCTGAAGGGCCGCAAGACGGTGATCAACATCGTGCTGCTGCTGGGGCTGTGGGGCCTGGCGGTGTTCTTCCTGTTCTCGTTCTACAACCCGACCAACCTGGTGATGGACAAGTTCTACTGGTGGTGGGTGGTGCACCTCTGGGTCGAGGGCGTGTGGGAACTGATCATGGCCGCGCTGCTGGCGTTCGTGCTGATCAAGGTTACCGGGGTCGACCGTGAAGTCATCGAGAAGTGGCTGTACGTGATCATCACGCTGGCGCTCGTCACCGGCATCATCGGCACCGGCCACCATTACTTCTGGATCGGCACGCCGGCCTACTGGCAGTGGTGGGGTTCGATCTTCTCGGCACTGGAACCGATTCCGTTCTTCGCGATGACGGTGTTCGCGTTCAACATGGTCAATCGCCGCCGCCGCGAACATCCGAACCGCGCCGCCGTGCTGTGGGCGCTGGGCACCGGGGTGATGGCGTTCCTGGGCGCCGGCGTGTGGGGCTTCCTGCATACGCTTGCCCCGGTGAACTACTACACCCACGGCAGCCAGATCACCGCGGCGCACGGCCACATGGCCTTTTACGGCGCCTACGTGATGGTGGTGATCACGATCATGAGCTACGCGATGCCGATCCTGCGCGGTCGCCAGGCCAACTCCAACAAGGCGCAGGTGGTCGAGATGTGGAGCTTCTGGATCATGACCATCTCGATGGTGTTCATCACCCTGTTCCTGACCGGCGCCGGCATCCTGCAGGTGTGGCTGCAACGGGTGTCCGAAGACCCGATGCCGTTCATGATGGTGCAGGATCAGATCGCGCTCTTCTACTGGATGCGCCTGTGGTCGGGCGTAGGCTTCGCGACCGGTCTCGTGCTGTACGTGGTGAGCTTCTTCATCAAGGGCAAGGAGCCGGAAGCCGCGGCGGCCTGATCCGCTCCAGTCCGACGACCCGGCGCGAGCCGGGTTCTGCAGGGGGTGGCCGATGGCCGCCCCTTTTGCTTTGCGCTCGACGGCCGCCTGAAACGACGACGTCGGGATGAACACGCCCGGGATCCGGCCTTCATGATATTGGCGTGCGATTGCCTTGCGCTCGACCCGAACGGAACGAATGGATTAAACTGCGATGCCTCGGGGCCGGAGCGCATGCCGTTTGGATTCGCTTTGGATCATCCTGTTTCTGGTGGAGTGGAATGAGCGATCTGTTGCCGCAGCAAGGCCGGAACGATCGGCATATGCGGCGGATCATGAGCCGGGCGGCCGCGTGCCTGACCGTGGTCTGGTTGGCGCTGGTGGCCAGCCTGGGCTGGTGGATGTCGCAGCGGGTCGTGAGCGCGCATCTGGACCGCCTGGCGGAGAGTGCCGGACACGAGGCTAAAACCACCGCGCGCGTCGTGGACCGGCTGTTTACCGAAATGGTCAGCGTGGCCAACATGGTGGCGCGCCAAAGTCTGGTCATCCAGCTCGCGACCCGCTATCGCACCGACCCGCCCGGCGCCGCCGAACTCACGCGCGAGCAGCGCGCCGCGCAGTTTACGCGCGACCCGCTGGTGCGCCGGGTGGGCGATTTCATGAACGAGCTGTCCCGCGATCTGGGATACGGCCGTCTTTACATGAACAACATGTCGGACGATACGGTGGCGGCCAGCAACTGGGCCGAGCCGGACAGTATCGTGGGCATGATCTACGCCGGCCGCTCCTACCTTCAGGATGCCTTGCAGCATGGCAATGGGCATTTGTTCGGGATTGCCCGCCTCAACAGAAACCCGTCGTATTTCGTCAGCAGCCGTATCGATGATGCGGATGACGTGCCGCAAGGCTCCGTCACGGTCAGATTCGACGCGTCGGAGATGGCCCTTTATCTGACCGGACAGCACCTTGCGCTGATCGTGAACCGCCAGGGGCGTGTGACCACCACGTCATCGGAGCCGTTCATGCTTCGCAATGTGGCACCGCTCCTGCCCCATGGCACGGCGCTGCCACCGGATGGTGATGAAGACCCGGGCGAACCGATGACAGTGCGCCCGATGGCGACACCGCACCGTGTCGATCAATGGCTCATCGACGGCAGGCCTTATCTGGTGCGGCATCACCCGCTGTCCGATACCCAATATCAGTTGCTGACGCTGGTTGAGCTGGACCATCTCGAACCCATGCGCACGCGGCATCTGTGGACGGCCGGCCTCGTGGCCATGCTCGGACTGGGGCTCATCCTACTGGCCAGCCGCGCGCTCGGGCAGGCGATGATCCGCCGCCAGGAAGAGCGCCATGCGGCCAACCATGACGCACTGACCGGCCTGCCGAACCGGCGTGCGGTGCTGGCCGAACTCGACCGGCTGTTCGCGCTGGCGCAGCGGAAGCAGATGAGGGTTTTGGTGGCCTTCATCGATCTGGATGGTTTCAAATCGATAAACGACACTTATGGGCATGCGATTGGTGATCAGTTCCTGGTCGAGGTTGCACGGCGCATGTTGGCGGGCTTGCGCAAGAGCGACGAGCTCGGCCGGCTGGGTGGTGACGAATTCATCGTCATCGGACTGGTGGATCCGCCCGTGGCCAACGACCCGGATGAGGCCGTCAAGGCCATGCGCAACCGGCTGAAGCCTCTGCTGATCGGCACCTACGATTTTGGCGAGAGCCGTTTCGACTATTCGGGCGCCAGCTTCGGCATCGCCAGTGTCGATCCGTTCGTCAGTTCGCCCCAGGCCGTCCTCGAGGAAGCCGATCGACTCATGTACGCCGACAAACAGAACCGACGCACGCTGGGAACGACATAACACGTTGCCAGGCCCCGTGCCGACACAACGGGGCTGGCTGATCGCCCTGCACGCTTCGATTCCACATGAAAGTCGTGCCCCCGGCGTGACTCGAACACGCGACACCGGGTTTCATCCCGCCGCGGTTCTCGCCGCCGGTCCAGTCTGTCCTTCCCCCATCCGCCCCCGCTCCGCGTGGCCGCAATTGCTCACTTGCGGTTAACCACAATTCGGAAAGCCACAATTTCGCGGCGATCACCTTGTCACCATACTCGCCCCCCATTGGCCGGGAATGGGTTCCCCGTCATCTCTAAATCGATTGGGGGAAGCAGTGAAGAAGATTTTCCAGAGCCTCTATGTCCAGGTACTGATCGCGATCACGATCGGCGTCCTGCTCGGGCACTTCTATCCGGAAACCGGCGCGGCGATGAAGCCCCTCGGCGACGGTTTCATCAAGCTCATCAAGATGATCATCGCGCCGATCATCTTCTGCACCATCGTCGTCGGCATCGCCGGCATGGAAGACATGAAGAAAGTCGGCAAGACCGGCGGTCTGGCCGTGCTCTACTTCGAGATCGTCAGCTCCATCGCCCTGGTCGTCGGCCTGATCGTCGTCAATGTCTGGGCGCCCGGCGTCGGCATGAACATCGATCCGGCGACGCTCGACACCTCGGCCATCGACAAGTACGCGGCGCCCGGCCAGATGCAGACGACCACGCAGTTCCTGATGAACATCATCCCGACCACCGTCGTCGATGCCTTCGCCAAAGGCGACATGCTGCAGGTGCTGTTCTTCTCGGTCCTCTTCGGTTACGCGCTGCACGCCTTCGGCGAGCGCGGCAAGCCGGTCTTCGACTTCATCGAGCGCCTGTCGCATGTTTTCTTCCGCATCGTCGGTGTCATCATGAAGATCGCCCCGGTCGGTGCCTTCGGCGCCATGGCCTACACCATCGGCAAGCACGGCGTCGGCAGCCTGGCCCAACTGGCCAGCCTGATGGGGGCGTTCTACCTGACCTGCCTGCTCTTCGTTTTCGTCATCCTCGGCTCGATCGCCCGCTTCCATGGTTTCTCGATCTGGAAGCTGATCAAGTACATCAAGGAAGAGCTGTTCCTGGTGCTCGGCACCTCGTCGTCGGAATCGGCACTGCCGCGCCTGATGGCCAAGATGGAAAACGCCGGCGCCCAGAAGTCGGTGGTCGGCCTGGTGGTGCCCACCGGCTACTCGTTCAACCTCGACGGCACCTCGATCTACCTGACGATGGCGGCAGTCTTCATCGCCCAGGCGACCAACACGCCGCTCGACCTGTCGCAACAGATCACGCTCTTGCTGATCCTGCTGCTCACCTCGAAGGGCGCCGCCGGCGTCACCGGTAGCGGCTTCATCGTGCTGGCGGCGACGCTGTCGGCGGTCGGCACCGTGCCGGTCGCCGGCCTGGCGCTGATCCTCGGCATCGACCGCTTCATGTCGGAAGCGCGGGCGCTGACCAACTTCGTCGGCAACAGTGTCGCCACGCTGGTCGTCGCCAAGTGGTGCGGCGCGCTCGACCAGGAACGGATGACCGCCGTCCTCAACAACGAGACGTCCGACGAGGCCGACCATCCGGAACTGGTCCTCGACGACGCGCCGGCCCCGAACATCGCGCACACGCCCCAGCCGGCGACGGCTCATCACTGATTCGGTGAGTTCATGGCGATGCCCGCGCCGCCGAGATGGCGGAATCGGCATCACCTGAAATCCATGAGCGCCGCGTTCGCGACGCGCGGCGACATCATGGCGGCCATCATCCGACTTATCCGCAATCAAGGCAGGCCGGAACGGCGCGGCCTAGACTGGCCTCCATGAGCACCCCGGCCTGCACCCTCGATGCCCGCCCCCCGAGCACACCGGCGCCCACGCCGCACCTGCCCGGCGACCTCGCGATCTGGATCTTCATCCTCGCCGAGCTGCTTGCGTTCGGCGTGTTTCTGGTCGCCTACGCATTCGCCCGCTCGGGCGACGTCGCGGGGTTCGATGCCCGCCAGCTGGGCCTCGACCGCAACGCCGGCGCGGTCAATACGGTGCTGCTGCTGACCTCGAGCTTCTTCGTGGTGCGCGCGACCCAGGAAGTCGCGGCCGGCGCCTGCGCCCGCGCGAGCGGCTGGCTCGTGGGCGCGATCGGCTGCGGTCTGGGTTTCGTGGTGATCAAGGTATTCGAATACGCCGAGAAGTTCGGCGCCGGCGTCACGCTTTCATCCAGCACCTTCGACATGTTCTACCTGTCGCTGACCTTCTTCCACTTCATGCACGTGCTGCTCGGGCTGGTGATCCTGACGGCGGTGTGGCTGGGAACGCGCCAGCGCCGCTACGGCCCGGACAACATGAACGGCATCGAAAGCGGCGCCGCCTACTGGCACATGGTCGACCTGGTGTGGCTGATCCTGTTTCCGCTCGTCTATGTGATGCGATGAACCGTCCCGAACCGCACCCCATCCATGCCACACCCGCGCGCGCGCTCGGCGTGTGGGTGTTCCTGATCGCGGCGACGCTGGTGACCTGGCTCGTCGGCGAGCGCGGCGCGCACGGCCCCGCGATCGTCGCCCTGATGTTCGGCCTGGCCTTCGTCAAGGGCAGCCTGATCATCCTCGAATTCATGGCCCTGCGCAGGGCCCCGCTGATGTGGCGGCTGCTCACCCTCGGCTGGCTGAGCAGCGTCTGTGCCGCGATCGCAATCGCCTACTGGAAAGGAATGAGCTGATGATACTCGAGTCCCCCCGGCAAGACCCACCCTACTACGCCGCTGCCGCCGACGAGATCGCGGTGTTCGAACACGCCTGGAAGAACCGCCTGCCATTGCTGATCAAGGGCCCGACCGGGTGCGGCAAGACCCGCTTCGTCGCCCATATGGCGGCGCGCCTGGGACTGCCGCTGTACACCGTGGCCTGCCATGACGACCTCACCGCGGCCGACCTGGTCGGCCGCCACCTGATCGGCGACGGGCAGACGGTGTGGTGCGACGGCCCGCTCACCCGCGCGGTGCGCGAAGGCGGCATCTGCTACCTCGACGAGGTCGTCGAAGCGCGCAAGGACACCACCGTGGTACTGCACCCGCTCGCCGACGACCGGCGCATGCTGCCGATCGAGCGCACCGGCGAACTCATCGCGGCGCCGCCGTCGTTCATGCTGGTGGTGTCATACAACCCGGGGTACCAGAACCTGCTCAAGGGCATGAAGCCCTCGACCCGGCAGCGCTTCGTGAGCCTGCGCTTCGATTTTCCGAATGCTGAGCGCGAAGAGGCCATTCTCATCGGCGAAACCGCGTGCCCGCCCGCGCTCGCCCACCGCCTGGTGCTCATCGGCCGTGCGCTGCGCAGCCTGAAGGACCACGACCTCGAGGAAGCGGCCAGCACCCGCCTGCTGGTCTATGCCGCGACCCTGATCGGCGACGGCCTCGACCCGCTCACGGCCTGCCGCGCCGCGATCGTCGAAAGCCTCACCGACGACCCGGAAGTCGCCGATGCCCTGCTCGAGGTGGTCTCGGCGACATTCGGCCACTGAGCGCGGGCCCGCCATGACAGCCAACACCTCCCCCAAGCCCGGCGCGCCGGCGCACGAGCCGAACCTCCTCAAGGAAGTCATGCCGGGACCGCGGCTCGCGATTCTCGCCGAGAGCCTGTTCCTGGCCAACCTGATGATCATCCCCGGGCTGGGTTTCGCGCTGCTGGTGGCGCTGTGGTTCACGAAGCGCGGCGTGGCCACCCCGCTCGAGCTCAACCATCTCGAGCAAACCGTCGTCACCAGCCTGTGGGGCGGCGCCATCCTGGTCGGCGTCAGCGCGGCGATCTTCGTGATGGGCGGTTTCGGCAACCCGGTTTCGTGGGTGGTCGGGATCATCTACTTCACCTGTTTTCACGCATCGCTGATCCTGTTGGGCGTGCTCGGGCTCAACCGCGCGATTCTGGGTAAACCTTGGCGCTTTCCGATTCTCGGCCCGGCGCTGAGCGAAGCGTTGCGCAGCCGCCCATGACGACCCGCCTCGATCGCGCATCCACCGCCGCCACCCGGCACGGCGCCGTGGCCCGCGCTCCGGCGCGCACATCGTCCGCGCGCACACCCCCACGGAGCTAACATGGAAGAAGTCGTCGGCAAATACTGGCATCGCTGGGTCACCCGCAGCGCGCTCAAAAACCACCCCGAAGCCGTCGTGCGGCTCAAGGAAATCGAGCACACCACCGGGGTGCTGTTTCGCGCCCTGGGCGGCGACGCCGGCTTGCGGGTGGCCGCGGCGACGATCGACGAACATGGCGCCCGCCGCAGCCTGCTCGCCCGCATCGCCGGCGCCGGCGACCGGACCGCGCGGGCGCGCATCGACGCCGCCACGCTGCGGCTGCCGCCCGAAATCGACAGCTTTCCGACCCGCGCGGCCAACCGCGAACTCTACCTGTGGCTCGCGGCGCTGGCCGCCGCCCACGACCGCCTCGACCCCGACCCCGGGCTCGCCCACGACCCGGCGGCCGACTTCATCCGCAACCAGCGCGCGACCCGGCTCGCCCTCGCGACCTGGCCGGGCCTCGCGCCGCGCTACCAGCGCCTGGTGCAGGCCCACCTGGCATTGCGCCCCGATCCGGCGCGCCTGCCGCCGCCGGAGCGCGAGCGCGAACTGGCCATCTGCGGCGCGCTGCTCGAACCGGGCAGCGTCGCGGCGCTGCCACCCTGCCCCCCCGCCACCCCGGCTGCCCAGCCGGTGCTGCTGTGGCTGGAAGGCGCCCGGACGCGCGCCGACGCGGCCTGTCGCAGCGCCGAGCACACGCCCGGACAGACCACCGGCAAGAATCGGCCGGGCGAGGACGACGAGCGGCATGCGTATCGCGCCGAGCGCGAGAACATGCCCAAGGAAAAAAACGGCCTATCGATCATCTTTCGCGCCGAAAGCCTGATGGCGGTCGCCGAGTTCCTGCGCATCAACCGCCCCACCGACGACGACGAAGACCCCAACGCGGCCGCCGCCGCACGTGATCTCGACCACCTCTCGCTGGCCCAGGACAGCGAACCGGTCGCGTCCCGGGTGCGCTTCGACCTCGACCTGCCCTCGGCGTCCGAAGACGACCTGGTTCTCGGCCCCGGGATCAAACTGCCCGAATGGGACTACCGCAAGCACCTGCTGCGCGAAGACCATGTCCGCCTCGTCGAGATGAGCGCGCGCAACGCCAACCCCGCGCCGCTCCCCGCGCCGCTGCGCCGCACCGCGCGGCGCCTGCATCAACAGTTCGCCGCACTCCAGCCCGGACGCTGCTGGCTGCGCCAGCAAGCCGAAGGCACCGAACTCGATCTCGACGCGCTGGTGCGGGCCCAGACCGACCGCCAGGTGGGCCGCACGCCGTCGGACCGCCTGTACCGCTCGCTCGAAAAGCGCCAGCGCGACCTTGCCTGCCTGGTGCTGGCGGACCTCTCGCTCTCGACCGACACCTGGGTTTCTTCCGACGCGCGCGTGATCGACGTGATCCGCGACGCCCTGCTGCTGTTCGGCGAAGCCCTGAGCGCCACCGGCGACCGATTCGCGGTGGACGGTTTCTCGTCGCTCAAGCGCAACCATGTGCGCTACCACCGCATGAAAGGTTTCGATCAGTGCTTCGATGACGCGGTGCGCGGCCAGATCATCGCGATCAAGCCCGGCTACTACACCCGCCTCGGCGCCGCCATCCGGCATGCCGGGAGCCGGCTCGCGCGCGAACCGGCGAGCCGCCGGATCTTGCTGATCCTCTCGGACGGCAAACCCAACGATCTCGACCTCTACGAGGGCCGCTACGGCATCGAAGACAGCCGCGCCGCGATCACCGACGCCCGCCGCCAGGGTTTGCTGCCCTTCTGCGTGACGATCGATCGCGAGGGCGCGAGCTACCTGCCACACCTGTTCGGCCCGGCCGGTTTCGCCGTCATCCGCCGGCCGGAAGAGCTGCCGGCCCGCCTGCCGACGTTCTATGCCCAGCTTACGAGGTGAGCCCATGCCCGACTTCAATTGCCTCTCGGCCGACGCCGCACTCGATCCCGCCCCGCGCCCGGTGGCGCGCCTGCACCCGGACACCCCGGCGGGCCAGCGCGGCCACGCCGCCGACCCGCACCTGTGCGCCGAACTTGCGCGGATTCCCCTGTTCAACGGCCTGGCCCCTGCCGAGATCGCGCGCTTCGCGCGCGGCGTGCGCGCCCTGAAGGCCACCAAGGGCGAAGTGTTGTTTCACCGCGGCGATCTCTGCCACGGCTTTCATCTGCTGCTGGGCGGCCAGGTCAAGCTGGCATTCACCTCGTCGGACGGACACGAAAAAGTGATCGAGATCATCCGTGCCGGCCAGACCTTCGGCGAGGCGATCATGTTCATGGAAAGGCCCTACGTCGTGATGGCCCAGGCGCTGTCGGACTGCAGCCTGCTGCACATCGACAAGCAGGTCGTGTTCGAGGAAATGGAGCACGACTCCGGCTTCTGCCGCAAGATCATCGCCGGCCTGTCGCAGCGCCTGCATCACCTGATCGCCGATGTCGAGACCTATTCGCTCAAGAGCGGGCGCGACCGCATCATCGGCTACCTGCTGCGCGAGGAAGAACTGGCCGATACGCCGAACGTGAGCGGCCGGGTGAGCATCCGGCTGACCAGCAACAAGGGCACCATCGCGTCGCGGCTCAATCTGACCCAGGAACATTTCTCGCGCATCCTCCACGAGTTGTCGACCGAGGGCCTGATCGAGGTCGAGGGCCGCACCATCCATATTCCCGAACTCGAACGGCTGCGCCTGAGCCTCACCTGAACGGCTCGGGCAGCACCCGGGCGGCGCCGGCCGGGATGGCTCAGGCCGCGCCGGCCATCTCGATTGCGGCCGGCGATGCGATCGGCGCCGGCCGGCCGAAATAATAGCCCTGGAAAGTCTGGCAGCCGTGCCTTGCCAGCCAGTCCCGCTGCGCACCGGTTTCGACGCCTTCGGCCACGACCGCGAGCTCCAGGCTCTGCGCCAGCGCGATGATGGTCCGGGCGATCGCGGCATCATTGCCATCGGTGAGCACGTCGCGCACGAACGACCGGTCGATTTTGATCTCGTCGAGCGGAAGCCGCTTGAGATACGCGAGCGACGAATACCCGGTTCCGAAATCATCGAGCGAGAACCCCACGCCGCTCGCCTTCAGTTCGACCATGGTCGCCACGACCTCGTCCATGTTCTCGAGCAACATGCTTTCGGTGATCTCGAGAATCAGGCGCCCGGGCCCGACGTCGAAATCGCCCATCGCTTCGCGCACGCATTCGACGAAACCGTCCTCGTGGAACTGGCGCGGGCTGATATTGACCGATACGGTCAGGTGGGCGCGGTCCGCCACGGCCGCCCACTGCGCAAGGCAGGCGCACGCGGCGCGCAGGACGAAGCGGCCCAGCGGCACGATCAGGCCGGTGCGCTCGGCCACGTCGACGAACGTGGCCGGCGCGACCAGCCCGCGCCGGGGATGATGCCAGCGCGCCAGCGCCTCCATGCCCACCACCCGGTTCGAGACATCGACCTGGGACTGATAGTAAACGACGAACTCGCCGCGCTCGATGCCGCCACGCATCTCGACCTCGAGCGTCGCCCGTTCGTTCACCGCGGCCTGCATCGCGGGGTCGAAGAAGCGCATCGTGTTGCGCGCCACCGCCTTGGCCTGATACATCGCCATGTCGGCCTGCTTCATCAACTCCTCAAGCGAAGTCGGGGTGGCGCCGATGAAGGCCACGCCGACGCTCGCGCTGGCGCGATGCGAATACCCCTCGAGATCATGCGTCGCCCCGACCGCGGCAAGCAGCTTGCGCCCCAGCGCCTCGACCGCTGCGACCGGGTCCCCGGCACGATCGCAGATGTTCTCGAATATGATCACGAACTCGTCGCCGCCGAGGCGGCCGATCGTGTCGGACTCCCGGACGCATGCCTGCAGACTGACCGCGACCCGGCGCAGCAGCAGATCGCCCTTGTCATGGCCGAGGCTGTCGTTGAGGAGCTTGAAATCGTCGAGATCCATGAACAACAGCGCGCTCCAATAGCCATGTCGCGCGCTGCTCGCGATCACCCGTTTGAGACGGTCCATCAGCAGTCGGCGGTTGGGCAGGCGGGTGAGCGGATCGTAGAAAGCCAGGTTGCGCACTTCTTCCTCGGCCGCCTTGCGCGCGCTGATGTCGGTCAGGGTGCCGACATAGTGGGTGATCTCACCGGTGCCGGCGCGCACCGCGGTAATGGTGAGCCACTGCGGATAAACCTCTCCGCTCCTGCGGCGATTCCACAGTTCCCCCTTCCATTCGCCGTCACGGGCGATCATTCGCCACATCTCGGCGTAGAAACCCGCTTCGTGACGGCCCGAGCGCAGCAGCTTGGGGGTCTTGCCCACCACGTCTTCGGCGCTGTAGCCGGTCATGCGCGAGAACGCGCGATTCACGCGCAGGATGACCGACTGCGCGTCCGTCACCAGCATCCCCTCCTGTGACTCGAACGCGGTCGCGGCGATGCGCAGTTGCAGTTCCGCGTTCTTGCGCTCGGTGATGTCTTCGAACACCGTCGCAAACCGCCCCTGCCCCACCTGAAACGCGGCAATCGCAAAATGCCGGTTCAAGGCCGGCACTGCGAATTCGAACGCGGTCGATTCGCCGCTCAGCGCGACCCGGGCATAGATCTCGATCAGTCCGGAGTCGCGGATGGCCGGATTGACTTCGGTCACGCGTTTGCCCAGCACCTGCTCGGCCGACAAGCCGCTATGCCGTTCGAACGCCGCGTTGATCATCAGGAATCGATAATCGCAAGGCACGCCGGCCCCATCGCACACGATCTCGTGCAGGCCGACACCATCGAGCGAGTTCTCGAACAGGGCGCGAAAACGCGCCTCGGAGGTCCGGCGCTCCTCGATCTCGGTCGCGAGGGCCTGGTTGCTGCGCGCCAACGCCTCGCGGCTGTCGCGCAGCACCAGCCCGCGGCTGCGCAACTGCAGGTAGGCGCGCAGGCCCGCGAATCCGAAGCCGTAGATGAAGGCGAGCCCGGCGCCAAACGTCCACAGCTTGCGTCGCCACGGCATCAACACCTTGTCGACCGGCTCGCCGACGATCACGGCAATCGGAATGCCCGGCACCCGGGCGACACTGAAGATGCGATCCACCCCATCCACCGCGGACCGGGCCCGGTAGTGGCCTCGGGGCGAATCCGTTCCGAGAAAGGCCGCGAGCGCGGGATCGTCAATCCTGGCGCCTGCTGCGTGCGCGCCCCAGGCCTCGCTCGCCTGCGGCCGGACGGCGATCAGGGTCGATGCGGTGTCGACGATGGCGATGACCTCGACCTCCGCCTGCCGAACCCGGTCCAGCCAGCCGCTGAAGAAGTCGATATCGATACGCACCCCGGCAGCCCCCCGAAAGCGCCCCGCGGCGTCGCGAACGGGGCGCGCCTGCACCAGCTTGAACGCATGCACGACCGGAGACCAGAACACCGGCGACACGACGCTCGACAACGCCGGCTGATCACGCAAGGCGACGAAGAAGGCGCGTTGGCTCACGTCCTGCCCGAGTGTCACGGGGTCGGCCGTGGTATGGGTCATGAGGCCGGCGGCGTTGAACAGCCCGACTTCGTCGACACTCGGCACGACCGTGCGCGCTTCGAACAGCCTCTGGGTCAGCGGCCGCCCTGCCATTTCATCGGAATGGGGAAGGCGCAGTTCGTCCGGATCGATGTTGCCGACCAAGGTCTGCAGCGTCTGATCCGTGGTGCGGAAGTAATCCGCCATCCACTCTTCGATCAGCATGCTGGTAGACGTCGTCCGGAACCGGGCAGAATCGAGCTGGCGGCTATGGTCGGACACCAGCTCCCAAGCGACGAGCCCCGCCAGGACCAGACAAAAGCACGCGAACCAGACCGTCACGCCCGCGACCGAAAGCGCGGACCGGGCGAACGCTCCCTTCCCCTGATTCACGATCAGCATGCCACCGGCAGCCGCACCATCATGCGTGTTCCCCGACCCAGTTCGCTCGCGACGTCGATGCGGCCGCCGTGGCTGACCATGATCTGGTACGACAGCGACAGGCCCAGCCCCGTCCCCTGCCCTGCCGGCCGGGTCGTGAAAAACGGCTCGAACAGATGCTTGATGGTTTCATCCGACATGCCGCAGCCGTCGTCCGCGACTTCGATCTCGACCCACTCACCCACGACACGGGTCGTGGCCACGATCAGCCCGCCGTGCTCCCCCACCGCCAGGCCGGCATTGTGCAGCAGCGTGGTCAGCACCTGGCCGATCTGGGTCGGCACGCACATGACCAGCGGCAACGGATCGCACCGGCATACGACTTCGGTTTGCCCTGCGAGCGATCCCGCCAGCGCCTGGGCCAGGCTTTCGACCAGCGCATTGAGGTCGGTCGGCTGGCGCGTGGATTCGCCGACACCGGAAAATGCCTGCATGTCTTCGACGATGTGCTTGACCCGCGCGAGCCCGGCCCCGGTCTCGGAAAGCAAGGTGGCGACGTCATCACGCAGGAAGTCGAAATCGATCTCGTCCTTGAGCACCTGCAGACGCGCGCGACCGGCTTCATCGAGCGGCGCCTGGGTTCGTTCGTACTTGTCCACCAGCGACAGCAGGCTCCCGACATACTGGGTCAGGGTCGCCAGGTTCGAACTGACGAAGCCGACCGGATTGTTGATTTCATGCGCCACGCCGGCCGCCAGGCGGCCGATGGCCGACATCTTTTCGGACTGGAGAAGTTGCGCGCGGGTGCGCCCGAGCTCGTCGAGTGCCGCCCGCAGGTCGGCCGTGCGTTCCTGCACCCGCTGTTCCAGGCTGGCATTGAGCAGCGCGAGCTCGTCGCGCGCGGCCGCCAGCGCATCGTTGCGCTCGGCCATGAGGGCGTAGACCTGCTGCATCGCATCGACCAGCACGCCGGTCCGCCCGGCCTCGCTCGCCGCCTCACCGGGATCGCTCGCCCACTCCCGGTCATGCGCGCCCGCGCGGATCTGCCGCGCCATCCGCATGTCCGAACCCAGGATGTGGAACGACAGCCAACTGGTGACGAAGCGGGCCAGCGACTCCAGTTGGCGCATCGGCTCCGCGGCCGCGAGGTAGTCGCCCCGCGCCAGCCTGATCTGCTCGGCGAACGCGGCATGCTGGCGCGCATGCGCCTCGCATTCGGCGGTGGCGAGCCCGGCCTCGCACATCACCCGCTCCTCGTCGGCGAAGTGCTGGCGCGCATACCGGTCGAGTTCGTCCAGCAGCAGCAGGATCTCGCCCCGGCTCGCCGCCTGCTCGCCGGTCACCACCGCGACCAACATGTTGAGCATGGCGACCAGCGTCCGGTGTTGTGCGTCCACCAGCGCGATTCCGGTTTCATAACGCTCGTCCCACTTGAATGGCGACAGCGGCGACGCCTGTGCAACCCTCAGCTTGTCGATATCGAGCGGATTCATCCGGGCACTCCGAAAAACAGGGGCAAGTGCCGCCTGGGCCGCGGCGCGAAGGCGGGCAATCGTCCGATTGTGCCAGCTTGGATCGCGATAATCGACGCCGCGCCGCGATCACGGCCCGGCTTACCCGCCTTCGCCGGCACTCGGCACCAGTTGCGCACCAGCATTCACGCTGCCACCAACAAGCACTTCGGCATAGACGCCGAACACCGCCTCGCCATGCTCGCGCGCCAACCAGCGCGGCAGATTGATGTCACGCTCGCCGCTATCCGGATTGGCGCAGGTGGCGGCACAGCGCAGAATCGGCTCGACAACCCGCATGCGCACCTGCCCGATCGAGAGCGTCTTCCCGACCCAGGTCGTTTCCGCCCACGCACACGCAGAGTCGATCACGATGTTCGCCCGCCATCGGCGTGCATCGATCGCCTGGCCGATGCTTCGCTCCAGCTCGACGATCGACGCATGCGAGACGATCGACACCAGCGGCGCCTCGGCATCGGTGAAGCTGAAGCCGCGAGATTCCACGATGCGGACGCCACCGCGCGCCGCGGAACCCGCGAAGGCGTTGAAAAAGTCCTCGAGCGCGCGCCGCTCGTCGGCATCGCCCAGGCGGCCGGCTGCCACGAGCCGGCCCCGGTCGCGGATCTCGAGCCTGTCCGAGCTAGCGTCCCAGCGACTGCTCAGCGCCGCGAGCGCAGGCAGGGAATCGAGCGCGAGGAACGCTCGCTTGGGCATCCAGCGCGGCCGGCAGACATCGATCCCGGCCCCGCCATGCGCAATCGCAAAGCGGCGGTCGTTGGGGAAGCCTTGCCCCGCCGTCATGGTGACCGAGCCGAGCCGCTCGGGGCTGAGCCCCTTCACCGGGTAGCGGAACAAATCTCTTATCGACGGCACCTAGCCCACCTCGCTGACGATCGACATGCCATTCGAGCGAACGACGCATCGTCGGCCGCCGCCCGCCTGTACGACATTATCCGGCACCCGCCGGGTTTCGGCGACGCCGCAGCATGCCCGAACCGTGATCTGCCGAACGAACAACGGACACGATGAAAGGTTAAACTTGGGACCCAAGCGCGAGAACCCGCACATGCGGGTTTCGCGGAGTTTTCATCTTTCACCTTCAATCGAGGAGCGAATGGCATGAGCGTCAAACCACTTCTGGCCACCACCCTGACCCTGGCACTGTTGCTTTCGGGCGCCGCCCACGCAGCCGACCCGGCCGCCGCGGCCATCGATGCCGCTAAGAGCCAGGCGACGGACGCCGCCAAGGACAAGGCAACAGACATGGTCAAGGATCAGGCGGGGCAGATCCTGCCCGCGGCGGGCGGCGTCGGTGCCGCACTGCCGGGCACGCCCGCCGTTCCGGGCGTTCCCGCGGTTCCTGGCGTAGCGGGCGCGACCGGCGTGGCCGGGGCGGCCAGCGCGGCGGGCGCTCTCGGGGCCGCCCCCGGGCTGCCATCGGTGCCAGGCGCGGGCACGGGTTCGCTGACCGACGCGGCGAAGGACAAGGCCGTCGATATGGCCAAGGACAAAGCCGTCGAAGTCGGCAAGGATCAAGCCGCCGAAGCGGCGACCAAACTGACCAAGTAACGCCCCGCACTGCCGATACGCCCGCAGCCGCCATGCACGACATCGATGAGCGGCTGCGGGCCCGTTCGCGCCCGGCCGGATCCGGGACACCACGCGCCGCAGGCCGATTACCCGCCCGACATGGGCATCTTGAATCCAAGAGCAGGAACACCTGAGCATGATCGAGGACTTCCGATTCAACAACTTCGTCTACGGCGTCGCACTGACGCTGATGCTTGGATACATACTCTTCATCGGCCGTCCGATCTTCGTCCCGGTCGTGACGAGCATCCTGATCGTATACGTCATAATCGGCGTATCCCGGCTCTCGGGTTTCATTCCGGTGGTGGGCAAGCGCATACCGATACATGTGCGCTACATCCTCGCGGCGATCGTGATCACGGCGCTGCTGATGGAGCTTTCGGCCCTCTTCGTCGGCAATCTTGCGACGATCGTGACCCGCGCGCCCGAATTTCAGGAAAACCTGCTGAACACCCTCCAGACCGGTGCGACGCGCGTCGGCATCGAAAGCACGCTCACCTGGGAAACGATCCGTCGCGACGCCCTGGGCGAGATCAACCTGCAGCGCCTGATCCGCACCGGCTTCGTGTCGATCGCCGGCCTGCTGGGCGCGCTGGTTTTCGTGCTGCTCAACGTGACTTTCCTGCTCCTGGAACAGCGCACGTTTCATTACAAACTGAGCTCCCTGTCGGAAGACCCGGACAAGACCCGGCGGCTTTTGAAGGTCATCGGCGACATCAACGCCCGGGTGGGCCGTTACCTCGCGGTCAAGACCATGATCAACGTGGTGCTGGGCTTGATCAGTTGGGTGATCATGGCTGCGATGGGGCTCGAGTTCGCGGTTTTCTGGGCCATCATCATCGGGTTGATCAACTACATCCCGTATGTCGGCACATTCATCGGGCTGGCGTTTCCGGTCGCGCTGGCGCTGATCCAGTTCGATGACCTGAACTCGGTGCTGGTACTGCTCGTGCTCCTGTCCGCCGCCCAGGCGCTGATGGGCTACATCGTCGAACCGCAGGTCATGGGCAATTCTCTCAACATCAGCCCTTATGTGATCCTGATCAGTCTTACCGCCTGGTCGAGCCTTTGGGGGATTGCCGGCGCAATTTTCGCGGTACCGATTGCCGCCGTCATGGTGATCGTGTTCTCGGAGTTCGAACGCACGCGCCCGATCGCGATACTTTTATCGATGAACGGGCAGATACCGGAGCGCTCCATGTGAATGAACACGCCGGCCCGCTGTCTTCGCCGGTCGGCCTGGCGCGCAAACATAAAACGGATGTATGTCAAAATAAATCCGTGCAAGACTGCGATTTCATGAGCCAGGTCAACACATCTGTAATTTTTTTGCGGTATTTATTCGGGCGAGACAATCAGGAGCCCAAAGTGCCATGAAGAGCCATAGACTCGAGAACATTCGCCCAGCGAACCCGCGCTTTCACCTGCCACAAGCGGATGGCATCTACCACGCCATCCCGTTCGTTTTCGTCACCGAGACCATGTACCGCGACATCATCGCGGAACGCGAGACCCTCCTGGCCTCGATCTCACCCGAAAACCGCATCCGGCAACACCAGGTGTTCGAGCGCTATGACCCGGCGCAGAGCTTGCGGGGCTACAAGGAGATCCTGTCGCTGTACGGACTTTGATCGCCTCGGACCGGGCTGCCCCGCGCCAAAGCGCGCGGCGCCGGACAAGCGCCCGTGGGTCCGCACGCATGACCGACGGCACAAAAAAACCACCGTTACGGTCAACTCGCATTCACGAGGTTTCGAGACCGGTAACGGTGGTCATGCAATTTCAGCCGGCCACGGCCGGCCGACTTTCAAAGCAGGCGGCGAATCGCGCGATCGACGGCATTGTAGAACAGGCCGTCGGGCTCCGCGGTGCAGAACGCCTTGAGCAGTTCACCGAACTGCTGCCCGATTTCGGGCCGCCCCTCCGGCACGCTCAGGCTACGCTTGGCAAGCGAGTATTCGGCGAGCGGCCGCACGATCGCCTCCACCCGCGCCGGGTTGTCACCGACCTGCGCCGCCACTTCTTCGCAGGTCAAATGCACCACGTCTTCGAACCGGTAGCTTTCCTCGGCCGACACGGTGTTCGACAACACGATCAAGGCACCCACCGATACGGCTGCAAAAATTTTCTTCACGCTTGACACTCCATCGAAATTACACGAACCACAGTTGAAGCTCAGCGGAGACGGCCGATCAAGGCACCGCCCGCCGCCCCATATACACCGCCCCGGACAGCACCACCGGCACCATCGGTCAGCAAGCCCACGCCCGCCCCCACGGCCGCGCCACGCGTGGCGCTGCTGCGGGCATCGCTGCTCTCGGTCATTGCCCCCACACCGCCACCGATCAGGCCGCCGCGCACCGCGCCGCCCATGCCGTTGGTCAGGCCACCGACACCGGCACCGACCACGGCGCCGGTCACGGTGTTGTTGGCAAGGGCCTGCCCACCCACAAAAGATGCACCCGCGACCAGCGAGGCCATCATGAGATGTCTAACGCGCATTCAATCCTCCTTTCATATCATCCAACGCACATCACGCGCTTCGCGCAAATTGACCCGGAATCGTCAATGACGGCGATCATGGTAATCTGAAATCAGCCAGGATCAAACCCATCGCATCCGTCCGGGCGCATCGAGCCTCGCACCAGGATCGATGGCCCATCCCTGCTGCACGATACTCCCGCCCCTGAGATACCCAAGTGCGCCCGGCCGCCTCACGATCATGCATTTGACACGCCATCGGCCATGAACTAGCCTGCGCGCACCTCAGGTTTCTCCGCAAGGAGAACGAAAAGGGAACCCGGTGCGGCGCGCGCGCCAATTCCGGGGCTGCCCCCGCAACTGTAGGCGGCGAGTATCACACCCATGCATGCCACTGGCCAAGCGCCGGGAAGGCGGGTGAGATGCACCATCAGCCGCGAGCCAGGAGACCTGCCGAAGGTATTTCGTCATCAATCCAGACCGGGGCGGGGTGTCCCGGGGAGGCACGGCCGTGCTCGTCCCGTTTCGATTTCGCGACGGGCGCGGCCCGACCGGCAGACCATGCGCATGGCTGCATGGTCGCTTTCCATCCCCGCCGCGGTCGAGCCAGGAGAAGCACATGCAAGCCATGTCGCATTCGGCTGTCGTGGGGACAGCCGCGCACGAAGAGACCCCGCACGCGCATACCACCGCGACCCGTTCACCTCCGACGACGATGGTCGACGTCGTCTTCCCCGAGCGCGCCAATCATCACGGCACCTTGTTCGGCGGCGCTGCATTGGCGATGATGGACAAGCTCGCCTTCCTGGTCGCAACGCGCGAAACCCGGCGACCGATGGTCACCGCGAATAGCGGCCGCATCGACTTCCACAGCCCGATCCCGCAGGGCCGCCTGATCGAGCTGTCGGGCAACATCGTCAGGCGCGGCACGCGCTCGATCGAGGTGGATGTGTCGCTCATTGCCGAGGACCTCTGCAGCGGTATCCGCAGCACCGGACTGCACGGACACTTCACGCTGGTCTCGGTCGGAGACGCCCGGACGGGTGCGCCTGCGGCCCCCGTGCCGGAGCCGGTGGATGAACACACCACCCGCATGGTGGAACTGGTGTTCCCGTCCCACACCAACCATATCGGCACCCTGTACGGCGGCCAGGCGCTCGAGTGGCTCGGAAAGGCCGCGTTCGTCGCCGCGTCGCGCCTCGCGCGCATGCCGGTCGTGATGGCATCTTCGGACCGGATCGATTTTCATGCGCCGGTGCTGGAAGGCGAAATCGTGGATCTGTCCGCCAAGGTGGTCCACGTCGGCAACAGTTCGCTGGTGGTGGAGGTGACGATGCATGCCGAAGAACTGCTCAGCGGACAGCGCCGGCTATGCACGCGCGGGCAATTCACGATGGTTGCGATCGCTTACGACGGCAGGCCCACCCCTGTCGCGCCGCCGCGCCCGATTTCGGACGCGTAGGCGCAAAAGGCCGGGCACGCCCGGCTCGCGGCCATCGCCGGCATCAGGCGCGGTAGCCGATTCGAAAACCGCCCCAATGGCGCCCATTTACGTAAACCGGCGCAGAGATGTCGTGGATGACCTCACCGGTATCCCGGCGGTAGGTTTGCACCAGATAGGGCAACTCGTGCGCGCCGCAGCGCCGACCCACCGGATCGTCGAAGATCCGCTTGGTCCGGTTGGCAAGCAGATCCTTGTCATGGTCGCCGGTCAGGGGCTGGCTGTAGCGCTTGTTGTGGGTCGGAAGATAGCCGTTCTCATCGACCACGCAGGCCAGGAGAATGCTTGTATCGTGCTCGAGCAGCGGCTCCTGAAGCGGCGGCATGATGCGGTCGGTCAGTTCGTCGAAGCGCGAGCGGTATTTCTGCGGCCGCGTCCCGGCGATCGGACGGTAATCGCGGTCGAAAAGCGCCTGCTCGTCGATCTGCCCGTTGCGGATCGCCTGCTCGAGCAGGCGGCCCGCCTCGGCTGCGGCAACGACGACCTTGTCGGGCATGCGCTTGTGTATCTGCATGGCCTCTTCGCCGGCTGGCCCCAGCCGGAACACCTTGCTGATCTCGTGCAGGTTCGCGGCCAGGCTCTCCAGCCGCCGCGCCTCGTTCAGGGTGTCGGCCGCGCCGCTCGCGTTACTCTCGACCAGGGTCATGATGTCGCGCACATGCTCGAGCACGGTATCGGCCTCGCGGCTCTGCTGGGCGATCGCCACCGCGATACCCTCGACCTTGCCCATGGTCTCGACCGCGCCCGCATCGATCTTCGCGAGCGAATCCGCAGCCTGCTGCGCCAGTCCGGCTCCGCCATGCGCCAGATCGGCGCCGACCCGGATGGCATCGATCGCGGTGCGGGTCTCGGTCTGGATCGCGACGATCACTTGACCGATCTCCGCCGTCGCGTTCGACGTGCGCTCGGCCAGCTTGCGTACTTCGTCCGCAACGACCGCGAAACCACGGCCCTGCTCGCCCGCCCGCGCCGCCTCGATCGCGGCATTGAGGGCCAGCAGATTGGTTTGATCGGCGATCTCGCGAATTACCTGAATAATGCCGCCGATCGATTCGGACCGTTCGCCCAGCGCACCCACGAGCTGGGCCGAACGCTCGACCGACATCGCGATGCCTTCGATACCGTTCGAGACTTCGGTCACGCTGCGCGCGCCCCCCTGCGACAGGCCACGTGCCTCCTGCGCGTTCTCCGCGGTCCGGTTTGCATTTTCGGCGATCGAGTTGACGCCTCGGGTCATGTCTTCGATACCGCGCGCCATGCTCTCGGAAGCGCTGCGCTGGCGCTCCGACCCCTGGGCCACCAACGCCGCATGCCGTCCGAGCGCATCCGCCGCATCGGCAACCCGCTGAGCGTCGAATATCACTTTCCCCACGATGCCCTGCAGGGTTTCGATGAAGCAGTTGAACCCCAGCGCGGATTCGCGCAGCGGACCGGCATCGACCGGCACCCGTTGCCCCAGGTCGCCGGTCCGGTTCATGGTGACGAACACCTCGCGCATGCGCGTCAGGGGGGCGTCGTAGCGGATCCGGACAAGCAAGTGGACGCAAACCACAACCGCAGCCCCTGCGCCAAGCGCAAGCGCTGCCCGCACCGGGGTCGACGCATCGGCCAGTGTGAAGGCAAGCATCGCAGCCAGTGCCGTCACAACACCCGGAATCAGGAAGAAGAGGACATTCATGGCAAGGATCGCTCTCTGGTAACGCGGACACAGGCTGTTCGCGAAGACTGGATCGGACTCAAGCAGTATAGCGGCGGCCGAATCCGAATCTTTAACCAAAGTTTGCATATTTTCGGCGGCACCTCCAACGGCGCCACCCACCGGCCGGTCACGCTGCCGGCGCGATCCGCAGCGGTATGGTCACCGGCCCGTCGTTGATCAGATGCACCTGCATGTCCGCCCCGAACTCGCCGGTCTGCACCTCCGGGTGCAGGCGACGCGCCTGGTCGACGAAATGCGCATACAGTTGCCGGCCTATCTCCGGCGCGGCCGCACCGGTGAAGCTGGGACGATTGCCACCAGAAGTATCGGCCGCGAGGGTGAACTGGCTGACGATGAGCAAGCCCCCTCCCACATCCTGGAGCGAGCGGTTCATCCTGCCCCGCTCGTCGGGGAAGATCCTGCACTTGAGGATCTTGCCGAGCAGGCGGCTCGATTCCACCACCGTATCACCGTGCTCGGCACAGACCAGCACCAACACGCCGATACCGATCTGCCCCACGGCCCGGTGCTCGACGACCACGCTCGCCGCCGAAACACGCTGCATCAGCGCCAGCATCCCGCCAACCCTCCAAATCGATCGTGAGTTCTACACATCTCAGCAGTTCGCCGCCGCAAGCATGCAACAGTCCCGACCCGCGCCCTTGGCACGGTAAAGCGCCGAGTCCGCCCGCCCGATCAAGCCCAGGCGGTCGGAACCATGATCGGGAAACACGGCGATGCCGATGCTGGCGGTGACGGGGGATATACCGAACTCGTCGGCCCACGCCGCCGCCGCCAGTGACCGCCGCACGCTCGCCGCAATCCGCAGCATCCCGTCGGAATTGGTGTTCGGACAGACGATGACGAACTCTTCGCCCCCCCACCGCGCCACCAGGTCGGACTTGCGCATCGTCGCCTGCATGATCTCCGCCGCCCGGCGCAGCACCTTGTCGCCGACCAGGTGCCCATACACGTCATTGATCGACTTGAAATGGTCCAGATCGCAGAAACACAGCCCGAACGGCATATTCACGCGCTGGCACAACGCAAGCTGCATGTCGATGAACTCTTCGCCGCGCTGGCGCGTCGCCAGGCCGGTGAGGCCATCGTTGGCCACCAGCCCCTGCAGGCGCAACTCCAACGCCTTGCGCTCGCTCACATCCTGCACCATGCCGACCACCCGCGTAGGCCGACCCGCCGCGTCGCGCTCGCACACCCGCCCCCGGTCGTACACCCACAGGTAATGCCCGTTGCGGTTGCGCAGACGGTACTCGGCCTCGTAGCGTACCCGCTTGCCATCGAGGTGCTCCCGCAACACCAGCGCCACCAGCGGCGCGTCTTCGGGGTGCACGTTGTCCGACCAGGTTTCCAGCTTCGGAGCCATCTCGTGCGGGCCGTAGCCGAGCATGCGCTTCAGTTGCGGACTGAAAAACAGTGAATCGTCCGACAGATCCCAATCCCACAAGCCGTCCGTGGCCTCGTTCAACGCGAACTGCAACTGGCTCTCGCGGTCCCGCAGCGACGCATCGAGCGCCGCCCGCCGGGTGACATCACGCGCGATCGATAGAAAGTACTCCCTGCCATCGGCGAGAAAGCGCGTGGTATTGACCTCGACCGCCAGTTCATGCCCGTTGCGGCATCGATGCCGCCCATTGAACGTAAAGCAGTCGGTGCCCCGGATCGCCGCGGCGATATCGGCCCACTGCGGGAACCCGGTCACATCCTTTTGCAAGCTGAGCACCGAATGATCCAGCACCTCCTCGCGATCCAGACCCAGCGCCTCCCATGCCATCCGGTTACCCCAGACGATTCGCGAGGTTTCCGGCTCGATGAGATAGACGGCGTCGGCGAGATGCTCGAAGAGTGCCTCAAGCGCGGGCAGCGGCGTTTCACTGATCGGTGAAACCATGGTGTCGTTCCGGCAGGAATCGTTGACGAGCGATGAGCGATTTGGTGCGACATGATCGCAGCGAACCCGCGCGGGTGCAATGCAGCAGACACTCTGTGCGCCCGACGGTCGTCGTGGTCGTGGCAGTTCAATAGCGCCGACACTCGTATCCATCCGGTCGCGATAGCTTGAACAGTAATGTGTATAAATATACAGTTACACCAGATTCCCGCACACTGGAGTAAGCGACATGGCACTCGGCACGACATGGATAACCATAGGACTGGGCTTGTTTTCCGGCCTCATGATCGCGACGGGCCATACCGGCGCCGGCATCGCGCTCGTGGCAGCCGCCGGATCGGTTGTCGGGCTCAGGCATGATGACGCGATCAAGCGTGGCGTCGGGTGACGCGTATCGCGCACAGCCGCGCTCAGTGCATCGCGAGACCGCCGGTCGTGTCCGACACCGACGCATCGCTCATGCCGAGCCGCCCGATCGACGGCAATCGCAGTCCAGGGCGGTTGAGGTCCACACCGAAATTCAGGCCCAGCACGTTGAGCTCGACCCCTTCTTCGAGCCCCACGATCGCCCCCAGCAGACCGAGCAGCGTAAGCTGAATACCCGCCCCGGACGGAGAGAGCCCGAGCGCCTCGCGCAGCGGCCGGTAGTCCTTGCCGATCGCATTGGCCGGCATGTCGAGGCCCATGGCTGGCACTTCGCGCCCGATGTGCGCAATGAAGGTATTGCTGTTGGGGCCCGGGTAGCTACGATACCTATCCGCATGCGGATAGGTCGCGATCGCCGCCTCGATCTCGTCAATCATGGCCTCGACCCTGTCCCCGCGGTGGTCCACGAGCACCGTGGGCATCGCACCGAACCATAGCCCGTCGGGAACCGCATGATTGCGCCTGATCACATTACGCCCTCCCCAGCCGATCACTTCATAGCGGGTATAAGCGGTTTCACCACGACGCTTGAAGATGATCCACGGATGTACGGCGAAGTAGCGGCGCCAGCCATAAGTCGGTGCCGCAAACACCTGCACGATTGCAGTCCCGGCATTGCGCACCGGATCGGGCGCGATACCGGCAGAGTGACGCGCCGCGTTGCGCCACCCCTGGCGATCGCCGGCGCCCACAGGCGGCGGGCTATTGGCCAGGCCAATGCCGAACGAGAGGCAGAGCAACCCAGCAAGGGCGAGTACGACGATTTTTCCTGAGTTCATATCCGGACGAGGGCCATGAGGTTGGACACGCTAAGCACCTCCCCAGCCCCAAGACCCGCCGCGACATCGCATGGTTCCCCCGACCGGAGCAGCCTCACCCGCATCGATGAACTCCACTTCGCCCCGCGTGTCTATAGCCGTTACCCGCTTGGCGGCCAAGCGTGGCGACCATCTCTTCCCCGAATCTTTTCGAGCGCGAAAATCATGCTGATGACGACGACCCCGTCCGTGGAAGGCAAGACCATTCGAAACTATCACGGTGTCGTCACCGGTGAAGCGATCATTGGCGCAAACGTGTTCAAGGACATGTTCGCAGCGGTTCGCGACATCGTCGGCGGCCGTGCCGGCGCCTACGAGAACACACTGCGTTCCGCCCGCGAAACGGCTTTCTCGGAACTCGGCGAATCCGCACGCCGACTCGGCGCCAACGCAGTGGTGGGCATCGACATCGACTATGAGGTGCTCGGCGAAAAAAACGGCATGCTCATGGTCGCGGTCAGCGGCACCGCTGTGACGATCTCCTGATGATCCGTCGACCAAGCCGCGCGCTGCGGTGTCGGGCGAGCACGTCACACCCGACGACCGCAAGACCGGGTGCGTTTCGCAGCGTAAGAAACGCCACCGTGCCTGTCATCAATGCGAAGCGTATAAGCGCTGCTAGAAATTTACGCCATCAGTACAGACGGATAATAAATCAATAGAATCATTGAGTTATTCACATGATTTGCGGAGGCGGTGAGATTCGAACTCACGAACGCCTTGCGACGTTGCCGGTTTTCAAGACCGGTGCATTCAACCGCTCTGCCACACCTCCGGGAGCCGCGCAGTATACCGACTGCGCTCTAATCCGTCACGCGCTCGAACAATGCGATCGACTCGACATGCGAGGTTTGGGGAAACATGTTGGCGATCCCCGCACCGGCGAGACGATAGCCTTTTTCGTGCACCAGCACCGCTGCGTCGCGTGCGAGGGTGGCCGGGTTACACGACACATAGACGATCCGGCGCGGAGACTGCCGGCCGCCGAGTGCCTTCACCACTGCGATCGCCCCCTCTCTGGGGGGATCGATCAGCAACTTGTCGAGCCTGCCCAGCGCCGCCATGCTGTCCTCGGTGGCATCGAACAGGTTCACGGCGTGAAACTCGGTGAGATGGGCAAGACCGTTACGGCGCGAATTCTCAGCGGCACGGACGACCAGCGACGCGCTGCCTTCGATACCGACGACATGGGCGCCGCAGCGCGCGATCGGAAGGCTGAAGTTACCCAGACCGCAAAAGAGATCGGCGATGCGCTCACCTGGCCGGGGGTCGAGCAACTGCATCGAACGACGCATCAGGATGCGGTTCACCGCAACGTTGACCTGGGTGAAATCGGTGGCACGGAAATCCAGCGTGACACCGAACTCCGGCAAAGAATAGCTGAGACCCGACGCATCCGCCGGATGGAGGCGGTAGATCGAATCCGGCCCCGCCGGCTGCATCCAGACCTGCACTTGCCAGTGGTCGGCAAAGCGCGCAAGGCGAACTTCATCGGCGCCGCTGGGCGGCTGAAGATTGCGGAACACCAGCACGGTCGTCGCATCGCCGACTGCGATCTCGATCTGTGGCAGCCGCTCCGAAATCGACAAGCCGGCCACCAGCTCACGCATCGCCGGCAACATCGCCGACAGCCGGGGCGGCAGGACCGCGCAGCTCGACATATCGGCGACGTAGCTGCTGCGGCGCTCGTGAAAGCCGACCAGCACCCCGCCCTTGCTCGCGACCTTGCGTACCGTCAACCGGGCACGCTGGCGATAGCCCCAGGACGGGCCACTGATCGCGGGGTAGATGATCGCGGGTCTGACCTTGCCGACATGCCGCAAGGCATCCTCGAGCACGCGCTGCTTGATGGCGGTCTGCGCGAGCGCATCCAGATGCTGCATGGAACAGCCGCCACAGGTGCCGAAGTGCGGACACCGCGGCGCCACGCGCAAGGCACTAGTACGCAAGAGCTTGTCGACCTGACCGAGTTCGTAACGCGGACGTTGCCGTTGCACCGTGTACTCGACCCTCTCGCCCGGCAGGGCACCTTCGATGAAGACCGCCTTGCCGTCGACATGGGCGACGCCGCGACCTTCGTGGTCGAGTGACTCGATTGTGGCAACTGACATGGCCGTTCCAGCGCAAAGGGGCCCGATATTAACCCGCCCGACCCGCTTTTTCATCCCTGATGCGACGGGTGCGCGCCCAAGCCGGACAGATTTGGGATAATGCGCCAATGGATACGAACCTGCTTGGCGGCCTCTCGCCGCGCCAGTTCCTGAACGAATACTGGCAGAAAAAACCCCTCCTGGTGCGCCAGGCCATGCCCGGCTTCAGCGGCTTGCTGGATCATGCCGACCTCCTCGCGATGGCCTGCGACCCCGACGTCGAATCGCGCCTGGTACGTCGTCGCGGCGACGAATGGGAACTCCAGCGCGGACCACAGAAACCCGGCAAGCTGCGCGGCGCGAAACACCCCTGGACCGTGCTCGTTCAGGGTCTCAATCTGTGGATACCCGAGGCCGACACCCTGTTGCACCGCTTCGATTTCATTCCGCAAGCCCGCCTCGACGATCTGATGGTCAGCTATGCCGTCGACGGCGGTGGTGTCGGACCGCATTTCGACAATTACGACGTCTTTCTGCTCCAGGGCGCGGGGAAACGCCGCTGGCGAATCGGCGCGCAGGATGACCGCCGCCTGCTCGACGATGTACCGCTCAAGATCCTCAAGCACTTCACACCGGAATTCGACTGGGTGCTCGAACCCGGTGACATGCTCTATCTGCCCCCCCATTGGGCCCACGATGGTGTTGCCATCGGCGAGTGCACGACTTATTCGATCGGTTTCAGGTCGCCGGATGCGCAGGAACTCGGCGTCGAATTTCTCGGCTGGATGCAGGACAGGCTGAAGCTCGAAGGCCTGTATGCCGACCCCGACCTCGAACTGCAGGCGAACTCGGCGCAGATCGCCCCCCCCATGATCGATCAAGTGATGACGATGCTGAGCGCCATCCGCTGGGATCGTGCCGACGTTGCGGCCTTCCTCGGACATTACCTGACCGAACCCAAGCCACAGGTGTATTTCGAACCGCCGGACGAGCCCCGGAGCCGTGAGTGGTTCCTGGGCGCGGTGCGCGAACAAGGGCTCGCTCTCGACGCCAGGTCCTTGCTCCTGTTTGCCGATGCACGGTTCTACCTGAATGGCGAACTGCTCGAGATCGCCCCCCAGCATCACGCGACGATGGCCACACTCGCCGACAAGCGCCGCCTGCCCGCCGCAGCCGAGCTCGGCGATGGCGCGCTCGTCGACACGCTCTACGAGGCCTATTGCGACGGCTTCGTCCATCCTGTCCACACGCCTTGAACGCCACCGCTCCGCAACACACCTTCGCAGAGTATGGCGACTACCGCCGGATCGCGCTTGAGCGGTGCACGTCCGCCGATCAGGCTTTCGTCGTCGCCGACGACACAGCCTACGCTGTCCAGTTTCATCACGATAGCCCACGCGAAAAGACGCACGACGGCGACAACCGGACGGCCGACCGCCTGCTCGCACAATTTGAAACAATGTGGATGAATACCGTCAATGGCCCGAATGGCGCCAGACTTGGGCTCTAGGGCGGCAGACACCACCGGAACCGCGAACACCACGGCCTCGGTACAGGACAAGCGAATGTTAGAATCGGCGCGCTCTCGCGGTGCCAGCGGACATCCGGCCGCCACCGCGAGATCGACCCCCCGACTTGAAAGGAATCCAATTATGAAAAAATCCGTTCTCATCGCCGCCATGCTCGCAATCTCGCTGAGCGCATGCGGCAACAAGGAAGAGTCGGCCGCCAAGGAAGCGGCCGATGCCGCACTGAAGAGCACCAAGGAAGCCGCCGAACACGCGGCTGAAGCCACGCGCAAAGCGGGCGAAGCCGTCAGCGAGAGCGCCAAAGAAGCCGGCGAAGCCGCCTCCGAAAAGGCAAGCGAAGCAAAGGACGCCGCGGCCAAAGCCTATGAAGACAGCGCCGAAGCCGCGAGCAAGGCAGCCGAAGCCACGTCCGAGCGCGCAGCCGAGGCAGCCGACGCCGCCCAGGAAGCCGCTGACAAGGCCGCAGCCGCCGTCAAAGAAGCGGTCGACTCTGCCAAGCAGTAAATCGGCGTGCTTCCATGAACAAAAAGCCGGCTAAGCCGGCTTTTTGTTTTATTGCGCCTGTTTTGCTCAGCGCAGTTGTTCATGCAGTACGGTCAGGATCCGGGTTGCGGTCTCGGAAGCATCCTCGCCCCCTTCACGCGTCAACACCGTCACCCGCGAGATATCCCCCTCGCCGGCCACCCGAATCCGATACTCGCCGCCCCGCTCCGCAACATCGTTGGAGCTGCGCCAGAAAGCGAGCTTCGACAGCATCCCGGGTGCTTCCTGGCCACTGCCGGCGTCGGGGTCGATATAGCGCACGAAGTAGAGACCCTGGGTACGGTCACGGTCCTCCACGGAGAAACCGAGCCTATCGAGCGCCAGTCCGACTCTTCTCCAGGCACGATCGAAGGACTCGTCCACCTCGAGCTTGACACCATTGCCGACCGCCGTCAGCCGGGCACGCTCGCTCACCGGCTCGGCCTGAACGATCTCGGCCGCACGCGCTTCCTCGACTCCCAGGCGAATCATCAAACGGCTCATCATCTCGGCCTCGAGTTCGGGGTCGGAAGGTCGGGGCTGCCAACTGGTGCGCTCCTGGGCCTGCGACGTGAACACTTCCTCGACACCACGATGGCTGATGAACACCTCGACCGTACCGGGCTCCTTGCCTTCCTCGATACGGGTCCGGAACTTGTCGCGCAGCGACGTCGACCACAACCCGTCGAACACCCGTCCGATCGTCGAACGCAACCAGTCTTGCGGAATCTTCGCCCGGTCTTCGGCCCAGTCGGTTTCCATCACACCGATCTCGGGGCGGTCGATGTTCAAAATGAAGCCAGACTCGATCCAGAAGTCCTTGATCTGGGGCCAAAGTGCCTCGGGCGTGCCCGGGACGACCAACCAGCGCTGGGCGCCCGCACGCTCGATGCGGATGTTGTCCTTCGACACGGGCAGCACTTCAGGCCCGGAGGTCTGGGGTTGCGACGCACGGTCGGTCGAATAATTCGAATAAGTAGCCACACCACGCGGCGCGCTATCGGGGACGGTATAGCGATCGTCGCGGCTCGGAGCGGTGAGGTCGGGAGGAATTTCAAGCGTGGAGACCTGCTTGGCACTCTTGTAGTCAATCTTCTTCGAGTCGAGCATGGAGGTCGAACACCCCCCTACGCCGATCGACAATGCAACCAAGGTTACGCTTAGCTTACGATTCATGAGTGCGAGCGGTCCTGAAATGTCAAACAGTGATACCGGCATGTTGCAGGGCTGCGAGGACGCGCTCATGGCATCCCTCCGACAGGGTCGTGAGCGGCAAGCGAATACCCGACTGGATCAGGCCCATCCGTTCGAGTGCCCACTTGACCGGAATCGGATTGGCTTCGCAGAACAGGTGGCGGTGCAACCACAGCAACCGCCCATTGATCTCGCGTGCCGTGGCGACATCGCCGCGCAAGGCGGCGGCGCACAGCTCGTGCATCGCCCGCGGTGCCACGTTGGCGGTAACCGAGATCGTGCCATGGCCGCCCAGCAGGATGAAAGCCGCAACCGTCATGTCGTCGCCGCTGTAGAGCGCGAAGCCTTCCGGCGCGCGCTCGATCAGGTCGCAGGCGCGGTCGATGCTACCGGTGGCATCCTTCACCCCGACGATATTGGGAATCTCGGCAAGACGCAGCGTCGTGTCGTTGCCCAGATCGGCGACCGTGCGCCCCGGCACATTGTAGAGAATCAGCGGTAGCGCCACCGCCTCGGCGATGGCGCGAAAATGCCGGTAAAGCCCTTCCTGCGTCGGGCGGTTGTAGTACGGAACCACCGAAAGATGCGACTCGGCGCCCGCCTTCTCGGCGAAGCGCGCCAGCTCGATCGCCTCGGCCGTCGAGTTGGCACCGGTGCCGGCGATTACCGGAATGCGTCCGGCCGCATGCTGCACGGCCACGCGAATGAGTTCGCAGTGCTCGTCTACGCTCACCGTCGGCGACTCGCCGGTGGTGCCGACGACCACGATGCCGTCCGTTCCTTCAGCGACATGAAAATCGATCAGTGCGCGCAGGCCGGCAAAGTCGAGACTGCCATCGGGATGCATGGGCGTTGCGATTGCAACGAGGGAGCCGGTAATCATGGCAATGGAAACCGAGAGATTAAAACCGCCATTCTAACCGATCGACGCACGACAGCCACGTGCGCCGTGTAAGCGAATGATCGCGCAATGCGGCCTCAAAGATCGGCGAGCGACTTGATGTGCGCAACGACCGAGCGCGCCAGCGACGACAGCGAATAGCCGCCTTCCAGCAGCGACACGATCCGCTTGTGGCCGCACTCCGCCGCTAGCGCCTTGATCTGCTCGGTCGCCCAGACGTAGTCGGCCTCGACCAGGCCGCACGAGCCCATGTCGTCTTCGTAGTGGGCATCGAAGCCGGCAGAGAAGAAGATCATCTGCGGATTGTGCTTGCGCAGCGCCGGAATCCACACCTCCGATACGATCTGCCTGAACGCATCGCCGCGCAGGCCGGCGGAAACCGGCACATTGACCATGTTCGGCGCTTTGCAGTCGGCACCGCTGTAAGGAAAGAACGGATGCTGGAAGATGCTGACCATCATCACCCTCGGATCATCCTTGAAGATGTCCTCGGTGCCATTGCCATGGTGGACGTCGAAATCGACGACGGCCACCCGTTCGAGGCCATGGGTCTCGAGCGCATGCCGGGCCGCGATCGCGACATTGTTGAGAAAACAGAAACCCATCGCCTTGGCGATCTCGGCATGGTGACCGGGCGGGCGGATCGCGCAGAACGCATTCTCGATCTCACCCTTCATGACCAGATCGGTCGCCAACACCCCCGCGCCCGCCGAACGCAGCGCCGCCTTCATGGTGTTGGGACTCATCGCGGTGTCCGGATCCAGGTGACGGATGCCGTGCTCCGGCACCGCCGCGAGCAGCTCGTCGAAGTAGGTCTGAGGGTGCACCCGGCCAACCTGCTCGACAGTGGCGAGCGGCGCATCGTAAAACGACAAGTACAGATCCAGCCCCGCCGCGATCAGCCTGTCATTGATCGCCGCGAGCCTGTCGGGACACTCCGGATGGAAGCTCCCCATGTCGTGCAGCCAGCAGTCGCGGTGCGTGATGAACGCGGTTGATGTCATACCCCCCTCTCCTGAACGAGATGAACCTTTGTCCGAGCGCCATCTCAAACCCGCCTGCATGCTGGGCGGGCGGAGCGACGTCGGTTCTTTGTCAGCTATTATCACCGCTTCAGGACCAATTTCACAGTACCCAGATCAATGGCACAAACCACGCATCAGGATGCACAAACCTTCATCGACGCCGCCGGCACGATCATCCTGGGGAAGGAGAACGATCTGCGTCTGGCGCTCGCCTGCCTGATCGCGCGCGGGCATCTCCTGATCGAGGACATCCCAGGCGTGGGCAAGACCACGCTCGCGCATCTGATGGCGAAGCTGACCGGCCTCCAGTACCAGCGCATACAATTCACCAGCGATCTGCTGCCGGCCGACATCGTCGGCGTCTCGATCTTCGATCGTGACAGCGCGAGCTTTCGCTTTCACCCCGGACCGCTGTTCTCGCAACTGATCCTCGCCGACGAGATCAACCGCGCCAGCCCCAAGACCCAGAGCGCGCTGCTCGAGGCCATGGAAGAGCACCAGGTCAGCGCCGACGGCCACACGCTGGTGCTGCCCGAACCCTTTTTCGTGATCGCGACCCAGAATCCGGCCCACCAGATCGGCACCTTTCCGTTACCCGAGAGCCAGCTCGACCGCTTTCTCATGCGCATCCACCTCGGTTATCCGGATCGCATCGCCGAGCGCGCCCTGCTGATGGGCGAAGACCGGCGTGAGTTGCTCGCGCGCCAGGAGCCCGTCATCTCGCCCGAACAGATCGGCTCGCTGCAGCGGGCCGCCCGCGGCACGCTGGTTTCGGAACGCATCGTCGACTATGTGCAGCGGCTGCTGGCTCACAGCCGTCAGAGCGCCGCCTTCGACGGCGGGCTGAGCCCTCGCGCCGGCATCGGGTTGCTGGCCGCCGCGCGCGCCTGGGCCCTCACACACGGACGCGGCCACGTGCTGCCCGAAGACATCCAAGCGGTGTTTCCATCGGTGGCGACCCATCGCCTGCACATGGCCAGCGACGGAAGGATGGCGACCCCCGAAGCGATCGGGCGGCTCCTGCACGAAGTCTCGCTACCCTGATGGCATTGCGGCGAATCATCAGCCGGATGCGCGCAACGGTCGACCGCCTGGTGTTCCGGGTCAAGGGTGTCGAACCCGCGCCCATCGTGCTGGGCCAGCGCCGCATCTTCGTGCTGCCAACCCGCAGCGGCCTGAGCTACATGATGGCCCTGCTGACGATGCTGATCGCGAGCATCAACTACAATCTGAGCCTGGGCTACGCGCTCGTCTTCCTCCTGGCCGGGGTGGCGGTGGTGAGCATCGTGCACGCGTTTCGCAACCTTCTCCAGCTATCGATCGGGCCAGGCCGGGCCGAGCCGGTATTCGCCGGCGAGAGCGCGCGTTTCCGGCTACTGGTGAGCAATGACCGCAATCGCCGCCGCCCGGCGCTGCGCTTGGTCGCGGCCGGCGACCGGCCTGGCGACGGCTTCGACGTGGCTGCACGCGACACCCACGCGCACACGCTGCTGCGGCCCACAAGCCGGCGCGGGCAGCTTGCACTCGGACGCGTGGTCATCGAAACGACATACCCTCTGGGCCTCATCAGGGCCTGGAGCATTCTCATGCCGGACGCCCACTGCCTCGTCTATCCGGCGCCGGAACCGCTTCCACCGCCACTGCCCGCCAACGCCAACGCGGGGCCGGGGCGACGCCAAGCGGAATCCGGCGACGACGACTTCGCCGGTCTGCGCACCCATGACCGCGCCGACTCACCCCGCCATGTGGCCTGGAAAGTGGTGGCGCGCGACGGTCCGATGCTCACCAAGCGCTTTTCCGGCCTGGCGGGCAGCGATCTGGTGCTCGATTGGTCGACCCTGCCGGCCAGTCTCGACGTGGAGCGGCGGCTCTCGCGCCTGTGCGCCTGGATTCTCGCCGCCGATTCGCAGGGCCGGGCATTCGCATTGCAACTTCCCGGCGTACGCATCGGCGCGGCAGCCGGAAGCCAGCATGTGCAGGCCTGCCTCGCGCGCCTCGCCCTGTATCGCGAGAACGCCAATGCGCCCGGCTGAGATCGGTCGCTTGCGCATTCCGGCGCGGGTATGGTTGTTCGCGACCGTCACCCTGACCCTCGCGCCGCACGCGATGGCGCAGCCCATGTGGCTCACGCTTTTTTGTGCCCTGCTGCTGTGCTGGCAGGCTTACGAACTCCATGCCGGTCCCTTGAAACGCGCCCGGCGGCTCGTGATTCTGCTGCTCGCGATCTCCGCCGGGATCGCGGTAAAGCTCCATTTCGGACAGTTCTTCGGCAAGGACCCGGGCGTCGCCCTGCTTGCCGTCCTGCTCTGCCTGAAGCAATTCGAGCTGAACGCCGACCGCGACATCCGTGCTGCGGTACTCCTGAGCTTCTTTCTGCAACTGGCCTTGTTTCTGAACGACCAGACCTTGCCGGTGGCAGGGCTGGCGCTGACCGGCAGCCTCATCGCGACCGTCACGCTGCTGAGCTTGCAGGATGTCAGGGCCAATGCGGGTCAGCAATTGCGAACCGGCGGTCTATTGCTGGTGCAGGCCCTACCCTTCCTGATCGTGCTGTTCATCGCATTCCCACGCATCGAGGGTCCGCTCTGGGGCCTGCCGAACGACGCCTTCAGGGCGACGAGCGGCCTGTCGGGCACCATGGAGCCGGGTTCCATCAGCGATCTCAGCGAATCGTCCGCGATCGCCTTGCGTGCCGCGTTCGCTGGCCCGCCACCGCCCGCGCGAATGCGTTACTGGCGTGGCCCGGTTCTCAGCCAATTCGACGGTCGAAGCTGGCGCGCAGTCGCGGCGGGAAGCGCAGCGGCGCCGCGCTACGTCACGACCGGGCCGGCCTTCGACTATGTGCTGACGCTGGAGCCGCACAACCGCCCCTGGCTGCTCGCCCTCGACGTCACTGCGGCCGGGGTCGAGCACGCACGCTACGCCAACGACTTCCAGTTGCTGGCAACGACGCCCGTGCGCGAACGGCGCCGGCTGGCCCTGCGCGCCTACCCCGAAACGCCGTTGGGACCGGTCGAACCTGCCGGGCTGCTGCGGATGAATCTGCAGTTGCCCGCCGGATTCAATCCGCGCACATCCGAACTGGTGGATGAGCTCACGCGCACCGCCCCCGACCCTGAATCGAAAGTCGCGCGTGTCCTGGACCATTTTCGCGGCGGCAGCTTCATCTACACGCTCAGGCCGCCACTGCTGGGGCGTCATTCGGTCGACGAATTTCTTTTCGAAACCCGGCGCGGCTTCTGCGAACACTTCGCCTCGGCATTCGTGGTCATGATGCGTGCCGCGGGCGTGCCGGCACGGGTCGTCACCGGCTACCAGGGCGGCGAGGTGAATCCGGTCGACGGGGTGATGGTGGTGCGCCAGTCGGACGCGCATGCCTGGGCCGAAGTCTGGCACGAGGGCCGCGGCTGGATCCGCATCGACCCGACCGCCGCGGCAAACCCGACCCGCATCGACGGAGGCCTCGCCGCGGCGCTGCCCGACGACGCGTTTCGCCCCCTGATGATGTGGCCGGCCCTGGAATGGCTGCGCGACATGCGCCACCAGTGGGAGGCCTTGTCCAACGCCTGGAACGAATGGGTACTCGGCTACAACCCGGAGCGCCAGCGGCGTCTCATGGAACGCTTCGGTTTCGAACAGCCCGACTGGCGTACTTTGGGCGCACTGCTTGGCGGCGCGATCACCATCCTGCTGCTGGGTCTTTTCGGCTGGGCGATGCTGAAGGAACGCAGCGCCGATCCACTCGATCGTGCCTGGGCGGTGTTCTGCGCCAAGCTCGCCCGGCACGCTTTGCCGCGACACCCCTGGGAGGGTCCGCTAGACTATGCACAACGCCTGACCCAGGCGCTGCCGCGACACGCGAGCCGCATTCGGCACATCACGGGCGTCTATGCAAACCTGCGCTACGGTCCGCCCAATCCGAAACACGTACAACTCGCGCGCAAGCTTCTGCAAGAAATCAAACGGCTGGATTTGAAATGAAACGTTCCGCACTGCCCACCCTGCTCCTGATCGCGCTTGCCGGCCACACCGGCACCGACGCGAACGCCGCTTTCGAATCCGACGAAGGCGCGCTCGGCTTCGTACGCGAAATGACCGAGAACCACGGCTTCGAACGTGAGGTCCTGCTCGACGCGCTCAAACGGGCGCGCCACGAGCCGGAGGTGATTCGCCTGATCACCCCCCCCAAGAGCACCGGCGCCCGCTCGTGGAAACGCTACCAGGCCCGTTTTCTGGATGATCGCCGCATCGACGGCGGTCTGCGCTTCTGGCGCGAACATCACGCGACCCTCGAGGCCGCGAGTGCCCGCTTCGGCGTTCCGCCCGAGATCATCGTGGCGATCATCGGCGTGGAGACCCACTACGGCAGCTATACCGGCAACTTCGAAACGGTATCGGCGCTCGCGACGCTCGCGTTCGACTATCCACCGCGGGCCGAGCTCTTCCGCAAAGAACTCGAAAACCTGTTCCTGCTGGCGCGCGAACAAAACCGCGACCCGTTCGAATACTCCGGCTCCTTCGCCGGCGCACTGGGCTACCCCCAGTTTCTGCCGAGCAGCATCCGGAACTACGCGGTGGATTTCGACGGCAATGGCAGGATCGATTTCGACAGCGACCCGATCGATGCCATCGGCAGCGTCGCCAACTACCTCGCCGCCCATGGCTGGGCGGCGGGCGATCCGGTCGCGGTGCGGATACATCTGCCCGATGGCATCGATTCGGCCGGCCTGATCGCGGCCGGGATCTACCCGACCCTCGACGCCGACAGCGTGAGAAACCTGGGCATGATTCCGTTGGGGGGCGATCTGCACACCGGCAAGGCGACCCTGGTCGACCTGGTGACACCGGGCGAGCGCACCGAATACTGGCTGGGCTATCAGAACTTCTACGCGATCACCCGCTACAACCGCAGCAGCTTCTACGCGATGTCGGTGTATCAGCTCGCACAGGCCTTGCGCGGTGGCTATGGCGCCCCGACCGCCGGACGCTGAGCGGGGCCTCAGAGCAGGACGTCTCGCGAAATACCCTTGCGCCGGATCGCGCGGCGCAGCAGCCCCAACGCCTCGAGCTGGATCTGGCGGACCCGTTCGCGCGTGAGCCCGAGCTTTTCGGCGAGCTCCTCGAGCGTCATCAGCTCGCACTCGTCGATCCCATAACGGTGGCGAATCACCACGCGCTGCTTTTCGTTCAGCTTGTTGATCCACTCGCGCACCAAGGTCTCGACCTCGACGTCCTGGATATGCGCATCGGGCGAGCAGACATGCTCGTCCGCCAGCGACTCGCCGATCGACAGCGACGGATCGATGTCCAGCGGTGCGTCGAGCGACGCGGTGTGCTCGCCGAGCGCGAGCAAGGCACGGACTTCGTCGACCGACTTGCCGACCCGGTCGGCGATCGCATCGAGTGAGAACTCTCCATTCCCGCTGGCCTCGAGCGCCCGCCGGGTCCGGAGCACCTGGTTGAGTTCCTTCACCACATGCACCGGCAGGCGGATCGTACGCGAATGATTCATGATCGACCGCTCGATGTTCTGGCGAATCCACCATGTGGCATAGGTCGAGAAGCGGAACCCGCGCTCCGGGTCGAACTTCTCGAGCGCATGGATCAGGCCGAGATTGCCCTCCTCGACCAGGTCCAGCAGCGGAATGCCGCGGTTCAGGTAGTGCTTGGCGATATTCACGACCAGGCGCAGGTTGCGCTCGATCATGAGCTGGCGCGCCTCGAAATCCCCCGCCCGCACCCGCCGCGCCAACTTGACCTCTTCGTCGGCGGTGAGCAACGGGTTGGCACCTATCTCGTTGAGATAAATCTGGGTGACATCGTTCAGGAACTCGCTTTCGTAGGGCGGCGGCGGCGTCCCTACGAGTAGTTCGACCTCGGGCGGAAGATCGGGATCACGGCTTTCCAGATCATCATGACTACCCGGATCAAACATAGGTACGCTCCATCAACGCGGCGGCAGATACGTCATCGGGTCAACCGGCCGGCCCTGTTTGCGGATCTCGAAATGCAGCTTTGGCCGGTCGGCATCGGTACTGCCCAGCTCCGCGATCTTCTGGCCCCGGCTCACATCGTCACCCTCCTTGACCAGCAGTTCGCGATTGTGCGCATATGCCGTCAGGTAGTTTTCGTCGTGCTTGATGATGACGAGTTTCCCATATCCGCGCAAGCCGCTGCCCGAGTACACCACCTTGCCCGCGGCCGACGCCAGCACCGGGTCACCCGGGCTGCCGGCGATGTCGATGCCCTTGTTGCTCGACTCGTTGAAGCCGGCCAGGATCGTGCCCGAGGCCGGCCACAACCAGTTCGAATCCTTTGCTGCGGCATCGGGCACGGCCGGTGCGAGCGGCGCCATGCCGGCGCCCGGCTGGATCGCGGCCCAGGCCTGGTCGTTGTAGGCCTGCTTGCCACCCTTGGGTTCCTGCTTGAGCGGTGTTGCAACGGCGGAGGGCGTGCCGATCGGCGCCACCGGCACGACGTCGATCGGCTTGGCGACCGCCACCGGTTCGCCCGCGCCCATACCGGGCGCCTGCAACCTGATCCGCTGGCCCGGCACGATCTGATTGGGGTTGGCGAGATTGTTCCAGGCCACCAGATCGTTCACGCTCTGGCCATAGGTCCGCCCGATGCCCAACAAGGTATCGCCGGGCTGCACCACGTGCTCGCGCCCCTGTCCCGCCGGCTGCACCGCCTGCGCCGTCCCGGCCTGCTCCGGAGGAACCGTTCCATGCCTGACCGGTACCGGCGGCTTGGACGCGCAGCCCGCGATCAATGCAACCAGCAACGACATGCCCACTACCCGCCCGACGGCGGGCCATCCATTCTGCGTCTTCATTCCACTCCACCGAGCAAGGGCACGAAGCGCACACCTTCGTACCCGCTTTCCTTGAACAAATTCCCGTTGCGTTCGATCAGCACCAGCCGCTGCTCCGCGACACCGACCGGCAGCAGCAGCCGGCCACCCGATGCCAGTTGCTGCTTGAGTTCCGCCGGCACCTCGCGCGCGGCCGCGGCAACGATGATCGTATCGAACGGCGCCACTTCGGCCAGGCCGAGCATACCGTCGGCGTGTTTCAGGCGCAGGTTCGGCAAACGCAAGGGTCTGAGATTTTCCTTGGCCTTTTCGAGCAGCGGGCGAATCCGCTCCACCGCATAGACCTCGGTCGCAAGCTGAGCCAGCACCGCGGCCTGATAGCCGCATCCTGCTCCGACCTCGAGAGTCTTCCCCAGTTCGCGTCCCGCACGCAGGATTTCGAGCATGCGCGCTACCACGAAGGGTTGCGAGATGGTCTGCTGGTAGCCGATGGGCAGCGGCGTATCGTCGAACGCGCTGTAGCCCAGCCCTTCGTCGACGAAGCGCTCGCGCGGCACCCGGCCCATCGCATCGAGCACTTTTTCGTCGCGGATACCCTGGGCGCGCAGGCGGTCGACCATGCGCGCAAGGCCGCCACGGTTCGTCGACACGCCGATATCAACCTGCCGCATGTCAGCTACCGAGCCAGTCCGTCACGCCCGGAATGAGTCCGTTGTGCGTCAGGTCGATCTGCAGGGGCGTGACCGAAACGAAGCCATTCGCGACCGCATGGAAATCGGTGCCCTCGCCCGCATCGGCCGCCTTGCCCGCCGACCCGACCCAGAACACCTCGTCGCCACGCGGCGTGGTGTCGCGCACCACCGGCTCGGCCTTGTGGCGCTTGCCCAGGCGGGTGACCCTCACCCCCCTCAGATCACCGTATCGCCCTTCGGGCACGTTCACGTTCAACAGGACCGGCTGGCGGAACGGCGCTTGCTGGAAACGCAGGACCAGATCGCGCGCCACCCGCGCAGCCGCCTCGAAATCGATCGACGACTTGCTCACCAGCGACACCGCCAGCGACGGCACACCCAGCAGATAACCTTCGGTCGCCGCGGCGACCGTGCCCGAATAAATCGTGTCATCGCCCATGTTGGCGCCATGATTCACACCCGACACGACCATGTCGGGCAGATGTTCGAGCATGCCGGTCACGGCCAGGTGCACACAATCGGTCGGTGTGCCATTGACGAAATAAAAACCATTGGTTGCGCGGCGCAGCGACAGCGGACGATCGAGCGTCAGCGAATTGCTCGCGCCGCTGCGATCGCGCTCGGGGGCAACCACCATGATTTCGGCGAGGCCCTCGAGGGCCTGAGCGAGCGCGGCGATTCCCGGCGCAAAATAGCCATCGTCATTACTGAGCAGAATTCGCATGAACAATCCGTTGGAGCGCGCGGCGCACATCGGGGCCGCGAAGTTAGCGCGAAAAAACAGCGCAAATCTTATCACACCGAAGCACCCGGGATTTTCGCCTGTCGCTGACGCGACCCTGGGCGTCCCGACCGAATCGGCTCGCGTACGATCCCGCCGGTTTCGTCCCCGTGGAACCCGATCGGGATGCTCCACCGCCGCGATGCGACGCGCATCACGGACGAGGTTCGCACGGATCGATTGACGCGCGTGCGCGATTTCCGCACTCTGGCACCCACGTCTTCCGCAACGGAGCGCCCCATGATCAAGGCAATCGTCACCGGACACTCGCGCGGCCTCGGCGCCGCCATCGCAAACCAGTTGCTGCTGCGCGGCATTCCGCTGCTGGCGATCGCCCGCTCGCCCAGCCCGGATCTGGCCGCACGCTTCCCGGATCTCGTCCAGGAAGTGGCGCTCGACCTCACCCAGCCCGAGCGAATCGCGCACTGGCTCGACGGCGGAGTGCTGCCCGCCTTCCTGCGCGACTGCGAGCGGGCGCTGCTGATCAACAACGCCGGCATGCTCCAGCCGGTGGGCCGGCTCGAGATGCAGAACCCACGACGTATCGCCGATGCCGTCAATCTCAACGTCACCGCCGCGCTGATGCTGGCGGGCGCCTTCGCCGACGCCAGCACGGGCGTCGCCGACCGGCGCATTCTGCATGTTTCCAGCGGCGCGGCACGCAGCCCGTATCCGGGCTGGAGCGTGTATTGCGCGGGCAAGGCCGCGCTCGATCACCATGCCCGCGCGGTCAGCCTCGACGCGACACCGGGCCTGCGCATCTGCAGCGTCGCCCCCGGCGTGATCGACACCGCGATGCAAGCCGACATCCGCGCAAGTTCACTCGAACAGTTTCCGCTGCGCGACAAATTCGAGGCCATGCAGAGAAGCGGCGGCCTGGCCCAGCCGGGCCCGACGGCCGAACGCCTGGTGCGCTTCATGCTGGACGACGCCTTCGGCTCGGCGCCGACCGCAGACCTGCGCGACCTGCCGCAGTGAGTGCAGCACCCGCGCCCCACCCCGTCACCCGCGCCGCGCTGTGGATGACGGGGGCGCTGCTGTCATTCACGGCGATGGCGGTCGCGGCGCGGGAACTCTCGGCCGAGCTGAGCACGTTCCAGATCCTGTTGTTCCGCAGCCTGATCGGCCTCGTCGTGATCAGCCTGCTGATCCAGTGGAAAAATCCGGCGCTGTTCTCGACGCCGCAATTCGGCTGGCATGCCTGGCGCAATCTGGCCCATTTCGGCGGTCAGTACGGCTGGTTCTACGGTATCGCATTCATTCCGCTGGCCGAAGTGTTCGCGATCGAGTTCACCGTCCCGGTCTGGACCGCGCTGTGCGCAACCGCGGTGCTCGGGGAACGGCTCACCCGTTCGCGCGCGGCCACGATCGCGCTCGGCCTCCTCGGCGTGGTGGTGATCCTGCGGCCCGGGCTCGCGCTCGTCCATCCTGCCGCGCTGGCGGTTCTCGCCGGCGCGATGGCCTACGGCGTCGCGCATACGCTGACCAAGAAGCTCGCCGCGCGCGACAGTCCGATGACGATCCTGTTTTACATGACGCTGCTGCAGTTGCCGCTGGGTCTGATCCCGGCCGCAATCGACTGGACCACCCCGGCGGCGGCGCTCTGGCCCCACCTCGCCGCGGTCGGGCTCACCGGCCTCACGGCGCACTATTGCATGACCCGCGCACTGGCGCTGGCCGACGCCACCGTGGTCGTGCCCATGGATTTCTTGCGATTGCCGCTGGTGGCCTTGCTGGGCCTCGCGCTCTACGGAGAACGGCTCGAATGGCCGTTGTTCGCGGGGGCGGGATTGATCCTGGCGGGCATCCTGCTCAGCCTGAGGGCCGAGCGCACCCGGCGTTGAGCCTGGCGCACCGGCGGCGCCCACCCGATGATGCCGTTCTCTTCAGGCTTGCGACAGGCCGCTCGCGCGCAACACCTTGCGCCGGACCGCTGCGGCAACGAGGCGCTCACCACCGGGATTGACCAGGGTGAGGAAGGTCCGCGCGCGGGTGATGCCGGTATACAGCAGTTCGCGGGTCAGGACCGGATTGAGGGTCTCGGGCAACACCAGCGCGGTATGGGCGAATTCCGAGCCCTGCGACTTGTGCACCGTGAGCGCGAACACCGTCTCGACCGCCTGCAGGCGGCTCGGCAGCACCCACTTGATGCCCTGCGCGCCGTCGCCGCCCGGGAAGGCCACCCGCAGCCCTCCTCCCGCCGCGCCGGGGTACGACAGCGTGATTCCGATGTCACCGTTCATCAAGCCCAGCGCATAGTCGTTGCGCGTAACCAGCACCGGCCGCCCGAGGTACCAGCCCTCGCTCGCCGGGATCAGGCCGAAGTCGCACAGCAGGCCGGCGATGCGTCGATTCAGTCCGTCCACGCCCCATGCGCCGCGGCGCAGCGCACACAGGACCTGGAACGCACCGTGCGCCTCGAGCACCGCGCGCGCCCAGGCATCGTATACGCCGGGCGCGGCATCCGGTGCCGGCATCCGCGCACGCAGCGTGGCGAGATAGTGGCGATAGCCGTGCGGCCGCGCCGCCCCGGATTCCGCACCATGCCCATCGACCACCAGCGCGGCGAACGCATCCGCACCGGCCTCCGAGCCAAGCATGGCCAGATCGCGATGCCCCGCCCGCCACACCGCGGCCACCGCCGCAGGGTCGCCATCGTTCACCGCCGCCGCGAGTTGCCCGATGCCGCTGCCGGCCCCGAAGCGATGACTGTGGCGCAGCATTGCGATCGACTGGTCGAGCACGCCGCCGGCAGGGTCTACCAGATCCGGCGCGAGCACCTCGCCGGTCACGGTCTTCAGCCAATCCCGGGTTTCGGGCGTGTAGTGGCCGGCGGCGGCACGCCCGCACAGCACGCCCAGCACCGCCCCGGCCTCGACCGAGGCCAACTGGTCCTTGTCGCCCAGCATCACCAGCCGGGCCGACGGCGGCAGCGCGGCGAGCACCGCGGCCATCAGTTCGAGGTCGACCATCGACGCCTCGTCGATGACCAGCACGTCGAGCGCGAGCCGGTTGCCGGCATGGTGGCGAAAGCGGCGCGAGTCCGGGCTGCTGCCGAGCAGGCGATGGAGCGTGGTGACGGTATCGGGAATCGCCACCCGCACTGCGTCGGCCTGCGCCAGGCCCTCGAGCGGCAGGCGCGCGATCGCGCCGATGATCGACTCGGCCAGCCGGGCCGCCGCCTTGCCGGTCGGCGCCGTCAGGCGAATGCGCAGCGCCCGCCCCGGCGCGCCTTGCAGTGCCAGCGCCTGCAGCAAGGCCAGCAGCCGCAGCACCGTGGTCGTCTTGCCGGTGCCAGGCCCCCCGGTGATGATGCTGACCGGACTGCGGGCGGCAAGCGCGCAGGCGATCTTCTGCCAGTCGATCGCGGCCGCCACCGGCGGAAACAGGCGCGCCAACGCGGCCACGATGCCTTCGGCCGGCAGGCTGGCCAGCGACGCCGCCGCATTCGCGAGACGGCCGGCGATGCCGGCGCGCACGTCCACTTCGTATTGCCAGTAGCGGCGCAGATACAGGCGCACGCCCACCCGCACCAGCGGCGTATCGCCCGCGCCCCCGCCCACCAGCGTGGGCACCTCGAGCGCGGCCTGCCAGTCGGCGAGCGACAGGCCGGCGAGCACCTCGGCCGGCAGCGGCGGCGCCTCGTCGCCCAGGCCGGTCGCGCCGCCCTCCGGCGGAAGCGACAGGGCGAAGGCCGGGTTTTCGAGCGTAGCCGCCAGATCGAGGCAGACATGCCCACGCCCGAGTTGATGGCTCGCGAGCGTGGCGGCCAGAATCGCGAGCGGCGGCGCCTCGGGCACTTCGCGCCACAGGAAGGTGCCGAATGCCGCGTCGAGCGGGCGCAACCAGCCGCAATCGGCCCAGCTTGCCAGCAGCGCGGTCAGGCCGGACTTGTCAGCGCGGCATCCGGCCAGGCGGGCGGCGGGCGAGCGTACGGCATTCATGAGCGATCCTCGACCGGGGCACCGGCGAACAAGGCATCGAGCGCCTCGAACAACGCCCGCCCGGGGCGCTCGAAATGCATCCCCTGGCCAGCCGCGGCGCTGCCGCGCATGAACAGGTACACCGCCCCTCCCACATGGCGATCGAAGTCGTAATCGGGCAGCCGCGCCCGCAGCAGGCGGTGCAGCGCAAACAGGTACAGCACATATTGCAGATCGTAGCGCGCGGCGAGAATCGCGGCCCGCATCGCGGCCGGGTCGTAGGCCGCATCGTCGGGGCCGAGCCAGTTCGACTTGTAGTCGGCCACGTAATAACGCCCACCATGCTCGAACACCAGATCGATGAAGCCCTTGAGCATGCCGTTGAGTTGCCCCGGCACGAGCGCCGGACGCGCCGCGCCATCCAGGGTGTGGGCACGCACCAGGCGATCGAGGCGCTCGACGTCGACCGCCGTGGCACCGATCCAGAACTCCATCTCCGGCACCAACGTAGCTAGTCCGGCGAGCGTCACCGCGCCGGTGGGAAGCGCCAGGCGCATGGTGATGAAGTGGTGATACCAGCCGGCGAGGTCGTCGGTCCAGCCTACCCAGCCACGCAGCTTGGCCCTGCGTGCGATCGTGTCGCGCACCCGCGCCGGTTCGTCCGCGATCCGCCCGAACCCCTCGCGCGCGCCCCACTCCAGCAAGTCGTGCAAAAAACTGCCGACGGCCGCCCCGCGCGGGAAGGCATGCAAAACGGGCGCCGCAAGCCCTTCACCGCGCCCGAGCGGCGGCGCGGTTTCCGCCAGGCTGGCGCGGTCCGCGGTGGATTCGCGCGTCTGCTCCACCAATTGCTCGCGCAAGGTTTCTTCGCCAGAGGTATCCGGCGCGGGCGCCGGCGCGCCATCCCCGACCACGGTACCGAGCGCCGAATAGCTGGCGATCCACCAGTGTTCGCGTACCGAGCGCACCGGCTGCAAGGCCGGGCCGAGCGCCGTCACGCCCTGCCGCTCACGCACACGCTCCGGGGTCGGCAGCGGCGCCGGCACGACCTCGATATGCGGGGACCCGCCGCGGAACGCCTCGAGCAGGCCCGGCAGCGCCGACGGATCGATTGCGCCGTCACCGGCCAGCAGATAGCCGAAGGCGCTCCGCTCGAGCCCGGCCAAGGGCGCCACGCCCACCCAGGTCGCATGGCGGGCGCGGGTGAGCGCCACATAGAGTTTGCGCAGATCCTCGCCGAGGCGCTCGCGCTCGACCCGATCGATCACGTCGCCGTCTGCCTGCAGCGCCAGACGCAGACGCCCCTCGTCATCGCGAAACCGGAACGGCACGTCGTCGTCGCCGGTTTCGCGATAAGCGCACGCGAACGGCAGAAACACCAGCGGATACTCCAGCCCCTTGGATTTGTGGATGGTGACCACCTGCACCAGGTCGGCATCGCTTTCGAGGCGGATCTGCTGCGCCTCGCCGCCCCCGGGGCGTTGCGCTTCCTGTCGCTGCTGGGCGAGATGGCGGACCAGCGCATGCTCGCCGTCGAGCAGCACGCTGGCCTGCTGCAACAACTCGGCCAGATGCAGCAGATTGGTGAGCACGCGCTCGCCGCGCTCGGGCTGCGAGTACCCGCCGCCGGCTCGCCCGAGCAAGCGCGCCGGCACCGCGAAGTCGCCGAGCAGGCGGCGCAGCATCGGCAACACGCCCTGGCGCCGCCACGACTCGCGATAGGCGCGAAACTGAAGCACCCGCTCCTCCCACGCGCGCTCGTCATGATTGAGCGCATCGAGCACATGCCAGCCCAGGCCGATCGTCGCGGTCGCCAGCGCGGCCCGGAGCAGGTGCGCGTCGTCCGGCTCGGCGCAGGCCGCCAGCCAGTGCTGCATTTCGGCCGCTTCGGCGCTCGCGAACACCGAATCGCCCTCCGAGAGGTAGACACTGCGCACACCGCGCGCCTGCAAGGCGGTGCGAATCTCGTCGGCCTCGGCCCGATTGTTCACCAGCACCGCGAAGTCGGCCGGCCGCAGGGCCGACATGCCTTCATCGCCGCCGAAGCCGGCCTGCTGCGCAGCCGCCCGGTTGAGCAGCGCCACGATCGCCGTGGCGCACGAGCGCGCCATCGCGGCGCGATACTCGGTCTTGCCGATCGCGGCGCCGTCCTCGTTGCCCAGCATCCACGCCGTCAGCGCCGGCTGGGTGCGCCCACCCACGCGCAGGACCTCCTTGCGCCCGCGCGCCTCAGCCGCGACGAAGGGCACCGGATCGGCATCCGCACGGCGAAACAGGAATGCCCCGCCGCCGGCGCGCGCCTCGGCAAGCTCGAAGCAGCGATTGGTGGCGGCGACCATCGCCGCCGTCGAGCGAAAATTGCGCTTGAGGGTAAACAGCCGCCCGGCGCAGGCGCGGCGCGCGTCGAGATACGTGTGGATGTCGGCGCCCCGAAACGCGTAGATCGCCTGCTTGGGGTCGCCGATGAGGATCAGCGCGCTCGCGGCGGCATTGTCGGCCACGCGATACACCGCATCGAAGATCCGGTATTGCACCGGGTCGGTATCCTGAAACTCGTCGATCAACGCCACCGGGAACTGGCGCCGGATGATCTCGGCAAGACGCCCGCCGTTCGCGCCGGCGAGCGCCCTGTCGAGGCCGGTCAGGAGCTCGTCGAAACCCATTTGCGCGCGCCGCGCCTGCTCGCCCGAAAAGCGCGCCGCGACCCAGCGGGCGGCATGGCGCAGCACCGCCGTGCGCGCCTCCGGCAGCGCGGCGAGGGCCGCATCGAGCGACTGCAATGCCACCAGCGCGGGATGCGCGGGTTTGGGCCCGGATTTCCAGACCTCCGCCAAGCCTTCGTGGCTCAGACGTGCCACAGCCGCGGCGGTCAGTCCGGGCGAAACCTGTGACGGCTCGTCGCGCCAGCGCGCCAGCGCCGCGAGCCAGCCGTCGTAGTGGTTCTTCTTGAGCTTTTGCCCGTTCAGCAGGCCCGCGTCGCGGGCCGCATCGAGCAACACCTGCAGTTCGCCCACCCACTGCGCCCACGGCGCCTTGAGCGCGCCGAGCAAGCGCGACCGCTCGGCGCGCGCGCGCATAAGCTCGGCCGCCGGCACGTCCGCCGCCGCGAGCAGGCCGGTATAGGCGAACAGGCCGCGCAGCGGGGTCTGCAGCTGGTCCGGCGCGGCCCACCAGCCGGCGATCTCGGCCGCGCCCGGTGCATCCAGCGGCGCGATGAAGGTGCGCCAGTAGTCGCGCACGACCTCGGCCATGAGCGCGCTCTGGTCGGTTTCGAGCCGCTGGGTAAACAAGCTGTGGCTGTCGAAGGCATGCTCGCGCAGCATGCGGTTGCACCACGCGTGAATCGTCGACACCGCGGCCTCGTCCATCCACTCCGCCGCCAGTTGCAGGCGTCTCGCGCAGCCGGGCCAACGTTCGGGCGGATAATCCGCGCGCAAGGCGAGCAGGAAGTCGTCGGGCGCATCTGCGCCGAGCCCATCCGACTCGGGCCGGAAGCAGCGCGCCGCCTGGCCGAGCCGGTCGCGGATGCGCTCGCGCAACTCCTTGGTGGCGGCCTCGGTGAAGGTGACCACCAGAATCTCGGGCGGCATCAAGGCCCGTTCGAACCCGCGCTCGCCGCCATGGCCGAGCACCAGCCGCACATACAGCGCGGCAATCGTGAAGGTCTTGCCGGTGCCGGCGCTGGCTTCGATCAGGTGGCTGCCGGCGAGCGGAAAATCCAGCGGATCGAGCACCGGCACCGGCGCACCGGGCGCCCCTGGGCGATTGGCGTCACTCATGCCGAGGCCTCCGCGGCCCTGGCCCTGCCGCCGCCCTTGCCCGCCTTCACGACCGCGCGCCACAGGGGCCGCAGCAAGGCCTCGGCCAACACCGGAAACTCGCCACTGGCGAGCAGCGCCTCGAAGCACGGATAGGCGCGCTGCAGATAGGCGCTGGCCTCGACCTCGCCCACTTTCTTGAAAGCGCCGTCGTACTCGCCGGCCACCTTGGCCGACGGCACGGCCGCGGCCACGGCGCCCGCCTCGCCCGTAGCGCCACGCTCGGCGAGCCACGCGAACGCTGTCCTGGGCGCAAGCGGCAAGGGCCGGCGCATGCCCTCGGCCCAGGCGCCGAGCAGGCGGTGCAGATGCGCCTCGGCCTCGGCCACGTCCAGCGGCGGCAGCTCGACATCGGCCTTCTTGCCCACCACCAGGGTGGTGAGCGGCCCCACGGCCCGATGCGCGCCCAGGTGCGCCACCCAGTGATGGATCAGCTTGTCGTAGCGGTAGTGCCTGTCCTTGATCAGATCGTTGCTGTCCAGCACCACCCGCGCGGGGCGTCCGTCGCCATCGCGGCGCACGCCCGCCAGCCAGTCGGCCAGCGCCAGCGATGTGCCGTCGGCCGTGGTTTCGAAACGCACCTCATGCTCGCCCTGGTCCGCCGCCGGCCAGCGTTCGAGCGCGTTGCGATAGCGTGCGAAGAGTTCGTCCATGCCGTCCTCGAGCGCGAACGCCATCAGATCGCCAAACGCACCGGCCGCGAGTTCGCCGCGGCCGCGGATATGAACGAGCCGCGCGGCGCGGGCCGCCTCCACGGCGTGACCGTCGCCCAGCGCACGCACCTGGGCCTGGATGAGCTCATCCTGGAAGCGCCAGCGGGCCAGGCCGTCGAGCGCGAACGGCTCGTGGTCGTCGGCAACCGGATCGTCGCGCTCGAAGCCGACGCCGAGGCGCCGACGGAAAAAGGCCTTCACCGGGTCCTTGAGAAAATCGCCGAGTTCGCGCAAGCCGAGCGGCTCGTCACGCTGTGCCGGTGCCAGAATCGCCGCGTCGTCACCGCCCGCATCCGGCACGGCCGGGCCGCGCCATTCATGCGCATAGGTGAACAATGGCGACGACCCCGCCCGCACCGGAAAGTAGGCGGGGCTGAACGGCTGCAGCGGGTGAGCCAGCGTGAGGGCGGCCAGCAACGCAGCGCCGCCCTCGACCCCGGGCGCGCCGGCCAGGCGCCAGCCTGCCCCGAGGTGGTCGCGCAGTTGAGCGACCAGCACCGACGGCGGCCGGGCGGTATTGTCATGAATGCTGCGCCCGACCCACGAGACGTGCAGGCGCTCGCGTGCCGACATCAGCGCCTCGAGAAACAGGTAGCGGTCGTCCTCGCGGCGCGAGCGGTCGCCCGGCCGATAATCGCGCCCCATCAGGTCGAAATCCATCGGTACGCGGGTACGCGGATAATCGCCATCGTTCATGCCCAGCAGGCACACTTGGCGAAACGGGATCGCGCGCATCGGCATCAGCGTCGCGAAAGTCACCGCACCGCCAAAAAAACGCTGCGACAGCCCGGTCTGGTCGAGCTGGGCGAGCCAGTGATCGGCCACCACCGACAGCGGCAGCGCCTCGTTCAGCGCGGCTTCGTCGCAGGCTGCGAACCAGCCGTCGAGCGCATCCTCGAGCTGCAGCAGGGTGAAGGCCTCGGCGTCGCTCTGTGCCGTGAAGAAGTCCGCGAGCAGCGCGCGCAGGCGCGCGCACCAGCCCGCTGCCGTCGCCGGCGCGCGCAGGCTGTGCCAGGCGGCATCGAGTCGCTCGATCAGTTGCACCAGCGGCCCCAGCAAGGCCGCATCGAGCCCGCCGATCTCGTCGAACGGCTCGATGCCGTTCCAGGCCAGGCCATCGCGGCCGCTGGCGTAACCCAAAAGCATGCGCCTGAGCCCGAACAGCCAGGTATTCGGCGCCGCCTCGTCGTCCTGCTCCGGCAACCCCAGGCTGGCGCGCTGACTTGCGTGCAGCCCCCAGCGGATGTTCGCACCGCGAATCCACGCATGCAGCCTGGGCAACTCGTGATCGGCGATGGCGAAGCGCCGCCGCAGCGCCGGCACTTCGAGCAGGTCGAGCACATCGCTCACCGCGAGGCGCGACTGCGGCAGGCCCAGCAGGTTTTCGACCGCCTTGGCGAGCGGATCGATGCGGCGCGCGCCCTGGTCGGCGAGGCTGAACGGAATGAAACGCGGATCGTCCGCATCGAGCAATCCGAACACCGCCTGGATATGCGGCGCATAGGTATCGATGTCGGGCACCATCACGATCACGTCGCGCGGACGCAAGCCGGGATCGGTGTCGAACGCGGCAAGCAGGCGGTCGTGCAGCACCTCGACCTCACGCTGCGGGCCGTGGGCGACATGGAAGCGAATCGAATCATCATGCTCGGGCCGAACCGCGGGCCACTGTGCCCGCGTTTCGGCGAGCGGCCGCAGCGCGCGAATGTCCTCCTGCAATTGATTGAGCAGGCACGCGCCGCCATGCGGCGCGAACAGATCGATCCGCTGGCCGATCGCATCGAAGTGGCGCGCATAGCCCGCGCGCGCGGCCTCGCTGTCGTGCTCGTCGAGCAAACCGATGAAGTCGCGCCCCTGCTTGCCCCAGGCCGCCAGCAGCGGGTGGGCATGCAGGTGCAGATGCTCCGCGGCGATCTGCGCCGGCACGCCGGCCCGCCGTGCCTGGCGCGAGTGCAGCGCGCGCAGCAGTTCGCGATCGGCGACGATGTCGGCCCAGTAGTGTTCGCACGGGTTGTGCACGCACATCAGCACCTGGGTCCAGCGCGCCAGCGCGGCCAGCACCTCGAGCGACTGGCGCGGCAATGCCGAGATGCCGAACACCATTACCCGCCGCGGCAGGCCGGGCGGACGGTCCCCGTCGCCCCAGGCGTCGGCCCGGGCCATGAAGGCCGCGTGCACGGCCGCGCGCCCGGCGTCTGCAGTGGGTGCCTCGCCAGCAGCCGTTGCGGCGACATCCGCCAACACGGCCCGCCACAGCGCCGCCTGCCAGCGCTGCGCGTCCGGTAGCGGGACGCGCCCGCCGCGCGCATCGATCAGCACGTCATCGCCGCGGGCCCAGGCCGCCAGCCAGTCGGCGCGATACACCTGATACTGGTCGAACAGGTCGGCGAGCCGCTCGGCCAGTTGAAAGCGCTTGCGCAGATCGCCGTCGTCCTCGAGCAAGCGCAGCAGCGGCGCATACACCGCCTCCACCAATACCTCGGGCAACAGACGCATCAGCCGCCAGGTCAGGCGCGGCTTGTCGAACGCGGAATGCTCCGGCACCGCTTCCTGCCCCAGCACCGCACGGTAGGCTTGCCACAGAAAGCGCGCTGGCAACACGAATTCGAGCGCCGCCGCGATGCCGCAACCGCCGCCCTCGCCCGCCCGCGCGTCGGCCGCGAGCGCCAGCTTCAGCCACTGCGCAATGCCATTGCTCTGGACCAGGATGATCTCGCTCTCGAGCGGCGCCAGCGGGTAGCGCTTCATCCAGGCCACCAGCAGGTCGCGCAAGGCCTCGGGGTGGTTGCCATGCACCAGCATCAGGCCGGGCGGATGGGACTCGGTCGGCAAATCGGACTCCATCGGAGGTTTTGGCAGAAGCGGCGGCGCCCGGCCGGACGTCCGCCGCTATTGTTCTTCGTAACGCTGGCCGGGCGACTCGAACACCCCGGTCGCGAGCCGGTACAGCGCCCATAGCAGCGCCACCGGTATCAGCAGGGTCTGGAGCAGGAAGACCACGATGAGCGTGATGATATGCTCGGTTGCGTCTTCGACGGTTTTCTTCAGGGCTTCGAAGCGCGCGCTCACATCGGTGCTGTCGGCGAGCCAACCCTTGGCCCGCTCGATCAGCCCGGGATTGCCGGTCTCGACCCGCGGCGGCGGATCGAGCGACGCGAGCTTGCCCGAGGTGGCATCGATCGCCTGCTGGCTGTGGCGGTATTCATCGGCCAGAAACTGCTGGAACATCAGTTCGGTGCCCAGCGTGATCACCGGCGCGGCGAAGCGCAGCATCAGCAGCAGCACCAGAATGCGCGACACCCAGGCTGGCGGGCGCTGGCTGGACAGCCACATCGCGGTCCACACCAGCGCGACGGCGGTCACCACCAGCGAGAACACCCAGTAGGCGCCGATGCCGATCAAGAGCTTCTGCACCCCGAACGCCACGCTCGCGGCGAGCATCCAGTCGGAAAACCGCTCGACCAGATCATTGACCGGGTCGAGCAGTTGCCCCGGCGCGAGATTCACGCCGACGCCAAGCGGTTGTGCCGAAACCTCGGTCCCCTGCGCGAACGAGATGCCGGCATTGATCGCCCGCGCGGTGGCAAAACTCACCAGCGCGCGATTGAGGCCGGCGTCGACCTGTTCGACCGCGGGCGCATCCATCGGCCCGAGCCAGGTGAGCGCAATCATGATCATCATGAACAGCGCGAGCAGTCCGCGTTTGGAAGCTGACATCCGAAACTCCGCAAATTGACAGGGCAGCACCACACGCCTCGACCCAACAAGCAGCGCCAGGGCTCGATCCGCAGGTTCCGCGATTATCCACTGGCCTGGACGAAATCCGCCGATCGGATTGTCGGATTATCCGCATCCTGCCGCGCCATACCACCCCGTATCCGGCCGTCGCAGCAACGCCGCGTGGCTTACGGGCGGTCCTCGCGCCGCTCGCCTCCACACGCGATACACGAACGAATCAGCGCGCGCCCGCTCAAACCCGCACCCGCCACACAGGAAATACCGCATGACCGCACTGATAATCGGACTCTTGCTGTTTCTCAGCACCCATTCGAGCCGCATCTTCGCCGACGACAACCGCAGCCAATACATTGCCCACTACGGCCTCGCCAAGTGGAGGCTCGCTTATTCGCTGGTGTCGATCGTCGGCCTGGCGCTGATCGTATGGGGCTATGGGCAGGCTCGCCTCGACCCGTTCGTCCTGTGGGTTCCCCCGGTCTGGACACGCCACCTCGCCGCCCTACTCACCCTGCCCGCCTTCATCCTGATCACCGCCGCCTATGTACCGGGCACCCTGGCCAAGGCCCGAATCGGCCACCCGATGGTCGCCGGCATCGGGCTGTGGGCGTTGTCGCACCTGATCGCCAACGCCAACCTTGCCGACGCGATCCTGTTCGGCAGCTTTCTCGCCTGGTCGATCGCGAGCTTCGTGACCTCGCGCAAACGCGACCGCGAACAGGGCTTGCCCACCCCCCATGGCGCCCTGGCGCGCGATGCGATCGCGATCCTTGCCGGTGCCGTGGCCTGGTTCGTGTTCGCGCGATATCTGCACCTGAGCCTGTTCGGCGTGGTGCCGTTCGGTTGAGGCCCACCACGCGAACCCGTCCCGTCCGGATGACATCGCCACCCGCCTGAGCGCCCGGGATCGGGCAGCACCGTGAACCGCGCTGTGTTCGTGGGCGTTCAACCGGGATTGATCGGCGGCATCAGCTGGGACATCGCATCGATGAAAACCTGCGCCGGTTTGACGATCACCTGGCGCTCGCCTGTGACCGCCCTGACCATGACCGGAATGCGTGGGCTGAAAGGACGAATGGCCAAGCCGTCCAGCCGGGTGCCGGCCAACGCGAATTCGTCCACCAGTGTGATCCCCAAGCCCTGCCGGACCAGGTTGATCGCCATGCCGTAGCGGTTGGTTTCCAGCGCGGAAACGGGCCGCTCGCGAAAACCCTCGATGGCTGCGGCCATGGTGGCGATGATGCGGGCATCGGTGGTGATGTAGATCAGTTCGCGTGCGTCGACATCGTCCCAGCATACTGCTTGATGCGCAGCCAGGGTGTGGCCGGCCGGCATAACGCAGACCATCTGGCCGGCACGCACCACGCTCGACGCCGGCAGATTATCGTCCATCGGTTGCAGAAGAAAACCGAGATCGTACTGGCGGTGCGCGACCGCATCTTCGATTTCGTTGTTCAGATACATGTCCACCACCAGGCCATATTCGGGAAAGGATTCGCGAAACCGCAGCGCGGCCTGGGGCAGCAGGTTGATCGCCAGTGCCGGCGTGGCGCAGACGCGCAACTGGCCGACGCTGTAACAGCGTACCTGTTCGATGAAGCGGTCGAAGCGCGCCATGCTTTGCTGCATGCGGCGCGCCTCCTCGAAAACCTGATGGGCCTCGGGGGTCGCTTGCATCCGCCCTTTTGCCCGTTCGAACAAGGCGAAGCCCAGTTGTTGTTCGGTCAGCGCCAGGCTCTTGCTGACCGAGGGCTGGGACATGCCCAGTGCTTGGGCTGCGGAGGTGACCGATCCGAGCTGGACCACCTGGACGAAGACTTCGAGCTGTTTTGGACTCATTCATTTAAAGGAATATCTAATTCACAATTATGTGTTTTGATGAATTCAATGAAATTCATAAACTGGCGCCATGTATGCACTATGGAGTATGTCATGAAAGCACTGCCGTTCATCAAAACCTCTCTTGCCGTGTTCGCCCTGGTCGGTGCCGCGCTGGGGGCGACCCAGACCCTCGCGGCCGACAGTCTGCAGGCCATCCTGGCCAGAGATGTCGTGCGTATCGGCGCGGTTTCCGCGCCGCCGTGGTACCAGAAGGATTTGCGCACCAATGAATGGACCGGCCTCGTGCCCGACCTAGCGCAGGCCATCTTCACCCCGAGCGGCATCGCCATCGAATATGTCGATACCCAGTGGGGAACGGCGGCGGCCGGGCTGCAGGCCGACCGCTTCGATCTGTTGGGGGGCTTCAACAAAACGCAGGAACGAGCCAAGGCCGTGGACTTCACCCGACCGATCGGGGCACACAAGATGGGCGTGCTGACCCTGGAGGAAGACCTGACGCGATACCGGACCTGGGATGACATCAACGACCCCGCGATCCGGCTCGCGGCCATCGATGGCTCGGCCGCGGTCACCCTGTTGCAGCCAAAGCTGACCCGGACCCAGTGGGTGATCGTGCCCAACAGCGAAGCCCTGCAACTGGAAGTGGAAAGCGGCCGTGCCAATGCGCTGCTCACCAACGACATTCAGATGGCCTTGTACATCGAACGACGTGGTCGCGGTCACGCGGTGTTTCCGGAGCCGATTCAGGCGCAGGCCACCAACATCGGTCTCGCCAAGGACCGTGAAACCTTGCGTAACTGGCTCGACAACCGGCTCGAAGCGCTGGACAAGGACGGCACACTGGACCGCATCTGGGCCAAATACATGCCCGCAGCCAAATGACGAATGGCGCAGGGCAGCGGACGCTGCTGAGCGTGGAGCATCTGGGCAAGTCGTTCCACGGCCGCCGGGTGCTCGACGACATCTCGTTCGACGTCCAGGCCGGCGAGGTGATCGGCCTGATCGGACGCAGCGGCTCCGGAAAATCCACGCTGCTGCGCTGCCTCAACATGCTGGAGCGTCCGGACGCCGGCCGCATCCGCCTCGACAGCGAGGAAATCGGCTTCCAGGGACCGCAGCGCAAGTCCGTATCCGCGCACGCACTGGCGCGCCAGCGTGCCGCGATGGGCATGGTGTTCCAGCACTTCAACCTGTGGCCGCACCGCACCGTCCTGCAGAACGTGACGGAGGGACCTGTCACGGTACTGGGCGTGCCACGCGCCCAAGCCGTCGCCCGGGCCACCGCGATTCTGGAGCGCATCGGCCTGGCAGCCAAGGCCGACGCCTATCCGGTGACGCTGTCCGGCGGGCAGCAACAGCGTGTTTCGATCGCACGTGCGCTCGCCATGCAGCCTCAGTTGATCCTCTTCGACGAACCCACCTCGGCCCTGGACCCTGAACTGGTAGCCGAGGTGCTGGCCGTGATGACGGACCTGGCACGTACCGGTACGACCATGCTGGTGGTGACGCACGAGATGCGCTTCGCCTTCGAGGTTTGCCATCGCATCCTGCATCTCGACCAGGGACGGGTGGCGGACGCCGGAACACCGACTGCGTTGCTGGCGCGCCCGGCGGATTCGCCGGTTCGCGCCTTTCTGGGCGTCGCCGTCCTGGCGCTGGAGGCGGTCGGCCATGCCTGAGTATCAATGGGACTTCGACGCGATCTTCCAGTATCGGACGGTGCTGGTCGACGGCATGTTGACCACGCTGCGGGTGTTGGCGTTTTCGGTCACCATCGGGGTCGTGCTCGGATTGATTCTGGCGCCCTTGCGGGCCGCGCATTCGCGCTGGATCCGCTGGCCGGTCCAGGCACTCATTGAAACGGTACGCGCCGTGCCACCGCTGGTGCTGGTGGTGTGGGCCTATTACTGTCTGCCCATTCTCGCCGACATGCAGCTGTCGGCATACTGGACCTGCGTGCTGGCACTGGGCCTGTACGGCAGCGTGTTCTTCGCCGAGATCTTCCGGTCCGGCCTGCAGTCGGTCGACCACGGGTTGGTCGAGGCCGCGCTGGCCGTCGGGATGACGCCGTTCAGGGCACTGCTGCGCGTGGCGGCGCCGATCGCCTTCCTGCGCATCCTGCCCGCCTTCGTCGGCCAGTGCGTCATGGCGATCAAGAACTCGGTACTGGGCAGCTACATCGCGGTCGGAGAACTGCTGTACGAAGGGCAGCGCCTGAGCACGGCGACGTTCCGGCCGCTGGAGGTGCTGACCCTGGTGGCCTTGTTCTTCGTGGTAACCATCCTGCCGCTCTCGCTGCTGGCCGGCGCGATCGAGCAGCGCATTCACGGACGCTACTTCCGGCGCTGAGCAGTTTGAAACAGCCGACCGTGCCCGGTGCCGGAGCGGCCCCTGGCTTTCACGCTTGCGACACCATGACATCCCACAGTGTGACCCACCAACTCGTCCGGTTTGCGCACGAACTGACCATCGACCGCGTGCCGGAACCCATCCTGCACAAACTCAAGCTCCACCTGCTCGATGCCCTCGGTTGCGGTTGGGCCGCAAGCGACACCAAAACCGCAAGCCTGGCCCGGAACGCCGCCGAGTTGCTCGGCGGGTACGGCAGTTGCCATATCCTCGGTGTGCGACGGCAGTATTCGGCGCCCGCCGCTGCGTTTGCCAATGCGATGCTCATCAATGGTCTGGATCATGACGACGGTGTGGAGATCGACGGCAAGGGGCTGGGTCATCCAGGCGCCACCCTGGTGTCGGCAGCCCTGGCGGGGCTGGATCAATCGCCACATCCGGTGGAGGGGCAGGTTTTTCTCTCTGCCCTGGCGGCCGGCTTCGAGGTCAACAACCGCCTGATCCATGCGCTGCAGCCAAGCGCGGAACGCTTTGCTCAAGTCTATGGCGTGGCGCAACACCAGGCCGTTGGCGCAGCGGTGGTGTGCGGCCGTATCCTCGGGCTGAGCAGCGCACTACTCGACCAGGCGGTAGGGATGGCCGCAACCCTCAGTTGCCTCCCCAGCCTGCACAAATACAACTGGCGCACCCGCCCGCTGGTCACGCTCAAGGATGGCGTGGCCCCTGCCGCCCAGGCCGGCGTACAGGCAGCGTTGCTCGCACAACTCGGCTTTGTCGGCGCCCGAGATGCATTCGACGGCTCGCAGGGCTATTGGCGCATGATCGGCTCCGACCGTTTCGATCCCGAAGCACTCGCACGCGACCTGGGCACATATTGGTACGTCGGCCATGGCAGCCTCAAGCGCTACCCGGCCTGCCGGTGGCTGGCCTCTGCCTTGGAGTGCATGGAAGCCATCATGCGACATACGGAGTGGCCGGCGGACGAGATCAGCGAGATCGAAGTCCGGACCTTCGCCCGAATAGCCGGGGATTTCATGGACACGGCACCGGTCGATGCCGCAGATGCGCAGTTCAGTCTGCCCTACACCCTGGCCGCCGTCGCCCTGCGCCTGTTCCCCGGTGCGGACTGGTACAGCGAGGAAATCATGCGGGATGCCCGTCTACGGGATGTGATGCTCAAGGTCAGGGTGATCGTCGATCCGGTTTTCGAACGACGTATGAACAGCCTCGAACGGCAGCCTGGCGCCAGGGTGACCGTACGTCACCGGGATGGGCCGGTCACGGCCCGGGAGCTGAATACCCCGTCGGGAAGCTCGGCCCGACCGATGGACGAGGCCGAGGTCATCAACAAGGCCTGTGCCAACATAAGCGGCAAAGTCGCAGGGCCACGTGAATGGGCCGAATCAATACTCGGCCCCGCACGCTGGCGCGGGCATTTGCGCAGCTCGGTCGAACTGGCTGAGCCCATTCCAAGTAAGCACACTGAACACTGCTGACATGAGGAACAACGCGCGTTGAACCGTCTTGAGGTCGACCGTTTTCAAACGCTCATCACGATATTGGGCAAAAACCCGGACTCGGTTACCGGGGGGACTGCCCCGTCCGGAACAAGGTACAGCGCCGAGTGCAGCAGATTTGCTGCAAAACTCGAACAAAACGCACGAAAGGCTTATCGTATCACGATAAGCCTTTGTTTTTATTTGGTTGCGGGGGCAGGATTTGAACCTGCGACCTTCGGGTTATGAGCCCGACGAGCTGCCAGACTGCTCCACCCCGCGTCTGAGAGATAGACTATAACCTGATCACCTAAGCGGGTCAACGATTTTATCGACTCCCATGGATAAACACGAATCATCATCCCACCAGATCCGCCCTTGTTCGCGGTCAGCCGGCATCCGTTGCGGCGGTCGCAACACGGTTGCGACCGCCGCGCTTGGCCAGATAAACTCCTTCATCGGCCAGCCTGATGAGCTCGTCCGGGCCTTTCATCGCCGGACTGCGCTCGGCCACACCTACGCTGATGCTGCCGCGCCATTCGCCTTCGCCAGCGGCGACACGCATGTTCGCGACGGCAGCGCGCACTGCTTCGGCAATGTGCATCGCCCCGGACAGCGGCGTATGCGGGCATATGATCAGAAACTCGTCGCCCCCCAGCCGGCATACGAGGTCATCGTTCCGGACCCTATGCTGCAGTTTCAGGGCGAGATTCTGCAAGACGACGTCCCCTGCCTCGTGGCCGAAGGTATCGTTGATCTGCTTGAAGCCGTCGGCATCGATCATCATGCATGACAGGGCATGGGCCGAATCGGCCCACTCCAGCTTCAAGCGATGAAGCGCGTGACGGCGGTTCGGAAGGCCGGTCAGGACATCGGTCAGCGACAACGCCTCGAGGTGTTTGTTTGCGATGGCGAGTTCGCGGGTACGCGCCTCCACCTTGGCTTCGAGGGTACGGTTCAGTTCGTACAACTCGCGATTGCGCTCCGACACCTGGGCGAACAAACCATTCAGGGCGATCAGCAGCGGTTCGGTTGCGCGCGTGCCCAAGCGCTCGTCTTCGCGAAAGGCCTCGTCCGGTTGCAGGCCTCTCTCGAGCAACGCCAGCTGGCGCGCCATGGCCTGATCCGATCCGAGGATATGATAAGCAAGCCAATGGATCAGAAACTTCAGCAAGCGATTTGCCGACTCGAAGGTCATCTCCGTCTGCGCAAGCCGCACCACCTCGTCGACAAAACCGGCATGCTCGCGCTTCTGGCTTTCAAGGTGACGTGAATCGATGCCTGCCGAGAGCATCAACCCCTCCTCGGCCGCGAAGTGAAAACGCGTATAGCGCGCCAGCTCGTCCAGCACCTCGTTTACCGCCGGACCATCCAACATTTCCGAGGAAGACAGCAATTCGCCCAGCCGGTTGATGATCTTAACGAGTTCCATGTGTTGAGCATCGACCTCCTCGATACCGGTCACGAAGTTCTCGTCCCACTTGAACGAATCCATAACATCCTCACCAAAGACACGGGGCACCCGGAACCCAACGATCACGAAACCCGCGCCAAAACGCACCCGACGGGTCCGCATCGATTAGAATTGCCCAAACCGAGGAAAGCAAGCTTAAACTAAAGTTATAGATAACTTTGCAGTGGATTCTCGACAATGCCGATTTTCTGGCGACCGCAACTCAAGATTGGCCACGAAGACATCGACGCCGATCACCGCTATCTGATCCTTCTGATAAACACGGTCGAACTGGTGCTCCGCTTCCCCGAAAACCCGCAGCATGTCGAGGCGGCGCTGGACGAGCTGCACCACTACGCCGAGCATCATTTCGAGCGCGAGGAAAAAATCCAGATTGCGTGGGGCTATCGACACCTCGACGATCACAAGAACGAGCATCGCAAGCTCATGGAGGCGCTCGAAGCCCTGATGGGGCGCGTCAAGCTTGCCCTTGCCGACCCCTCGTCGGGGCCGGACACGATCAAGGCGCAAAGCCAGGACATTACCGGCTTTCTGCGCAAGTGGCTGGTTGACCACGTGCTGAAGTCGGACATGCAGATGAGCGACATGTTCAAGAAGCCGCATATCACCTGAGCACGCCAAACGAGCGTGCGTACTGCCGGACTGACGAAACCGGGGCGTTCAGTCCGCGAGGACGCCCGAGCCGGCCGCGGCGCGCGCCAGCCGGTCCGTCACGGCCCGCCAGGCTTCGCCATCGGGCGGTGACTCGACCACGATCAGATCGAAGCCCAGACCGTCGAGCGAGCGCAACTGTGCGTACAGCGCATGGGCGAAGCCGGCAGCATCGCCCGCGCCGGTGCGCCACACGAGGCGCGCATCCCCCGGATCCGCGCAATGGTGTGCCAGCACTGCAATCCGCAGGCCCTGTTCACAAGCCGCAAGCGCCCGTGCCGCCAGGCCGGCGCGATGTTCGAGGCGCAAGGGCGTGCGCGGCGCGTAGTGCGCCGCGAGCGAGCCCGACACCCGCGGGGCGGCCCGGTCGTCCGACGCCGGGGCAGCGGCGGACAGCCCCGGCATCCGCCCTATCACCCGAGCGATATCCGCGGCGGTGATGGCGCCCGGGCGGAGAATCACCGGAGCGCTGCGTGACAGGTCGAGGATGGTCGATTCGATTCCGACATCGCACGGGCCGCCATCGAGCACCATCGCCACCACATCGCCCAGTTCTTCGACCACGTGCGCGGCCGTGGTCGGGCTGATCCGGCCGAAGCGATTGGCGCTCGGCGCGGCGACGCCGGAATCGAAGGCACGCAGCAAGGCGAGTGCGACCGGATGATTGGGTACGCGCACGCCGACCGTGTCCTGCCCCCCGGTGACGGCGTCGGGCACACCCGGATCGCGCTCGAGGATCAGCGTCAAGGGGCCGGGCCAGAAGGCCCGCGCCAGCGCCAGCGCTTCGCGCGGAATGCTGCTGGCCCAGCGCGGCAATTGTGCGGCATCCGGCAGATGCACGATCAGCGGATGATCGGCCGGCCGGCCTTTGGCCGCGAAAATCTTCGCAACCGCGTCGGCGTTGAGCGCATCGGCGGCGAGCCCGTACACGGTTTCGGTGGGCATCGCCACCAGTCCCCCCGCACGCAGCAGGTCTGCGGCTGCGCGAATGGTGTCAGGGTTCGCCGCGATCGCCATCAGGCACCGTCGCGAATGCCGATGGCCGCGCGGGCAGCCATCGCACGCGCCAGGACCGTCGGCCCATCGGCCCCGATCACGGTGAAATGCCCCATCTTGCGCCCCGGACGCGGGGCATGCTTACCGTAGAGATGCAGGCGCAAACCCGGCACCGCATGCAATACCGCCCAGTCGGGTTCGGCCACCCGATCGCCGTCGAACCATAGATCGCCCAGCAGATTCACCATGACCGCCGGCGAATGCTGGCGCGCCTCGCCCAGGGGCAAGCCGGCGAGCGCCCTGACCTGCTGGTCGTATTGGCTCGTCACACAGGCATCGACGGTGTGATGACCGCTGTTGTGCGGTCGCGGCGCCATCTCGTTCACCATCAAGGTGCCGCGCGATACGAAAAACTCCACCGCCAGCGTTCCCACGTACCCGAGCTTTTCGGCAACCCGTTGGGCCAGGCCCTGCGCGTCATCGCGCTGGCACGCCGTGGCGCGCGCCGGCGCGATACTCACATCGAGAATACCGTTGCGATGGCGGTTCTCGACGGTCGGGAAGCAGCGCGTGTGGCCTTCGGCATCGCGCACAAGCACGACCGACATTTCAAAGTCGAGGCTCAGCATGCGCTCGAGCACACAGGGCTCGTGATCGAAGCCCGCGAATGCGGCGAGCGCTTCGTCGCAGTCGGCCACCCGCGCCTGCCCCTTGCCATCGTAGCCCAGGCGCGCCACCTTGAGCACCGCCGGAAACAGGCCGGCGTTCGCGGCACGGATGTCCTCGGCCGTGCGGATCACTGCGAACGGACCGTGCGGCAGGCCATGGGCAGCGAGAAAGGTCTTTTCGCCGATACGGTCCTGGCACACCGCCACCGCGGTTGCGGACGGGCGCACCGGCACGCTGCGGGCGAGACGTTCGAGCGTTGCGGCCGGTACGTTTTCGAACTCGGTGGTGATCGCGGCGCAATTGACAGCCATCTCGTCGAGCGCGGCCACATCGTCGTAGTCGGCCCGCAAATGGCGGTTGGCGATCAGGCCGGCCGGGCTGTGCTCGTCCGGGTCCAGCACCCAGACCTTGTAGCCCATCTCGTGGGCAGCCGAGACGAAGAACCGTCCGAGCTGCCCCCCCCCGAGCATACCGAGCGTTGCGGGCGGCAGAATCATTCGAGTTCCAGCTTCATGTCGAGCACGGTTTGGGTCTGGCGGGCACGAAACGCATCGAGTTGCCCGGCAAGCGACGCATCCTCGGTCGCGAGCAGTGCGAGCGCGAACAGGCCGGCGTTGGCCGCCCCCGCTTCACCGATCGCAAAAGTCGCCACCGGAATACCCTTGGGCATCTGCACGATCGAGAGCAGGGAGTCTTGCCCCGACAGCGCCTTCGATTGCACCGGCACGCCCAGCACCGGCAAGGTGGTCTTGGCCGCGACCATGCCCGGTAGGTGAGCCGCGCCGCCGGCGCCGGCGATGATCGCCTTGAGCCCGCGCGCACGCGCGCCCTCGGCATACTCGAACATGAGATCGGGCGTGCGGTGCGCCGATACCACGCGGGCTTCGAACGGCACCCCGAAATCGCTCAATACCTTTGCTGCGGCCTGCATCGTGGGCCAGTCGGAGTTCGACCCCATGATGATGCCGACGACCGGTTTATCATTCGTCATGCCGGCGCCCCCGCGAGCCGCCGCGCGGCCGACTCGACCGTGTTCGCGAGCAGCATCGTGATCGTCATCGGCCCGACGCCACCCGGCACCGGCGTGACCAGCGACGCGACTTCGCGCACCGAGGCAAAGTCGACGTCGCCGCACAGCTTGCCGGCGTCCGGCCCGCTCTCGATACGGTTGATGCCCACGTCGATCACCACCGCGCCCGGCCGGATCATGCCGGCCGTGATCATGCACGGCTTTCCGACCGCCGCCACCACGATGTCGGCGCGGCGCAGGTGGGCGGCGAGGTCGCGGGTGCGGGAGTGGCACACGGTCACCGTGGCACCGGCATTGGTCAGCAACTTGGCGATCGGTTTGCCGACGATGTTCGAGCGCCCGACCACCACCACCTCGGCTCCACTCAGGGGCACATTCTCGGCCTCGAGCATCTTCATCACGCCATAGGGCGTGCATGGAATGAAACCCGGCTGGCCCTGGGACAGGCGCCCGACGTTTTCGGCGTGGAATCCATCCACGTCCTTGTCGATGCGGATCGCCCGTAGCACCGCGGCCTCGTCGAACTGCGGCGGCAAGGGCAACTGCACCAGGATGCCATGCACGCTCTCGTCGGCGTTCAACGCTTCCAGGCGGGCCATCACCGTGGCGGGGTCGACGTCGGCAGGGTAGTCGTAGCGCAAGGACTGGATATGCGCCTTCTCGCAGGCGGCGACCTTGTTGCGGACGTACACCGACGAGGCCGGATCGCTGCCGACCAGGATCACGGCGAGACAGGGCACGATCCCCTGCTCTCGCAACGCGTCGGCCTGCAATGCGATCTCGCCGCGTACGCGATCGGCAAGCGCCTTGCCATCCAGAATGCGAGCGGTCATGTCTGAATTCCGAGAAAAGGCGGGATTCTATCGCAGCATCAGGGCCTTGTGCGAAACGCCCCCGCGGCGGGCACAAAAACGGCACCACGCCCGCACGTCGGGCTCCAGGCCCGAAAGGCACGCGCTGCCGCAAGCAGCCCCGGTCGATGGCCGCTCAGTAGCGGCCGTCGGTTCCGGCATCGATCGAGAGCACGCTCTGCACCAGTTCGGCCAGGGAGCTCACTTCCATTTTTTCCATGACCCGCGCACGATGAACCTCGACCGTCTTGATGCTGATGCCAAGGACGTCGGCGATCTGCTTGTTGAGTTTGCCGGAGATGATCAGATCGAGCACTTCGCGCTCGCGCTGGGTGAGCCCCGCAAGACGCCGGGAGGTCATCGCCTCGAGCAGGCGCCGCTCGCGCCCCAGACGCTCTCCGGCGAGACTTTCCTCGATGAGCGCAAGCATGTCGCGATCGCCGAACGGCTTTTCGATGAAATCCACCGCCCCTTTCTTGAGGGCGGAAACCGCCATCGGCACGTCGCCATGGCCGGTGATGAAAATCACCGGGAGCGCGCAGTGGCGCCGCTGCAATTCTTCGAACAGTTCGAGGCCGCTCATGCCCGGCATGCGCACGTCGAGCAGCAGGCAGCCCATCAGTTCGGCGCTGAACATCTTCAGGAATGCGTCGGCCGACGCGAATGCCTCCGCCCGGTAGCCGCTCGACTCGAGCAGCCAGACCAAGGAATCCCGCAGGGCTTCGTCGTCATCGACAATGTAAATGCACTGTTCAGGCTCGGCGGACAAGCTTTTCACTGACGATGGCCTCGGTCGGTAGGGTGAAGGCAAAGATGGTACCGCCTTCCGGGTTGGAATCCACGATCAGGCTGCTGTCGTGAAACTCGATGATCGAACGGCAGATGTTGAGCCCCAGCCCCATGCCTTCGGCCTTGGTGGTGTAAAAGGGCGAGAACAGCTGCCGCTTCTCTTCCTCGCCGATGCCGTGGCCACGGTCGATCACCGCGACCTCGACGCTGCGTTTGCCGGTCTTTCGCACCCGCACGATCAACTCGCGCTCGTCGCGCGACAGCCCCGCCATCGCATCGAGCCCATTCTTGACGAGATTGATGATGACTTGCTCGATCATGATCCGGTCGGCGAAAACGGCCGGCAAGTCGCGTTCCATGTCGAGCGTGATGCGGCCGCTCACCCGTCGCGCATCGAAGTCGACGAAACCGATGGCATCCTCGATGATCTCGGCGATCCCGACGGCGCTGCGGCGCGGTTCGCTCTTTTTGACGAATTCGCGCACCCGCCGGATGATCTTGCCCGCGCGCTCGGCCTGGAAGCTGGCCTTCTGCATCGCCGCGAGCAGATCCTCCTCGCGAAATCTGCCGCCCTGTATGCGGGTCACGCAACCCATGCAGTAGTTCGCGATGGCGGACAGCGGCTGATTGAGTTCGTGCGCGAGGGTCGAGGCCATCTCGCCCATCGTGATCAGGCGCGACGTGTGCTGCAGCCGCTCGGCCTGCTCGCGGGTAACCTCGGCGGATTGCTTGCGGTCGGTGATGTCGGTCGCGATCCCGGTGCGCACCACGCGCCCGTCCACCCAGCGCGTGGCGTTCTCGCGCACGTGATACCAGCGGCCCGACAACGGGTGCTGCAATTCGCCATCGAACAGCTCGATCGGCAGCGCGCCGACATCGACGACGGCGAGATCGACCGGATAGCGCGAACGGTCGGGCTGCGGTACCGCGACGCCGCGTACGGTCCGGCCCACCGCGTCGAAACCATGGATGCGCTTGAACGCCCGGTTGGCGAACAGGATCTCGTCGCTCGCCACGTCGGCCACGAACACCGCAGCCTCCAGGCTGTCGAGCACGGCCTCGAAGCGCTCGTGCGCGGACTCGAGCGCGGCGCGCACCCGCTTGGGCTCGGTGATGTCGGTCACCGACGCCATCCAGCCGGTCTGGCGGCCGGTCAGGTCGATCAGCGGCGACAGGTAGAAGCGCGCGTCGAGCCGTTCGGCATTCTTGCGCCGGATGCGCATCTCGAAGCCGGAATTGGGCGCGCGCCCGGCCAGGGTCAGCTCGAGATTGTGACGGCAGATCGCGAGGTCTTCGTCCGGCCAGTACGGGAACGGCGGCACCGCACCGATCAGCTCGTCGGCATCGAATCCGACCATGCGGCAGAAAGCCGTATTCACGTAGATGATGCGCCCCGACAGGTCGATCGCCCGCATGCCGGTGATCACCGACTCTTCCATAGCCTTGCGGAACGCCGACTCCGCCCGCAAGGCGTCCTCGGAGGCGCGCCGGCCGCTGATGTCGTGCGCCACCGCGTATACGAGGCCCTCGTCCAACACCGGGTTGATGCTCCACGCCAGCCACTTGAAGGTGCCGTCGGCACAGCGGCAGCGGTTCTCGAAGCTGCCCGGCTCGCCTCGCGCCAGTGTGCGCAGATGCTCCAGCGTCGCCGCGGTGTCTTCGCTATGGACGATGTCGAGCAGCGTCTTGCCCGGCAACTCGTCCGGCTGGTAGCCGAGAATCCGGGTGAACGCCGGGTTGCAGCGCCTGAAGCTGCCGTCGAGCCCCACGACGCACAAGAGGTCGAGCGACAGGTTGAACAAGCGGTCGCGTTCCTTCTCGACCTGCACCCGCCGCCTCACATGGCCGCGCAGCAGCCACAGACTCCACAGCACGATGATCGACAGGCCCAGGATCATCGCGGTCGGCAGCGCCTGCGGCAGCCCGCCCTCGGTACGGAAAGCGGTCGCACGCAGCACCAAACCGTTGCCCGGCGGGTCGAGCGGAATCTCGAAGAACACGCTCTCGTCGACTTCGATCACGCTGGAATTGACGGCGAGCACCGCACCGCTGGCCCCGAGCAGCGCCAACCTGTACTTGTCGGCGAACCAGTTCGGGATCAGGTGGCGCACGATCTGGTCGATCGAGTACACGGCGACGATCGCCCCCATGAACTCGCGGCCGCGCCGGGCCGGCACATAGACCTCGAGTACCAGTGCGCTGCGGGCGTTGACGTGCGGCTCGCCATAGACGGTGCGCCCGAGTTCGCGGGCAAGCGAGAACGGCTGTCGTTGCGCACCCGACAATGCATCGCCGGGCAGCCAGTCTGTGGTGTCGAACGGTGCCGACCAGCGCACGAGCTCGTCTGCACCCACCCAGACGATGTTGATCAATTCGCCGTTGTTGGCGATGTGCTGGTTCGCGCGCATCTGGAAGCCGTCCGCATCAAGCGCGTTCGCGGCGAAGTCGCGGGCGAGCTGCGCCAGGAACTCCTCGGTGCCCTGCATGTGCAGACGCATGGTCTGCTCGGCCCATTGCACGTCGCGCGCCACTGCATTGCGCTGATTGTCGGCCTCGCGCGACTGCAGAAACCACACCAGCACCAGCATCGTGACCGCGAACACGCCCACCGCCACGTAGGGCGCGGTCCAGTACCATCGAACCCGCTTGTTCTGGTTCACAAAAGCGCTGTCGGGCATTCGGATCGAAACCTTGCAAATGAGTAATCGCGCAGACCGGCCGCCATCGCCTGCACGGCGTGCCGCTGATGACGGATGTTGATGCCCACCCACGGCCTTTGTAATCGGGTCTTTCCCTAGCGCCGGACGGATTCTCCCGCCACGCCGAAACACGATCCGGAGGCTGAGGGTTTTCGCCAATTATGCACATGCACGCGGGGAACTACATTGCACCCTTGCCATGCCGGTTGGAGTGAAGGTCGGGTGCTACGCCTCTTGCGGATCCTGTTGCTGTCGCTGCTGACCATCGTGCAGCCGCTGGCCACCGCTGGCGAACCGGCGCCCATCCGCATCGGCGTGTCGGGGCCGTTCACCGGCGGCTCGAGCCCCATGGGGCTTTCGATGCGCGAAGGCATCCGGATCGCCGCGGCGGAGCTCAACGCCGCCGGCGGCGTGCTCGGCCGCCCCCTCGAACTCGTGGAGCGCAACGATGAGGCGCGCAACGAGCGCGGCGCCCTGGTCGCGCAGGAGTTGATCGAGCAGGAGCGCGTGATCGCCGTCGTCGGCATGGTCAACACCGGCGTGGCCCTTGCCAGCCAGCGTTACTACCAGCAGGCCCGCATTCCGGTGCTCACCGCCGTCGCGACCGGCTCCCTGATCACCAAGCAGTTCCTGCCGCCCGAGCATCCCGACAATTTCATTTTCAGGGTCTCGGCCAGCGACACGATCCAAGCCGACATGATCGTGCGCGAAGCGGTCGAGCGGCGCGGCCTCAAGCGGCTGGCGATTTTTCACGACGCCACCAACTACGGCCTGCTCGGGCGTGACGACCTCGCGTCGGCACTCGCCGCACGCGGCGTGCAACCCTTGCTGATCGAGCGCTTCCACTTGCGCCAGGCTGACATGACCCCGCCCGTCTTGCGCGCGCGCGCCGCCGGCGTCGAAGCGATCCTCACCTACGGGATCGGACCCGAACTCGCCCAGATATCGAACACCATCCGGCGGCTCGACTGGCAGGTACCGATCATCGGCAGCTGGACCCTGGCCATGTCGAACTTCATCGACGATGCCGGCCCCAATGCCGAAGGCGCCCACATGCCGCAGACCTTCATCAGCGAACCGACCTCGCCGCGCCGCGCCGCGTTTCTCGAAACATGGCGCAAACAGACCGGAAACGCCCGGATTGCAGTGCCGCCCGCCGCCGCACAAGGGTATGATGGAATCCGATTACTCGCAGCTGCCATAGAGCAGGCAGGTGGAACAGGGGGGGACGCCGTTCGTGAGGCACTCGAAGATCTTCGTGCGCCGGTCGAAGGAATAGTCATGAACTATTCACGACCTTACTCGAAAGATAACCATGAGACGATCAGGGCTACGGACGACCTGTTCATGGGTATCATCAGAAACGGGAAAGTGGTCTTCGCACACGAAGAGGACCGGCGCCGGGCACACCGGCAATGATGGGCCGGCTTCACCGACTTCCTGAAGCTTTCATAATCGACCGGAGGCACTCTCCCTCCCTCCCTCAGCTTCCGGTCGGTTTTTTTAATCGCACCTCCCGCCAAACAGGCCAACACGCAAGCGCGCGTCTTGGCCTGTTTGCATTTCCCGGCGCTGAAAAGCACACATCGCCCATGTCGGAGGATCGACATCGCTAAGCATTTTATATTGCACATCTCGGAATATCGTTTTATATTACGAAACGCGACGCCCTGCGGGTATCGTCGTGAGAGGTCTTTGTTCCAAATACCGCTTTTCCGGCTTTCGTGCGCACCTGCAGAGCGCTCGCGCATGAATCGGATCTTCGGCCCGGGCCCAGACCGACAGGCAAGAGAAGGACGTCCCGCCCATCCGGGCGGAATTCGTTAACTGCAGTCATGAGGAGACAAACCATGACCGGAAAGCAAGAGATCGCCCTGCAAGCTGACGCGGACGGGCAGGAAACCCAGGAATGGCTCGAAGCGCTCGGCGGCGTGATCGAGAACGAAGGCACCGAGCGGGCCCATTTCCTGATCGAGAAGTTGATCGAGTCCGCGCGCGAGGAAGGGATCGACATCCCCTACTCCGCCACCACGCAGTACATCAACACGATCCCGGCCGACAAGCAGCCTCCGTATCCGGGCGATCCGGACATGGAGATCAAGCTCCACTCCTACATCCGCTGGAACGCGATGGCGATGGTGGTGCGCGCCAACAAGCACACCAACGTGGGCGGCCACATTGCTTCGTTCGCCTCGGCTGCGGCGCTTTACGACGTAGGCTTCTCGCATTTCTGGAAGAGCATCGACCACGAAACCGGCGGCGATCTGATCTTCTTCCAGGGCCACTCGGTACCGGGCGTCTATTCGCGCGCCTACATGCTCGGCCGCTTGACCGACGAGCAGATGGACAACTTCCGCCAGGAAGTCGACGGCAAGGGCATCTCGTCCTATCCGCACCCGTGGCTGATGCCGGATTTCTGGCAATTCCCGACCGTGTCGATGGGTCTCGGCCCCTTGTGTGCGATCTATTCGGCGCGCTTCATGAAATACCTCGCCAGCCGCGGCCTGATCGATCCGGCCAAGGCCGAACAACGCAAGGTCTGGGCCTTCCTGGGTGACGGCGAAACCGACGAGGTCGAATCGCTGGGCGCGATCGGCATGGCCGGTCGCGAGCGGCTCGACAACCTGATCTTCGTGATCAACTGCAACCTGCAGCGCCTCGATGGCCCGGTGCGCGGCAATGGCAAGATCATCCAGGAGCTCGAAGCGGAATTCCGTGGCGCCGGCTGGAACGTGATCAAGCTGATCTGGGGTACCCAGTGGGATCGCCTGCTCGAGCGCGACAAGAAAGGCATTCTCAAGCGCCGCATGATGGAGCTGTGCGACGGCGAGTACCAGACCTTCAAGGCCAAGGATGGCGCCTATGTCCGCGAGCACTTCTTCAACACGCCCGAGCTCAAGGCGATGGTGGCCGACTGGACCGACAGCGACGTCTGGAACCTCAATCGCGGTGGCCATGACTTGTTCAAGATCTTCACCGCCTACAATGCCGCGGTCACCCACAAGGGTGCGCCGACGCTGATCCTCGCCAAGACCATCAAGGGCTTCGGCATGGGCCAGTCGGGCGAGGCGATGAACATCTCGCACCAGCAGAAGAAGCTCGACACCGAATCGGTCAAACGCTTCCGCGACCGCTTCGGCATCCCGGTGGCCGACGACAAGCTCGCCGACCTGCCCTACCTCAAGTTTCCCGACGATTCGCCCGAGTACAAGTACATGCGCGAACGGCGCATGGCGCTGGGCGGCTTCCTGCCGAGCCGCCGCCGCACCGCCGACCCGTTGCCGGTGCCCGGGCTCGACGCGTTTTCGGCACTGCTCAAAGCCTCGGGCGAAGGCCGCGAGCTGTCGACCACGATGGCGATCGTGCGCATCATGAACACCCTGCTCAAGGACAAGCAGATCGGCAAGAACATCGTCCCGATCGTGCCCGACGAATCGCGCACCTTCGGCATGGAAGGCATGTTCCGCCAGTACGGCATCTGGAACCAGGAAGGCCAGAAGTACGTGCCTGAAGACCATGACCAGCTCATGTTCTACAAGGAAAGCGTGACCGGCCAGGTGTTGCAGGAAGGCATCAACGAAGCCGGCTCGATGGCCGACTGGATCGCCGCTGGCACCGCCTACAGCGTGCACGGCGTGCAGATGGTGCCGTTCTACATCTTCTACTCGATGTTCGGCCTGCAGCGCACCATGGACTTGTGCTGGGCGGCGGCCGACCAGCGCACCCGCGGCTTCCTGATCGGCGGCACCGCCGGGCGCACCACCCTCAACGGAGAAGGCCTGCAGCACGAAGACGGCCACAGCCTGGTGCTGGCCAACATGATCCCGAACTGCATCAGCTACGACCCGACCTTCCAGTACGAAGTCGCGGTGGTGGTGCAGGACGGCATGCGCCGCATGTTCGCCGAGCAGGAAGATGTGTACTACTACATCACGGTGATGAACGAGAACTACGAGCACCCCGAAATGCCGGCCGGTGCCGAAGCGGACATCCTCAAGGGCATGTATGCGTTCAGGCGCGGTGGCGACGGCAAGAGCCCGCGCGTGCAACTGCTGGGTTCGGGCACGATCTTCAACGAGGTCGTCGCCGCCGCCGAGTTGCTGAAGAAGGACTGGGGCGTCGAGGCCGACCTGTGGGGTTGCCCGAGCTTCAACGAACTCGCCCGTGACGGCCAGGACGTTGCGCGCTGGAACATGCTCAATCCCCTCGAGGCGCCGAAAAAAACGCATGTCGAGCAAAAGCTGGCGGGCGCGGTCGGCCCCGTGATTGCCGCGACCGATTACATCAAGCTGTTCGCCGAACAGATCCGTCCGTTCGTGCCCGGTCGCTACGTCACGCTCGGCACCGACGGTTTCGGCCGCTCGGATACGCGCGAGAAGCTGCGCCACTTCTTCGAGGTGGATCGCCACTGGGTCACGCTGGCCGCGCTCAAGGCGCTGGCCGATGAAGGCACCATCGAGCGCGACAAGGTCGCGGCCGCGCTGGTCAAGTACAAGCTTGATCCGTCCAAGCCGAATCCGATGTCCGTCTGAGTGCCGAGGAGACTGCAAACATGAGCCAACTCATTGAAGTCAAAGTCCCGGATATCGGTGATTTCTCCGACGTACCGGTGATCGAACTGTATGTAAAGGTCGGCGACACCCTCAAGGTCGACGACGCGATCGCAACGCTCGAGTCCGACAAGGCGACCATGGACGTGCCCTCGTCGGCCGCCGGCGTGGTCAGGGAAGTGCTGGTGAATCTCGGCGACAAGGTGTCGGAAGGCAGCGTGCTGATCAAGCTCGAAGCAGCCGGCACCGCAGCCGCGGTCGCCGCGCCGGCTCCGGCGGCCGCCCCCGTGGCGGCACCGGCCGCAAGTGGCGGCGTGGTCGACGTCAAAGTGCCCGACATCGGCGATTTCACCGATGTGCCGGTAATCGAGCTGTACGTGAAAGTCGGCGACAGCATCAAGGCCGAAGACTCGATCGCCACCCTCGAATCCGACAAGGCCACGATGGACGTGCCCTCCTCCGCCACCGGCGTGGTCAAGGAAATACTGGTCAAGCTCGGTGACAAGGTGTCCGAAGGCGCGGTGCTGATCAAGGTCGAGGCGGCCGGCGCACCCGCGGCAGCGGCCAGCGCGCCGGCAGCGGCTCCGGTTCCGGCACCCGCTGCCCCCGCGGCTGCGCCCGTTGCCGCGCCGGCGCCCGCACAGGCAGCCGCCACCGCGCCGGCCTCGGCCCCTTCCGCGGTCAAGCTGGGCGGAAAGGTCCACGCCAGCCCATCGGTGCGTGCCTACGCGCGCGAACTCGGTACCGACCTCGGCCAGGTGAAGGGCAGCGGACCCAAGGGCCGGATCCTCAAGGAAGACGTGACCGCCTTCGTCAAGGGCGCGATGAGCACGGGCGTCGTCCCGGGCAAGACCATGGCTGCCGCCGCGGTCGGAAGCCTGGGCGGCGGCCTCGATCTGCTGCCGTGGCCGAAGGTCGATTTCGCCAAGTTCGGTCCGGTCGAGTCCAAGCCGCTGTCGCGCATCAAGAAGATCTCCGGCCAGAACCTCTCGCGCAACTGGGCGATGATCCCGGCGGTGACCTATCATGAAGACGCAGACATCACCGACCTCGAAGCTTTCCGGGTTCAGATGAACAAGGAATTCGAGAAGTCCGGCAAGAAGCTGACCATGCTCGCCTTCATCGTCAAGGCTTCGGTGCGTGCGTTGCAGGAGTTCCCCGAGGTCAACACCAGCCTCGACGGCGACAACCTTGTCTACAAGAAGTACTTCAACATCGCTTTCGCGGCAGATACGCCCAGCGGTCTGGTCGTGCCGGTGATCAAGGATGCGGACAAGAAGAGCGTGTTCGACATCGCGGCCGAATCGGGCGCACTGGCCAAGAAGGCGCGCGACGGCAAGCTGGGCCCGGCCGACATGTCGGGGGCCTGCTTCACCATCTCGAGCCTGGGCGGCATCGGCGGCACCTACTTCGCGCCGATCGTGAATGCGCCCGAAGTGGCGATCCTCGGCGTGAACAAATCGGTGATGAAGCCGGTGTGGGACGGCAAGGCCTTCGTGCCGCGCCTGATCCTGCCGATGTCGCTGACCGCCGATCACCGCGTGATCGACGGTGCGCTGGCGACCCGCTTCAACGTGTATCTCGCGCAACTATTGGCCGACTTCCGTCGCGTCATGCTCTAAGGAGATCGCCATGAGCCTAGTAGAAGTGAAGGTTCCAGACATCGGCGATTTCTCCGACGTGCCGGTGATCGAGTTGTACGTGAAGGTCGGCGACAGCATCAAGGTCGACGATTCGATCGCGACCCTCGAGTCCGACAAGGCCACCATGGATGTGCCCTCCTCGGCCGCGGGCGTCGTCAGGGAGGTCAAGGTCGCGCTCGGCGACAAGGTCTCCGAAGGCAGCCTGCTGGTGGTGATCGAGGCCGCGGGTGCCGGTGCGGCAGCGGCAGCACCCGCGGCCGTCGCCGCGCCAGCCGCCCCTGCGGCCAGCGCCGCCCCGGCCCCGGTGGCGGCGAGCCACGCCGGCGGAGCGGACGCCGAGTACGACGTGGTCGTCCTCGGCGCCGGCCCGGGGGGGTATTCGGCCGCATTCCGGGCAGCCGACCTGGGCCTGAAGACGGCGATCATCGAGCGCTATGCCACGCTGGGCGGCGTATGCCTGAACGTGGGCTGCATCCCCTCCAAGGCGCTGCTGCATGTCGCCGCGGTCATGGACGAGGCCGAGCACATGGGCAGCGCCGGGATCACTTTCGCCAAACCCGACGTGAACGTCGATGCGCTGCGCGCCCACAAGGACAAGGTCGTGGGCAAGCTCACCGGCGGGCTCGCCGGCATGGCCAAGGGCCGCAAGGTCGAGGTCATCCGCGGCTATGGCCAATTCCTCGATCCACACCATCTCGCAGTCGAAACCACGACCGGCGCCGGCCAGGACAAGACCGGCGACAAGCGTGTGGTGAAGTTCAAGCAGTGCATCATCGCCGCCGGCAGCGCCGCGGTGCACCTGCCGTTCATTCCGAAGGATCCGCGCATCGTCGACTCGACCGGGGCGCTCGAGCTGCGCTTCGTGCCGAAGAAGATGCTGGTCATCGGCGGCGGCATCATCGGACTCGAGATGGCCACGGTCTATTCGAGTCTGGGAGCACGCATCGACGTGGTCGAGATGCTGGATGGCCTGATGCAGGGGCCCGATCGCGACGCGGTCAAGGTGTGGGAGAAGCAGAACGCGCATCGCTTCGACAACGTCATGCTCAAGACCCGGACCGTGGCGGTCGAGGCCAAGGACGACGGCCTGTGGGTGAAGTTCGAAGGCGTCGATGGCAACGGCGGAGCGCCGGCCGAGCCGGTGCGCTACGACATGATCCTGCAGTCGGCCGGGCGTGCCCCCAACGGCAGCAGGATCGGGGCCGACAAGGCCGGCGTGGTCGTGACCGAGCGCGGCTTCATTCCGGTGGATGCGCAGATGCGCACCAACGTGGCGCACATTTTTGCGATCGGCGACATCGTCGGCCAGCCCATGCTCGCCCACAAGGCGGTGCACGAAGCGCATGTGGCGGCCGAAGCCGCCGCGGGGCAGAAGTCGGCCTTCGACGCGACCGTGATCCCGGGCGTGGCCTACACCCATCCCGAAGTGGCGTGGGTCGGCTACACCGAGGCGCAGGCAAAGGCCGAAGGGCGCAAGGTCGAAACCGCCAAGTTCCCGTGGGCGGCCAGCGGCCGTGCCATCGCGAACGGGGCCGACTATGGTTTCACCAAGCTGATCTTCGATGCGGAGTCCCATCGGGTCATCGGCGGCACCATCGTCGGTCCCTCGGCCGGCGACATGATCGGCGAGGTGTGCCTAGCGATCGAGATGGGCGCCGACGCGGTCGACATCGGCAAGACCATCCACCCGCACCCGACCCTGGGCGAAACCGTCGGCATGGCCGCCGAAGTCGCCCACGGCAGCTGCACCGACGTGCCGCCGACGAAAAAACGCTGACGCTGCAGCATCACGCAAGACACTGTCTCGGATTTCCGAGACAGTGTCTGAGAAATTCAATCCATCCAAGGTTCGTGGAGGGTGCGACGGTCTTGCTGCTGGCTTGACCAAATACCTATGCGCCACCCCTCGGAACAAATCTCAGACCGACTCCCGGTTCGGTGGCGATCCAGCGCGGCTCTGCTGCATCATCCCCAAGTTTCTGCCGTAGCTTGCCGACCAGAACCCGCACATAATGCGTATCCTCGGCGTGAGTCGATCCCCACAGTTCCTTGAGTATCTGCGGCTGGGTCACGACACGTCCGCTGTTCTTGAGCAGCAGCGCCAGCAGCGCATACTCCTTGCGTCCCAGCACCAGACGTTCCCCATGCAAGCGAACTTCACGTTTCGCCAAGTCGATGTGCAAACGGCCATCGTCGAAAACGGCCGCATCCTCGGGGCTTCCCGCGTGCTGCCGCAGCAGCACGCGGATGCGTGCCATCAATTCCTGCGTGCCGAAAGGCTTGGTGACGTAATCGTTGGCGCCGGCATCCAGCGCGGTGACTTTCTCCGCCTCGCCGGCGCGTACGGTCAACATGATGACCGGAACCTGCGACCAGCTCCGCAGCTCGCGCAAGACCTCATGGCCATCCATGTCGGGCAGGCCGATATCGAGCACCACCAGATCGGCGCCGTAAGCAGCCAGCACGTCCAGCCCGTCCCTTCCACTGGCTGCCAAGGCGACCTTGTAGCCCTGCGCGCGCAGGCTGATGTCGAGGAACCGGCGAATTTGCGGTTCATCGTCGATCACCACGATCTGCGCGGCGTTGGGGAGGGTTTCAGTCGGCATCCAGTGTCTTCAACAAATGTGGTGGCTCCAGCAATGGGAGCGTAACGCGAATCAGGGTGCCGATCCCATCCGGCCCCGGCAAGGCTTCGACGCTGCCGCCATGAGCGCCCACCATGCCCTGCGCGATGGTCAGGCCCAGGCCCGTCCCCTGGCGGCCCCGGTCGCCGCGTTCGACGCTGTAGAACATATCGAAAATCCGGCTGCGCTCCTGTTCGGGAATGCCCGGCCCACGGTCACGCACGTCCAATTGCAGGCGTCCGCCCGCCAGCCGTGAGGCAATGTCGATGGTCTCGCCCGGTGGCGAGAACTTGGCTGCGTTTTCCAGCACGTTGAACAAAGCTTGTTCGATCAGCGCCGGATGCACCCAGATCGCAGGCAGGTCGGTGGCCAGGTTCACGTGCAGTTTCACCTGCGGCTGGTAGCGGCGCAGGCGTCCAGCGGCTGAGCCGACCAGCTCGTCCACGCCGATCCAATCGCGGTTCAATGTCAGCCCGGCATGGCCCAGTCGGGTCATGTCCAGGAGGTTCTGGATGTAGCGATCCAGTCGGTCGCCTTCCAGCAGGATAGTGTCGAGCAGGCTCTTGCGGTCGTCCTCGCTCATGGCGCTGGCGTAGTTGGCCAGGCTGCTGGCCGACCCCACCATCGCCGCCAGCGGGGAGCGCAGGTCGTGGGATACCGAGGACAGCAGCGCCGAGCGCAGGCGCTCGGTTTCATTGGCGACCCGCGCGCTTTCCAGATCCGACACCAGGCGGGTGCGCAGCGCGGCCTGAGCAATATCCCCAGCCATCGCTTCGGCCAGGCGTCGCGATTCCGCAGTCGGGCGTTTGGGCGCAGCACCGAACTTCAGGCCCATCGCGCCAAGGGTGCCTTCACCGCTTCGCAACGGCAGGAACCACCAGGCCGAACCCGCCAGCGTGTCGGTATGGCGTCCGGCGGACTGTCCATGCGCCAGTACCCAATCGGCCGCCGCACGGTCGATCGGTTCGAGGGCGGCGCCGCTGGATGCATCACTGATCGCGCCCACTCCGAGCCACGCATCCACACCCTGCGATCGTTCCAGCGCGATTCGACCGGCCCTGATCACCTGTTTCAAATCCGCCGCCGAACTCAACTGCTGTCCCAATCCCTGCAGGAGGGTCGCGTGCGCATTGGCCGCCCGCAGGGCCAGCACCTGCATCCGCAATTTCGAAGCCAGGCGGCCGGCGACCAAGGCCGCCACGAGGAACAGGACCACCGTGGTCAGCCCCTGGCGGGCACCGATGAAGATGGTGAGCTTGGGGTCGATGAAAAAGACGTTGTAGGCCAGGAAGCACAGGATGGCCGCCAATACCGCAGCCGCCATGCGGGTTCGTGCCGCGACCAGTACCACGGCGACGATGAACACCATGGACAGGTCCTCCAGCCCGACCCAGTGCTCGGCGATCCTCGCCAGCAGCGTGGATGCGGCGGCGGCGGCGAACGCGAGCAGCACATCCTGCCGACCCAGCCATTGGACGGGACTTCCCGTGTTCTGCCGCGCACGCGCCCTGATTTTCGGGGCGCTGATGATGACCAGTTCGTAGTGCGCGCCGCGTTGCAGCAACTGCTGGGTCAGAGTGCGGTTCAGCATACGGGCGAATGGACGCTCGCGGGTGCGTCCCACCACCAGGGTGGACGCGCCATCGTGTTCGGCATGGTCGAGCAAGGCGTCGGCAATGTTGGTGCCGTGTAGGACTTCCGTGTCGGCGCCGAGGCTGCGCGCGAGCGCGAAGGCGCGATCCAACTCTGCCTGTCGTTCCGGGCTGACCGCGCCAATGGGTTGCACGGTGACGACGCTCCACGGCGCATCGCGGCGTTCGGCAATGCGGCGACCGGCCCGCACCAGATATTCCGAAGCGCCAAGGCCGTCAATGGCAATCAGCACGCGCCGGCGCAAGGCAATGCCCGGCAGGCCACGCGCGGCCTGTGATTCGCGCAGATCGTCCTCGACATGATCGGCGGCGGTCTGCATCGCTAGCTCACGCAGCGCCGCCAAATTGGACGGTGAAAAGAACGACTGCAATGCGTGCTCGGCCTGGTCGGGCAGATAGACCTTGCCCTGGTGCAGCCGCTCGATCAGCTCGCGTGGCGGCAAGTCCACCAGGCGAATGTCGCGCAAGCGGTCGAACACCGCATCGGGCACCGTCTCGCTGACCCGCACGCCGGTGATGCGGTGAACAATGTCATTGAGGCTTTCGAGGTGCTGGATATTGACCGTGGTGTAAACGTCGATGCCGGCATCGAGCAGTTCCACCACGTCCTGCCAGCGCCGCTCGTGGCGGCTGCCGGGCACGTTGCGATGCGCCAGTTCGTCCACCAGGGCGATGCGCGGACGCCGTGCCAGCACCACGTCAATGTCCAGTTCTTCCAGCGCACGTCCCCGATAGTCGATGCGCTTGCGCGGCATGACTTCCAGGCCGTCGATCAGGGCCGCCGTTTCGCTGCGGCCATGCGTTTCGACGATACCCACCACCGTGTCGATGCTCTGGCGCTGCAATTCGCGGGCGCGCGAGAGCATGGCGTAGGTCTTGCCGACACCCGGTGCCGCGCCGAGAAACAGGGTCAGGCGCCCGGCGTCCTGGCGGCGCAGTTCGCCCGCCAGCGCATCGGCTTTCGCATCACGGTCTTGGTTCATTCGCTCAATTTACGCCGGTTGGTACCACCAAAGCGTCCAACGCCAGATTCAATTGCAGCACGTTGACCCGTGGTTGTCCGAACAGGCCCAGTTGCTTGCCTTCGACATGCTGCGCGAGCAAGGATTCGATGCGTTCCGGGGACAGGTTGCGGGCCTTCGCCACGCGGGCGATCTGGATACGCACCGCTTCCGGGTTGATGTGCGGGTCGATGCCGCCGCCGGATTGGGTCACCAGATCGCCGGGCACAGCAGCCGGGTCGACACCTTCGCGCGCGGCGACTGCCGCGCGTGTTTCATCCACGCGCTTGCGCAGGTCGAAGTTAGCGCGCGCCTGGTTGCTGCCCGCCAAGGCCATCGGGTCGTAGCTGGCGGCCGAGGGCCGCGGCTGGAAATAGCGGTCGCTGGCGAAAGGCTGCGCGACCAGCGCCGAGCCGACGACCTGACCGTGGCGTTCGATCACGCTGCCGGTGGCGGCCTGCGGAAACAACGCGCGGCCGATGCCGGTGGCGATCAGCGAGTAGCCCAGGCCGAACAGCAGCAGCGCAATGCCCGCCAAGCCCAGGCTGGCCCGCAGCAGACCGCCGTGGCGCGATTGCGGCTGCACGGAAATTTGCGTGGCAGGGGTATCAATAAGCATGTCGGTCTCCTCAAACACCGGCCGTCGCGGCCAGCAGCATGTCAATGAGCTTGATCGCCGGGAACGGCAGCAGCACGCCGCCCACGCCATAGACCAGCATGTTCCGGCGCAGCAGCGCCGTCGCGCTGGAGGGGCGGAAGCGCACGCCGCGCAGGGCCAGCGGGATCAGCAGCGGGATGATGAGGGCGTTGAAGATCAGCGCGGCCAGCACTGCATTGGACGGGCTGGACAGGTGCATCACGTTCAACACCGCCATCGACGGAATCGCCTCGGCGAAAAGTGCCGGGAGGATGGCGAAATACTTGGACACGTCGTTGGCCAGCGAGAACGTGGTCAATGCGCCGCGGGTGATGAGCTGCTGCTTGCCGACTTCCACCACCGCCAGCAGCTTGGCCGGGTCGGAATCCAGATCGACCATGTTGCCGGCTTCCTTGGCGGCCTGCGTGCCGGAGTTCATCGCCAGGCCCACGTCGGCCTGCGCCAGCGCCGGCGCGTCGTTGGTGCCGTCGCCGACCATCGCCACCAGATGCCCGCCCCCTTGTTCCTGGCGGATGCGCGCCAGCTTGTCTTCGGGCTTCGCCTCGGCGATGTAGTCGTCCACGCCGGCTTCGGCGGCGATCGCGGCGGCGGTCAGCGGGTTGTCGCCAGTAATCATCACCGTCTTGATGCCCATGGCGCGCAACTGCGCGAACTTCTCCTTGATGCCGTGCTTCACCACGTCGGAGAGTTCGACCACGCCGAGCACATGGCGGCCCTCAGCCACCACCAGCGGCGTGGCCCCCTTGCGGGCGACCTGTTCAACACGCGCATTGAGTTCGGCCGGGGTGTCGCCGCCGTGCGCCTGGACATGCCGGACGATGGCGTCCATCGCACCCTTGCGGATGCTGCGGCCTTCGGCCAGATCGACGCCCGACATGCGGGTCTGCGCGCTGAAGGCGATGAAGTGCGCGCCGGACGGTTCCTCGATGGCTGCATCGGGCTGGCGGGCCAGTTTGACGATGGACTTGCCTTCCGGGGTCGGGTCGGCCAGCGAGGCCAGCAAGGCCGCCTCGCGCAAGCGCGCCGGATCGACACCGGCCAGCGCATGAAACGCCGTGGCCTGGCGGTCGCCGTGAGTGATCGTGCCGGTCTTGTCGAGCAGCAGCACGTCCACGTCGCCGGCGACTTCCACCGCCTTGCCGGACTTCGCCAGCACGTTCGAGGTCAACGCCCGGTTCATGCCGGCGATGCCGATGGCTGGCAGCAGGCCGCCGATGGTGGTCGGGATCAGGCATACCAGCAGCGCGACCAGCAGCAGCGGATCGAGCCGCACACCGACGAAGCCGGCGATGGCGGGCAGCGTGACGACCACGATCAGGAAGGTCAGCGTCATCGTCGCCAGCAGCAAGCCCAGCGCGATCTCGTTGGGCGTCTTCTGCCGGTTCGCGCCCTCGACCAGCGCGATCATGCGGTCGAGGAAGCTGTTGCCGGGCTGCGAGGTGACGCGCACCACGATTTCATCGGACAGCACCTTGGTGCCGCCGATCACGCCGGAGCGGTCGGTGCCGGCCTCGCGCAAGACCGGCGCGGATTCGCCCGTCACAGCCGATTCGTTGATCGTCGCCAGGCCGCGCACGATTTCACCGTCGGCCGGGATGATCTCGCCTTCGGCAACCACCACCAGATCGTCCGGTCGCAGTTCCGTGGCGGCGACGGTCTGCGCATCGTGCAGGCGGTCGGCCTCGGAGATGCGCCGTGCGACCAGATCCTTGCGGGCACGGCGCAAGGAAGCCGCCTGGCCCCGGCCGCGCGCTTCGGCCACGGCCTCGGCGAAGTTGGCGAACAGCACGGTCACGAACAGCAGCGCGGTCACGCTCCAGCCCATACCCGGCGTGGTCTTGCCCAGCACGGTGAGCACGGCGCACAGCAGCGTGCCCAGCCAGACCACGGCCATCACCGGGTTCTTGAAAGCATGTTGCGGGGCGAGCTTGGTGAAGGCACCTAGGATGGCGGCCTGCAAGCCGGCGCCATCGAGCAGCGCCGGGCGGTGGCCGCGAACGGTCGGGGAAGTGGACATATCAGTCATGAAAGTCGCCTCAGTGGGCCGTCAGCGCCAGATGGTCGGCCACCGGGCCAAGCACCAGCACAGGCATGAATTGCAGCAAGGTCAGGATCACGACGACCACGATCAGGGTCAGGGCGAAGGTCGGGGTTTCGACATGCAGGGTGCCGGGGCCTTCGGGCGCGACGCGCTTCTTCGCCAGCATCGCGGCAATGACCAGCGGCAGGATAAGAGCGGGATAACGGCCCAGCGCCAGCACCACGGCGCAGCTCAGGTTCCACCAGTAGGTCGCGTCACCCAGCCCCTCGAAGCCGGAGCCGTTGTTGGCGAAGGCCGAGGAGAACTCGTAGAACACCTGGCTGATGCCGTGAAAACCGGGGTTGGAATTGCCGGTGATCGACGGCACGGCCAGGGTGATGGCCGTCATGCCCAGCAGCACCAGCGGCTGCAACAGCACCAGCACGGCCAGCAGCTTGACTTCGGGCGCTTCGATCTTGCGGCCGAACAGTTCCGGGGTACGCCCGGTCATCAGGCCGGCCAGGAACGCGGAGAGCAGCAGATAGACGAGGAACTGCTGCAAGCCGCAGCCGATACCGCCCCAGATGGCGTTGACCAGCATGTTGCCGATCGTGACCAGGCCGGTCAGCGGGGCCAGCGAATCGTGCATGGCGTTGACCGAGCCGTTGCTGGTCTGGGTGGTCAGCGCGGCCCACAAGGCCGAGGCATCGGCGCCGAAGCGCACTTCCTTGCCTTCCATCAGGGCCACGTCGACCGTCGTGGCGGAATGGCCTTCCGACCACAGCGCCAGGCCCGTGGATGCCAGCGACATGGCCAGCATCGAGCCGAACACCAGCGCGGTGAATTTCTTGCGGCCGGTGAACGCGCTGACCATGAAGGCGACGGCGACCGGCAGCAGGATGATGGCGAGGGTTTGCAGCAGATTCGACAGTGGCGTCGGGTTCTCCAGCGGCACGGCGCTGTTCGGGCCATACCAGCCGCCGCCATTGGTGCCGAGCTGTTTGGTGGCGATCATCGCGGCGACGGGGCCGAGCGGAATCTTCTGCTCCTTCATGTCCACGCTGGCATCGACCGGCGCGGCCACCGGCCCGCCTTGCAGCGTGGCGGGCACGCCTTGCCAGGTCAGCAGCAGCGAGAGCAGCAGGCACAGCGGCAGGAACACGCGCACGGCCGGGCGGATCACGTCGGCCCAGTAGTTGCCCAGGTCGGCCTCACGCTGGCCGGCCTCGGCCAGCTCGCGCTGCGGCTTGCGCCCGCCGAACAGGCCGCGCAGCGTCGCCGCCACCAGCGCCAGGCCCATCATCGGCGTGACGACCTGCAAGCCGACGATGCCGGTCATCTGCGCCAGGTACGACAGTTGCGCCTGCCCGGAATAGTGCTGCTGATTCGTGTTCGTGAGGAACGACACCATCGTGTGCAGCGCCAAGTCCCAGCGCATGTTCGGCACATCGTTGGGATTGAGCGGCAGCCACGCCTGGGTCATGAAGATGGCCCAGACCAGCACGCCGAGCACGGCGTTGCTGACGAGGAACGCGCCGGCATAGGCTTTCCAGCCCATGCCCTGCGCGGGATCGGTGCCGAGCACCCGGTACAGCGGCCGCTCGATGAGGCCGAACACGCGGTCGCCGCGCATCGGTGCGCCGCGCATCACCGCGGCGAGGTATCGGCCCAAAGGCCAGCCCAGCGCGATGGCGAGCGCCAGGACGAAAAAGAACTCGATCATGAATCTTGCTCAGAAAGCCGGAATGGCAACGGCAAGATTCTCGACCTCAGCCCCGTAAAGTCTCCATTCCCGCTTCAGGCGCCGCGCATCAATTCTGCGTAAATTCTTGGTCTGTATGCTCCGTTCGCCAGTGGCGGGATGCAAGGGTGTATGTGGGTGGGCTTGCTGTTCCCTTCACGCGAGCTTGCTGGTACGTCGATACACGACGCCCCAAACCAGGCCGAGTATCACGGCAACCAGCGATCCCAGCAGCACACCGAGTTTGGCGGCGCCCAGCAAGGCTTCGTCGTTGAACGCAAGCATGGCGATGAAGATGGACATGGTGAAGCCGATTCCGGCCAGCAGGCCGATCAGGCAGATGCCGCCCCAGGACACGCCGGGCGGCAGGCGGCACCAGCCCAGCCGCACCGCCAGCCAACTCACCCCGATCACGCCCAGCGGTTTGCCGACGACTAGCGCCAGCGCGATACCGCCCATCACCCATTGCGAGGCAGCGGCGGACAGGTCGACACCACTCAGACTGACGCCGGCATTCGCCAGGGCGAACAGCGGCATGACGCCAAAGGCCACCCAGGGATGCAGCGCCATCTGCACCCGCACCACCGGCGGCAGCAGTTCGCGCTGGGCCAGCCGCAGTTGCTTGAGCGATGCCGCCAGTTGGTGACTGGCGTGGGTCTTGTCGTCGTGGTCGCGCAGCCTCTCGGCAGCACGCATTACCACGTCCAGCGGGCGTTCGCGCGTGCGCAGCGGCACCACCGGCGTCAACATGCCGAGCACGACGCCGGCCAGCGTCGGGTGCGCACCGGTCATCAGCAGGCCGATCCAGGTGATCGCACCGGGCAGCACATAGGCGAAGGCCGAGCCGATGCCGATTTGCCGGAATCCCAGCACCAGCGCAACGCCCAGGCCGGCGACGAGGAAGCCGTTGTAGTCGAGTCCCCCGGAATAGAACAGCGCGATGATGAGCACGGCGATAATGTCGTCGATGATCGCCAGCGCCAGCAGGAACACCCGCACGTTGGCGGGAATCGAGCGGCCCAATAGCGCCAGCACGCCCACGGCAAAGGCAATGTCCGTGGCCGTCGGCACGGCCCAGCCATGCTGGCGCGCAGGATCGGCATTGAAGCCCAGGTAGATCAGTGCCGGCACGGCGACGCCGCCCAGCGCGGCCATGACCGGCAGGCTCGCCTGCTTCAGATCGCTCAATGCCCCTTCGTGGATTTCGCGGCGGATTTCCATGCCGACGACCAGAAAGAAAACGGTCATCAGGGCATCGTTGATCCAGAAATGCAGGGATTGGGAATACGTCCAGCCGCCGATGCCGATGGACAACGGTAGGTGCCAAAGCGCGTGGTAGCTGTGGGCGAAGGAAGAATTGGCCCAGATCAGCGCCGCTGCTGCCGCAATGAGCAGCACGACGCCGCTGGCGGCTTCGATGTGCAGGAAACGTTCGAGGGTGGCGAAGGCGCGTTCGGCCAGAAGTTGGGCACGCGGCAGATCCTGCCGCTGGGTGTGGCGGTGCATGGTCGTAAAACCTCCGCGTGGCGGCCCGACCAGCGCATGAACCTGCTTCGCTGCAGTATGCAGCTAACACCCGACCGACATCATACAGGGTGACACCGGGAAGATCGACCGCATTGAATCCGCAAGCAGCTCCCCCACCAAGCAACGTGACCGATTGTCCTAAGTGCTATATTGCGATCTCAGCCGAATCTGACCTTTCACCGCAGGTAGTCATCGATGCCGGACAATCACCCGACCTCATTCTCGGGCAAGGATGCGCGCAGGCCCTTCGACATGTTGCGCCAGGTCCTGGAGGAATTGACCCGACGCAAGCTACCGCCCTCACCGGGCCATTACGCCGCGGTCTATCGGCGGCTGGATTCGAAGGAAGGCGCCGATCCGGATGCGGTGACGCGTTCCGAACTGCAGTTGTGCGCCGCGCTCGTCGACGCGCTGGCGGGCCTCTACGCCAATGGCGGCTGGCTCCACACCCAGATCGGCATGCTCCGCGCCGCCCTGGAGGATGATCGCCAACCGATGTCGATCCAGATCGATTCGGTCGAGACGGTGATCCGCAACATCTCGTTCAACAAGGCCCGCGCCGAGGACGAGGCCCGGGATTTTTCCGAAGACCTGAAGAACACGGTCGCACACATTCATCAGGAGATCCGCTCGGCGATCGAAAGCGTCGGTGGCTCCGACGATTCGATGTCGGCCTATTCCGAACGTCTCGACGACTGCAGCGATCTCGACGACGCGCGCGCACTGCTGGCCGAGATTTCCGCCCATGTCGGCGCGCTTTCGAAAACCCTCCGGCAAACCGGGCAGGCCTTGCTCGAAACCCGCAACTTTCTCGAAACCACCACCCGCAGGTTCGAAGAGGCACGTGCCGCGGCCGAGAAGAATGCCCTGGAGGCGGAATACGATCCGCTCTCGGGCGCGCTGAACCGGCGCGGACTCGAGAATGCGCTCAATCATTGTCCGCGCGGCGAAGTTTCGATCATCGTGTTCGACATCGACAACTTCAAGCGGATCAACGACACCCACGGCCACGGCGTGGGCGATCTGGTGATCCAGGGCTTCACCCAGGCGGTGCGCGGCGGATTGCGCGAATCCGACCTGCTTGCACGGATCGGGGGCGAGGAGTTCGTCGTGGTGCTGCCCGGCATGCGCCCACCGCGCGCGCGCCAGGTCGCCGACCGTCTCCTCGAACTGATTCGCGGCTGGCGCCACAGCAGCGTCGCGCGCCAGTACAACCTCAACGTGACCGCCAGCGGTGGGCTCGCGTCGTGCATCACCGGCAACGGCGACAATACCGAAGTACTGCGCATGGCGATCGATGTCGCCGACCGCCATCTCTACGACGCCAAGCACGCCGGAAAGAACCGGGTGCTACCGACCTGACGACCACACCGGGCCGTGCGGGCTCAGCGGCCCGCCGACCCGAACCTGCCCAGCTCGTCGGCCAGCGCGCTGACCGCCTGCTCGCGCTCGGGCTCGCGCACCATCGCACCGAACAGCCCCGACCATTCCGGGTGCGCACGGGCGCTTTCGATCGATCGAGGCAGCGCACCCTCGCGCCAGCTCGCGCTCGTCGCCGGCGCCTGGACGAATGGCGTCATCGCGGCATGGCCACGGGCCTCCAGCGCCCTCAGCAACTCGAGCGCGCGCAAGGCAAGCAGGCGCAGGATCGCGTCGTCGACCGTAAGCTCGTGATGGCCCGCGAGCTTGCCGCGCAAACGATCGCCATAGTGACGCAGGGTCTGCCAGCCGCCGCCGGCCAGCGCGCCGATGGCGGTGGCCACGCCCAGGCTCAGGCCGCCCACCATCAAGTCGAGCCCCAGGCCGGCCGCCGCGCCCGCGGCCGCCCCGCCGCCAAGCTTCACGCGCATGCTGCGCAGGGTTTCCGGGTTGAACAAATCATCTTCCCAGCGCCCCTCGATCAAGGGCAGGTCGCCGGTCTCGACATCGTCACGATCGAAACGGTACAGCCCCAGCAATGCATCCACGCACGCCTGCTCGCGAACACGCACGCGCTGGTTCATGCCATCCACCGCAGCGGCGATCTCGACAACATCACCCTCCACCCGTACCCGACAGGCCGCGACCTCGATCAGCATCTCGGCGATCAGATGCTCGCCGGCCCCGCGCCGCGCGATCGTTTCGCGCTCGCGACTGGCAATCAACCGTTCGAAGGCCGAGCGGCAGGCGTCGAGCAAGGTCGCCAGCTTGCCGTAGAGCAGGCGCTCGGCATCGCGCTCGGGCGCCACCGTATCGAAGCGAATCACCGCATGCAGACCCAGCCGCGCCAATGCCTCGCGCCATGAGGCCTCGTCGGCCTCCGGGTCGCGCACGAAGTTCAGGACCGGCAACAGCGGCCGGGCGCAACGGCCCAGCAACGCCAGTTCGTCGCGATGCTTGGCCAGCACCGGATCACGCGCATCGACCACATAAAGACCCGCATCGCTCGCCAGCAACTGGCGCAAGACCTTGGCCTCCTGTTCGAAACGCCCCTCCGCTTCGGGCAGCGTCAGAAAGCGGGCGATACCGGCGGGACCGTCCAGGATCTCGCCCAACTGGCGCTCGGCCTCGACGAGGGTGTCGATCCGTTCGAGCAATGCCACCGGATCTTCCATGCCCGGGGTGTCGTAAAGCTCGATCAACGCCTCGTTATCGGCGATCAGCCGCGCCCCTTCGACATGCCGGGTGGTGCTCGGGCGGCTCGACACTTCGCCGAAACGACCATCGCGGGTCAGCGTTCGCATCAGCGAAGTCTTGCCGGTATTGGTGTGCCCGACCAGCGCTATGCGCACCGGGAAACGTCTCTCGTCACTCATCGCCATGCGCGAGCCACGCAAGTGCCCGCCCCTCGTCGCCGATAATCTCGTGCGATTCGAACCCCAACCGCGCCAGCCCATCCATCCAGTGGGCCAGGCGCGGATTGTCGGGCGCCGTGCCATCCATGAGCCACACCCGGCAATCGGCCGCGCACGCCGACATCTCGCCGATGAGCCCGAGATTGCCCCGATCCGGCGACAGGCGCGCATCGCAAGCCAGCAGCAAGCGGGCCGGCGGCTGGGCCGCGAGACGCGCCAGCGCCTCCTTGCGCTGGATCCGGTCATCGACCCGGCCACCATCGACGACGCCCTCCGCGATCGTGGGCGGCCACGAACGTTCGGGCCGAAGCTCGATCCCGATCACGGTCGGCGCCCCCGCACCCGCCACATGGGTATGCCGGTTCGCCGCGCGCGCGGTGTCGGCATGGTCGGGGTCGGTGACGCCGATGCGCTCGCTCGCCGGCATCAGCCGGTCGGAAAGCACCAGATAGTCCGGCATTCCGAGGTCCAGCGCCAACGCCGCACGTTGCCGCCTGAACCAGGTCCGGCACCCCGCCCATAGCAGGCCGCGCGGCACCACGCCATAAACCAGCACGCAACCGAGCAACCACTGCGCCCAGGCGCGCCGCGCCTCTTCGACGGCGAGCATGCCGGCCCCGCTCGCCTTCACCGTCGTCGCGTCGGGCACCTCGAACCCGAGCATCCCCGGCAACCAGCCCAGCGTCGCCACCAGCCTGGCGAGAAAATCACCGGACAGAATCGTGGTTTCCCAGGTGAACTGGTAGCCGCGCAGCATGAACAGCAGCACCATGCCGGCCAACGCCCCCAGCAATGCCAGCAACCAAACCAGGTGCGTCACCGCGCCGAGCGCCCAGCGATTGAGTCCGGCTCCCGCGAGCAGGTCGGTACGCGCCCGCCCCAGCAAGACCGCCGGGCCGCTCCGGGCCATGCGCCGGGCCAGCCATTGCCAGGCCTTGCCAAGCAGCCCTCCCGCATCGCGACCGCCGAACCACATGCCGATCAGCCAGACCACCAATCCGACCACATGCAAGCCGAGCAAGCCACCGAGCGCCCACACGACGTTCACCGGGCGGCTCCCGTCGCCGAGCACGCCGAGCGCCACACCGAATCCGCTCGACAACGCGAGCAGCGCAACCACGATCAGACCCAGCCGTTCGATCCCGCGCCAGTCGCGCAGCGCATCCAGCAGGCCTTCGCGCGCACCCAGCGCCTGCGCGCGAACGAGCACCCTGTCCTCGAGCGTTCCCCCGGCAAGCCTCGCCATACGCACCGCATCCGCATCCGCGAGCGGCCCACGCCCGGCTTCGAGCAGGCGTATCGCCTCGGCCAGCCAGCGGCGCTCGAACCGGTCGGGTGAATGTTCTGGAGTCTGTTTCAACAAGAAAACCTTGGATGATGGGGTTCGAAGCATAACGGAAGCCGTCGGCCGATGGTGGCACCGAACACCTACACGGCCAACACCACCGGGAGACGCCACAGTCCGCGCGACCGGTCGCCCCCTGACTTGCGCGGCCGGCCAGGCAGTGCGTGCCCACCGCCCCAGCAGAGCGCACGCCACGGCGATCACAGTCGCATTATACTAACGGCGCGCGCACCACAGACCGACCATCCATGACGTCAGTGTTCCCGATCCATGCCAACTGACCCCCCCCGCACACCGCCGGAGATTGCGCGGGAGGCCTTACGCAGGCTTGCACTGCAGCGGGTTTCACCCACGCCCGACAATTACCGTGCGTACTATCACGAGATCGCCGGCATCGCCGCCGAAGAAGCCTTCCCCGAGCGCTCGCTGCGACTCATCGCAAACGCCTTGCCGCGCGAAAGCCCGGAAGCCATTCGCCTCGCGCACGGCTTCGAGCATGCGATCGCGGGACGCCAATGGCCGGCCCTGAAACAGGCCATCGTGGCGCTGTGCGCGCGCAATGACGGTTCGGTCACGAACTGGGCACTGCTGATCAGGGAGATCCTGACCCAGCTCGAACGCACCCACAAAGGCTGGACCCACGCCACCAAGAAGGAATCGCTCGAGCATGTCTTGAACGGCTCCGGCAGCATGCAGCACCTGCCTGCCCGCCTGCAGGGGCTGCTCAAGAACTGGGCCGAATCCGGCCGCGTCGAGGGTATGCCGGCCGGGCCGGACAATGCGCACGCACGGAGCGCGTCGCCCCCCGGCGTCGAGGCCGGCGCAGCCGAGCTCGCCGGGTTGCTCGCGTTGCTGCAACAACTGCTCAGGCAAGGTGTCGTGCCGCTGATCGTCGACAACGACGCCCTGTCGGCCGAGATCGTCGAGTTCTCCGCACAGCTCGGCGATCCAATCAAGCTTGCGGGGTCGCCCGGGGTTGGCGACAAATTGCATCTGCTGTCGTCCAAGCTCGAACTCGCGGGTGAATACGAACGCGCGATACGCGGCGCACTGATCGGACTGATCCGGCTCATCGTCGACAACATCAGCGAACTCGTGTCCGACGACTCGTGGCTGAGCGGCCAGATCAACCTGTTGTCGGTGGCTTTTCAAGGCAATCTCGACATCCGCATGCTCGACGAAGTCGAGCGCCGCTTGCGCGACGTGATCGACAAGCAGGGACACCTGAAGCGCCAACTCGACGAGGCGCAAAGCAAGCTCAAGCGGATGTTGTCCGGCTTCGTCGATCAACTGGCCGAACTCAGCGACTCCACCGATCTCTACCATGCTTCGCTGGAACGCTGCGCGACCGAGATCGGATCGGCGCGCAGCATCGAGGAGCTCGCCAACGTCATCGAAGGCATTCTCGAGGAGACACACAGCGTACGCGAAACCACCCGGCGCTCAAGCACCCAGTTGAGCGCCCTGCGCGAGGAAGTCGACAACGCAAACCGGCAGATCGCCCGCCTGCAGCAGGAGCTGGATGAAACCAGCGAGCTCGTCCGCCACGACGCGCTCACCGGCACCCTCAACCGCAAGGGCCTGGACGAGGCACTCGAACGCGAGATCGCGCGTGCGCACAGAAGAGGGGCACCGATGTGCCTGACGATGCTCGACATCGACAATTTCAAGCATCTCAACGACACCTTCGGACACAAGACCGGCGACGATGCGCTCAAACACCTCGCCGAGATCATCCGCACTTTCACCCGCCCGCATGATCTCGTCGGCCGCTACGGCGGGGAGGAATTCCTGATCCTGCTGCCCGACACCGATATCGATGCCGCGGTCCAGGCCACCGTTCGCCTGCAGCGCGAACTGACCAAGCGCTTCTTCCTGGCCGAGAATCAGCGCATCCTGATCACGTTCAGTGCCGGCGTAGCCCGCATCAACCTCGATGAAGACCCCTACGCCGCAATCGACCGGGCTGACAAGGCCATGTATGCGGCAAAGCGCGCCGGCAAGAACCGCGTCCTGGTCGCGGGTTGATCCCGTGCCCCGTTCCCGGCCCGCTACGCAGCGGCGACTGCGTGGGCCTCGGTCGATCCGATAACCGGCAACACCGTCACAAGGTCCTCGATACGTCATGAGCGCGCCAACCCAGCCATCAGATATTGCCCGCGAGGTACTGCGCCTGTTCGCGGCCAGGCGCCTGCCGCCAACGCCCGCGAATTTTCGCGCGCTGTATCACGAGGTCTCCGAAACCGCCGACGAAGAGGATGGTTATCCGGAACGCCTGATTCGCGAGATCGCCAGCCGCCTGCCCTATGACACTTCGGAGAGAAAGCGTGCGGGCAAGCAGATCGAACGCGCGCTGGCGAACAACGACCGCAGCGGCGCCGAAGAGGCCTTGTTCACCTACCTCGGCACGATCTCGCAGGAAGCACCGCCCGCGTGGAACGCGCTGATCGCCAATCTGCTGCGCCACTGGGAACTGCGCCAGCTGGGGTGGACGGTGGCACGCAAGCGCGAATCACTCGAACGCGTGTTGGCGGCCAACGATCCGGCCACCTTGCACAACCGCCTGCAAGGCCTGGTGCGGGCGTGGAGCCAGTCGCCCACCGACCCGGAGAGCCAACTGCCGGCCGACGGCACCGAGACATCGCCCGCCGCCGGCGGACTCGCCGCGGTCGCGCAGGCTCGCCCCGAGCTGACGCTGGTGGCGCCCGGAGAGGCCGGAGAACTGATTGCGCGGCTGCGCGAGCTGGTGCTGCTTGCGCTCGAAACCGTCGTGCCGCCCTTCCTGTCGGAACACCCCGACCTGGTCCGCGACGCCAATGCCCTCGCGGCGTCGGTGAGGGCCAGCAGCAAACCGGCGCAGTTCCAGGTCATCGCCCAGCAGATGCGCAAGTTCGCCTATCGCCTCGAGATGGTGGCCGCCGATACCGGCGAGATCCGCGCCGGGCTGACCAAGCTGCTGCGCCTGCTGCTCGAGAACATCGAGGAAATCGTCATCGACGATCAATGGCTTCACGGGCAGGTCGAGGTCCTGCGCGAGATCGTCGCCAAGCCCGCCAGCCTGCGGCTGATCGACGACGCGGAGCGCCGCCTCAAGGAAGTCATCTTCAAGCAGAGCCAGCTCAAGCACAATCTCGCTCAGGCGCAGCAATCACTGCGCGAAATGCTGGCCGGGTTCGTCGACCAGCTCGCCAACTTCAGCGCGATCACCGGCAGTTACCATGACAAGATCGCCGCGAGCGCGCAACAGATCGCCAGCGCGCGGGATATCAACGAGATCAGCGCAGTGCTCGACGAGGTCATGCGCGAAACCCGCGGCATCCAGGATGAAGCCCGGCGCTCGCGCGACGAGTTGAATGCCGCGACCGAACGCGCGCGCGCGGCCGAAGCCCGCATTGCCGAGCTTCAGCATGAACTCGACGAGGCAAGCCGCCTGATGCGCCACGACCAGCTCACCGGCGCGCTGAATCGCCGCGGACTCGAGGAAACCTTCGAAAAGGAATCGGCGCGCGCGCTGCGACGCGACGTATCGCTGTGCATCGCCTTGCTCGACATCGACAATTTCAAGCGCTTGAACGACACCTACGGCCACCAGACCGGCGACGATGCACTGATCCACCTGGTGAAGATCATCCAGGAGAATCTCAGGCCCAACGACATCGTCGCCCGCCTGGGGGGCGAGGAGTTCATCATCATCTATCCGGAATCCGACCTCGAACAGGCGACGGCCGCGCTGGTTCGCCTGCAGCGCGAGCTCACCAAGGCCTATTTCATGGCCGACGACAAGAAGCTGCTAATCACCTTCAGCGCCGGGGTCAGCGTCTGGTCGCCCGGCGAGTCGATGGAGGCCGTGATCGGCCGCGCCGACGGTGCCATGTACCAGGCCAAGCAGACGGGCAAGAACAAGGTCGTCGCAATCGAAGCACCGACACCATAGACGGCTGCCCACAACCGAAATCGCCACTGGCGCGCGCCGCCGGCGCATTGCGTCCAACATCACACCCATGGGAGTAAGTCACCGATGTCGACAGTTCATCTACTCGCAATGACCGGCAGCGCCCGGCGCGAATCGCTCAACCGCAAAGCACTGTCCGTCCTGGTCGCGGGCGCCGAGGGTGCCGGGGCGGCGGTAACGGTCGTCGAACCCTACGCCTACCCGCTTCCGCTCTACGACGGCGACCTCGAAACCACATCGGGTCTCCCCGAAGCCGCCGCAGAGCTGCAACGACTTTTCGCCTCGCATGACGGACTCTTGCTTGCGGGACCGGAGTACAACGGCTTCTTCTCGCCCCTGATCAAGAACACCCTCGACTGGGTCTCCCGGCCCATGTCCGACGGCCGCCCGGGCACGATCCACGTTCGTGGCAAACCGGCATGCATCGCCTCGGCATCGCCTGGCGCCCTTGGCGGGATACGCTCGCTCCAGCACACTCGCCTGTACCTGTCGAACCTCGGATTCGTGGTGCTGCCCGATCAAGTCGGCGTTCCGTTCGCGAACAAGGTCTTCGGCGACGATGGTTCGCTGACCGACGAGCGCCTGCGGGGCGCGCTCGAATCGGCGGGCGCGGCCGTGGCGCACATGGCCCGCCTGCTGAAGACGGGCTGAATCACTCCGGCGAATCGGCGGGCGGGCGCGACGAGGTGAGCGACACCGCGACACCGCTCGCGATGATGAGTCCGATCGCAGCCCAGGCCAGGAGCGGCAGTTGATCGCCCCACAGGATCGCGCCAAAGAAGCTGGCGAACACGACTGTCGAATAACTCAGATTCGCCGAAACGACGGTCCGCCCGTAGCGGTAGGAGCGTGTCATCGCCAGTTGCGCCAAGCCGCCGAACAAGCCTACGCCGAGCACGACCGCGAGCCCCCGCCAATCCGGCATGTTCACCGGGCCTGTCAGCGCCCAGCCCAAGCCCAGCACGGTCGTGACCAGCGAAAACCAGAATACGGTGCGCACCTCGGGCTCGCCGGCACGCCCCAGTTCGCGCACGCTGATGTAGGCGAGGCTCGCGATCGCCCCCGAGGCCAGACCAACCACCGCACCGAGCTCCTGCCCCGCCACGAGCGTCGGGCGCAACAACAGGACCACGCCGGCAAACCCGGTCGCGACCGAAAGCAGCGTCGGCCAGCGCAGACGTTCGCCCAGGAACAAGGCCAGCAATAGCGCGACGAATATCGGCGATGTGTAACTCAGCGTGGCCGCCGTCGCGATCGGCAGGATCCCGATCGCGAAGAAATAACACATCAACGCCACCGAGCCGGAAACGCTGCGCGACAACTGCAGGCGCCAGTGCGGCGTGGCAAGCGAAACCCGGCGCAGGCGCGCGGCGACGAGCATCATCACCACACTGACGAAACCGCGATAAAAGACCAGCTCGCCGGTGGAGAACTGCGCCGACCCCAGCTTGACGCACACCCCCATGCAGGCGAACAGAAAGCTTGCGACGATCATCCAGACGGAAGGCATGGGACGATTGGACGACCGATCTACATCAAACGGGTTGGTCTTGGGGCGGCAAAAGAGCGGACAGCGCGTGCCCGGCTCCGAGAACACCGGACAATAAAAAACCCGCCATAAGCGGGCTCAAAACTGCAATTCCTGGAGGCGCGACTCGGAATCGAACCGGGGTACACGGCTTTGCAGGCCGCTGCATAACCACTCTGCCATCGCGCCGTGCCCACAAACCGGCTTAAATTTCTTCCGGCCAAGCATGCTGAATCTTGCGCATCGGAATACTGGAGCGGGAAACGAGGCTCGAACTCGCGACCTCAACCTTGGCAAGGTTGCGCTCTACCAACTGAGCTATTCCCGCTCGAAAGACCGCAATTATAGATGTTCCTTTTTATCTGTCAAGATTTTTCAACCAAAGAGGCGTTTGCGACGCCCGGCCTGTCAGGGCTTGGCGTCGGCATCCGCCAACTGGGGGAGCGCGCGGCGCAGATAGTAAATCATCGACCACAGCGTCAACACCGTCGCGACATAGATCAGCATGCTCCCGATCAGCTTCACATCCACGAACAGAATGCGATCGTGATAGAGGAGCATGGGAATCGCAATCATCTGGGCCGTGGTCTTGAGCTTGCCCACGGTCGCGACCGCAACGCTCGCGGCGCGCCCGACCCGGGCCATCCACTCGCGCAGGGCTGAAATCGTGATCTCGCGCCCGATGATCACCACCGCGATGATCGCATCGACGCGCGCCAGCTGCACGAGAAGGATCAGCGCGGCGGCGACCATAAGCTTGTCGGCAACCGGATCGAGAAAGGCGCCGAAGGCCGACGTCTGCCCCAGGGAACGCGCCAGATAGCCGTCAAACCAGTCGGTAACCGCGGCCGCGATGAAGATCGTCGTCGCGACGAGATTTTTCATTGCTGCGGGCATCAGGGCGTCGGGCAGATAGAACACCCCGACGAAGATCGGAATCAGTGCGATACGCGCCCAGGTGAGGGTATTCGGGATATTGAGGGGCATGGCATGGCCGTAACGATCTGGTCACATTAGTGCAGCGCATTGTATATCTGTTCGGCGAGCTTTCGGTTGATGCCATCGACCCGACACAAATCTTCGACTGTTGCCGCCCGCACGCCGTCGAGCCCGCCGAAAGTCGCCAACAGGCTGCGGCGGCGGGTTGCGCCCACACCGGGAATATCCTCGAGCTTCGATCCGACCCGCGCCTTCGCCCGCCGGGCACGATGGCCGGTGATCGCGAACCGGTGCGCCTCGTCACGGATTTCCTGGATCAGATGCAGGGCGGGATGTTCGCCGCCAAGCAGCAGCGGCTCGCGGCCATCCGGGTGGATCAGCGCCTCGAGCCCCGCCTTGCGCCCTTCGCCCTTGGCGACACCGACCATCGCCACCGCTTCCAGCCCGACCTCGACCAGCACCCCAAGCGCCGCACCGACCTGTCCCTTGCCGCCATCGATCAGGATCAGGTCCGGGCAGAGGCCCTCGCCCGCCGCGACCTTGCCATAACGTCGCTCGAGCACTTGGCGCATCGCCGCGAAGTCGTCGCCACCGGTAATGCCGGCGATGTTGTAACGACGATACTCGGACTTCTTCATGACGCCGTTTTCGCACACCACGCACGAGGCCACCGTCGCCTCGCCCATGGTGTGGCTGATGTCGAAACACTCGATCCGCCGCGGCGCCTCGGGCAGATCCAGCGCTTCGGTCAAGGCAGTGAGCCGCGCCTCGACCCGTCCGGTATCGCGCAGGCGCGACTGGATCGCGAGCCGCGCATTGCTCTCGGCCATTTCCATCCACGCCTTCTCGGCGGCGATCCGGGGAGCAAGCACCACCGGCTTGCGCTCGCTCACCTCCGCCATGATCTCGCGCACCGGTTCGAGCGCCACGCCGACGATCAGGCGGGCCGGAATGGCATGGTCACGATAATGCTGCTCGACGAATGCGAGCAGGCCATCGAGCGCGGCGCACCCCGCTCCGGTGCTTGGAAACTGCGGCCGGTCCCCGAGGTGGCGGCCCCCGCGCACCATCGCGATGTTGATGCAGACTTCGCCCCCCTCCTCGATCGCGGCGATGATGTCGACATCTTCGTCCTTGCGGCTATCGACGAACTGCCGATGCAACACCGCCTGCAGCGAGCGCACCTGGTCGCGCAACGCAGCGGCGGCCTCGAAATCGAGGCGTTCCGCAGCCGCATGCATGCGCGTGCTGATGTCGTCGACCACCTCGCTCGCTCGTCCGTCCAGAAAGCGGGTCGCGAGCTTCACGTCGTCGGCGTAGTCGCTCTCGGAAACCGCGCCGACACAGGGCGCCGAACAGCGTTTGATCTGGTGCAGCAGGCATGGGCGCGAACGGTTCTGGAATACCGAGTTTTCACAGGTCCGCAGTTGAAAGGTCTTCTGCAACAGGTGAATGCTCTCGCGCACCGCCCACGCGTTCGGAAACGGCCCGAAATAGCGCGCGCCCTTGGCGAACCCGCCGCGGTGATAGCCCAGGCGCGCAAACGCATCGCCCGACAGGCAGATGTAGGGATAGGACTTGTCGTCGCGAAACAAGATGTTGTAGCGCGGCGCCAGGCTCTTGATGAGATTGTTTTCGAGGATCAGCGCCTCGGCCTCCGAGCGCGTCGGCGTGACATCGACCCGCACGATCTGCGCGACCATCATCGCGATACGCGGGCTAGGCTGCCTGCGCTGAAAGTAGTTCGAAACGCGCCTCCGGAGATTCTTGGCCTTGCCCACATACAAGACCTTGTCGGCGAGCCCGATCATCCGGTACACGCCGGGTTCCTCCGGCACGGTGCGCAGGAAGGCCTTGGCATCGAAAGGCGTCGCGGCCTCGCTTGCGGGCGACATGCGCGCTCACCCGGGCTGGGCGCACAGCGCCTCGACGCGCATGCGCGCATCGCGATAGGCCGGATTCAGCTCGAGTTCGAACACATCCCCCTGGCGCCGTCGGGCCTTCAAGCGCAGCAACCGCGCATGCACCTCGTCCGGCACCCGTGGCGCCCAGCGGTCGAGCAGATCGTCGGCCATGTCCGGCCGATTGCACACCAGCACCATGTCGCATCCGGCCGAAAAAGCCGCGCGGGCGCGTGCCACGATGTCGCCGACCACGGTTGCCCCCTCCATGGTCAGGTCGTCGCTGAAGATCACGCCGCCAAAAGCGAGTCGGCCGCGCAACACCTCCTGGAGCCAGAACGGCGAAAAACCAGCCGGCTGCGGGTCGATGGCTGCGAAACGCACATGCGCCGGCATGACCCCGGCCAGTTGGCGGCCGATCTTGTGCCGGTAGGGGGCGATATCGGCGTCCCACACTTCTTCGAAACTGCGCTCGTCCACCGGGATGTCGACATGCGAATCGGCCTCGATAAATCCATGCCCGGGAAAGTGCTTGCCGACGCACCCCATCCCGGCCTCGGCCATGCCGGTCGCCAGCGCGGCGGCCAGCTTCGCCACCACCTGCGGATCGCGATGGAAGGCGCGATCACCGATCACGCGGCTCACGCCGTAATCGAGATCGAGCACCGGCGTGAAGCTCAGATCGACGCCATGGGCGATGAGCTCCGCCGCGAGCACCAGGCCGGTGCTGCGCGCCGCATCGAGCGCGGCCACATGATCGTCGTCCCACAGCCGTCCCAGCGCACGCATGGGTGGCAGCCGGGTGAAGCCATCGCCGCGAAAGCGCTGGACCCGCCCGCCCTCGTGGTCGACGGCGACGATCAGCGCCGGGTCGCGCACGGCGCGGATCTCTGCGGTCAGCGCCTGGAGCTGTTCCGATCCGGTGAAATTACGCGCGAACAGGATCACGCCCCCCACCAGTGGATCGCACAGGCGCTCGCGCTCTGCGTCGGTGAGCGCGACGCCGGCGACGTCGACCATCACCGGACCAAGGGGCAGGACACGGGCATTCGGGCTTGGGTTCATTGTCTGGCGCTCGGCCGGTCGCAGCAGCTCATCGAATCTCGATCAGCGCAAATGCGACCACATAATCGGTTTCGTCGGACAAACTCAGGTGCGCGACCATGGCGCGCGCGCCTAGGTAAGCCGACAGCTCGTCGGAACAGTGGAACAGCGGCCGCCCGTGCGGATCATGGGCCACCGCCACCGCATGCAGCGTCGCCGGCCTGGCCACGCCGGTGCCGAGCGCCTTGCCGAACGCCTCCTTGGCGGCAAAGCGCTTGGCGAGGAAGCGTGCCGGTTCCGGACTCACGGCGAACTCCGGCCGTTCGGCGGGCGCGAGCACGCGCGTCGCAAACCGCTCGCCATGCCGCGCGAGCGCATCGACGATACGCTGGATGCGGACGATATCGGTGCCGATACCATGAATCATGCCGGCCTCAAGCGCGCGCGGCGGCCTCGCGCATCAACCGCTTCATCTGCGCCACCGCCTCGCGCATGCCCACCATCACCGCGCGACTGACGATCGAATGGCCGATGTGCAACTCGCGCAGGCCGGGCAGACGCGCAAGCGGCTGGACGTTGTAGTAATTGAGCGCATGACCGGCGTTGAAGCGCATGCCCAGACCGATGATGGCCTCGCCGGCCTTCCGGATCCGCTCCAGCTCGGCCACGACCCCGGCGCTTTCGGCATCCCGCCCGGACGAATGGAAGACATGCGCGTACGGCCCGGTATGCACTTCGCACACCCGCGCGCCGATCCGGGCGGCGGCCGCGATCTGGTCGAGATTGGCGTCGATGAAGACGCTGGTGACGATGCCGGCGTCGGCCAGGCGCGCGATGATCCGGGTCAGCTGCGCCTCCTGCGCAAGCACGTCGAGCCCGCCCTCGGTGGTCACTTCCTGGCGCCCCTCGGGCACCAGCATCGCCATCTGCGGGCGCAGGCGCAGCGCCATCGCAAGCATCTCTTCGGTCGCCGCCATCTCGAGGTTGAGCTTGATCTGGGTCAGTTCGCCGAGGCGGCGCACGTCGTCATCCTGGATATGCCTGCGGTCCTCGCGCAGATGCACGGTGATGCCGTCCGCCCCACCCAGGTGCGCCTCGACCGCCGCCCAGGTCGGATCGGGTTCCCAGGTGCGACGCGCCTGGCGCAGCGTCGCCACATGGTCGATATTCACGCCCAGTTCGATCACAGTTCCTGCAACTCCTTCAACACCCGCCGGGACTGCAGTTCGTGCCCGTGCAGATAGTGGTTGATCAGCACCCGCAACAGATTCCGGCTCTGCGTCAGGGTCTCGGGCCGCTCGAAGGTGTCGGCGGCCATGTCGAGCAGGCTGCGCCCGCTCAGCAGCGGCAAATCGCCCGGCCGCACCGGCGCCGCAACCGGCCCCTTCTCGATTATATAGACGTAGCGTCCGGCCGGATCGACCGCCTCGCCGCTCTCGGCGTCGACCTCCAGGCCGACGCCGTAGCCCAGTTCGCGCAACATCGCGAGTTCGAAGCGCCGCAGGAGCGGAGCGATCGGCAGGCCGCGCGCCAGCGCCGCGAGCGCGCCCGCATAGGCGCGATAGAGTTCGGGGTGCGGGTCTTCGCGTGCCAACAGGCGCACCAGCAGCTCGTTGAGGTAGTAGCCGCACAGCAGCGGGCGGCCGGTCAGCAAGGGCTGGCCCCCCTGCCATTCGGCGCGAATCAGGGTCTTGACCTCGCCGCCGCCCGACCAGTCGAGCAGCAGCGGCTGAAACGCCATCAACACGCCGCGCAAGGCCGAGAGCGGCCTGCGCGCGCCCTTGGCCACCAGCGCCACCCGCCCGTGATCGCGCGAGAAAGCCTCGACGATCAGGCTGGTTTCGCGCCATGGATAGCTGTGGAGGATGAACGCCGGCTGCTGGTCAATACGTTGCTTGGAGCTCACGGCGGTGGTCAACCATCGCGTCCGCTGGACCTACTCGTAACCAAGGCTCTTGAGCGCGCGCTCGTCGTCGGCCCAGCCGCTCTTCACCTTGACCCACACCTCGAGATACACCGGTCCGTCGAAAAGCTTTTCCAGTTCCACCCGCGCCTCGGACGAGATCCGCTTGAGCTGCTCCCCGCCGCGCCCGATCACGATGCCCTTGTGGCTTGCCTTGTCGACGATCACCGCCGCGAAGATGCGGCGCAGATTGCCCTCGGTTTCGAACTTCTCGATCTCGACCGCGATGCCATAAGGCAGTTCATCGCCCAGCAGCCGGAAGAGCTTCTCGCGCAGGAATTCCGACGCCAGGAAGCGCTCGCTGCGATCGGTGATGTCGTCGGCGCCGAACATCGGCGCCGCGACCGGCAGATAAGGCCGCGCCGCCTTCAACAGCACTGCGACCTGGTTCCCCTTCTCGGCGCTGAGCGGCACGACCTCGGCAAACGGAAACACACCCGCGACCCGCTCGATGAAGGGCAGCAGGCGGGTCTTGTCTTTGACCAGGTCCACCTTGTTGATCACCAGGATCACCTTCGCATCCTGCGGCAGCACGCCGACGACCTTGCGGTCGCCCTCGTTGAAACGATCCGCCTCGATCACGAAGAACACCAGGTCTACCGAGCCGAGCGCGGTCGTGACCGTGCGGTTCATGCTGCGGTTGAGCGCATTGCGGTGCGCGGTCTGAAAGCCGGGGGTGTCGACGAATACGAACTGGGCGTCGTCCTCGGTAAGGATGCCGGTCACGCGGTGCCGCGTCGTCTGGGCCTTGCGCGATACGATGCTGATCTTCTGGCCGATCAGGCGGTTCAGCAGCGTCGATTTGCCGACGTTGGGCCGCCCGACGATCGCGACGAAGCCGGTACGATAATCGTCGCCGACCGCTACGGTGGATGGACTGTCGGTCATTTTGCTCTCAATGCGGCGAGCGCCAGCTCGGCCGACTGTTGCTCGGCAGCGCGGCGGCTGGCACCGCGCCCGGTGGTCTTGAGGTCGAACGCCTCGACCACGCACACGATCTCGAACTCCTGCGCATGCGCCTCGCCCCGCACGTCGGCGAGTTGGTAGTTCGGCAGCGCCAGCTTGCGCCCTTGCAGCCATTCCTGGAGCGCGGTCTTGGGATCCTTGAGCGCCGCGCGCGGATCGATCTCGGCCAGCATCGGTGCATACAGGCGATCGATGACGGCCTTGGCCGCGGCAAACCCGGCATCGAGAAAGACCGCTGCGAACACCGCCTCGAGCGCATCGGCGAGAATCGAAGGGCGCCGGAAGCCGCCGCTCTTCAGTTCGCCCTCGCCCAGGCGCAGCGCATCGCCGAGCTCCAGTGCCTGCGCCACCCGGTGCAGGCCCTCCTGGCGCACGAGCGAGGCGCGCAAACGCGACATCTCGCCCTCCTTGAGCGCATCGAAGCGCTCGAACAAGGCGATCGCGATCACGCAATTGAGAATGCTGTCACCGAGAAACTCCAGCCGCTCGTTGTTCGGCTGGCCGAAGCTGCGATGGGTCAGCGCCTGCTCGAGCAAGGCCACGTTCGAGAATGCATGGCCGAGTTGCCGCTGCAGGCGGCCGTGGCTCGATTTCACTACCTGTTCGCGGTGGAGGCGCTGAAGTCGAACAACAGGCTGACATTGCCGGCGATCGGCACCTTGCGCTCGTACTCGACCTCGATCACGACCTTGCCGCCCTGCTTGAAGATATCGAGATCCTTGCTGGTGATCGTGCTGATGTCGTCGATGGTGCTGCGCCGGTCGAAACTGCGGCGCAGTTCGGTCATCGAGCCGCCGCCGTCGCCTTCCTCGGCCACCGCATGGATCACCCGCTGAATCGCGAAATACTCGGTAAACGCCGGTATCGACCTGAAACCGACCAGCAGCACGAACGCAAGCAACCCGCCGACGACGATGAGTCCAATCAGGCTGAGACCTTGTTGCCTGTTTCTCATACGAATCACCTCTTCAGATCAGTGGAAACTGCCGATACGCTTCAGATCGTTGAAATTGAACCAGATGAAGAACGCCTTGCCGACGATGTTCTCATCCGGCACGAAACCCCATACCCGGCTGTCGCTGCTGGCATCGCGATTGTCGCCCATGACGAAATAATGACCGGGCGGGACCGTGCAGCTCACGCCCAGACTAGTATAGGTACAGTTCTCGCGTCCGGGGAAGTTCATCACCTTGGGTACGAACGGCGCCACATCGCGCTCGATCAGCACGAAATGCTCGCGCTCGCCGAGCTGTTCGCGAAACATCGGCGAGTAATAGAGGCGGTCGGGGTGCAGGAACTCGCCCGCCGCCTCGATGGCAATCGGCTGTCCATTGATGCTCAGGCGCTTGTTGATGTACTCGACCCGATCACCCGGCAAGCCGACCACCCGCTTGATGTAGTCCATGCTCGGATCGGCCGGGTAGCGAAACACCATCACTTCGCCGCGCTGCGGTTCGTTGACGGCGAACACCTTCTTGTTGATCACCGGCAGCCGGATGCCATAGGTCCACTTATTCACCAGGATGAAGTCCCCCACCAGCAGGGTCGGGATCATCGAGCCCGAGGGGATCTTGAACGGCTCGACCACGAAGGAGCGCAGCGCGAACACGATCAGGATGACCGGAAAGAAGCTCGCGCCGTACTCCACCCACCACGGCGACGGCGCGTCGGGCGCCCGGTGCTTGCGGGCGAAAAAACGGTCGATGAACCACAGTACCGCGGAGACGACCAGCAGCAGGAACAGGATCAGGGCAAAATTCACGGCAACTCCGTTGTTACGCGCGCGACGCGCACGGCATCGCGACGACCGTCGGGCGGGTTCGGGCGTCCGGCCCGGACATGGCACACGACCACGGCGCCAGCGCCAAACGCCCGCCGTCGGTCAAATGATCGGGACGCGCCGTCACGCGGCGCTCACTTGTTCTCGTCGGTTCGCAGCACCGCCAGGAAGGCCTCCTGCGGAATCTCGACGTTACCGACCTGCTTCATGCGCTTCTTGCCCTCTTTCTGCTTCTCGAGGAGCTTGCGCTTGCGGCTGATGTCGCCGCCGTAGCACTTGGCCAGCACGTTCTTGCGCAAGGCCTTGATCGTCTCGCGCGCGATGATGTTGGCGCCGATCGCGGCCTGGATCGCGACGTCGAACATCTGCCGCGGAATCAGTTCGCGCAGCTTGGCCGTGAGTTCGCGCCCGCGGTACGCGGCATTTGCGCGATGCACGATCACCGACAAGGCATCGACCTTCTCGCCCCCCACCAGGAGGTCGAGCTTGACCAGGTCGGCGGTGCGGTATTCCTTGAATTCGTAGTCGAGCGAGGCATAGCCGCGCGACACCGACTTGAGCCGATCGAAGAAGTCCATGACCACCTCGTTCATCGGCATGTCGTAGACGAGCTGTACCTGGCGGCCCAGGTAGCGCATGTCCACCTGGTTGCCACGTTTCTGGTTGCACAGCGTGATCACCGAGCCGACATACTCCTGGGGCAGGAAGATCGTCGCGGTGATGATCGGTTCGCGAATCTCCGCGACCTTCGACACCTCGGGCAACTTCGACGGGTTCTCGATGCGCAGGACCTCGCCGCTGTTCATCACCACTTCATACACCACGGTCGGCGCGGTGGTGATCAGGTCCATGTCGAACTCGCGTTCGAGCCGCTCCTGCACGATATCCATGTGCAGCAGCCCTAGGAAGCCGCAGCGGAAACCGAACCCGAGCGCCTGTGAAACCTCGGGCTCGTACTGGAGCGCGGCGTCGTTGAGCTTGAGCTTCTCGAGCGAATCGCGCAGTTGATCGTACTCGCTCGACTCGACCGGATACAGGCCGGCGAAGACCTGCGGCTTGATCTCGCGAAAACCGGGCAAGGCCTCGCCGGCAGGACGGCTGGCCACCGTCACCGTATCGCCGACCTTGGCCGCCTTGAGTTCCTTGATGCCGGCGATGACGAAGCCGACCTCACCCGCCGAAAGCGCCTCGCGGGCGACCGAGCGCGGCGTGAATACGCCGACCTGATCCACCGGATACTGGGCGCCATTCGACATCAGCAGGATGCGGTCCTTGACCCGCAGGACACCGTCGACGACACGGACCAGCATGACCACGCCGACATAGTTGTCGAACCACGAATCGATGATCAAGGCCTTGAGCGGGCCGTCCGGATCGCCTTTCGGCGGCGGCACCCGGCGGATCACCAGCTCCAGCACCTCCTCGATGCCCAGGCCGGTCTTGGCCGAGCACAGCACCGCTTCGGACGCGTCGACGCCGATCACATCCTCGATCTCGGTGCGCGCACTCTCGGGGTCGGCCGCCGGCAGGTCGATCTTGTTGAGCACCGGCAGCACCTCGACGCCCAGCTCGATCGCCGTGTAGCAGTTGGCGACCGTCTGCGCCTCCACCCCTTGCGAGGCATCCACCACCAGCAATGCGCCCTCGCAGGCCGACAGCGATCGGCTGACCTCGTACGAGAAGTCGACATGCCCGGGCGTGTCGATGAGGTTCAGATCGTAGACCTGCCCGTCCCGGGCCTTGTAGCGCAGGGACGCGGTCTGGGCCTTGATCGTGATCCCGCGCTCGCGCTCGAGGTCCATCGAGTCGAGCACCTGCTCTTCCATTTCGCGTTCGGAAAGACCACCGCAATAGTGGATCAGGCGGTCGGCCAGCGTGGACTTGCCATGATCGATGTGGGCGATGATCGAAAAATTTCGGATTTGTTGCAAAGTAGATACCGTAGAGTGAAACCGAAACGCACCGGTCGGGTCGGACGCGCTGCGCCGGTGCAGGAAGGCGCCGATGACGATCGCACCGCCAAAGCGCTTGACGGCCGATCGCGGCGCCGGATTATACCGTGATTCCCGCCATCCGAGCGTCGCCGGGCGCCTCCGTCTGCCTCTGTGCCGTCATGCGTGTCCCACGCCACGCCTGCCGCGCCGGACATTACTCTACAATTGCGCCCCCCGCGTCGTGCCCGGCCGCCCGCACGACAAAACTCGAACCTTGGCATGGAGGCTTCAACGTGAGACTGCGACCCTGCGCCCTCGTCGTCCTGCTCGGCTGGTCCTGTTTGGCGACGGCCTCGACCGACGACCCGATCGGCTTCGTGAAGACGGTTGCGGGCGAAGTCACGGTGGTCGGCAAGCGTGGCACCGTCGCGGCGACACCGGGCGTGCCGCTCGAACTCGGCGACATCGTCCGAACCCGGGCGGACGGCCGGGTCGGGCTCACGCTCAAGGATGATACGGTGCTCTCGCTGGGCCCCAACAGCGAACTCAGCCTCACCGAGTTCACGTATGCACCGGCGCGCGGCGAGCTGGGCCTCGGCGCGCGCCTGAGCAGCGGCACGCTGCAATTCATTTCGGGTGTGATCGCCCGCCTCAAACCCGAGTCGGTCAGCATCGCGACGCCGAACGCGACCATCGGCGTGCGCGGCACCCGTTTCGTGGTGAAGGTGCCATGATGGAGCATCGCGAACGCCGCCCCACGCACGCGCCCCAGCGCGTCCTCGCAGCCATCGCGCTGACGCTTCTTGCGGGCTGCGCCCAGCGATCGTACGTGGTCCTGCTCGAAGAAGCCGATGGCACGACCGGACAGGTGATCGTCACGCAAACCGGCACGACCGCCGTCTTGAACGAAGCCGGGCAAGGGTTGGCACTCGACGGCAACGGCGCGCTGACGGTGCCCGCGGCGCGCCTCGAACGTGACTTCGGTGCCGCCCTTGCCGCGCAACCAGCCCTGCCCCTGCGTTTCGTGTTCAACTTCGAACCCGGCGGCACTTCGCTGACCCGTGAATCGAAGCCGCGCATCGCCGAACTGGCGCGCGCGATGCGGGCACGTCCGGTGCCGGACGTCTCCATCGTCGGCCATACCGATCGCGCCGGCGACGACCGGACGAATGAGCAACTCGGCCTGGAACGCGCCAGAACGGTAGAGGCGTTGCTGGCCGACGCCCTGAAACCGGCGGTCGCGATCACGGTCGCCTCGCACGGCGAGCGCAATCCGCTCGTGCCCACGGCCGACGGCGTGGCCGAAGCGCGTAACCGACGGGTCGAAGTGACCGTCCGGTAGGCATCGACGCGGCACTCACTTGTCCGTCAGCACGATCAAGTCGCCCGTTTCGCCGGCCACGAGCCGCCGCAGATGCAGCGCGACCAGGGGGTCGCCCGGCCTGGCCGCGGCAAGGTCGCGAAAGGCGGCGAACGCCCGCGGATCGGACAGGGCCAAGAGCGCGTAGGCCTGCTCGTAGTCGGGGTCGCGACCCGCGCCCGCATGGGCGGCGAGCAACTCATGGGTCATCACCGCGCCCGAACGCCCTTTCAGCACCAGCCGCGCCGCCGGCCGCACCACCGCGCCGGGGCAGCGCCCCAACGTAGCGGCCGAAACGCAGACCTGCGTTCCGAGGAACTTGTTCGCGCCTTCGAGGCGCGACGCGATGTTGACCGGATCGCCCAGGGCCGCATAGTCGAAGATCGTCGCCCCGCCCAGATTGCCAACGATCACTTCGCCGCTATGCACGCCGATGCGGGTCTCTCCCCAGGCAACCCCCTCGCGCTCCAGCGTCCGCGCGAAATCGGTCGCGAAGCGGCGCAACGCGTCGGCGCAGGCCAGCGCCCGCGCCGCATGATCGGGCTGCACCACCGGGGCCGAGAACATCACCACCAGGCCATCGCCTATGATCTTGCTCAAGGTGCCGTTATGCCGGAAAACCACTTCGATCATGCCGTCGAGGTAGCGATTGACCAGGCTCACGACCGCGGCCGGGTCCTGGCGCTCGATCAAGGTGGTATAGCCGGCCAGGTCGGTGAACACGAAACTGCAATCGCGCCGGACGCCACCCAGTTCGACCGAATCGGCGTGCTCGACCAGGTAATCGACGAGATTGGGCGACACGTAGCGTGAGAACACCTGGCGAATCCAGCGCTGCCGGCGTTCGGTCTGGCTGTGGCGCACCAGGCTGGCCGCGACGAACACCAGGCCGACGAACAGGCCCGGCACCGCCACGTCGATCAGCAAGCCGTGGCCGGCATAGGCCTGCCAGCCCAAGAACATCATCACCACCAGCACCCCGCCGGTCACCGCCGCGGCGAACAGGGCATTCGCGCGCAGGCCGAACCACGCGACGAGCCCGCCGGCCACCAACAGTATCAGCACTTCGAGCGCCATCGCGCGGTCCGGGCGCACCAGATGATCGCCGGCGAGCATGCGCTCGATCAGTTGCGCATGCACTTCGACGCCGGGCACCACGCCGCCCAGCGGGCTGAAGCGCAAATCCATCAGCGTCGGGGCCGACGGACCGATCAACACCGTGCGCCCGCGCAGGCGTTCGGGTTCGATCTCGCCTTCGAGCACCCGCCATGCCGAAAGGTAGCGGTCGGCCCGCGGCGGCGCATACCGCGCCCACATGACGCCGTCGGCCGAGAGCGGAATCCGCAGGCCGCCGACGGCCAGATCCAGTCCGCCCTGCGCGTTCGGGCCTACGAAGAAATTGCCGGCGCCCCGGGCGATGCGCAACACCTCCAGGCTCAGCGCCGGCAGCAGGCTGCCACCGCTTTCGAGCAGCAAGGGCACCCGCCTGACCACGCCATCTTCGTCGGGCAGGAAGTTGATCGCACCGAGCGTCGCCGCCGCGCTCAACGCAGGCAGCGGAAACAGGCCAGCGCCGGCGCCGGCCAGCCGTTCGAAAGACACGCCCTCCCGCAGCACGAAGCGGGACACGGGCGGCTGGGCGTCCGGCCACCGGGCCGGGCCGCCGAGTGCGAAGCCCAGCGCGGCCGGCGCCCGCGCCAGGCTGAGCGCGAACACCTCGTCATGATCGGGCAGCGACGCCAGCAGGCGCGCGAATGCGGGCGATACGCGCAATTGGGCCGCGATCCCGGTCGGCGAGGTTCGGTCGGGTTCGGCGAACACCGCGTCGAAGCCGATGGCAGCGACCTGCGCCGCCACCAAGCGATCGGCAAGTTGCGCGAGGATCGAGCGCGGCCACGGCCACTGGCCCAGCCGCGCCAGACTCTCGTCGTCGATATCAACGATCAGCACCGGCTCCTCGACCTGGGCCGCAGGTTTCCAGCGCTGGTAATGGTCGAACACCGAATGGCGCAGCGATACGAGCATCGACGGTTCGGACACCATCAGGACTACGGTCGCGAACAACGCGGATGCGAGCAGCAGATAGGCGGATTTAGGCGTTGCGTGTCGCAAATGAAACCCTGATCGGCGAGACCCAGCCCGGCATCATAGCCAATCTCGGCCCCACCGGCCGCGGCGCGCCCGCAGCCGGGCCTTCGGAGCGCCGCAACGGCACGCCGGAGGCCCGCACGATCAAGCCGGGATCACGGCCGTCACTTCGATCTCGACCTTGGCCGCCTCCTCGACCAGATCGGCGACCTGCACTGCTGTCATCGCGGGGTAGTTCTTGCCCATCACCTCGCGATAGACCGCGCCGATTTCCTTCAGGCGGGCCACGTATTCCTTCTTGTCTTCCAGATACCAGGTCATGCGCACGATGTGCTCGGGACCGCCGCCCGCCACGCGCACCACGTCGACCGAGTTCTGCAAGGCCTGGCGGATCTGCTCGACCAGGTCGTCGCTCTCGAACTTGCAGTCTCCGTTCCACCCGATCTGGCCACCGACATAGACCTGGCGGCCGCTCGCCTCGATGCCGTTGGCGTAGCCGCGCGGCTTTGCCCAGCCTTCCGGTTGCAGCGTCTTGTTCATTGTTGTCTCTCCTTGAATCGTGTGATGGCGCGGACCACGTCGTCCGGCCAGGGAATGGCCCGGTGGGTTTCCAGCGAGGTCGCGACCAGCACCTGGCGCGCGCGCATTCTCGCGGTCTCGTCGCCGATCACGATGTGGCGCAGCGTGAGCGAGGACCTGCCCAGCTTCTCGACCGACAGGTGAAAGCGCAGCGTGTCGCCGAACTGCGACGGCTGGACGAACTCGGTGTCGAGTTGCGCGGTCGGCGTGCCGATCCGGCGCACCGACACGAGCTCGGTCCACGGCGTGCCAAGCGCCGCCCACCAATCTTCGACCACCCCGTTGAGCATGCGGAAGTAGTTCGGAAAGAACACGATGCCGGCCGGATCACAGTCGGAAAACCGCACTGCGCATTCGGCGATGAATTCCGTCGGTTGCACCGCGTTCGTCCCGATGGGTTCGATCGCATTCACGCCGTCGTCCCCCGGCCTGGGCGCATCCATGTCAATTCGCGAAAGCCGGGATATCGGTGATGGCGCGACCGATGATGAGCGCATGCACATCGTGGGTGCCCTCGTAGGTGTTGACCACCTCGAGATTGACGACATGGCGGATCACCCCGTACTCGTCGGAGATGCCGTTGCCGCCGAGCATGTCGCGCGCGGTGCGGGCGATGTCGAGCGCCTTGCCGCAGGAGTTGCGCTTGATGATCGAGGTGATCTCGACCGGGGCGATGCCCTCGTCCTTCATGCGCCCCACGCGCAGCACCGCCTGCAGGCCGAGGGTGATCTCGGTGAGCATGTCGGCGAGCTTCTTCTGGATGAGCTGGTTGGCGGCGAGCGGACGACCGAACTGGTGGCGCTCCAGGGTGTATTGGCGCGCGGTCTCGTAGCAGAACTCGGCCGCCCCGAGCGCGCCCCAGGCGATGCCGTAGCGGGCCGAGTTCAGGCAGGTGAAGGGGCCCTTCAGGCCGCTGACCTCGGGGAACATGTTCTCGGCCGGCACGAACACTTCGTCCATGACGATCTCGCCGGTGATCGAGGCGCGCAGCCCGACCTTGCCATGGATGGCCGGGGCCGAGAGGCCCTTCCAGCCTTTCTCGAGGATGAAGCCGCGGATCCTGCCGTCGTCGGTCTTGGCCCAGACCACGAACACGTCGGCGATGGGGCTGTTGGTGATCCACATCTTCGAGCCGCTCAGGCTGTAGCCGCCATCGACCGAGCGGGCCCGCGTGATCAGGCCGCCCGGGTCGGAGCCGTGGTTGGGCTCGGTGAGCCCGAAGCAGCCCACCCATTCGCCGCTGGCGAGCTTGGGCAGGTATTTGCGCTTTTGCGCTTCGGTGCCGAATGCGTTGATCGGGACCATCACCAGCGAGCTTTGCACGCTCATCATCGAGCGGTAGCCCGAATCGACGCGTTCGACTTCGCGCGCGATCAGCCCGTAGCTCACGTAGTTCAGACCGGCGCCGCCGTAGGCTTCGGGTATGGTGGCGCCGAGCAGGCCCAGTTCGCCCATTTCGTTGAAGATCTCGCGATCGGTCGTTTCGGTGCGAAACGCTGCCTGGATGCGCGGCAGCAGCTTGTCCTGCGAGTACGCGCGCGCCGTCTCGCACACCATCCGCTCCGTGTCGCTCAGTTGTCCCGAAAGATCGAAAGGGTCGGAATAATTGAAATGGTTCTTGCTCATGCTTGTCTCCGTCTGGGTATTGGGGGGTGACGCTCTGCAATCGGTCTGGCGGGATCTACTTCAACAACTCGCGGGCAACGATCAGCTTCTGGACTTCGGTCGCGCCCTCGTAAATGCGCAGGGCGCGGATCTCCCGGTACAGCGACTCGACCTTCACGCCGACCCGCACGCCCTGGCCCCCGTGCAGCTGCACCGCCGCATCGATGACCCGCTGCGCGTTCTCGGTCGCCGTCATCTTGGCCATGGCCGCCTCGCGGGTGGTCGGCAGCTTCTGCACGTCGCGCCGCCAGGCCGCCCGGGCGGTGAGCAGCGCCGCCGCCTCGATATCGGTCGCCATTTCGCCCAGGCGCGCCTGGGTGAGCTGGAAATCTGCCAGGGCGTGGCCGAACATCGGCCGGGCGCGCACATGACGCAAGGCTTCGTCGAGCGCGCGCCGCGCAAAGCCCAGCGCGGCGGCGGCGACCGAGGAGCGAAAGATGTCGAGCGTGCGCATCGCGACCTTGAATCCCTCGCCGGGCGCGCCGAGGCGATTCGCAACCGGCACCTTCATGTCGGTGAAGCGCAGCCGCGCGAGCGGATGCGGGGCGATCACCTCGAGCCGTTCGGCCACTTCGAATCCGGGCATGCCCGGATACACCACGAAGGCCGAGATGCCGCGCGTGCCCGGGGCTTCGCCGCTGCGGGCAAACACACAATACACATCGGCGATTCCACCGTTCGAGATCCAGGTCTTCTCGCCATTGAGCACGTAGTGATCGCCCGCCAGGCGGGCTTCGCATGTCATTGCACCCACGTCCGAGCCGGCAAGCGGTTCGGTCAGCGCGAAAGCCGAGATCCACTCGCCGGCGGCAACCCGCGGCAACACCGCGCGCTTGAGCTCGGGCGAACCCGAGAGCGTGATCGCGCCGGTGCCCAGGCCTTGCATCGCGAACGCGAAATCGGCCAGGCCGTCATGGTAGGCCAGGGTTTCGCGCGCGATGCACAACGAGCGCGAGTCGAGCTCGGGCAGCGCGCCGCCGAATTCGGCCGGCACGCAGTAGCGCAGAAAGCCGGCCTTGCCGAGCGCCGCGACCCACTGCCGGCAGGCGGCGTCGGTGTCGCGATGATCGATGTCCGGCAGCGCCGTGCCCGCCCAGGCGCCGATCGCATCCGCGAGCGGGCGATGCTCGGGCCCGTAGAACGGCAGATCGAGTATGGAACGATCCATGCCCATGCTCCTCAATTGCCTTCGAACGTCGGCTTGCGTTTGGCGGCGAAGGCCTCGAAGGCGCGCCTGAAATCGCCGGTCATCATGCAGATGGCCTGGGCCTGGGCTTCGGACTCGATCATTTCCTCGATGCCCATCGCCCATTCCTGGTTGAGCATGGTCTTGGTGACCGTGTGCGCAAACCACGGGCCGTCGGCCAGGTTGCGCGCGAGCGCATGCGCCTTGCCGGACAGCTCGCCCGGCGCATGCAGCGCGCTGAAGAATCCCCACGCGAGCCCTTCCTCGGCGCTCATCGCACGCCCGGTCATCAGCAACTCGGTGGCGCGGCCCTGTCCGATCATGCGCGGCAACAGGCCGCACGCGCCCATGTCGGCGCCGGCCAGGCCGACCCGCGTGAACAGGTAGGCCGTCTTGGTATCGGGCGTGCCGATGCGAAAATCTGCGGCGAGCGCGAGCATCGCGCCCGCGCCGGCGCAAATGCCGTCGATCGCGCAGACGATCGGCTGCGGCGCGCGGCGCATCGCCTTGACCAAATCGCCGGTCATGCGGGTGAAATCCAGCAGTTCGGGCATGCTCATGCGGGTGAGCGGTTCGATGATCTCGAACACGTCGCCGCCGGAGCAGAAGTTGCCGCCCGCCCCCTGGAGCACCACCGTGCGCACGTCGCTGGCCTGGTTCAGGTCGCGAAACAGGTCGCGCAACTCGGCATACGAATCGAAGGTCAGCGGATTCTTCTTCTCGGGCCGGTCAAGGGTGATCGTGGCCACCCGCCCGTCGTCGGCGCACGCCCACGTGAAGTGGCGCGCGACATGGTCCTTGAATGGACGCTTGTGATCGTTCATCGAAAGTTCTGCCACGGTGTCCCTCTCCTATCCTGTTCTCGAATCTGTCCTGGTTCATCGGGCGAGGCGTCAGCCCGCCATCACTTCGCCACCGGCCACCGGGATCGCCTGGCCATGGATGGCCTGCGATCCGGGCAGGCACAGCCACCCCACCGCGCGGGCGACGTCCTCGGGCTGCACCAGCCGGCCCTGGGGATTGCTGGCGGCCAGCGCGGTCTTGGCGTCATCGCTGCTGCGTCCGGTCTTGGCCACGATGTTGTCGACGGCCCCCCCCAGCAGCGGTGTGTCGGTATAGCCCGGGCACACCGCATTGACGGTAATGCCCTGCTTCGCCACTTCGAGCGCCACGGCGCGGGTGAAGCCGATCACCCCGTGCTTGGCCGCGCAGTAGGCCGACACGTAGGCATAGCCGACGAGTCCGGCGGTGCTCGCGATATTCACGATGCGGCCCCAGGCTGCGGCCTGCATGCCTGGCAATACCGCGTGAGTGCAGTTGAAGGTGCCGGTGAGGTTCACGGCGAGCATCTCGTGCCACAAGGCCGGCGTGGTCTTGCCCGCCGGGGCGCTTCGGGCCGCGCCGGCGTTGTTCACGAGTATCGCGATCGGCCCGCGCGCGCCGGCGGCCGTCGCCAGCGCCGCCGCTATGGCGCCATGGTCGGTGATGTCGGCCACCGCGATGCCATGGCTGTGCCCCGCCAGTTGCGCGCACATCGACTGCAGCGGCGCGGCGCGGCGTCCGACCAGGGTCAGGCTTGCGCCCAGGCCCGCAAGCTCCAGCGCGATCGCCGCGCCGATGCCGCTGCCGGCGCCGGTCACCACGGCATGGCGCCCGGCCAGCAGCGCCTCCGCTCGATCGTTACCAGGGATGAAACTCATAGCGCACGTCCTCGAAGTGGTGCGGGTTTCACTTGCCCGGCGCGGCGTAGCTGCGCTTGAGATTGCTCTCGTACTGACCGCGTCCGGAAACGTACTGTTTCGGCCAGGCGATGCCCTTGAACTCGATTCTGGCCGCTTCATGCAGCGTCCAGGCGGGATCCGCCAGGTGGGGACGCGCCACCGCGCACAGGTCGGCGCGGCCGGCCGCGATGATGCTGTTCACATGATCGGCCTCGAAGATCGTGCCGACCGCGATCGTCGGAATGCCGACTTCGTTGCGAATCCGATCGGCGAACGGGGTCTGGAACATGCGGCCATACACCGGCTTTTCTTCCTTCCAGACCTGGCCCGACGAGCAGTCTATGATATCGGCGCCGGCGCTCTTGAACAGGCGCGCGATCTCCACCGCATCGTCGGCGGTATTGCCGCCGGGGAACCAGTCGTGGCACGACAGGCGCACCGAGATCGGCTTGTCCTGCGGCCAGACTTCGCGAATCGCCTGAAACACCTCGAGCGGGAAACGGGCGCGCTTGTCGATGCTGCCGCCGTACTCGTCGGTGCGCCGGTTGGTCAGCGGCGACAGGAAGGACGACATCAGGTAGCCATGAGCGCAGTGGTATTCGAGGATGTCGAACCCCGCTTCGATGGCCATCTTGGTCGCACGCACGAAATCGGCCTTGACCCTGTCCATGTCGGCGCGGGTGGCCTGCCGCGGCACCTGGCTATGCGGCAGGTACGGCAGCGGCGAGGCCGAGATGAGCTCCCAGCCGCCGCTTTCGAGCGGCTGGTCGATCCCTTCCCAGGCCAGTTTGGTGGCGCCCTTGCGCCCGGCGTGCCCGAGCTGAATGCCCATCTTGGCATTCGAGTGCGCATGCACGAAGTCGACCACCCGCTTCCAAGCCACCACATGGTCCTTCTTGTACATCCCGGCGCACCCCGGCGTGATGCGCGCGTCGGCCGACACGCAGGTCATCTCGGTATACAGCAAGCCGGTGCCGCCCAGCGCGCGGGCACCAAAATGCACCAGGTGGAAGTCGTTGGCGCAACCGCTATCGGCGGAGTACATCGCCATCGGCGACATGATCACGCGGTTGGGCACCGTGAGTCCGCGCAGCGTGAAGGGGGTGAACATCGGCGGCGGCACTGGCGTGTCGGCCGCGACCGGCACGTCGGCCCGCTGCGCAAACCAGCGTTCGTAGCCTTCCAGCCAGCCGGCATCGCGCAGGCGCAGGTTTTCGTGCGAGATTCGCTGCGAGCGGGTCAGCATCGAATACATGAATTGCTCCGGTTCCATCCGGTCGCAGTAGCGCGCGCCGCAGACTTCGAACCATTCCATCGCGTTCCAGGCCGCGTTCTGCAAACGCAGCACGTCGATGTTGCGCAACGCCTGGTAGCGGGTGAGCACCGCGGGAATGTGCGCGGGGCTGTCGCCCTGCTCCTTGAACAGACGCGTCAGCTCGATCGCGTCCTCGAGCGCGAGCTTGGTGCCCGAGCCGATCGCGAAGTGCGCGGTATGCACCGCGTCGCCCATCAGCACGACGTGGCTGTGGCCATTGTGCAGCCACCACTGAGCGCACTTGACCTGCTGGAAGTTCAGCCACGCCGAGCCGCGCAGGTGGCGGGCATTGGTCATCAACGGGTGGCCGTCGAGGTGCGCCTTGAACAAGTCCTGGCAGAACGCGATCGACTGCTCCTGGTCGGCCTCGTCGAGACCATGGGCCAGCCACACCGGCTCGGGGCACTCCACGATGAAAGTCGTGGTGTTGTCGTCGAACTTGTAGATGTGCGCCTGGAACCAGCCGTGCTCGGTCTTTTCGAAGATGAAATTAAACGCATCGAACAGCTTGTTGGTGCCCAGCCAGATGTAGCGGTTGGGGCGCTTGATGATGTCGGGCTTGAACACGTCCTTGTAGCGTTCGCGGATGCCGGAGTTGATGCCGTCGGCGGCGATGATCAGGTCGGCATCCTGGTATTCGAGGTCGGACCTGGCGTCATGGTCGAACACCAGCTCGACGCCCATCTGCTCGCAGCGCGCCTGCAGGATGTTGAGCAGCTTCTTGCGCCCGATGCCGACGAAGCCATGGCCGCCACTGCGAATCGCGCGGCCCTTGAAGTGCAGCTCGATGTCGTCCCAGTGGTTGAACGCCACCTGGATCTCGTCGGCGGTCACCGGATCCCATTCGCGCATGTTGTCCATGGTCGCATCGGAGAACACCACGCCCCAGCCGAACGTGTCATAGGGCTTGTTGCGCTCGACCACCGTGATCCGATGGGCGGGATTGAGCTTCTTCATCAGGATCGCGAAATACAGCCCGGCCGGGCCTCCACCGATACACACGATACGCATGCTGGCACTCCTCCTTGGTTGGGCCGGCCCTGTCTCCTTGGCGAGGAGCTGCGGTTCCGGCGCTATCAGCTCCGCTTGTTTAGCTTGCAATATTTCATATTTAAAGTATTAAGTCAACAAGCATGTACCGGCGCATCGTGCCGGTTCGCGTCAGACGACCGGGGGGTCTTCATCCGCCACCGATTCGGGCGGATGCAATGCGAGCAGGGCGCGCAAGGTGGAGATCAGTTTCTCGGCATTGTCGGGACCGAACGGCTCGAGGATGCGTTTCTGGTGCGCGATAGCGCGCTCGCGCAAGGCTTCGGTGAGGCGGTGCCCTTCCCGAGTGATGCGCACGACGGTCTGGCGCCGGTCGCTGCGCACCCGGGTGCGCGAGACGATGCCGCTCGCTTCCATCCGCAGCACCACCTTGCTGAGCGTCGGCTGCTTGGTCAAGGTCAGTTGGCTCAGCACGCCGATGCTCTCGCCGTCGCTGCCCTCGAGGCTCGCCAGCACCCGCCACTCGGTCACCGAGAGCCCGGCCGCCTCGACTTCACGATGAAACTCGCGCGAGATGCGGCTGCTCGCCTGGGCCAGCAGATAGGCCAGATAGCCCTCCACGAAGCGTTCGGGCTGGCCTTCCCCTGAAGTCGGTGCGGCGTGCTCGGTCATGATTTCACCATTTGTTCGTATCGGAACGCGGCACGGGCATCCCGAATCGCGCGCATGCGGGCGACGCGTGCAATGCATCTCATGCGCGCCGGACGCCGTCGTTCGGCTGCGCCTGAACGCCAAGCATGGTCGACACGGCCTTGCGCAATCGCTCGGCCAGGCCCCGCTCATTGCGCGACAGCGCGCCTTCCACGCCCAGGCGTGCCCTGTCGATGAAGTCGATGCGCTCGGTGTCGGTGGCCATATCCACGGGCTGGCCGGTCGCGACCGAGATCTTCATCGTCATGCCCAGAAACGGCGTGCTCTCGTCGAGCGACATCCTGCCGGCCCGAATCTCGCCGTTCATCCAATCGAACAATTCCTGGCGCGTCATGGCGGTGAAGTCGATCCGCTCGGCCGCGTCCGCGGTCTTCGAGCCGGCAGGATCGGGCGGCTGCACCCTGGTTTTCAGGATCGCGGCAAACGACATCGAGGCGTCGAGCGTCGAAGCCTGTGCGGACCGGGGCGGTTGACCCGCGTATGGCCGGGTGGCCGTGGGATCGATCTTCATCGGGTTTTCCTCCAATATGTGGAAATTATGACGCAGCTCGGGCGCGGATGGCATGCGCGCTCACCCCGGTACGTTGGTACGGGCAGCACCGGGCACCGAAAGGCGCATACGCGGCGTGGCGAAATCCTTCGGCGCGCGCCACGCCAGGCAGCCCCTGTAGCGGCGGTATCCGCCGAATCATGATTTTCATGAGATCGAAACAGCCCTGGCGTTGATTACAGCGCGAACCGTCTGGGGAACAATCGATCCCACCGCGAACACCCGAGAACAGCATGCCTAGCCGCCACCACCCCTGCCCGACCGCCCTGACCCATGCCTTGTATGCCGTGCTTGCAGGCGGCACCGCGATTGCGACCCATGCGCAGGAGGCCCCGCGCGGCGACGTCGCCCTCAACCCGGTGGTCGTCACCGGTAGCCCGGCCGCGACCGATAGCTTCGACCTGCCCTTCTCGGTGGATTCGATCGACATGCGCGAGGCGCGACGGGCGAACATCGGGGTGAATCTGTCGGAATCGCTCGGCGCGGTACCCGGGCTCGTCATCCAGAATCGCCAGAATTTCGCCCAGGACCTGCAGATCTCGATTCGCGGATTCGGCGCGCGTTCCGCGTTCGGCGTGCGCGGGGTCAAGCTCATCGCCGACGGCATTCCCGCGACCAATCCTGACGGCCAGGGCCAGGCCGCAAGTTTCAACCTCGACACCGCCGAGCGGATCGAAGTGCTGCGCGGACCGTTCTCGACCGTCTATGGCAATCATGCCGGCGGCGTGATCCAGCTGTTTTCACGCAGCGGCGAAGGCGCGCCGCGGATGAACGGGCAGGTCATGGCCGGCGCCTGGGGCACCACCCGCTTCGGGCTCGGCGCCGAGGGCGAGTCGGACGGCATCGGCTACCTGCTCGACGCCTCACGCTTCGATACCGACGGCTTCAGGGACCACAGCTCGGCTCGGCGCGACCAGGGGTTCGCCAAGATCACCACCAACCCAGACGACCAAAGCCGGCTCACCCTGATCGCCAACGGCCTGCGCCAACCCGACACCCAGGACCCCCTCGGCGTGACCTGGACGACCTACCAGCGCGACCCGCGCGCGAGCGAGCCGGTCGCCACCTTGTTCAACACCCGCAAGAGCATCGACCATCTGCAAGGCGGTGCGACCTATGAGCGCCGCTTCGGCCAGGACCGGCTGGAACTCGTCGCCTACGCCGGCCGGCGCAGCGTCACCCAGTATCAAGCCATACCGGTGGCGCCGCAGGCCAACCCGCGCCACGCCGGCGGCGTGATCGACTTAGACCGCGACTTCCACGGGCTGGCCGCACGCTGGATCGCGCAACGCACGCTGTCCTCCGGCGAGCTCACGGTCCGCACCGGCATCGACTACGATGCGTCGGAAGACGACCGGCGCGGCTACGAAAACTTCATCGGCTCTACCCTCGGGGTCCGAGGCGCGCTGCGGCGCGACGAGATCGACACCGTGACCAGCCTAGACCCTTACATCCAGGCGGTGTGGAAGACCGGGCCGTGGCAATGGCAGGCCGGGCTGCGCTATTCGAATGTCGACTTCGAGGTCGACGACCGCTACATCGCCGGCGCAAATGGCGACGACAGCGGCAGCGTGCGCTACCGCCGCGTCACGCCGGCCGCCGGGGTGGTCTACGCGCTGAGCCCTGCGACCAACGTGTACTTCAGCGCCGGCACCGGGTTCGAGACGCCGACCCTCAACGAGCTCTCGTACGCGACCCCGGACTCGGGTTTCAATTTCGCCCTGAGCCCGTCGCGCAGCCAGCAGCTCGAAGCCGGGGTGAAGGCTTTCGTCGGCGATGCGACCCGGGTCAACGCCGCCCTCTTCCAGATCCGCACCAAGAACGAGATCGTCGTGGCCGAATCGGTCGGCGGCCGCACCAGCTATGCCAACGCGGGCGAAACGCTGCGCCGCGGCGTCGAGCTGGCGGCCGAATCGGCGCTCGCGCCGACGCTCAGCGCCCGCGCGGCATTCACCTGGCTCGACGCCACGTATGACAGCGCGTTCGTGACCCACATCGGGGGCACGCCCACGACGATACCCGCGGGCAAGCAACTGCCGGGTGTGCCCGAACTCGCCGCCTATGCCGAGCTGGCGTGGACGCCGCGCCCCGGTGTGAGCCTGGCCGGCGAGCTGGTATACCGCGACGAGGTCTACGTGAACGACCTCAACGACGCCCGCCCGGCGCCGGGCTACACCCTGGTCAACTTTCGGCTCTCGGCCGAACAAAGCGTCGGCCGGTGGACCTTTTCCGAGTTACTGCGCCTCGACAACCTGTTCGACCGCACCCATGTTGCCTCGGTCATCGTCGGCGCCGCCAACGGCCGCTATTACGAGCCGGGCCCCGACCTGAGCTGGTATGCCGGCGTGCGCGCGGACTACCGGTTCTGAATGCTGCCGGCGCCCGCGTGGCGCGGCGTCGGGGTCCGACCTCAGGGCCTAACCTCAGGGCCTCAGCAAGCGGCTGAAGGCGTCGGCCTTCATCGGATGGCCGAAGAGGTAGCCCTGTGCCAGCCGGCAGCCATGGGCGCGGAAGAATCCGACCTGCTCGGGGGTCTCGATGCCTTCCGCGACGACCTTCAGGCGCAGGCTGTGCGCCATGGCGATGATGGCCGCGGCGATCTCGTTGCTGTCGTTGTCGCCGGGAATGTCGCGCACGAAACTGCGGTCGATCTTCAGCACGTCGATCGGAAAGCGCTTGAGATAGGACAGCGACGAATAGCCGGTGCCGAAGTCATCCAGCGCGAGCGATACGCCGAGCGCCTTGAGCTCGTGCATGCGCGCCGCCAGCGTCTCCTCCTGCCCCATGATCATGCTTTCGGTGAGCTCCAGCTCGAGCGAGGCCGCACGCACGCCGGTGCGCTTGATGATGTCCTCGACCCGCGCGGGCAGGCTCGACTGCCACATCTGGCGGGCCGAGAGATTGACCGCCACCGACAGCTCGAGATGGCCCGCCTCCTGCCAGTCGACCAACTGCTCGCAGGCCGCATGCAAGGCCCATTCGCCGATCGCGACGATGAGTCCGGTTTCCTCCGCGATCGGGATGAAACCGTCCGGGCCGACCAGCCCGCACGTCTCGTCGTTCCAGCGGATCAGGGCCTCGCACCCCACGACCCGCTGGCTCGCGAGGTCCACCTTGGGCTGGTAGTAGAGTTCGAATTCCTGTCGTTCGATCGCCCACCGCAGCCGCGTCTCGAGCTCCATGCGCACCTGCGCCGCACGCGTGAGTTCAGCCGTGAAGAAGCGATAGGTGCCTCGTCCAGCAGCCTTGGCCTGGTGGAGCGCGGTATCGGCATGCTGGAGCAGCATCGTGACGTCATTGCTGTCGTCCGGAAAGTAACTGATACCGATGCTCATGCCGACGAAAAGCTGTTGTCCGCCCGACAGCACGAAAGGCTCGTCGAGCTGGCGCAGCAGCGCATCGGCAACCCTGGCCGCCTCGGCGGGTTCGTCCAGGCACTCGAGCACGACAAGAAACTCGTCGCCACCAAAGCGCGCGAGCGTGTCCCCGGCCCGCAGGCGCCTGGCGAATCGTGTGGACAAGACCACCAGCAGCTCGTCGCCGACCGGATGGCCGAAGCTCTCGTTGACGTTCTTGAATCGATCGATGCCCAGCAGCAGCACGGCCACCCCGAAATCATGCCGGCGGGCACGGTCGAGCGCATGCTCGATGCGTATCTGGGCCATCGCCCGGTTGGGCAGGTTGGTCAGGCTGTCGAAATGCGCGAGCCGCGCCAGTTCAGCCTCGGAACGCCGGAGCGAACTCAGGTCGATGTCGATGCAATACATCTCGCGCTCGCCGCTCGGGCGCGCCACCATGACGTGGCTCGAAAAGACCGATACGCGCGAACGGCTCTTGTGCATCAGCATGAGCTCGGCCGCCGGAATCGGCGGGCCGCCACCGAGCCAGGCCTCATGCGCCGCGACGACGATCTCGGTGAGCTCCGGCGGAATGATCAGCTCTTCGAGGCAGCGCCCGATCGCCTCTGCGGCCGCGTATCCGTACAGATCCTCGCTCGCGCGGTTCCAGTACACCACCCGGCGGTCGGCATCGTATGCCTGCACCGCGATGGCCGGGGTGTTGTCGAAAATACGCCGCAAGGCCTGCTCGGCCTCGAGCACCTTGTCGCCATCGATGTAGCGCACGGTCAGCGACTTGCTCCGCTCACCCGACGTCTTGGGTCGCGCGGCCTTCATTGCGGCAATTCCACGAAGAAGCTCGCACCCGCATTCGGCTCGCTTTCAGCCCACACCCGCCCGCCCATGCGCGTGGCGGCGCGCTTCACCATCGCCAGCCCGACGCCGGTGCCCGGGTAGGCTTCGACCCGGTGAAGGCGCTGGAACACGTCGAAGATCCGGTCGTGGTAGCGCATGTCGAACCCGATGCCATTGTCGCGCACCCGGATGCGCACGGCGTCCGGCGCATTGTCGATGCCTAGTTCGATCTCGGGCTGTGGGCTTTCACGCGTAAACTTGAACGCGTTTTCGAGCAGATTGCGCAGGATCAGGGCCAGGCCGTCGCGGTCCGCGCGAATCGACACGGGCCCCGATGGCCTGCTGACCCGGATCCGCCGGGCCGCGATCTCGTCGCCATAGCCGGCGAGCAGGGCATCGAACAATGCGACCAGATCGATCACCCGCTCGTCGAGCGCCTGCCGCTCCATCCGCGAATAGGCGAGCAGGTCTTCGATCAGGTCGTGCATCTGGTGCACACCGCGCCGGATATTGCCGATCAGCACCCGCGCATCGTCATCGAGGCGGGCCGCGTGGTCTTCGAGCAGGATCTGGCTGTAGCCGTCGATTCCGCGCAGCGGTGCTTTCAGATCGTGCGATACCGAATAGGAGAAGGACTCGAGTTCGTGGTTGGCCGCCTCGAGCTGCTTGGTCCGTTCCTCCACCCGGCATTCGAGCTCCTGGTTGAGGCGCCGTATCGCTTCTTCGGCTTCACGCCTGTGCGTGATGTCCTGAGCGAAGCCGCAGACGAAACCCTCGCCGTCGACCTCGAAGTACGCGGCCCTGACCTCCTTCGGAATCTGCCGACCGTCGCTAGTCTTATGCATGGTCTCGAACGGCGGCAGGCTGTGCCTGCGCAAGTCTTCGACATGCGCCCGGAACACCTCGGACGAATACAGCGCGTCCACGTCGCCAATGCGCATTCCCGCCATCGTGTCGGGAGGGTAGCCCAAGCTCGCCGCTGCCGCGCGGTTGGCGTACAACAGCGTTCCATCGGGCCGGACCAGGTAGACCTCTTGTCCGGCATTGTCGACGATGAAACGAAAACGCTTCAGCGCGGTGTCGGTGCGCTTCAACAAATCGATGTCGGTATGCGTTCCGACCATGCGCCGGGGCAGACCGCTTTCGCTGCGCTCGACCACGGCGCCGACCGACAGGATCCATTTCCAGCCGCCATCGGACATCTTGCGCCGGGCCTCGACGGCACAGGCCGCCAGGCTTCCGGCGAGGCAGCGGCTGAGCTGGTCTTCGGCACGCTGGCGATCGTCCGGGTGCAAACGCGCATGCCAGGTCGCCAGGGTTTCCTTGAAACTCTCCGGGTCGAACCCGAGCATGCGGGGATATTCGGGGCTCACGGTGATCACGCCCGACGCCAGATCGATGTCGAACAAGCCCTGCCCGGCGGCCTGCATCGCAAGCCGCAGGCGCGCGTCGGACGCGAGCAGCGCCGCGATCGCCCGGAAGGCCATCAGGTACACGAGTATCGCGGTGACGAGCACGAACGCCCAGCCCTTGTAGGTCTGCAGCCAGTTGAGCTGCACGACGTCGTCACCGGCATAGAACGCCACGATCCGGTCGGAGAACAGTATCCACAACGCCCCCAGCACGGCATAGCCCAGCGCCACCTGCAGCGCACGTCCCTGAACATCCGGTCGTTCCTGGCCACCCATCGGAAAGCCCCCACGTGGTGTCACGCTCTCACGCTGGCCCAGAGGCCCCGCGACGCCATGACTGCGCTCTCAATTTATGACCAAATCCGCACGATCGCAACCTGTCGTCCCGCCCGCGCCGGAACCGCCGATCACCCCAGCCGCGGGTCGCGCCGCGACAGCTCGTGCAACGCGCCATCGACCACCACGGTGCGGACGAAACCCTGCTCGAATGCAATCCACAGCATCAGCGGTACGAGTGTCGGGAAGATCAGGTACCCGAGCTGCGCGCCGATGCCGAAAAAATTCGCATGCCAGGCGCCAAAGCCCGTTTGGGCTTGAGTCTGGACACCGGCCATGATGGCGACATCGACCAGCCATTCGAAGCACACCCCCCAGGCCTGGAACGGCACCATCACCGCCAGACCCAGCGGAAGCTTCCACCACAGGCCGCGCGACCGGCATGCGAGCATCAGCGCAACGAAGAACGGAATGCCGTGAGTGAACTTCAACACCCTCGTCGTCGAGCTCAACTCGCCCACCATCCCCTGTTCGGCGGGCATCCGCAGGCTGGTCAGGAGATCGATTTCACCGCCGGGCAGCGCCTCGACCCCAAGCACCCAGCCCGGAAACAGGCCGAGCATCGCCCGCTCGGCCAACCAGGTCGCGGGCTTGACCACCCATTCCGCGCCCCAGTACCAGAGCGCCAGCGCCGGTATGAGCCATAGCAGCGCGCGCGTGAAGAAGCCGCCGACCACGCTAAGCGACGACGCCATGATCGACCTCCCGACGCGAAACCCAGCGTATCCACAGCAGCCAGACCACGATCACGTCGAGCATGATCAGCGCTTGCCACAAGTACAGATGGGCAAACTCGAATGCGACATGATTCCACGCGGCGAGATAGAACAGGGTGATGATGCGCAGAATATTCACCGCCTGGATCGCGATCATGCCGACCGCGATGCCGGCAAGCCGGTGACCCCAGCGCGCCGGATAGGCGACCATCGCCGCAACCAGAATGATGCAGGCCTCGATACCGTTGCAGCCCGCCTCGATCGAGACGCCATGCCCGGTTCGACCATCCTGAAGGATCTTGCCGTAGGCGATCACGTTCGAATCGAAGGCGCTCAGCAACACCGCACTGATCTTTGCCAGCAGGGCCGTCCACGGCAGCACCACCAGATTCTGCGCAAGATGAGTGATCTCGAGTGTGAACAGCAACAACAAAAGAAGAACGAATACGACGAAAAAGCGAATCACGGGTGCACGGCCATTCGAGAGATCGCCGGAACGCGCCGGCAGGATTCATGGGACGAGCGGCGGATTTTACACCGGTGCACCGCCCCGGCATCGATCAGGTCTTGCGTTGAAACGCGATGCTCAGCATCGCCAGCAGGCTCGAACCCAGCATCAGCAGCAGTGAAACCGCATTCAACAGCGGAGTCGCCCCTTCGCGCAGGCGGCTGAACAGGGTGATGGTGAGCGGCGCGTCCGAACCAACCAGCATCAGCGTGGTGTTGAAGTTTTCGAACGACATCAAGAAGCACACCAGCGCGGCCCCCACCAGCGCAGGCCGAAGATACGGCAAGGTGACCGTCATGATCGCGACGAACGGCGTCGCCCCCAGGTTGAGCGCGGCTTCTTCGAGCGAGCGATCGAACTTGCGCAAACGCGCCGAGATGATCAACGTGGCGATCGTCGTCAGAAACGCGAACTGGCCCAGCACCACCAACACCAGTCCCGGGCGCAGAAAATCGAGTTCGATAGCCAGCAGCTCGTCCGCATGGTTGGCGATACCGCTTGCGAACACCAGGATCGAGATTCCCAGAATCACCCCCGGTATCACCAGCGGCAAGAGCATGCACACATAGAGCGCGCTCTTGCCCGGAAACCGGTGCCGCTCGAACAAAAAAGCGTTGAGCGTCGCAAACAGCACCGCCAGGACGGTCACGAATCCGGCGACCCAGGCACTCGTGGCGATGCTGCGCAGAATCGCCCGGTCATGAAACACCCCGGTTCGCTCGGGACCGGAGGCGAAGAACCAGTCCCAGGTGAAACCGTTCCAGGGCAGTGCCGGAAAGCGGCTGTCGTTGAAAGCGAACAGGCCGACGATGATCAAGGGCGCGGCGAGATAGGCGAAGAACAGCGCCACATAGGCGACAAGAGCGGCCCGCAGGCCGACCGAGCCCGGCAGGGTCGGAATCATCGCGCGCCCCTCACCGCATCACCTCGGTAAACGACTGGCGGGTAAGCTTCAGGCCCAGCCACACGATCAGCGACGACAGCACCAGCAGCAGCACCCCGAAGGCGGCGCCCTGCTCCCAGTTGAAGCGGACGATGAACTGGGTAAAGATCTGCTCGGTGAACCACATACTGTCCTTGCCCCCGAGCAACACCGGCGTGAGGTAATTGCCGAGCGAGAGCATGAACACCACGATGCAGCCCGACACGATGCCGGGCATCGCGAACGGAATCACGATCTCGCGCAGCACCGACCAAGCGTTGCCGCCGAGATCGTAGGCCGCCTCGATCAGGCTGTCGTCGAGGCTGTCGAGCGTCGTGACCAACGGCACGACCATGAACAGCATCGACGCGTAGACCAGCCCCACCATCACCGCGACGTCGTTGTACAACATCTCGACCGGACCCGACGCCAGCCCGCTCCACTGCAGGAAGCCGCTCACGACACCGGTTTCACGTAGAAGAATCATCCAGCCGTAAGTGCGCACCAGTTCGCTCACCCAGAACGGCACCAGGCACGCGAGAAAGAGCAGCGAGCGCACCCTTCCCCGCACCATCTTGGCGATATACCAGGCGACCGGAAACGCGATCACCAAGGTGAGAAAAGTGGCGAGGATCGACATCACCGCGGTGCGCATGAAAGTGCGCCAGTAAAGCGGTTCGGTAAAGAACGCAAGATAATGGACCGCGCTGGTCTGATACTGGCCAAAGCCGGCGCGCAGGCGCAACGACACCAGCAACATATCGACATGCGGCAGCACGATCAGCAACACCAGCCACAACAAGGCCGGCCCCAGCAGCAACCAGGTCGCCAAGCGCGGGCCGTCGGCCCTCATGGGTTGCCGCCGTCTTCGCGCCGGCGGGCGGCAAAGCACTGCGTCTGGCCGCTCATCCAGCCCAGGCTAACGATGTCGCCACGGCGCAGGTCGGCGAACTCGTGCGTCTGCGGCAGGCGCACCAGCAGATCCAGTCGATTCGTCCGCCCGCACACCTCGATCCGGCTGTTGGCACCGTCGAACAATACCGTCTCGACCGTCGCGATCAACTGGTTATCGCTCGCCATGTCGTGCACCCCGCGCGCAACTTCGATCGACTCCGGCCGCACGAACACCTCGACCGCGTCGCCCGCGCGCACCGGGCTTGCGCCCGCAAGCACCACCGCCAGATCCAGGCCCTGTGCGGTCACGATGCACTGACCCTGCGAGCCGCCTGCCAGGTGCCCGTCGATGCAATTGCTGTCGCCGACGAAACCGGCTACGAAAGGGGTCAGTGGCGCATCGTAGAGCGCCTGCGGCGTGCCCACCTGTTCGAAGCGGCCATGGTTCATCACCGCAACCCGATCGGACATCACCATCGCCTCGGATTGGTCATGGGTGATGTAAACAAAGGTGGTGCCGAAGGTCTGCTGCAACTGCTTGAGCTCGATCTTCATCTGCTCGCGCAGCTTGAGGTCGAGCGCCCCGAGCGGCTCGTCGAGCAACAGCACGGCCGGCTCGAGCACCAGGCAGCGTGCCAGCGCGATCCGCTGCTTCTGCCCGCCCGAAAGCTGCTCGATCCGCTTCGCGCCCGCGCCGGGCAAACCCACCCGTTCGAGCACATCGGCCACCCGACGCCTGATTTCATCCGCGCCGACGCCACGGCGGCGCAAGCCATAGCCGATGTTGTCGCCGACCGACATCATCGGAAACAGCGCAAGATGCTGAAACACCATGTTGAGCGGCCGCTTGTTGGGCGGCACGCCCAACATCGATCGTGACTTGATCCGGATGTCACCTGCATCCGGCTCGAGAAAGCCCGCCAGCATCCGCAGCAGTGTCGTCTTGCCACAACCGGAAGGCCCGAGGATCGAGAAGAACGAGCCGCGCGGAATCTCGAATGTCACGTCGCACACCGCCTGGTGCGAGCCGAACGCCTTGCATAGACGCTCGCATTGCAGATCGATCGGAACAGACGGTGAAGACATTTGCAACTCGGGCCGGAGAGCTCGCAGCCGGCGGCGAAGCCGGCAATCCATGCGCCCGGACCGCCCTCGCGGGGACCCAGGCCCATTGCGCCATCGCTACCGGGCGGCTTGCACCCGGTCCAGGATCCTGCCCTCGATCGCCTCGAGCCCCGCCGGTACCGGCGGATACCACCGGATGTTGTCGATCGCGGCCTGATCGAACGAGGCCTGATAATTGGCCTTGAGCCGCTCATCGACGAAAGCCTCGGCCCCCTTGGAAGCACTGAAGTTGCCGGCCGACCTGGTAATCTGCGCGGCGATCTCGGGTTTCATGACAAAGTTGATCCACTTATAGGCGGCCTCCTCATTCTTGCCCCGGCGCGGCAGTGCGAAGGTGTCGATCCATCCGAGGGCCCCGCTCGCCGGCGCGACGAAGCTGATCTCGGGTTTCTCGTCGTGGAGCTTCCAGCCCCCCGCGTCCCAGCCCTCGGCCGCCACCACCTCGCCCGACGACACCAGGTTGATCAATTCGTCGCCGCCGCTCCAGTAAGCCTTCACGTTCGGCTTACACGCGACGAGCGTCTCGCCGACCTTTTCCATCATCCTCTCGTAGCGGGGCACGTCGGCATAGGCCTCGAACGGATTCTCGCCCATCGCAAAGGCCATGCCGATCAGGATGGGGCGGCGCATGCGGTAGGACACCTTGCCGACGAGGTCGGGACCGCACAGATCGGTCCAGTCCTTCACGCGCTCGGCCACGCTCCGATTGACGACGAGGCCGCTGGTACCCCAGATGTGGGGCACCCCGAAAACCTCATCTCCGATAGCCGTGTTCTTGCGCGTTGCCGCAAGCATCGAGTCAATGATCTGGGCCTGGTTGATCTTGGTGAACTCGATCGGCTTGTAGATGTTGAATTCCTGTTGCGCGCTGGTGATGCGGTCCTGGCTGGGCTGAGCCAGGTCGAACCCGGCACCGCCGGTCGCACGCAGCTTGGAGATCATGTCTTCGTTGTTCGAAAGCGTAACCAGCACCTTGATACCGGTCTCCTTTTCGAACGCCTGCACAACCTCGTCCGGCGCATAGCCGCCCCAAGTGAGCAGACGCAATTCATCGGCACTGGCCACGACCGGCCACACCAGCGCGACAGCTGCCGGCAACACCACCAAGCTTCGAAGCCTCAAACCGATTTCTGTCGTCATAGTCACGCCCCCCGCCGCCGAATTGGCATTCAATCTTTAGACGGTAGCCTAACCGTGTGAAACTAAAATGTCACGGACGGTGGCGGGTAACAAAACCATTGACCAACGCGCTCACACCGTCACCACAAATTTCGCTGGTTACTCCGGGTTCGTGGGGAATTACCCATTGAATCAAAGTGGCAAAAACGGCCGCCCCAACTGCAAGGCTGAGCGTAAACGCAGGGAGGCCGGCGCCATCACAGCACCGGCCTCCCGGACTTCTAAAAGACCGATTTCAAACGGCCTTGCGGCGACGAACCAAGCCAAGCCCGAGCAAACCCAAACCGGCAAGCGCAAGCGCGCCCGGCTCGGAAACCAGTAGTGGATCTGTGGTGATCACAATTCCGAAACTGACCGGAGTAATCGCATTTTCCCGAGTCTGGAAGCCGTAGCAGCCCACAGCGGCACCCGCCGCGAGGCAAGAAGCCGCAGGCAACGGATCAATGACGCCGGTAGGCGTGACGATGCTCACATAATACGTTATGCCTTTGTATGTGAAAGCATTGTCGAATGCAGCATTGTCGATGACGAAGATATCGTCACACACCGACCCGCTCGGAAAACCGCACGGCGTAGAATTAAGGGTTTCAATGAAATTAATCGCAAAGGACAAGGGAGGAAGCGGCAAAACGCCAGGATCCGGCGCCGGATCAGGATCAACCTCAAACAGTGTCAGCGTCGTCAGCAGCGTCGCCGTATTCAAGGTTGCAAAACTGGATGATATCGAGTTGTTCGTGTGGGTAATCGTCGCCGTTGGCGACGGAACCAGATTATTGGTAAACAAACCACCGGTCGCCGAATCAACCGGTGAATCCGAGATCACGAGACCACTACGCTCAACCCCCAGCGCCAGCGGTACGTTTGCCCCCCAACTCAACTCGAGGCCCGCACCGTCGGTATGATCGATGATCGTGCCAGTACCGGCACCAAAGCTCGACGCCACCCAAGTCGTCTCAACCGTATAGCCCCATTCCACCACAGCCGCCGCCTGTGCCGCACTGCATGCAAAACCGGTCAGCGCAACTGCCATCAATCCATTTAGCTTTTTCATGATCTGTACTCCTCCTCAATCAATCTTGACTTTTGCTCACAGTCGGCGATCTTGCGAAGGCAAGGGCGCAAGTCACTCGAGATTGCACGAGCAAACGACATGCCAGGATTATTTCTACAATGTTTTTCAAACACTTGAAAAATAACTTCACCCCAACGAATGCAAGACTGTAAAAAATACCGACATTTACATCCAAAAATTTGCTGAAACGTACGGTGAGGCACTGAGCTACCCGACGACTTTCGTCTTCCAAGGTAGTCGTCGTACGATTGACGCGACGAGAGGAAGAACGACGTGAGACGCATCCCGGAACAGGAGTACACGGCCGAGTTCAAGGAGCAGGCGGTCAAGCGGGCCGACGAGGTTGGCAGCATTGCCCGTACAGCCGAAGAACTGGGGCTGGTCGAGCAGACGCTACGCAACTGGGTCAAGGCGGCCAAGGCCGGCAAGCTGAACCCGGCCGGCGCCAAGCAGATCACTACCGAGCAGATGGAGCTGTCCCGGTTGCGCGCCTCGAGATGGAAAATGAGATCCTAAAAAAAGCGGCGGCATATTTCGCGAAGGATCTGCTGTGAAATATGCCTGGATCGAGAAGCAGCGCAGATCCTTCCCGTTGCCCGTCCTGTGCGAGGCGCTGTCGGTGAGCCAGAGCGGCTTTCGGGCTTGGCAGGCCCGGTGGTACGCCGAACCGCAAGCGACTGACCGACGCTCAGGCGTTGATGCTGATCCGCACGATCCATCAGGATGGTTCAGCAGGCGTACGGTGCGCGACGTATCCACGCCGAGTTGCGCGGACATGGCTAGACGCCATCACAAAGGCTTGCGGCCTAGCTCGAACCGTGATGTCCATCGGCGTCATCCGCGATGGCGTGCCGGCTTCCACGCACGCCGGTTTTTGGCCAAGTGCGCAGCACGCGCTGGGCCGCGAGGGCCGGATATGTCAGGGATCAAAGCCGGATGGCCGCGATTCGGCACGAAGCACGGGACGCAGCCCGCGGGCCCGGCGGCGGAACGCCGCGACGAGAGAAGGCCGCGGAGATTCACTGCACAGCGAATAAGGCCAGCAGAGCGAATGTGCGTACCAGAACACGACCGGCTTCGCCCCAACAGATTGTACCGATCACCCGCGATAGCCACCATGGGCACCAACGCATCCGATCACGGTCACTGCCATGCCGCCCTCTTCGCTTCCCGCCCCGGACAGACTTTCATCCTTGCCCCATCCGGGCATGCCCGGCTACGACGACGTCCCCCAGTTCCCGGTGAAGGCGCCCTTGCCTTGCCGACGGCGCCAGTGACCTGCCCTGATTCTTCGGACCACGATTTACTTGGTAAGAATGGCCTGGTGGTCGTTGCCTGACGGGTTCTGAACGTACTGTGCTGGTGTCAGGTAGCCCAGCGCGGAATGCGGCCGCACCTCGTTGTAATGACGGCGCCACTGCTCGATGACGACGCGTGCCTCGGTGCGGTTGCGAAAGTACTCCATAGACAGGCACTCGTCGCGGAACTTGCCGTTGAAGCTCTCGTCGGTGCCGTTTTGCCATGGCTTGCCCGGCTGCGACAGCGCCATCTGCAATCGTTCATCGGCCGCCCACTGGAGCAACCGGGTCGAGACGAACTCCGGACCGTTGTCCGAGCGCAATGCCTTCGGCGCTCCGCGCTCGCTGATCAAGCGGCTCAAGACCTCGATGACGCGCTCGGAGCGGATGCTGCCGGCCACATCGATCGCCAACGCCTCGCGGGTGTGCTCGTCGATTACCGTCAGGCATTTGAACTGCTGGCCGTTGGCGCAAGTGTCGAACACGAAGTCATAAGCCCAGATCCCGTTGGCCTCTGAGGCTCGCTGCACCTGATCGCGCTGGCTGGCCACCCGACGACGGGGACGCTTGCGCGGCACCTGCAGACCCGCCTTGTTCTACAGCCGCCAGGTGCGACCGATACTCAGGCGGTGTCCGGCACGGCGAAGGAAGATGCGAATGCGTCGGTAGCCGTAGCGCGGGTACTGCGCTGCCAAGCGCCGCATTTCACCGATCAGCCGACGGTCGCGCTCATCGAGCCGCGACACATAGCCCAGCGCCGAGCGCGACACGCACATCAAGGCGCACGCCCGGCGCTGCGAAACGCCTCGCTTCACCACGTAAAGCACCTGCGCTCGGCGCGCGCAGGTGCTCACCATTTTTTTGCCGCGATCTCCTTCATCACGTCGATCTCCAGATCCCGCTCGGCCAGCATCTTCTTCAGCCGTGCGTTCTCCGACTCCAACTGCCGAAGTCGCTTGACCTCGTCCGGGTTCATGGCGCCGAAACGCTTGCGCCACGTGTAGATCGTCTGCTCACTCACCCCGTGTTTCTTCGATACCTCCGCGACCGGCGAGCGGTCGGCCTCCCGCACTATCTTGACCATCTGCTCTTCTATAAAACGGCTCTTGCGCATGACTGCCTCTGCTTCTTGGAAGCCATCCTCTCAAGTTTCAAATGGTCCGAAAAGACCGGAGCAGGTCACCTGCGGTGACTCCGGCGGAGGTGTACAGATTCTTGTCGCGGACATAAAGCCGATCCGGCTGAACCTCCGCATTCGGGCACAGCTCGGCAAGCGCTTGAGCGTCGTTCCAATGCGTTGTGACCGTTCGCCCGGAGAGCAATCCTGCTTTTGCAAGAACAAAAGCGCCGTTGCAAATCGAGCCAAATCGCACCGCTCGATCAGCGGCGTGATTCAGCCAGGCCATGAATTCGGAGGAGTAATCCTGACTTGGTACCAACGGGCCTCCCACCACAAGCAGAAGGTCAAACCTATCTCTAGGGTGTGTTCACAATTGAGGTGATCCGCGTCAAGCCAACCAGATATAGGCG